>ENA-ORXD01001686-ORXD01001686.1-sediment-metagenome-genome-assembly--contig:-NODE-1686-length-17118-cov-3.306555_pt1 | contig 17118 bp, 13 predicted proteins | sample MGYA00237862_ERZ511471 | MGnify/ENA metagenome assembly ERZ511471
CACCTCTCCTCCTCTGGCCGCAACCCGTTTTTTAAACTGGGAGGCAGAGGACTGGCACCAGGCATCATTGCGGCCGATCAAAGAGAATTTTTTCTTCTTCAGATCTTCCATGGCAAACTTGGTAATGCATTCTGTCTGCAGTGCGGTTTGGGCGCCGGTCCGGAAAATATATTTGGCGCCTTTACTGGTCAGCATCATGCTGGCCGAAATCGCGTTGGCCATCGGGATATGGTGCTTCTCGGTCAGCTCCATTGCTGCCAGAGTCGCATGACTGCAGGTACAGCCGATAATGACCGGCACTTTATCGCTGTTGATCAGACGTTCGGCTACGGAAACCGCGTTTTTCGCTGAGCAACCATCATCATACTGAATTATTTGAACTTTATGTGGTTTGCCCCCAATCATGATACCGCCTTTGGCGTTCACTTCTTCCACGGCCAGATCTCCGCCTTGCAGCCTTAAACGCCCCAGATGGGCGGCCGGGCCGGATGTCGTGGAAATGGAACCGATCTTAATTACATCCTGGGCGCTGACCGGAGTCTCCATGAACCCCAGGAAAACAACGGCAATAACAATTGCGATAATTACGAAATATTTGCTTTTTATCATTACTCCCTCCTTAATCAGATTTTTTTACTTATTTATTTTCTGCCCTGGCTTTATCTTCCGCCATAAAATGACAATTATGGCAGCGGCACCTCCTTTCTTTAACAAGGTATATCACCACATAAATTTCGTATGCTATATTATCCACCATCATACTTTTTTTGCAAGGATATACTCACAAAATTATTGCTCTGAATTAACGTAATTTGATTTATTTTTCTTCAGAAATTCAGCGGACCACAACCTGTCGGCGACATAAACGATTCCAGTTTTCAAGTACCGATAATCTAATAAATATGGGATCTCCGACATATGCTTTTATTTAGCAGCAGCCCGGGACACGTAAGCCCGGGCTGCCGCTGATCTTATTCTTTATCCACCGGAATCGGAGGATTATCGAAAACAGGGATTGGTTTGACGAATTTGGTATCATTATTTACAACCTGGACGATCCACATTTCCGATTTAGCCTGCCCGCTGGGCATAAAGGAATAAGTGGTCCTGATCCCTTTATAGAGTTTTGTGTCTCGCAGACCTTTCGTGATGCTGGCCGCGTCGGCTTTACCCATCCGTGTAATGGCGTCGGCAATCAGCATCACTACATCGTATCCAGCCTTATCAATGGCCACTGATTTTTTATTGTACTTCTTTTCATAGGCCTGCTCATAAGCTACTGCTTCCGGCTTGGAAGGACCGCCGCCGTAATAAGCGTACATGCCGTTGATTCCGGCCCCGGCAATCTGATAAGTATGCGGGTTTGTCATGTCATCGGTGCCCATCAGGACACTCTTTATCCCCAATTCTTTGGCCTGTTTGACGATCATGGCTCCATCTTCGGACAAAGCGCAAATATAAAGAAAGTCGGAATTGGCCATCTTGGCTTTCATCAGGATAGAATTGAAATCAGTTGTTCCCAGCTCAAAGAAATCGTTGGAAGCAACCTGGCCGCCTCTCGCTTCAACTCTCTTTTTAAACTGGGCGGCAGAGGACTGGCACCAGGAATCGTTGCGGCCAATGTAGGAGGCTTTTTTCATTTTCAGATCATTCATGGCGTAACGGGTAATCGCCTCCGTTTGCATTGCCGACTGCGGACCGGTGCGGAAGATATATTTATATCCCTTACTGGTAACCGCCATGCTGGCCGAAAGCACGTTGACAATAGGAACTTTGGCTTTTTCCGCAATTTCCATCAGCGCCAGGGTGGCATGGCTGCATACGGCACCGATGATGACCGGCACTTTGTCGTTATTGATCAATCTTTCGCCGACGGACACTGCATCTTTGGCCGAACATTTGTCGTCATACTGAATCAGTTTTATCTTATAGCGTTTTCCGCCCATTAAGATGCCGCCTTTGCTGTTGAGTTCTTCCACACCCATTTCAACGCCGCGCAGCTCCGTCTGCCCCAGATGAGCCGCCGCACCCGAAGTTGTTAAGGTGCATCCAAACTTAATTTCGTCTGCCGCATAAACCGATGAGCCCATTAAAAGTAAAGCAATAAAACCAGCCAACACAATCAAATTTTTACATTTCGTCATTATTCCCTCCGATAATGTGTTTTTTAAAATTAATTTTTCGCGATCAAATCGCCTGCCCAAAACAGATATGGAGCTATTATCATTTGATCTTCTTTTTTCCGGATCGATCCCCCCTTCCTTATTTTTAATTTACATGAAAAGTTGAATTTAGAATAAGTCTGCATCTGCGCCCCAGGTCGTTTGGCCTCAGTTGATAAAATTTTATTTTTACTTGGCACCCAAAATTATCAAGGTTGCATTTTATGCCGCTGACTGTAAAAAGCAAGTAAAAAAGTTGCTTTTCCAGACAGTTCAATACATTGCCCCCTGCCTCTTGCTCTTAATAAAACAGGCTGCCCCGCGACAGAGGCAGCCTGGATGAAAATCAGCATAATTTTTTTAATTCTTTCCGCAGCGGCCGGAAAAATATTTTTTTAAAAATTTCTCTCATTTGGCTCCGCTTTTTTTACCGCCTAAGGCAACTTTAATTATAACCCCATCATTCTCCCCAGAATTACTTTCATTACTTCAGTTGACCCCGCCATAATCGTATGAATTCTTAAATCCCGGTAAAAACGGCAGATGGGGTATTCTTCCATATAGCCGTAGCCGCCATGCAGCTGAACGCCCTGGGCGGCAATGCGATTGGCCATTTCCGTAATCCAGTATTTGCCCATGGAAACTTTTTTGGTAATGTCCACTCCCGCAATGAAATCCTTGATCATAGAATCGACCAGACACCGGCCCAGCTCCACGTCCGTCGCCATCTCCACAAGCTTAAAAGTATTGTGCTGGAATGAACTGACCGGTTTGCCGAAAATATATCTTTCTTTGGTATACTTGACCGTCATGTCCAGGGCTCCTTCGGCCATCGCCTGTGCACCAATGTCAGCAACAAGACGCTCCGGCTGCAGCTTCGACATCAGATAGTAAAAGCCTTTGCCCTCCTCACCCAGCAGATTCTTGGCCGGAACCCGGCAGTCTTCAAAAATCAGCTCCGCCGTATCCTGGCTGTACATCCCCATCTTTTTGAGGTGGCGGCCCCGGGAAAATCCCGGCGTTCCGTCTTCGACACAAATCAGGCTCAATCCCTTATGACCGGCTTTGGTATCCGTCTTAACCGCTAAAATCACCACATCGGAGAGCAAACCGTTGGAGATGAAAGTCTTTTGCCCGTTGATAATATAGGAATCGCCGTCTTTTACGGCCGTTGTCCGCATCGCCGCCAGATCAGATCCGGCACCGGGTTCGGTCATCGCTACAGCGGTAATTATTTCACCGGTAACGCATCCCGGCAGCCACTTTTTCTTCTGCTCCTCGTTCCCATAGCTGTAAATGTAAGGCACAACGATGTCGCTGTGCAAGCCGGCGGCAATACCGGAAATCCCCCGATAGTTAAGCTCATGAATAATAATTGCTGCATATTCAAAACCCGCGCCCAGACCACCGTATTCTTCCGGCATCCAAGTGCACAAATAGCCGTTCTCGCCAAATTTGCGCCACAGTTCCCGCGGAACAATCCCCGCCTCTTCCCATTCCTCATAGTAAGGGACAACTTCTTTATCCAAAAACTTGCAGAAGGCATCCCGAAAAATAAAATGTTCCTCTTTAAATATTTCTTTGTTCATTAGCCTTATTCCTTTCTCCGGTTTTTTATTTTTGGTTAATTTAACGGCATTAATTTAATGGAAAATATATCTTTAAAGAATAAAATTGAAGATTAAATGAGCGAATTTACTCCGGGCAATTTCCTTTGCGCCTCCTTATCAAATTGACAAGAATACGTCGCTTCCTGTAAATTAGGGAATGCTTATCAGAAATAAAACTGGAAATCAACAAGCAGATTTTTAATTTAAAATCTTTAAAACCAATTTCTTCACTGGTTTGTTTATTCTTTCCTGCCTCCCAAATAAGCGCTGATAACATCTTTGTTGTTGACCAGCTCCTTGCCGGTTCCCTCCAATGTTATCTTGCCGGTTTCCAAAACGTAGGCATAATGACACAAATTCAAAGCCATTTTGGCATTCTGCTCAACGAGTAAAACATCCACGCCCTTTTTAAATATCTCAATGATAATACGGGCAACTTCAACAACAATTTGCGGGGCCAGACCTAACGATGGTTCATCAAGCATTAATAATTTCGGATTGGCCATTAAACCCCGGCCGATGGCCAGCATCTGCTGCTGTCCGCCGCTTAGAGTGCCGGCATTTTGCTTTGATCTTTCCTTCAAAAGTGGAAAATGCTGAAAAACCATCTCCAACTGCTCATTAATTTTTGATTTATCATTAATGACGTAGCTTCCCAAAAGCAGATTTTCCATCACCGTCATCAGCGGGAAAATGCACCGCCCCTGGGGTATTCTGCTGATGCCCAGACCAACAATTTCCGTTGTGGAAAGTTTTTGTATCTGACGTCCGTTGAATTCCACTGTCCCGCTTTTCGGCGGCAAAACACCGGAAATTATCTTTAATGCAGTGGTTTTACCCGCCCCGTTGGCTCCGATCAGGGTGACAATTTTTCTGTCTTCGATTGTCATGGACAATCCCTTGATCACCTGCGTTTTACCGTAATATGCGTCAATATTATTCAAACGTAACAAGGTCTGCATTCTCCTTTCCTAAATAAGCTTCCACAACTTCCTGGTTTTCCTGGATCTCATTTGGTGTTCCTTCGGCGATCTTTTTGCCGTAATTGAGCACAATGATCCGCTCGCAGACACCCATCACTAACTTCATATCATGCTCAATGAGAAGGACGGTTATTTCCTTTTCCTTGCGAATACGGTTTATTAAGTTATCCAGTTCTATCGTTTCGGTAGGATTCAAACCCGCGGCCGGCTCATCCAAGAGAAGCAGGGAAGGTTCTGTCGCTAGGGCAATGCCAATATCCAGCCGCCGCTGCATAAATTGGGGAATGTTCTCCGCCAATTCCTCCCGATAAGGAGTCAACCCTAAAAAATCTATGAGTTTCAAGGCTTTTTCTTTTGTTTCTGTCTGCTCTTTTTGGGCCAGTTTAGTCTTTAAAACCGCACGCCAAAAGGAAAACCACAGAGAAGCGGCAGTACGGCAGTGGCAACCAACCATGATATTATCAAAAACGCTGATTTTGGAAAAATGCCGCAAGCCTTGAAAGGTGCTGGCCACACCCATCTTCACAATTTCATGGCTCTTTTTACCGTGCAATTCCTTGCCGCCAAGGTAGATATGTCCTTCTGTCGGATCATGAACTCCTCTGATCAGATTAAAAACAGTGGTCTTACCGGAGCCGTTGGGCCCAATCAAGCCCAGTATCTCACCCTGCCGGACCTCCAGAGAAAGACCATCCACCGCGGCTACACCGCCAAAATGTTTTACGAGATTCTCTATCTTTAGCAATTCCATAATGTTTAAATTCCTTTTTTGGTGGTTAAGTTGGGAAAGTAACGATTGCTGAAACTTTTCAATAATCCCGCAATGCCGCCCGGCGCATACATAATAATCACAACCAGTATCGCTCCATAAATAAGCATACGGAAATCTTTAATCGCATGTAAAAGCTCGGGCAGTAGTGTCAGCAGAACTGCCCCGATAATCGGTCCGATAATGGTGCCGGTGCCGCCGACAATAATCATGATGACCAGGTCAAATGATTCACTGACTCCGAACGAATACGGGCTGATAAAATGAACATAATGCGCAAAAAGTGAGCCGGCCAAACCAGCAAAAAAAGCGCTGATGGAAAAAATAAAACGCTTCCATCTGGTCGTATTGATGCCCACACATTCGGCATAATCCAGATCTTCCCGTACGGAGACAACCGCATAACCCATCAGGGATTTGACGATCCGATAAACTACGTATACGGTCACAGCAACAAAAATGTAAATCAGAAAATAGCTGGCTATTTTACCGGCAAAAGAAATCTGCCCGATCAGGGGCAGCCAGATGCTGTCCGGCGGTGGTATGCCGATGATTCCGTCAGGTCCGCCCGAAACATCTTTCCAGTTGACAAGAACCATGCGGATTATTTCGGCAAAACCCAGGGTAACGATCGCAAAATAAGGCCCTCTGAGGCGCAGGGCAACCAAACCGATCAAATAGCCGAAGATCATGGCTACAATCCCACTCAAAGGTAGCGCCGCCCAAAAGGAAAAGCCGCCGAACATCGTCATAAAAACAGAACTATAGGCGCCAATGCCGAAGAAGGCCGCATGCCCCATAGAAAGTTCACCGATATAGCCCTGCAGTAAACAAAGACTTAAAACGAGAATAATCCAGATCCCGCATAGGGCAAACAGGTGCAGCGGATATTCCGGCAAAACAAACGGCAAGATCAAAAGCACAATAACAAGGATGATGGAACTTATGTAAGTCGTTTTGTTGTTCATATTTTTTTCCTCATTTCTTCCCGAAAAGACCGGATGGTTTTATGGATAGAGCTATGATGAGAATGATGAAAGAAAAGGCTTCCTGGTAGCCTGAAGAAATATAAACCCCACCGAATATTTCCGCGGCGGCCAAAATCAGACCTCCCACGATGGCTCCCATAATGCTTCCCAATCCGCCTAAAACAACAACGGTAAAAGCCTTGATCAGGGGAGAAAAACCCATTGTGGACTGGACAATATAGAGTGAACCCATCAGGGCTCCCGCCGCGCCCGCCAGGGCGCCGCTCAAAGCAAAAGTAAAGGAGGCCACCTTATTGATCGAAATCCCCACTGTTTGGGCGCCTTCAAAATCCTGCTCCACTCCTCGCATGGACATGCCCATGCGGGTATATTTAATAAAGAAATGCAGAGCAAAGATGATTATCACGGCAGTCGCCACAATAATCAGCCGCTGGGTGGTGAGCATGACGACTCCCAGATCAATGACTTGAGCGGCAGCCGGAAGGGACATGCTGTGCGGATCCGTTCCAAAAAGCAAAAGGGCCGCATTCTGGATAACAATGAGCAGCCCCATGGAAAGAATAAAATAATTTACCTCGGCACCGCCACGGAGTTTACGAAAAGTCGCTCGTTCCAGGATCACACCTAAAACGGCGATCGCGACCATCGCTCCGAGCAAGGCCAGAAAAAAGTTGCCTTTTAATATCGCAACAATAAAAAAAGCTACAAAAGCTCCCACCATGAACATCTCACCGTGGGCAAGATTTACGATCCCCAAGATGCCGAATACGATGGTCAAGCCGATGGCCATCAGCGCATAATTGGATCCCAAAATCACCGTGTTGACTAGCTGCTGGAGAATCATCTATTAATCTCCCTTTCCTTATTTTCAATAAATTATGTTAAAAAATGAATTAAAATACCTCTACCTATCTACGTAAACCGGTAAGCCCGGAAAAAAGTTTCAGCCCTGCCTTCGTTACCAGTTGAAGCTTATTTCTGAACAACGGCTTTTCTCCATGTTTATTTTAGCTGCAACAAACAATGGGAACACCCATTACTCATGTTATTTGCCTGTAAGCTAACCTCCCTTCGAACACATGCGCTGCTAAATTATTTTGAAACTTGGTTCAGAAAGTAACATTTCAAACGACAATTTTCAACAATAAATTGCACCAAATCATGTCCTGGAAAATTATCATAACATTACAAGTATGAGCTTTAACAAAATGCTGCAACTTAAGCGTCATCACCTAATATTTTTAGACAATTTTCAGAAATGGTATTTCGTCTATTTTTAAAAAATATACAAACTCAATCAATTTACATGCCATAACAAAAAAAATATTAAATAAATATTATTTATTCAATATAAATAAGCTGTTAGATTAATGCGCATCCAAAAATGGCGCCAATTAAAAACAAAAAAAATTAATTTAGATTCATTTTGAAATCAAAATGCCCTTTTTTTGATCAATATTTGAATTACAGGAAAGAATTGATTCAATATTGAATCGGCATCAGGACGATCTTTATGGTCGGATTCACACATGGAAATCCATTCAACGTCTTACTAATTTATTATTTTTGCATGAGAATGCAAAATAACTTTATTTACAAATTGGATGTTTACCAGACCCTTGAAGATGAAAAAATTTTCTCGCATCTCTATTGTTATTATGATAGTTGAAGCAAAATTTTGCTCTATCTGAATTTTGAATATTTTCACATCAGAGCCAACCTCCCAAGGTTTGATATTCCCAAAAATTCAGGTAAATTCTGTGTGTTTAGGCCGTGACGTTGAAAAAAGTTGCCTTAAAATATTGCGGCGGGTGCGACTCTAACTTTGACCGCGTCGCTTATGCAGAAAAAATAAAAAAAGAACTAACTGGAAGCGTAAACTGGGTAACCATTGATGAACCACCTTTTGACATGGTTTTGCTGATCAGCGGCTGTCAGGTGGCCTGTCCGGAAGAATTATTGCGCACCAAAATTACTGTGCCTTTACTTTCCATCAGCAATGACTCGGTTTCACCAGAAATAATCGCCAAAAAAATTTTAAATGAGAGGTAAAATAAGATGATCAAAACAAAGGAAGACTACATTAAAAGTTTAAGAGATCAAAAATTGCGTGTTTATTATAACGGCAAGCCGGTGGAAGATGTAACGACTCATCCGGCCTTTATTCCTCATATCAATGCCGCCGCCAAAACTTATGAACTCGCGCTTCTACCGGAAACCGAGGACTTGCTTACCGCCACCAGCCATCTTACCGACAAAAAAATCAACCGTTTTACGCATATTCATCAGTCGGTGGACGATCTCATCAAGAAAGTACAGATGCTTAGGCTTATTTCGCACGAAACGGGAAGTTGCTATCAAAGATGTGTCGGTTTTGATGCCATGAATGCGACCTATATGACGACTTACGAAATTGATGAGAAGCACGGCACCAAATATCATCAGCGGTTTATTGAGTACCTGAAAATGGTGCAGGAAAAAAATATCATGGTCGTAGGCGGCATGACAGATCCCAAGGGCGATCGCTCCAAACGTCCCAGCCAGCAGACTGACCCCGATTTATTTACCCATATTGTCGCCAAGAAAGATAACGGCGTAATCATCAGAGGCGCAAAATCTCATCAGACGGGGGCAGTAAACAGCCACGAAATTTTGATCATGCCCACGCAGGCCATGACTCCCGGTGATGAGGCATTCGCTATCGTGGCCGCCATTCCTCTTAACTCACCGGGCATCACCCTGATTTTCGGCAGGCAAACCAATGAAGAAAGAAAATTAGAAAGCGGCATTGATGCCGGCAATACTCAATTCGGAGCGGTCGGTGGTGAAGCTCTGGTTATTTTTGAAGACGTTTTTGTCCCCTGGGAGCGGGTTTTCATGTGCGGTGAAATTGATTTCAGCGGTATGCTGGTCGAAAGATTTGCCACATTGCACCGCCAGAATTATGGAGGCTGCAAAGGTGGCGTATCGGATATCATTATCGGCGCTACAGCCCTGGCTGCTCAATACCAGGGATCACAGAACGCTTCTCACGTGAAGGACAAGCTGGTGGAAATGATGCATCTGGCAGAAACGGTTTATTCCGGATCGGTAGCCTGCTCAGCCATGGGCTCCAAAACAAAAAGCGGTGCTTATTATCCCGATCCCCTGTTGGCCAACTGCACCAAACACAACATCACCCGCCATATTTATGAGATTTCGAGACTGGCCCATGACGTGGCCGGCGGAATTCTGGCGACCATGCCTTTTAATAATGATTTAAAAAGCACCAATATCGGTAAATATGTTGAGAAATACATGGTCGGCGTGGACGGCGTTTCTACAGAGACCCGCATGAAGATATTAAGGCTGCTCGAAGGCATGACCGGCGGAACGGCACTTGTGGAAAGCATGCATGGAGCGGGATCACCGCAGAGCCAGCGGGTAATGTATCAGCGACTCGGCAAATTGCCGGAAAAAATTAAAATGGCTAAAAAACTGGCCCAAATAAACGAATAAACTTGATCAGGCTATTGTGGCGCCCCCGGGCTAGAGCCTGGGGGCATCACAAGTTCCAATTTATCAAATAAATCCGATTACGAGCCGTATTGTTCTTTCATCCACGACTGATAGGCGCCGGTTTGAATATTTTCCACCCAGTTTTTTTGGTTTAAATACCAGCTAATTGTTTTTCTTAACCCGGAATTAAAAGATTCCCGGGGAGACCAGCCCAACTCCCGCTTCAGTTTCGTAAAATCAATGGCATAGCGACGGTCATGACCGGGGCGATCTTTGACAAAGATGATCAGCTCCCGATGCGACTTGCTTTTTGCCCCCGAGAAAATCTCGTCCAGAATGTCACAAATCATCTGCACAATGACGATATTCTCAATTTCGGCATTACCGCCGACATTATATGTTTCACCAATATGGCCGGACTTCATAATCGTCCAGATAGCGGCACAATGGTCTTCCACATAAAGCCAGTCGCGCACATTTTTGCCATCGCCGTAAACGGGCAGCGTTTTGCCTGCCCAGGCATTCAGGATAACCAGAGGTATAAGTTTTTCCGGAAATTGATAGGGGCCATAATTATTGGAACAGTTGGAAATCGTCGTCGGCAGGCCAAACGTCTTGAAATAAGCGCGTACCAAATGATCAGAAGCCGCCTTCGATGCGGAATAAGGGCTATTGGGACGATAAGGTGTGTCTTCCTGGAAAAATCCTTCCGTACCAAGGCTGCCGTAAACTTCATCTGTGCTGACATGGTGAAAAAGCTGAAATTTATTTCCCGCAGACTTAGCTGTTTCCAGCAGATTAAATGTGCCGACGATATTTGTCTGGATGAAGCTCCCTGGATCCTTTATGGAACGGTCGACATGCGATTCGGCCGCAAAATGACAAACGGCATCAATATCGTATTTTATAAATATATTTTCCAGTTTCGCGGCATCACAAATATCAGATTTCTGAAAAATGTATCTTTCCGGATAATCGCGGGCAATATCAGCCAGATTTTCCGGATTGCCGGCATATGTTAATTTGTCCAGGTTGATGATTCTGCCGGAGAAATCTGGATTTCCGATTAAATAACGCACAAAATTGCTGCCAATAAAACCACACCCTCCGGTGACCAGCAAATTCTTAAATCCGAGTCTATTGTTCTTTTGGGGATTCATATTCAGGTAACAGCCTTTCCTTTTTTCTTATTATGCGCAGATATTTGGTTAAACCAACAGCATGGAATTGTTCAGAGATTATTGCATCCAGAGAGATCTTCTCATTATGCACGAGAATGTCGGGTGAGGTTACTTCAATAACCATATGATTATGAAATTTGTTGAAACTGATCTCGACAAATTTAAGCGCCAGTTGGGTAACTCCGGAAACAGTCATATAATTTTCTTCCAGGACAATGCTTTCGGTAAAAATAATTTGTTTCAGATAATCCGGCAGAGCAAAGACTTCCACGATTCTTTCCGTTAAATAGGGATGGTATTTATCGATAAAATCCCCGTCCAGCCGCTGATCATCTGAGCCGTAAATATTTTTGTAAGAAAGCAGAACCATTTTGCCCATTTCGTAAAAAAGCGCGCCCAATTCAACTTTTTTGATGTTATCTTCCCGCAGGCCACATTGATGAGCAAAAATATTGCCCATGATGGAAGCAGCAAAACTACGGGCAAAAATCACTTCGACCTCTTTTTCATTACGAGCCATTCTCTGTAAAGCTAAAATAATAATCAATGCTTTGACATGACTCATGCCCAAACGAGTCACAACCTCGTAAAAAGAATAAATGCTGCCTTTTTTCAAACTACCGTAATATACAGAGTTGGCAAAATTAAAAATCCGCATCAGGATGTCATTCCCGATCTGGACTTTCAACGTTTCAATTTCATCATGGCTGGCTTCATAGTTATCCAGAGTTCCTAGAACTTCCGGAGAAAAACCCAGATTTTCCTTGTTGATCATTTTTTCTTCAATAGAATCGAGAAGTCGAATTATTTCATCTTTCTCCATCGGGAATGCCTGCCTCTTTTCCTGATAATATAATTTTAATCACCTGTCCGTCCCGGTGACATTGAATGCCGCCCAATCATAAGGTTGAAAACCTCGGATGATCATTTCCAATTGCGTCTCTCTTAATAAATCGGTTATTTTTTCAATTTTCTCCAGCTTTTTGTAAAAAATATCCATAAAAATTATCTTCGATTTTTTATTAATATTCCAAAGTGTAGCAACCACAGCAGGACTGCCAGCATAAAGGAACGCGCTGTTCAGTCCGATTATTTCCAATCCGGTTGCAGCATGACTGACAACAGTTTGACAGGCGCTCATGACAATTACCCGTCCCTTAAACTGAAGTTTAAAAATTTCTCCGGCGGTAAGCCTGCCGTCGTCCTTCCCTTCCGCAGCCAGACGGAGGCTGGAATTAAGCGGTGCATCTGCTGCATATTGCCCATGTGCGGCAAAATGGACTACATCGTAATGACTAATCATCTCTCTGACTTTGCTTTTCACGGCCTCGGCTCTGATAAATACCAGGGACTGAGGAATAATCTTTTTAATATTGTTCACTTCCATTTCGGCTTGAAACATTTCCAGCTGCTTGTCACCTGTGTCGGGGTTACCCAAAGCCAAAGTCCTCACCCCTGAGGAATGATGTTTTTGCATCATATACTTCAGCATGCCGGCAGTCGGCAAATAAAAGATAGAAAAACCATCAATAAGATAACGCCCTTTATAGCTCATAGCTGCAAAAGGCAAATAACACAGCGGGCCATGCGGAATAAAGCCGATTCGATCTCCCGCGACAAAGGAGATCACCGGTTTAAGAAAAATATTGTAAATTTTTTCCGACAATGCTTTCACTTGTTTTCTATTTTGGGCTGTAATTGCATCATTAAAGGAAGCAATCAATCCTGCGGCATTCTCTTTTTTAATTTTGATTCTTTCCAAATGAACACGATTTTTATTTACAGCCCATATGTAAAGTAATCGATCGGATGCATAATAGCTGAAGAGCGTTGTATTTTTATCAAGCAGATGAAGCATTTCATCAGCATTCATAGGCTCTCCAAAAATCAAGTAATGCTGTTCTGCATTCTGTTCTTTTATTCTGGCTATGATATCATGTTGCTGTTCCTCTTTTCGAGCTATCCTGCCGAGTTCATCCTTCGAGGCCAGATTGAAGCTGCCGGCAGAAAGCAACTTCTGATAGCCGTTTTCGATTTCCCGGCGGTAAGCATGATACTGTTGCACCAATTCCTTTTCCGCGGGAGTTCTGCTGATATCTTCACTGGCCAGCAAATCAGCAAAATTCTTCGATTTTATTCTTTCCGCCGTCTCCAATGCGCCCTTATAATCCCCTCGATGAGCGAGCAGTTCCATCAATCTTTCATAGAGAGCCAGCCGGTTGAACAGCGAAGACCTTTGGAAAGACACAAGAGCCTTCTGGAATGGCTGTTTTTCTATAATCGTAATGGCATCTTGAATCAAATACATAGACTGATCATCATCGCCGTGGCTTAAATTATAAAGCGCAAGAACATATCTTGACCAGATTTGATAGTAAGATAAACGGTACCTGTCGGCAATTTCTTTTAGCTCAAGGGCTGCTTTTTCCCCGTCCGGGATCATTTTTTCCAGCAGGTAAACATGGTTGCGGAAAAAAATGCTGTCGATTTGCGCAACAAAGCAATCTGTTTGAAAAGCAAGGTCCGACGCTGTCTTCAGGCTATTTATTGCCATTGCCGGCTGTCCCTGTATCCCGTAGGATAAACCCAAATAATTATAAGCATCCGTTTCGGTGATCTGCGACGATATTTCCGGAGATAATCGTCCGATATCCGTTAATTTCATTTCATTATTAAGAGCAATAGCTTGGTTTAAATGAGAAACCGCTGCACTTGTCTTGCGACGAATTTCTCTGTTAAGCGCTTCGTCAAAATCCAAGAAATTACTTTTTTCCGACATGACGGGAAAATAGTAAGCTAATATCAGCGTGCGGCCATATTCAAGTTCCGAGTCACGCCGCAGCATCATCAAATCTATACTATTATTAAAACGGATATTGGCTTGAAGTGATTTTCGGAAATAATCCAAAGCTTTGACATAGTCGCCGTTACTCAAAAAATAAAGACCGTAACCATACAAAATAAAAGCCGCCAGCGAGGTCTGAAAGTTGGTTTTTTCTGCCTCCCTGACAACATGGTAAGCGTCCTGAATTTTACCGAATCTGCAAAGAGCTGATATCTTGCGATTTGTTGCCGTTGCTTCTCCTTCCACATTATTATACTTACGAAATTCAGCTATGGCCCGATCAAAAAAATGAAGCGCACGCTCTTCACTCTGCAAGGATGTGAAGTGCATTCCGACATTAAGAAAAATATAAGGTATTGCTCCTGCGGTATTTATACTTTGAGCATTAATTTTGAGTTGTTTGATAAAAAATGTGGGTATCTCTGCGTCATATGGCCCGTCTAGTTCCATCAGGACCGAGATTTTCGGCGGGGTAGGCATTTTGCTCTCCCTCAGACCACTGCAGCCGCATATTACAATCAGAAAAGCAAGAAAGATAAACAAGTTGAATTTTATCATCAATAAAAGTGGCGTAACCTGATTTATTAGCTTTGATTTAAAAAACTGCTTTTTTATTATCTTACTTCCGGAAAATTTTCAACGGGCAGACATGAGATTAATTCTATAGTTCTTTCATATCATTATGAAGACGATGTTGAGGAGCGTTAAGCCAAAATAATCCGGCGTTGGATAAACGAAAATCTCTATGTGGATAATATAGACAATAATCCTTCTCCGGTTGATCATAATTTCCGGCATTGGCAGACAAAAGATAGTCTCAAGAGTACGGCAATATTACTTTTGCAGATTTTCCAGAGCAGAACCTGGGCATCACAAAGGGCAACCTTAAATGAGGACAGGGGGAAAATTTCATAAACTCAATATTTGACTATTTCATTTTGACTCCTCACTTTAAGAAGCCTTGAATAATCTTGTTTACTGCCTCGTCATAAGTCAGACCAAGACTCATCAGCTTTGTCAATTGATCGCTGGCGATTTTGCCGATAGAGGCTTCGTGGGTGAGTTCGGCATCGGGATGTTCGGCTTTGAGCGAAGGCATCGTTTCATTGGTGCCGTTATCCATAATGATTGCGTCACACTCAATATGGCCAAAGCATTTGTTGAGTGCTTCCATCGTCGCATAGAATGTCTGCCGTGAATTGCCTTTCATTACAGATCGTGAGATCATATTGGCGCGGCTGTTGGCCCCTTTTAAAACAATATTATTTCTTGAAATTGCGCTCTGCTCGCCTTCGGTTAAAACCCTTTCGGTGATCAACAGCATACTGCCTTGAGCAAGCGTTGCTTCGTTGAGCCGGTTGGCTTCATCGACACCTCCAATCTGGGTTAGCTCCATTTCTGCTGTCGCATCCTCCGCCAAAAATACTTTTGTCGTCGGATTGAGGGTCCGCCGTCCCTTTCCTTCGCCGGTGGCATAATGCTTTTCCACATAAGTGACCTTAGCGTTTTTGCCGACTTGAAAATCATGAATACCGGCATGCCCTTCCGGCGCCGCCGTACCGCAATGAATGCCGCAACCTGCTACTATTGTCACTTCGGCGCCCTCACCGATAAGAAATGAATTGTAGACGACATCATAGAGGCCCGCCTGGCTCAAGATAACCGGAATATGAACAGACTCATTTTTTGTTCCCGGTTTGATGGTCACAATAATTCCCGTGCCCTCAGCATTTGTTTCTATATCAATATTTGCTGATTTCTGGCGTTCGAGCAGTTTGCCGTTTTTTCTGATATTGTAAGCACCTTTGGGTAAACTTTCCAGATCGGCAACGGTTTTTAAAAGCTTTTTATCTAAGGCATCCAACATCTTGTTCTCCTTCACAATTATCCCGATACGTACAAATGCTCAAATCAGCCAGGAGCGGCAGAGAATTTTCCAGATCTCCTGCGTAAACAATCCGTCCCTGATCGATAATTAAAATAACATCGGCAGCCTCCAGAAACATTCGGTTATGGCTGACGACAATTGTCGTTGTCGGATGCTCGGACAAGTCCTTTTTCAACAAGTTAACCATCGGACTGATTGTCCATAGATCAATGCCTGTATCCGGCTCATCATAAATACCCAGCTTGGGTCTGGCGGCAATAGTGAGAGCCAACTCAATCTTTTTAATTTCGCCGCCGGAAAGTCTGGCATCAACTTCTTTTTCCAGAAATGATAAGGGACAAATGCCCACCCGTAAAACCATGTCCCATATTTTTTTTTCATCTTCAACACCGGTGGCAATCGAAAGCAAATCGCGAAATGTTATCCCTTTAAAACGCGCGGGTTGTTGAAAACTGTAAGCAATCCCTGCTTTGGCCCGCTCGGTAATGGAAAACCTGGAAATATCTTTGCCTTCAAAAATAATTTGTCCCTGCGAGGTGGCATTAATACCCATAATCAGCTTGGCCAGCGTTGTCTTCCCGCTGCCGTTGGGGCCGGTAATGGCATAAAATTTACCCAGTTCAAAAGTAAAATTAATGCCATCAATTATATTGCGTTTGGTATTGCCGCCGGTATCGTTTTCATCGGAAACGGTAAAATATAAATTTTTTATCTCCAGCATAAAATAGTCCTTCTTTGCTCATATCTATTGTTTTTCATTACCGACGCTATATTACCTAAAACTTATGATGTCAATAAAGATATTGTTCTCAAAATCATCGCGATCCTGAAAGCAGGCTTTACTGCTTCATATTTATCCAAACCCGTCTTCCCTGTGCAAGTGTTCTTATTTACTAACCGACTTTGCTGGGATACCCGATAATGGAGCGGATTTCTTCATAAAGCGGCTTCAAACGACGATACATTTGTTTATAAACTCGCCTGTAAAGCTGGTCGTATATTTCATGAGTATTAGAATCAGGTTCAAAAAACCGTCCGATCCGCGTCATTTCTGCCACAGCAGTTTTAAAATCTTTATGAAGATTTAACCCAACCGCCACATCGATAGCCGCTCCTAAACCGGAAGTTTCATAGACATGCGGTCGTGCTGTGGGCAAACCGAAGATATCCGCGGTGATCTGCATTGCCGCATT
>ENA-ORXD01001687-ORXD01001687.1-sediment-metagenome-genome-assembly--contig:-NODE-1687-length-17114-cov-4.300405_pt1 | contig 17114 bp, 16 predicted proteins | sample MGYA00237862_ERZ511471 | MGnify/ENA metagenome assembly ERZ511471
GACTTCCACGAGCTTCATGACCGCCGCGGGATTGAAGAAATGGGTCCCGATGCACCGGCTCTTCCTCTCCGTCGCCCCGGCGATCGCCGTCACCGGAAGGACCGAGGTGTTCGAGGCCAGGATCGTGTGCCCGGGACAGGCCTTGTCGAGCTGCGCGAAGATCTTCTTTTTCAGTTCCAGGTTCTCCGGAACGGCCTCGATGACGAAGTCCGCATCCCCCGCCGCCTTCTCCAGATCCGTCACGGCGGCGAGCCGGTTGAATATCCTGTCCCCCTCCTCCCGTGAGATCTTTCCCTTCTCGACAAACCGCTTGTCGATGTTCCCCTTGATGATCCCCAGGGCCTTGTCGAGCATCTCCCGGGCGACGTCGTACAGGCGGACCTCGTAGCCCGCGAATATGGCGGCCTGGGCGATCCCGTGACCCATCGTCCCCGATCCGATGACAGCCATTCTTTCCACTTTCATGATCCCCCTTCTCCTTTCAGGAAGACATTGCCCCAGGGGAGCAAAATCCCGTTGCCTGGATTCAACCGTTTGATTCAATCATATGATTGAACCCATACCCTTTCTCCCCGAGGTTGTCAAGTCAAATTCAAACCCGATATTGACGACAAAGTAAAAAGTCCCTATGCTGCGTTGCCCTTCTTCCCTCGTCCCTGCGGCGTACCAAAAGTACGCCTTGGTCCTCGGGATTCGGGCGCCTTGCCTCTGGATCTTTTTACTTTGCCGTTCGTAAAAGTGTTGATTTGGCTTTTTTACGGGTTTGTCGATGTTCAAATACGGGAGACCTTCCGGGAGCGCCGAACCCGCCGGTCCGTCCCGCACCGGAGGCGCGAAGCGCTCCACGGGGCTTTCCCTCAAAATACTTTTGGACACGGGCACAAAAAGCTGATAGGTCGGTATCTGTGCGGAGGTTTCGCGACGTGCCGCGGGGTGGTCACCGGCGCGGACGGAACGAATTTTCTCGAGGAAGGTCAGTAAGATATCATGATGGATCATTTCGATGTAGCCGTTGTGGGTGCCGGACCCGCGGGAGGGTATTGCGCATACCTGCTCGCCAAGAAAGGGTTGTCCGTCCTCCTCCTGGAGAAGGACAGGCTGACGAGATACAAGGCCTGCGGCGGCGGCATACCGTCCAAGGTGGTGAGCAACATCGAATTCGACGTTTCAGAGGCCCTGGAAGTCAGGACGGAGGGGGCCTACATCGCCTACGACATCGACGACTTCATCACCATCGCCCCCGAGAACAGCGTCGGCTGGATGGTGATGCGGGACAAGTTCGACTCCCTCATCGTGAACGAGGCCGGGAAAAAGGGCGTCACGGTCCTGGAAGGGACGGAGATGCGGGGCATCGAGGAGACGCCCTCGCGGTGCACGGTGAGGACGAACCACGGGTCGTTTCACGCGTCGTTCGTGGTCGGCGCGGACGGTGCGAACAGCACGGTCGCGAAGATCATCAATCATTCCAGATCGATACGGAAAGGAATCGCCATCTCCGCCGAAATCTACGTTCCCGATAAAAAGATCGAGAAGCAGGGGCCTTACAGCACCTTCGATTTCGGCGTCGTCCCCAAGGGGTACGCATGGATCTTTCCCAAGAGCGACCACCTGTCTATCGGCATGTACAGCATGCTCTGGAGCATGCCGGACATCAGGAAACGGCTTTTCGACTACATTGAAAAGAACCCGATCCTCCGGGATTACGAGAGCATCAGCGTTCACGGGCATCCCATCCCGCTCGGGAGATCCAGAAAAAGCTACGGTTCGAACCGGATCTACCTGGTCGGAGACGCCGGCGGCATCACCGATCCCTTTTTCGGCGAGGGCATCTATTTCGCCATCGAAAGCGCAAAGATCGCCGCGAAATCCATCATCGACCGTCTCGTCGAATACGGCAACATCAAGACCTACACGAAAGACATCAACGAGAAACTCGGGAGGGACCTGGACTATTCGTACCTCATGGCCAGGTTCTTCTACTACAACCTGCGGCTGAGTTTCAGTCATATCGTGCGGAACACCCACATCAACAGCATCTTCACGAAGCTGATCCGGGGAGACATCGGCCACAAGCAGTGCTTCTACCGGAGCATGGTCCGGCTCGTCACCTGCCTGTCCAGGGGATAGGGGGCCCGGCACCGCCCGTCAGGGCCGCGGAAGGCACGCCGATCCTTCCGACGCGGCTACAGGAGAATCCTTTTTCCGTCCTCGGCGCACTCGCAATCCGCTTTACCGCACATGGAAAGCATTTCGCGGCCCATATGGGTCAGGACGAGACGTTTCGCCCCGGTTTCGCCGTAATGGTTCATCAGGGTGACGTAGTCCATGTGTCCCCTCGCCTGTTTCCCGTAACCATACGCCTCGGCGATGAAAAGATCCGCCCCCCGGGCGACGTCCAGAAGGGCGTCCGTCCACTGGGTGTCGCCGGAATAGCCGATGATCCTGCCGCGGCAGCCGATCCGCAGCGCGAAGGAGGGATCGGCCTGGGGATGGATGTTCCGGTAGGGCGTCACGGCGATCCCGCACGCGGTCACCGTTTCGCGGTCCGAGAATTCCCCGACATGGAGCGCGAACTTCCGCGCGACCCGCGAAGATCCGGGAAACAGGATCTCCATCGCCCTGACGAGAACGTCTTTCGTCCCCGGGGGACCGAGAACCGTGAGGGGCTCCGTGCGCCCGAAGGCGATCTGGGAAGCGTTGACGAGGAACGGGATCCCGCCGTAGTGGTCCCCGTGCAGATGGGAGACGACGATGAGGCCGATGTCGTTCGGCTCGACTCCGAACCGGCTCATTCCGATCAGGCAGGAGGCCCCGCAGTCGATCAGGAACCGGCCGCCGTCATGGCTGACATGGATGCAGCTCTGGAGCCTGCCGCCGCTTCCGAAGGCGTCGCCGCAACCCAGAAATCGGACCTCGATTCCGTTCATGAGGCACCTCCGCGATGACGGGACCGTCCCCGTCCCCCTACCCTTCCCGCCGGCCGATCGTTTTCTCGAGAATGTCCGAGAGCATTCCCGCCGCCTGCGCCGTCATCCGCTTGCACTTGATGCCCTTCTCCTGTTCCCCCAGCCGCTGCAGAAGGACGGCGCAGTTCGTCGATCCGAAGGTCTCCAGAAACCGCCGGCGGAATTCGGAGATGACCCGGCTCGCCTCGCCGATGTCCCTGCCCGGCTCCGTCCTCCCCAGCAGGTATCCCGCCGCGAGGACGCCTCCCGTCAGTGCGCCGCAGACGTCTTCATGGCTTCTGCCGAGCCCGCCGCAGAAACCCGAGGCCACCCTGACCGGATAGCCCTCCGGATGCTCGGCGAAGCGGTCGACGATCGTTCTCGATATCGCCTCCGAACAGCAGAAGCCGCCGTCGAAGAGATCGAAAGCCTTCTTTTCCAGTTCTTCCTTCGGCATCGTCAAACCTCCAGATTGATTTACCGCATGCTGAACGGAATTGACTCATAATTCAAATGAAAAATATTTCTGTATATGATAATTTTCAATCATGACGGCTTCGTAAAAAGTCCGTATGCTGCGTTGCCCTTCTTCCCTCGACCCTTTAGCGTACCATCAGCACGCTTCATTCCTCGGGATTCGGGCGCCTTGGCTGCGGAGCTTTTTACTTTGCCGTTCGAAAAAGTGTTGAATTTGCCTTTTTACGAGTTCATCAATCATGAATATGTTGAATCTGAACCTCCTGCGGATATTTCACACGGTGGCGCGCCTCCAGAGTTTCACCCGGGCCGCGGAAGCCCTTTTCCTGACCCAGCCGGGAATCAGCAAGCACATAAAAACCCTGGAAGACTATTACGGAACCCGCCTGTTCGACCGGCTGGGGAAAAAAGTGGTCCTCACGCAGGCGGGGGAAACCCTGTTTCCGACCATTGACCGGATATTCCATCTCCTCGACCGGTCGGAAAAGGAAATCGACGATCTGAAAGGGATGAGATCGGGGGACTTGAGGCTCGGCGCCAGCGTCACCATCGGCATCTATTTCCTGCCCGGCATCCTGCGCGAATTCCAGAAGCTTCATCCCGGCATCCGGGTGTCCCTGGACATCGATCTCAACCGGCAGATCGTGGAAAAGATTCTGGACAACGCCGTGGACATCGGCCTGCTCGGCGCCCCCGAAACGGACGAGCGATTGACGGTCACCCCTTTCTTCAAGGACGAACTGGTCGTGATCGTGCCCGCCGACCGGGCCTGGGCCGCCAGGGACACGATCCGGCCCCTCGACCTTCTCGGCGAACGGTTCATCTTCTCCCAGCAGGGTTCCGGGACCAGGAGCATCGTCGAGGAGCGCCTGCGGCAGGCGGGCGTCGTCCTGACGAACACGATCGAGTTCGGCCACACGGAAGCGGTCAAGAAGGCCGTGGAAGCGGGTCTCGGCGTTTCGATCCTGTCCCGGTCGACGATCGCGAATGAAGAAAAACTGGGATCGATCCGATCGATTTCCCTGTCGGAAGTCGATCTTTGCCGCAATTTCTATTTTGCCTGTCGAAAGGACAAGTACCTGACCCGCCTTGTCCGGACATTCCTTCAATTCATCGTTTACAGATCCGGCGATCCGTGACGGTCCCGAAGCCGGACGGCCCCCCGGGCGCAGCGGGACGATGCGCTGCCGGACGCCCATGCGGCCGTCCCGACGTCCTTTTCTTCGACGACGGATTCTGCTAAGAAATTTCAGGGGCAGACGGCTGCGGTCGCACGATCCTCCAAAAAAACATTGCATTGGAACCGTGAAGCGGTACCATGCCCTATCAACCTCAAGGGAGGAGAAACCATGATGAAGCGAATCGGTCTCGTTGGTCTTGCCTGTTGTGCGTTTCTGGTTTTCGGCGGCTGCGGCGGAAGCTCGGACAAGGCCGACACAGGGGGGTACAAGGCCCAGCTGAAGCTCGCCTCCCTGACCCCCATAAGCCATACCTACAACCAGGGGGCGCTGAAATTCGCGGACCTCGTCAAGGAGCGAAGCAACGGCCGGATCCAGGTGACCGTGTACCCCGACGGACAGCTCGGCAAGGGGGAACGGGAGCTGCTCGAAGCCGTGCAGCAGGGAACCATCGATGTCTATGTCGGCTCGACGGGACCCATCGGCGGATTCAATCCCGCCATCGGGATTCTGGACATCCCGTTCCTCTTCAACGATTACGGACACGTGGACAAGGTCCTCGACGGTCCCGTGGGACAGCAGCTTCTGGACGACCTGGAAAAAGCGCAGTTCAAGGCCCTGGCCTTCTGGGAAAACGGGTTCCGCAACCTGACCAATTCACGGCGGCCGGTCAGGGTCCCCGACGACGCCAGGGGCCTGAAGATCCGCACGATGGAGAACAAGGTGCACATGGAGGCCTGGGAGGCGGTGGGCGCCAATCCCGTTCCCATGGCTTTCGGGGAGGTTTACGGGGCGCTCCAGCAGAAGGTCCTCGACGGTCAGGAAAACCCCATCGCCGTCATCTATTCGGTGAAACTCGACGAGGTGCAGCAATACCTGTCCATGACCCAGCACGTGTATTCCCCGGCGGTCCTCATCGTGAGCCTGAAGACATGGCAGTCCATCCCCGGGAAAGACCGGGAGATGCTGCTCGGAACGGCCAGGGAAGTCGCCGGGTACCAGCGCAAGCTGGGAAGGGACATGGAGGAAAAGCAGCTTGCCGAGCTTGCCGGCAGGGGAATGAAGATCGAGAAAAACATCGACAAGGCGGCGTGGCGGTCCGCCATGCAGCCCGTCATCAACCGTGTCGCCGGTGAGTACGGCAAGGAAAAGATCGACGCGATCCTGGGAACGGACTGATGCCCATGGGGGCGCTTTCGAGACTGAACTCGACCCTCATCAAGATTGCCTCGGGGATGACCGCGGCGGCCCTGGCGGTGATCGCCGTGGTCGTCCCATACGAGGTTTTCGGACGCTACGTCCTCGGTGACGTGCCTGTCTGGTCGGGCGAGGCGGCCACGTTCGCCCTGGTCTGGGCGTCCATGATGGGAAGCGCCGTCGGGCTGGAGAAGGGGTACCAGGTCAGCCTGAATCTTCTGAAGGACAGACTCCCGGGAATCCCTTCCCTGATCGTGACGGGATGCATGTACGCCGTCATGCTGTCCTTCCTCGGGTGGATGACTTGGTTCGGCATGGATCAGACCATCGTCAACATGCGCCAGTATTCCACGGCCATGGGGATTCCCATGAGCCTGCCCTATCTCGCCCTTCCCGCCGGATTCATGATCATGCTTCTCGTCACCGTCGAGCAGTGCTGGACGTTTTTCCGCCCCCGATCGAAGAGGAACTGAAGTTGCTCGCCCCGTTCCTGATTTCCTTTCTTGTCTTCCTGGCCATGGGCGTCCCCGTCGCCCTCGCCATGGGCGGAGCGGCGCTGGCCTATGCGTTTCTGAGCAGCGGCATCTCCCCCACCCTTCTCGTCCAGACGACCTTCGCCGGCATGGCGTCCTTTCCGCTTCTGGCCATACCCCTTTTCATTCTCGCGGGCAACCTGATGAACGAGGGGGGGATCACCGACGACCTCGTCAACTTTTCCCGACAGCTCGTCGGGCACATCCCGGGGGGCCTGGGACTGACGACCATCGTGGCCTGCGCCATTTTCGCCTCCATCTCCGGATCCGCCGTGGCCACCGCGGTGGCCATCGGGACGGTCATGCTTCCGGCCATGCGCCGGGCGGGCTACGACGACGAGACGTCCTCCGCGCTGACGGCCACCGCCTCCTGCGTGGGCCCGATCATTCCCCCCAGCATTCCCTTCATCATCTACGGGGTGATCGCACAGGTCTCCATCGGCGCGCTGTTCATCGCGGGGATCATCCCCGGGCTTCTGCTCGGCCTGTGTCTCATGATTTACATGGTCATCGTGGCACGCCGCCGGGGGTATCCGAGGGAGCCCCGCGCCCCGATCGGGAGCATTCTCGCGGGGACCGTCCGGGCACTGCCGTCCCTGGCGATGCCGGTGATCATCCTCGGGGGCATCTGGGGCGGCATCTTCACGCCCACGGAGGCGGCGGGCGTCGCCGTCGTGTACGCCTTCATCGTGGGCTTCCTGGTCTACCGCCGCCTGAAACTCAACCGGCTTTTCGCCCTTTTTCTGAAATCGGGAGTGGAGTCCGCCGTGGTGATGCTGCTGCTCGGACTGTCCGAGCCCTTCGCCTGGGTCGTGGCGGTGGAACAGGTGCCGCTGAAGGCCATGGACGCCCTCGCCTCCCTGTCGTCGTCCCCTGTGGTATTCCTCGTTCTCGCGAACGTCTTCCTGCTCCTCGTCGGCATAGCCCTGGAAACGGCGCCCGCCCTCACCATCGTGACGCCCGTCCTCGTGCCCCTGGCGGAAAGGATGGGCATCGATCCCGTGCATTTCGGCGTCATCGTCTGCTTCAACCTGGTGCTGGGCCTCATCACGCCGCCGGTGGGGGGCGTGCTGTTTTCCGTCTGCGGCATTACCGGATTGTCGCTGGAGAGATTGTCCCGCGGCATCTGGATTCCTTTCCTGATCGCCGTTGCGGTGTTGATGGCGGTCACCTTCGTGCCCGCACTGAGCACCTTCCTGCCCCGGCTTCTCCTGTCGCACTGAGGGAGGGAACGGTCCAACGCAAAACACCTGTTGACAGGCAAATCGAACCTGCCATACAGTGGCTGCGCGAAAGCGATGTCTCATCAGGACACCGACTGGGAACTGGGCTGTGACGAACGGAGCGAAGGTGTCGGGATTCGACGGCGACGATGCGGGTTACGGGGCTGACTTACGGGATGAGGCGCAGAGGGGACACGGGGAGGACCGTCTTTTCACCTCGAACTTCGTCCTGGCGACCCTGGCCAACTTCGTCAATGCCTTCAGCGTTCAGATGCTGGTCGCAACGCTCCCCGTTTACGTCGTCACCCAGGGGGGAACCAACGCCGACGCCGGCCTGGTGACCGGCGCCCTCGCATTGACGGCCCTGCTCTTCCGTCCGTTGATGGGCTGGCTGGCCGACAACTGGCGGCGCCGCCCCCTGGTCCTCATCGGCACCTCCTTCTACGGCCTGGCGAGCGTGGTCTACCTCCTGGCCGGTTCGATCCCCCTTCTCATTTTCGGGCGGCTCGTCCAGGGTTTCGGACTGGGCTGCTACACCACCGCCGCCAATGCCTACGTGGCCGACATCGCGCCGATCGGACGGCGTGCCGAGGCCGTGGGATTTTTCGCCGCGGCACTGGATGCCGGTCTCATCATCGGACCGGTGGCCGGATTCATGCTCGTTGGAACGATGGGTTTCCACTGCCTGTTCTATTTCACGGGAGCGCTGTCCGTCGTCGCCCTGTCCGTCTCCTTGCTCACGCGGGAGCGGAAACGGCCGCGGGAAACGGCGCGCCGGGGCTGGTCGCCGCGCACGGACATCGTGTCGGTCGATGCGCTGCCCACCGCCTGGATGGCCCTTTGCATGGGCATCGGCTTCGGGGCGATCAACGCCTTCATCTCCATCTTCGCCCAATCGCACGGCATCGGGAATCCCGGCTTCTTCTTCATGATCCAGGCCGTCGCATTGCTGATTTCCAGGACCTTCGCCGGCCGCATGGCCGACGTGTACGGCCGCGCCGTCGCCATCGTGCCGGGGATTCTTCTCATGGCCGCGGCGCTGGCCATGCTGCCGCTGGCCCACAGCCTGTGGCATTTCGTGATCTCGGCCGTGCTCCTCGGCGTCGGCTTCGGCTCGGCGCAGCCCGCGTCCATGGCGCTCCTCATCGATAGGGTCCGGCCGGAAAAGCGTGGACTCGCCATGAGCACCTATTTCACGGGGATCGACGTGGGCTTCATCATCGGCACCATCCCGATGGGCGTGGTGAGCCAGCACTGGGGTTTCGGTGTCATGTGGCCCGTTTCGGCGGCCTGTACCCTGTTCGCCTTGGCGGGCATCGCGGCGGCCAGCCGCCCCGCGGGCGGAACGACGAGCAGGACGGGGGAAAAAGATGAACCGGAATAGAATGTTTCGTGTCGTTCGTTTGCTGTGGTTTCCCGCATTGCTCGTGTTTCTCGCCGCCTGCACCCTTCCCGTCCGGGCGTCCCGCTGCGACGGGGATTCCCCGTTGCCGATGCCGGAAGGCCTTCCCGACGGGTGCACCCAGGCGCTTCTCGTCACCGGGGAGGGGTTCTGGCTTTTCAGGGAGGACCGGGTGTGCGCCGTGCAGAGACAGGGAGACCGGTGGCTTAGGGCTTTCGGGCCCTTCCCGGCGGCGATCGGCAGAAACGGCTTTGCGCCGCCCGGCGAAAAAAGAGAGGGGGACGGACGGACGCCCTCGGGAACGTACCGGCTGGCGTATGCCTTCGGCTACGCCGGATCGGTCTCCACGAAAATGCCCTACCGTCAGGCCCTCGAGGACGATCTGTGGGTCGACGACCCGGACGCCCCCGATTACAACCGCTGGGTCAGGCGCCGGGAGACCTCCGCCGCCTCGTACGAAAGGATGAAACGGGACGACGATCTGTACCGGTACGGCGTCGTCATCGATTACAATACCGATCCGGTTGTCAGGGGCCGCGGCAGCGCGATCTTTCTTCACGTCTGGAGGGGCGAGCGGTCAACCACGGCGGGGTGCGTCGCCGTATCCGAGGCGAATATCCTGAAAATTCTCGCCTGGCTGGACCCGGCGGCAACTCCCGTCATTCTCATCAACCCCGGCGGAAGGTAACCGGGATGGACGCTTTGATCGATCCGTTTCTCATTTTCCGGGGCCGGGATTTGCTTGACCGGCGGAACCTTTTTCTCTTATAGTTTCCGATCTCGACGGAAATTACCCATAAAAGGCAAACTGGAGGAACGATGAAAAGATTCATTACGGCAATGGTTCTGGTTTCGGCCTTCATGCTCTTTTCGGCGGGCGCGGCCCTTGCGGTGTCATCCGTGCCGGACCTGACCGGCAAGTGGAAGTCCAGGAGTTTTGCGCATCACCATGAACTCAAGGGATTTTATTCCCAGCCGGGACCGGACGGGGAATGGGTCGTCAAAAAGCAGGAGGGACGCTTCTTTTACGGCGAACGTACCTACACCCCAAAATACATCAGTTCTTCAAAGGTCACGGAAGGTTTTTCCGGCGTCATCTCCAGAGACGGCATGCACGTCTATATCGTCGATCATGATGCGGACCTCCTCATGGGTGACATATTGCCCGACGGGTCCATCGAACTCATTCTCATGAACGACGGCGACCAGAACGGCCACTCGAGAATCGGTCTGGTCGAAATCGAAAGGGTCAGGTAACCGGCCTTCCCCGGAGGCGGGTCGATCAACCATCCGAAAAAGGTCCGGAGGGTGAACGCCGGCATTCGGCCTTCTTTCTCGACGGGGGCTTTTCCTTCGATCGGCACGGGCCATCTTTCCTTTTTTTTCAGCAGACGACGCGATCCCGCATTCCGCGGATCGTCGGGGGGCGTATGAAATTACTGGACAAGACGGAATATGGACAGGTTGCCGAACGCGTTCGGTCCGCGGACATGAACACCTTCTTCGCGCTGTCCGTGCTCGAAGGGAAGGTGGACGGAAACGTTTTCGTGGATGAAACGGGGACGCCGTCCTCGATTTACATCCAGCACCCTTACGGAATGTCCCTTCTCTTCGGCGAGATGAAAAACGGGGAATTCAACGGGTGGCTCCGCGCGCATCTGTTGAATTCGGGAAAAACCAGGGACCGTTTCGAATGGCTCCAGGCCTGCCCCGCATCCCTGTACGCCGGGATCGACGATCTGCTGGGCGGCCGGCTGATCAAAAAGAATCCGGATGTGCCCTACGAACAGACGTTTTCGCAGTCGGAGGACAGGGACGTCCTGGAGTACCGGCGGATCAACTTCGTTTTCAACGATGCGAAATACCGCCTGCTGAAGGACGGCCTGAAAAACGACAGGTATGAAATCGTGACGACGACGGAACGGATGTTCAACGAATCGGAAGGGACCGTGATTCCCAGGCGGTTCTGGAACAACGCGGCGGATTTTTTCAGACACGGGACCGGCCGCAGTCTGATCCTGGAGGACGGGTCCGTCGCTTCAACCGCCTTTGCATCCTTCGTGATCGGGAAGAAATTCGAAATCGGCGTCGAAACCGTGAAGCGTTTTCATGGAAAAAACTTCGGCGCGTCGGTCTGTTCCGCGTTGATCGACCACTGCCTGGCAAACGGTTACGAACCCGTCTGGTCATGCCTCTCGGGAAACGCGGGGTCGGTGAAACTGGCCCTGAAGCTCGGCTTCGAGGAAAAAAAACGGGTTCCCTATTATCGCCTGGCAAAATAAGCCCGAGGTTCGACGACGCCGTTCGGGCACCCGTTGCGGTCGCGCCTGAACGGCGGTTCGCATCGCGCCGGCCACCGGGTTTCGAATTCCCCGTTTCCCGTTTCAAGCGTCGATCCGTGATATCCTGTTGACTTATCCGCGGTGATGGGATCATAAGAAGGAATATGAACCGGTCATCGTCGACAGGTTGAAATTCGATGCAACCTTTTTTTGCGGGGGCTGTCATGAACCGCTGATTGAAACCCTGTTTCTGAAAGGAAACGGGGTTTTCCGTTTGATCGGCCCGCGGGAAGCCGGTCAGGAAGAGGAGCACGGTCATGGAAGAGGATCATGTCTACCACCAACTCCGAAGGGAGATCGATACGCGCATGCCCGTGGGCATGCCCGCTTCGGAAGATCATTCGGAGATCGATCTTCTGAAACGGTTGTTCACGCCCGAGGAGGCCGCCCTGGCGGTGCACCTGAGCGTCCTCCCCGAACCCCTGAAGAAACTGCACAAGAGGCTGAAAAAAGCCGGCATGGACCTCCCGGAGGAGCGGCTGGAACGGATGCTGGACGGCATGGTCAGGAAAGGCGTCATTTTCGGGGGGAAGATGTTCCCCAAGCCGAAGCATTACAGCCTCGGACAGTTCGCCGTGGGCATGTACGAATTCCAGGTGGACCGGCAGACCCGGGAAATGGCCGAACAGGCGGAGAAATACATGCACGGGACCTTCTACCGCGAATTCTTCCGGAAGGACCGGCCTCTCCAGATGCGAACCATTCCGGTGGCGGCAAGCATCGCACCCGAATACCGGGTCAGCCCTTACGACGATATCCTGGAACTCGTCCGCAGGGCGCCGGATCCGATCGTGGTCGTCGACTGCGTCTGCAAGCAGTCGAAGGACCTGCTGAAGGAACCGTGCAGGCTGTCGGACATCCGGAACAACTGCATGCTGTTCGGAAGCGGTGCGGAGTTCGTCATGGAAAGGGAAGTCCCGTCGGCCCGCAGCGTCACCCGCAAGGAACTTCTTTCGCTTCTCGAGCGGTTCAGGAACGCGGGGCTCGTACTCCAGCCGGCGAACACCCGGGATCCAAGCTATATTTGCGCATGCTGCGGGTGCTGCTGCAACATTCTTCAGGGGTTCAAGAAATTTCCCCGGCCCGCGGAGTATTTCCACTCCAACTATCAGGCGATCGTGGATGTCTCCTCCTGCACCGGCTGCGAAGCCTGCGTGCCCCGCTGCCAGATGGAGGCCCTGTCCGTCGATGCGTCAGGGCGGGCTTCCGTGAATCCCGACAGGTGCATCGGATGCGGAAACTGCATGACGGTCTGTCCCGTGGATGCCGTCAAACTGGCCCCCCTTGCCGGGCGCCGCGTACCACCCCGCTCTCATGAGGCCCTTTACCTGAACATTGCAAGGCAGAAATTCGGGGTTCTGGGCATGCTGAAGATGGCGGCACGGGCCGCCGCGGGGAAGAAAGTCTAGCAACTCCGCTTCGCCCGTTTCATTTGAAGACGTCCTGCGGATGCTTACGGATTTCCGGACGGGAATCAACGGCCTGTCTTGCCGTCTTAGCGGGAATCCTGTAATGGGGATTCATACGGGAACATGGGAAAGCGATCGATGACGGCAAGAATGAAAACGGCCGTTTTGATTCTGAAACGGCACGGGTTTAAAGGGCTCATCCTGGAACTGAAAAAAAGATACTTCGTGAAGCCCCTCCCGGGCTTCCGGGAGATGGAACAGTTCTTTCTCGACAAAACCGGCCTGGAGATCGGCGGACCCAGCTGGTTTTTCAAAGGCCGCATGCCCGTCTACGATAAGATCAAAACGCTGGACGGCGTGAATTTCTCGACATCGACGATATGGACCGGCGCCATCGATGCCGATCGAGGTTTCGTGGTGGACGGCAGACGGGTCGGCCGGCAGTACATCCTGGATGCCATCGATCTGTCGCCCATCGGGAAAGACGCCTACGATTTCGTTTTGTCCTGCAACAACATCGAACATATCGCCAACCCGATGAAGGCGATGGAGCAATGGCTGTCGGTCCTGAAGAAGGGAGGGGTCCTGGTCGTCGTCGCGCCGAGAAAGGAAGCGAATTTCGACCACAACCGCAAAACCGTGGCGTTCGGCCATCTGCTCGCGGATTACGAGAACAACACGGCGGAAGACGATCTGACGCATCTGGAGGAGATCCTGGCGCTCCACGATCTGGGAAGGGACCTTCACGCGGGCACCATGGAGCAGTTCAGGGAAAGAAGCCTGAGAAACTTCGAAAACAGATGTCTCCATCAGCACGTTTTCGATATGAACGTTCTGAAGGAACTGTTCGGTTACTTCGAGCTTACCGTCATTGAGAGCATGCAGCTCGACGGCGATTACGTCGTGATCGGGCGCAAACGGTGATTCCGGCCGCCGCACGGATGGGAGGGAAACGACCGGAGACGCGCCATAAGAAGCATTTCATTGAAAAGATCCACCGGAAAAAAGATGCGACGTGACCGCCGTTCGAGCCGGGGCAGAACGACATATTACGGACGGCAGGTGCAAAACGATCACATCCATTTACTCACGTACTGTGGATTTTCCAAATCAGTCCACGAACACATCATTTCGATGAACCGGGCTTTAACCTTCCTTAACCTGCCAATGCCGACGCCCCAGCCCTTTGGGGTCCGGCAAATTCAGCCCCACGGTTCGCACGGCCATCGTCCCCCGAAAATGGAGGTCCGGTTGATTGAAGAACTCAAACTGACTGAACTCCAATTCCAAATATGGTACATTTTTCGGGGCAGGCCATGAAAATGTCATCACGGGATCCCAAGGGCAGCGGACCTTTTTGGGGGCAAATTCTCAGGCGAACGAAAGTCATATGGCATCAACAGGTCTTCTGAAACGGATAAAAAATCTTCTAAGGCTTATTTATTCCAAACCGGAGTCTGATTTTATCTTCCCGGCGTTGAAGAACCTCATGGATGTTTATCGCGGGAATGAAGAGATTCTGGCAAGAAAGAAGAAATACAACGACTGCGTTGTGCTGGACGAAAGTGACTCCATACTGATGACCTATGCGGACAGCATATACAGACAGGGAGAGAAACCCCTGTTCACACTTTATAAATTTTTGAAAAAGCATGTGAAAAATGCGACGTCCAGCGTCCACGTCCTCCCGTTTTTTCCAAGCAGCTCGGATGCGGGATATGCGGTAATTGACTATGAGAAAGTGGATCCGGTCCTCGGCACGTGGGATGATCTACGCAGAATATCGAAGGAATATCGACTCATGGTCGATCTTGTTTTGAATCATGTATCAAGCAGGTCCAAGTGGTTTCTGGGGTTCCTGGAGGGCGAGAAGCGTTATCGGGACTTTTTCATCTGGAGCGATCAGCGGGTTGAAATGCCGGAGGTCTTCCGGCCGCGGGAAACCCCGTTGTTCACCAGGTTCCATACGGCTTCCGGCGAAAAATATGTATGGACCACTTTCGGCCCTGATCAGATCGATCTGAATTACAGGAACCCAGAGGTGCTTCTGAAGATCATCGACGTCTTCCTGTATTACCTTTCCCAGGGAGCCGAGATCATACGCCTCGATGCCATCGGGTATGTATGGAAAGAGCCTCATACCTCTTGCGTCAATCTATCCAAAACGCATCAGATCGTGAGGCTCCTTCGAAGCATCATGGAGTATGTCGCGCCATACGCCCTCATTTTGACCGAGGCAAATTTTCCTTATAAGGAAAATATAGCATATTTCGGAGAGAGCCATGAGGCCAACATGGTGTACCGGTTCTCACTGCCGCCTCTCGTTGCCGATGCATTTGCAAGAAGGGATACCACGTATATCAAGAAAATCACCAATAGAAAAAGGGAGGATCTGCTTTTCTTTGATTTTCTCGCATCCCATGACGGCATTGCTCTGCTGGCCGCAAAGGAAATCCTCAACAAGGTGGAATTCGATAATCTGCTGCGCATTGCCGAAGAACATGGCGGACTGGTTTCATACAAATCATCAAATGGGGATAAAGAACCTTATGAGCTGAATATCAGCTATTTCGACATCATCAATGATCCTCGCATCCCGGATGACACTCAGGCGGTCAAAAGATTCATGGCGGCCCAAGCCATCATGCTCTCGCTCAAAGGGGTTCCGGGAATCTATGTCCACAGTCTCTTGGGCTCGAGAAACTACTGCAAAGGGGTGACAGAATCAGGACTGAACCGAATGATAAATCGCGAAAAGCTTCAGGCGGACAAACTCGATGCAGCCATTTCGGATCCCCAGTCCATCAGATCTCGGGTTTTGAATCATTTTTTACATTTGCTGAATGTGCGAAAACAAATTGTCTCCTTCCATCCGGCCGGCACAAGAGAAGTCGTCGATTCCGACAAAAGGTTACTCATCATACGAAGGAACTTTCAAGACAAGACCATCCATGTGATCATTAACGTCAGCGATGACGAAGTCATGGTGCCCGATCATGCAGGAAAGTTCGATCGACTCACCCGAACAGCCTTTGATGGAAGCGTGAACGGGTATGGAATCTACTTTCTGGAGTAGAGGAGATCCGCTGCTTTTTCGATACGACACCTTCGGGCTCCGGCCCTGAAGCGACACGGGATCCTTGTCCGTGACGGCAAAGGCGGAAAGACATGATCTTCCGTGTGAGCCAGGACGCATATCAGGTGAAAAAGTCAGGTCATTCACCAACCATCGCAATTTGCCATGGGAGGCATACAGATCATCCTTCCGACCGGACTCGGGGGCTGGTTCGCTCCGTCACCCGGCGTTCATAACCAAAAACAAACATTCACAAAGAGTTATGACGACGTGCAGGTCATTCTCCCTGTACGTTGAGCCGGATCCTGGCGGTAGTATTCGTTCAGGACACGATAGAGCTCAGGGGAATGCTCCTTCAATTGGAGTGGCTTGTCGAAAAACTGTTCCGTAGCCACAGCGAAGAATTCAGCTTCATTGGTTGCTGCGTAGTCATTCAGGAAAGATTTTCTCCCGGCTCGAACATCCGCTTTAAGGCGAAGATACTCGCGTGAGAAAACGGTGACCCAATCGCGATATTCCTTGCGATCCCGCAAGGGAGGAGTGCCATCGGCGGCACCATCGAGCATGTCCAGTTTATGGGCGAATTCATGATAGACAACGTTATGGCCCTGTTCCGGGTGGCGGCTGCCCCTGAGGACCGCATCCCATATCAGAATGACCGGTCCTTGTTGGAATGCCTGGCCGATAATGGGGCGGACCGTTTCGAGAGGGGAAGTGACGATTTCAAAATGGCCCAATCTCCGTTGCGGAGGAAGGACAGTGGAGGGATAGACGAAAATGGACAAGACGTTCCGATAGAAGTCGTGCGGGATGCCAAGCAGCAGGAGACATGCCTGCCCGGAGATCGTGACGCGGATTTCGTCGTTCAATTCAAGTCCGCCGAATCCTTCCCAATGTTTCTCGGCAACGAAAACCTGGATGAGGGCATGAAGATGGGTCCGCTCGGCGACATCGAGCATGCAGTAGTGGATCACGTTGTGGCGGAGGATGTCCTCCCAGGCCGTGGGAAAGGGGATGTCGGTGAGTTGTTTGCGGCGGTGCTCGGATAACCAGTGAAACATCGTGCCTCCTTCCTTTGTCTGAACGATCACCTGTTCTTCATGATCAATATGCCGATCCGGATACCGTCCTCCCGGGCAGCGGGGGTGGTAAGGGCAACCCCTGCCGCCGGCGCTCACGGATATAAACGGCCGAGTAGCGCAATTCGCAATGATCGAAACATGACGGCTTCGTAAAAAGCCCATATGCTGCGTTCCCCTTCTTCCCTCGTCCCTGCGGCGTACCATCAGTACGCCTCAGTCCTCGGGATTCGGGCGCCTTGCCTATGGAGCT
>ENA-ORXD01001689-ORXD01001689.1-sediment-metagenome-genome-assembly--contig:-NODE-1689-length-17107-cov-3.857663_pt1 | contig 17107 bp, 13 predicted proteins | sample MGYA00237862_ERZ511471 | MGnify/ENA metagenome assembly ERZ511471
AGCGAGAAGTCGAGGAGCTGGAACGTGTAGGGGATCTCCTCCCCGCGGCCCAGCGAGCCGTAGCCGGAGGCCCCGGCCGTGCCCGGGTCGACGAGGACCACCTCGCCCCGCCGCGACACGGCGAGCACGTGATCGTTGCCGAAGGCGACCACGAGCGGCTCGCCGGCCTCTTCGGCGAGCTCGATCGTGCGCTGCACCTGGCGGACGTCGTGCACCATGAGCACGTCGGGCGTCTCGAGTTCGGGCCACCGACCTGCGAGCCTCTCGTCCTGCGCCGCGAGCAGGTCGATGTCGGAGTCGACCTGCGCGGACGCGGCGACCGGGTCGCTCACGCCGTAGACCGTGAGCCCGGCCGCCGTGGCGGCCTCCCAGTCGAGCACGGTGAAGTCCGATCGGGCGAAGACCTCCATGGCCGGGCGGTCCTCGTGGTTGCCGCCGACGAGGAGCACCGGGACCCCCTCGGGCGGAGAGAACAGCCGCAGGAAGAGTTCGGCCTCGTCACGTGTCCCCCCGTCGGTCACGTCGCCGGCGACCAGCACGAGGTCGACCGGGTCATCGTTGCCGAGCGCCAGGCGCGCGGCGTAGCGCATGCCGAAGACGTTGGTGTGGAGATCGCTGAAGAGGAGCACGCGGCGCACGTCGGCAGGCCTGTCCGTACCCTCGACCTCCCGTTGAAGGTCGAGGGCGACGAGCTGCAGGCCCTCGACGTACTCGGGCAGGCGCTCGAGGCGCCCGGCCTCCTGGGCCTCGAGCCCGCGCAGGAGCGGCAGCAGCCGGGGCACGTTGCTGGCCAGCCCCTCGTAGCGCACCTCGGGCGTGTGGTCGACGGTGGCCAGGGTGACGAGGGCGAAGGCGCCGCCCAGCGCAAGCGCCCCCGCGGCGCCGAAGCCGGCCGCCAGCAGCGCCGTCTCGGCGCGCCGGGGGCCGGCGATCAGCAGACCCACTCCGGCCCCCAGCCCGAGCAGCCACAAGGCCTTGCCGGAGACGAAGCGCTGGAAGGCGGCGCGCGCCGACATCTCGAACTCGGGGAGCCCGCGCAGCAGGCGCTCAGCCTCGCTCAACGTCGGGACCTCGTCGGGGAGGCGGTAGTCGACCGAGACATCGACCGGCGTGCGGTGCGACTGCAGGGCGAGCACCCCGGCCGGGCCCAGCGGCATGACGATACGACCCCCGGGGACGGCGGGTCTGAGCTCGAAGGTGACGCTGCCGCGCGGCACCCGGTACGTGCCCGGGGCGAGAAGGAGGACGAGGCAGACGGCGACCGCCGCCAGCGCGGCGATGCGCAGGGCGACGGCGGCCCAGCCCGCGCGCCGCGCGGCGCCCGAGCCGGACCGGCCGCGTGTCTCGGTGTGGCTCACGGCGCCTCCTCGCTCGACCCCATTGTGCCCGCTCACACGTGTGGCCGCCAGCCGCGACGACATGCTATACTCTCTCGCCCGCGGGCACCGCTCGCGGCCCCGGTGGGGGTATAGCTCAGCTGGGAGAGCGTTTGGCTGGCAGCCAAAAGGTCAGGGGTTCGAATCCCCTTACCTCCACCACCGTCCCGCCCTCGCTCCCGCCCTCCCTCAGCCCCGACCCTGCCCTCGGCCCCGCCGCCGCTGCGATCGCCCCCGTGAGGCGACCTGCAGGGCGCCGCGTCGACCCTCTCACGGCAGCGCGCGCGCCCCAGCCTCGGTCGCCTCGTGTTTAGCGTGTCACCGGCGGGGATACGATTCGAAGGCCAAGGCCCAGCGGGCTCACGCCCGCGGGTCAATTCACGGTCTTCGGGAGGCATGGATGGAGGAGCGGCCACAGTTCCAGGTCGATGTCGAGAAGGCCGGCGACGACGTCGGTATCGTGGTGCTCCGCGGCGAGGTCGACATCTACTCCGCGCCGCAGTTCAAGGAGGCCCTCGTCCACGGCATCGAGGAGGGCGCCCGGCGCATCGTCGTCGACCTCAGCGACGTCACCTTCATCGACTCGACCGCCCTCGGCGTCCTCGTCAGCGGCGCCAAGCGCGTACGGCCGCGCAACGGCAACCTCGACATCGTCTGCAAGGACGAGAACATCATCCGCATCTTCGAGATCACGGGGCTCAACCGCATCTTCGGCATCTACCCCGACCGGGCCGCGGCGCTGAAGGCGGTCGTCCCCTGAGCAGGAGCTTCACCGCGAACTAGACGACACGGTCACCCATCGGGGGGAGGAGCACGATGGAATTCCGGTCAGCGAACGCCTTCCGCGGACACAGGATCCTGAGCGCCACCGACGAGCTCTCGAGGGCACGCACCTACGGCTCCGGGCGGGTCTGCGCCGTGCCCGGCTGCGGGACGCTCCTCTCCGCCTACAACCCCTCCGACGTCTGCGCCCTGCACAGCGGCGCCTGGCACGACGAGTCGCACCAGGCCGCCCGCAAGCTGGCCCAGCGCGAGGAGCTGACGCGGCGCTGTGCCTTCGAGCCGTGCAGCCGCGAGTTCACGACCACCAACCCGGCGAAGAAGTACTGCGGCGACGCCTGCCGCATGCGTGCCTTCCAGGCGCGCGTCACGGCCGCCCGGCACCTCGGCGACGCGGCGCTCGTGCAGGAGCGCCGCGCGAGCTGAGCCGCCGCCCCGGCGGCCTGCCGGGGCGCGCCCGGGCCGGCGCCCGACCGGCCTCAGAGTGGGGCGCCGCCCGCCGAGAAGGCCGGCGGGATCACCGGCAGCCGCCCGCTCGCCAGGATCTCCACACCCTCTTCGATGGAGTCGTAGACGGGGACCACGTTCGGCAGCCCCACGGCGCCGAGGACCTGGCGCACGTGCCCCCGCGGCCGCGTGACCAGCAGCTCCCTGCCGTGACCGTGCAGCCTGGTGACCAGGGTCACCACGTACCCGACGAAGGCGGAGTCCACAAAGCGCACGTCCTCGAGGTCGAGGATCAGGTGACGGCGGTGGTAGAAGGGCCCCAGCCGGCGGCGGAGGAAGCGGTCGATCTCGGGGACGGTGTCGATGTCGAACTCGCCCGAGAGGTGGAGGACGGGGAGCTCCTCGCCCGCGGTGCGCTCGAGTGAGAGGTCGAGCTGCGCCGCACTCCGGCCGTACGCGGAGACGGGCGACGAAGCCTTCACGGTGACCTCCCCAGGTAAGAACGGACGGGCGCGGCGGACCAGGGCGACCGCGCGTCGCGGTCGGGCTGCCCCAGAAGCCTCCGGAACCTTACGCAACGACGCCCGTGCCTGTAAAGCCGTGCGGCGGGTGAATTGGGAGGTTTGCGCCTGACCCTCTCGGCGACCCTGAGCGAGCTTCACGCTCGGGTCGAGCGCCCTCGAGGTGCGCGGGAGGGCGCGGGCCTCAGCCCTCTTCGGCCGCCCGCGCCGCGAGGCGCCTGTACTGTGGCTCGCGCTCCTTGAACACGGTCACGATGGGCGCGGCCACGAAGATCGAGGAGTAGCCCCCGGCGATGATGCCGACCAGCAGGGCGAAGGCGAAGTCGGTGAGCGTCGTCCCGCCGAAGAACAGCAGCGCCAGCACCGGCAACAGGGTCGTCAGCGTGGTGTTGATGGAGCGCGTGATGGACTGCCACAGGGACCGGTTGACCATGTCGCCGTAGGGCATCCGGGAGAGCTTGGGCGTGTTCTCGCGGATGCGGTCATAGATGATCACCGTGTCGTAGAGCGAGTAGCCGATGATGGTGAGCACGGCGGCGATGGTCGCCGTCGTGACCTCGCGCCCGGTCAGCGAGTAGACGCCGATCACGATGAGCACGTCGTGGACCTCGGCGGCGATGGCGCCGACGGCGAACTTCCACGACGAGAAGCGGAGCCAGATGTAGGCCATGATCAGCAGCAGGGCCACGGCGGCGGCCTCGAGCGACTTCTCGACCACCAGGCGGCCGAAGGTCGGGCCGACGGTCTGCTGGCTCCAGAGCTCGGAGCCGTCGGCCACGGCGATGCCGTACGCCCCGTCGAGCTGCTCGCGCAGCGCGGCCTGGGCCTCGGGCTGCAGCTCCTCGACGGCGATGAGGAACCCGGCCAGGTCGGTGCCGGCCACCTGCGAGACCTGCTGGATCTGCGCGTTGGGATATCCGGCCTCGGCCACGGCGGTACGGACCTCGGCGAGCTCCGCCGGCTGCTCGAAGGCCACCGTGATGCGGGTGCCGGTCTTGAACTCGAGCCCGTACTGGAGGCCCTGCACCGGGTTGCCGCCGCCCCTCACGAAGAGACTGATCAGGCCGATGGCGAGAACGGTCCCCGAGAGGGCGAACCACCACTTCTTGTGGCCCATGTAGTCGAAGGTGTAGATGCCGCGCAGGAAGCCCATCGTCACTTCCGCCTCTTGCGCTTGCGGGCGGCGGTGCGGCGTGCGCCCGTGGAGCTCGTGCCGCCGCTGGTCGCGGCCGCCGGCTTCGCCTGCGGCCGGCCGGCCGGATCGTCGCCGGACGCCGCGGCGCCCTCGAGCGCCGCGGTGGAGACCGCAGCCGGGTCGCGACCGTCGTCGCGCGCCGCAGCGGCCGCAGGCCGGCGCCCGCGCGCGCGAGCGCCCGCGGCCGACCCCAGGGTGGCCGGCGCGGCGATCTCGCCGGTGACCCCGAGGAACGCGGGCCGGGCGAAGAAGCGGATACGGCTCATGACCCCGAGCAGCGCCCGCGTGAACAGCACGGCGGTGAGCATGCTGGTGGCGACACCGAGCATCAGCGTGAAGGCGAAACCCTTGGGCTGGGCCGTGGCGAAGTAGAAGAGCACGGCCGCCGTGAGGATCGTGAGGATGTTGGCGTCGAGGATCGTCCTGAAGCCGCGAGAGTAGCCCGCGTTGATCGCCGAGCGCACGGTCTTGCCCTGGCGGACCTCCTCCTTGATGCGCTCGAAGATGACGACGTTGGCGTCGGCGGCCACGCCGATCGTGAGGATCATGCCGGCGATGCCGGGCAGCGTGAGCGTGACGGGGATCGCGTTGAGGAGGCCCCAGAAGAGGATCGCGTAGACGATGAGCGCGAGGTCGGCGACCACGCCGAGGAAGCGGTAGAAGGCCACCATGTACACGAGCACGAGCGCCAGACCGACGATGCCGGCGATGAGGCCCGCGCGGAGCGAGTCCTTGCCCAAGGTGGCGGAGACCTCGGCCTGCTGGATCGGCTCGAGCTGCACCGGCAGGGCGCCCGTGTTGAGCACGAGCGCGAGGTCTTTGGCCTCGGCGAGGGTGAAGCTGCCGCTGATCTCGGCGCCCCCGCTGATGCCGTCGCGCAGCGTCGGGTCGGTGTGGTCGATGCGCGGAGCGGACTCGACGACGTTGTCGAGGACGATGGCGAAGGTCGCCGACTGGCCGCTGCGGAGGCCGTCGCGCCAGAGCTCCTTGGTCACCCGCTGGAACTCCGTGCCGCCCTCGCTCGTGAAGTCGATGAGCACGTTGGGGCGGTTGAACTGGTCGTAACTCTGGCGGGCCGAGGCGATGGCCGCCCCGGTCAGCTCGGGCGGCCGCCGGTACACGTACCACGCCTCGGGGATGACCTGCTCGTCGCCCTCGGCGTCGGTCACCGTCTCCGCGGGCTCGACGACCAGCGCCCAGTCGTCGGTGTTGTCGAAACCCTCGCGGAACTGCTCGATGTCGGCCTCGGGGACGTCGCCCTTCGCCGCTTCGGCGATCGCCGCCTCCCTGCTCGCGACGGGGCCGACCGGCCGCGCCGCCGGGTCGTTCTTGAAGAACTCGAGCTGGGCCGTCTTGCCGACGATGGCGAGCGCCTGCTGGGCGTCGGTGACGCCCGGCAGCTGGATCGAGATCTGGTCGGCGCCCTGCTGCTGGACCGTCGACTCGCTCACCCCGAGGCCGTTGACGCGCCGGTCGATGATGCTGAGCGTCTGCTCCAGCTGCTCGGCGGTCGGCACCTCCCCGGCGTTGGTGCGCGCCTCGTAGACGACCTCGAGGCCGCCCTGCAGGTCGAGGCCGAGGAAGGTCTTCTCGCCCGGCGGGACGATGAAGTACAGGGCCACCCCGACGAGGACGGCCACGACGATGAGGATGATGACGTTGAGGTAGTTACGCATGCTGGAAGCCCGCGCTCGCGACCGTCGGAGGCTGAAGCGTACCGGAGCCCACCGACCCACGCAACTTGCCCCTGCGGGCACGCGGACGGGCGCGCCGGCACGCGCCGGGACGCAGCGGCGCGCGCCCGTCGGCGCGACCCGGCGCCGGGTCGCCCGGGTGGTGAGGCCGCGTGGTCACGCGCGAGGCGACGGCGACGGCCTCAGTGGTCCTTGAGGAAGCTCGGGATGTCGAGGACGTCGTCGTCGACGTCGAAGCGCGGCCGCGCCTCGCCGGACTCGAAGGTCGTCGTGGGTCGCGGCGTCGCGGACTCGGCGCGCGCGGGCGCCTCGAAGCCCTCGACCGAGCCGTCGAACCCGGTGGCGATCACGGTGACGCGGACCTCGTCGCCGAGCCCTGCGTCGACGACGGCGCCGAAGATGATGTTGCAGTCGGCGTCGGCGGCGCTGGAGATGATCTCGGCGGCCTCGTTGATCTCGAAGAGCCCGAGGTCGCTGCCCCCGGTGATGTTGAGCAGGATGCCCTTGGCGCCCTCGACGCTGGCCTCGAGGAGCGGCGAGCTGATGGCCGCCCGCGCCGCCTCGACGGCGCGGCTCTCGCCGCTCGACACGCCGATGCCCATGAGCGCCGACCCGGCGTCCTTCATGATCGTGCGCACGTCGGCGAAGTCGAGGTTGATGAGACCGGGCACGGTGATGAGGTCGGTGATGCCCTGCACGCCCTGGCGGAGCACGTCGTCGGCGACCTTGAAGGCCTCGATGACCGAGGTGCGCCGCTCGACCACCTGCAGCAGGCGGTCGTTGGGAATGATGATCAGCGTGTCGACCTTGTCGCGCAGCGACTGGATGCCGTCCTCAGCCTGACGAGCGCGGCGCTTGCCCTCGAAGGTGAAGGGACGCGTGACGACGCCGACGGTCAGGGCGCCGAGCTCCTTGGCCAGCTCGGCGATGACCGGGGCGGCGCCCGTGCCGGTGCCGCCGCCCTTGCCCGCGGTGACGAAGACCATGTCGGCGCCCTTGAGCGCGTCGCGCAGCTCGTCCTTGCTCTCGACCGCGGCCTGGTAACCGATGGTCGGGTTGGCGCCCGCCCCGAGACCGCGCGTGATCTTGCTGCCGATGTGGATCTTGAAGTCGGCGTCGCACATCTGCAGCGCCTGGGCGTCGGTGTTGACGGCGATGAACTCGACGCCGCGAAGCCCGGCGTCGACCATACGGTTCACCGCGTTGGTGCCGCCGCCGCCGACGCCCACGACCTTGATGACGGCGAGATAGTTGGCCGACGAGTCCATCATCTGGCTACCCTCCTGTTAAGGTCGAGACTCGCCGTCATGACACACCGCCGACTCTCATCCTGTACGTGAGACTTCTGGACAACGCCGCGTGGCCGGCACGTGACTCCCCCGTTGTGCAGGCACTTCGTCGACCGGGAACCCTGCGTCGCCGGTCGAGATGAAGCCCTCGCCTGAATATACCGACGCCCCGAGAGGGGTGTCAAACAGGTCCGTCGTCTGGCGCCCGGCGAGGGGGCCCTCGTCTCGCCCTTGAGCATACCGTCGGCCGTCACTTGAGCAGCGGCCGTCCGAGCGGGCGCTCGGGCACGGAGACGTCGACGTAGCTCGGACGCAGGCCCCGGGTGCGATACGCCGCGGTGACGGCGCGCAGGGCGATGACCTTGTCGCCGAGCCGTCCAGCGTCGCCGAGGCGGACCAGCGTGCCGTCCCGCAGGGTGACGGTCAGGCGCAGCGTCTTGGTCACCTCGACGCGCGCGACCCGGCGCCGCAGGCTGCGGGGGACGTCGGCGAGCACGGCGACCGCGGTCTGCACCCGCGCGTCGGCCGCCGCCCTCCCGGCCTTGGGCGCCTCGGCGACGCGCAGCCGCGGCAGGGCGCCCTCGACCGTGCCGGCGGGACCCTCGTCGAGGGTGCCGCCGCCGCGCGCCGCGCCGTCGGCCGCGGAGGCGTCGTCGCCGGCGTCGTCGCCGGCGTCGGAGTCGTCGGCCGCCGAGGCGTCCTCGCCGGCGGCCGGGTCGGAGGCGTCGGCGCCGTTCGCGGGCGCCTCGCAGATCACGTGCCCCTCCGAGCTGACCAGGAACCAGCGCCCCTCGGCCAGCACGGCCAGCGCCGGCTGGTGCTCGACGAGGCGCACGCGCAGCGTGTCGGGGAAGTCGCGGTCGATCTCGACGTCGGCGAGGTAACACTGCCGGCGCAGGACGCGCCGCACGTCGTCGACCGTGACGGCGAAGAGATTCTCGCCGAGGAAGGCGCCCTCGAGGGCACGACGGGCCTCCTTCTTGCCCACCATGTGGGCGCCGGTGACGGCGACGCGTTCGGTGGTGAAAGTGGACGTCGAGCGGCCCCAGGCGACGACGGCGCCGGGCACGGCGAGGACGGCGACCGTCAGGAAGATGCTCCAGAAGATGTGCAGACGGGGGCCGCGCGCCCCCCCGTGTCTCGCCATGCGTCTCTGCCCCGGGGTCGGGTGAAGGGTCGGCTCACCCGCGTATTCGCCGCCGCGGGCGGCGTCCCTGCGGAGCCGGCGGGCGGGCGTCAGTCTCGACCGGCGGCGGCGCTCGCCGGCGACGGCGCGGCCTCGTCGTCGAGCAAGGCCACGAGCTCGGCCGCGACCGTGTGGATGTCCCCGGCCCCGATGGTGAGGACGAGGTCCCCGGGCCGCACCGTGTCGCGAAGGTAGCGCACCACGTCGGCGTTGCGCGGCAGGTAGCGGACGGGCCCTCCGGGCCGCGCGGCCAGATAGGCGTCGACGATCAGCTTGCCGGTGATGCCGGGCTCGGGCTCCTCACGGACGCCGGTGATGTCCGTCACCACGGTCTCGTCGGCGAGCGTGAGGACGCGGCCGAACTCGCGCTGCAGGTGACGGGTGCGCGAGTAGAGGTGGGGCTGGAAGACGGCGATGACCTTGCGGTGGCCGCCGAGGTTGGCGGCGTTCAGGGTCGCCTCGATCTCGGTCGGGTGGTGGGCGTAGTCGTCGTAGACGAGGACTCCTCGCGGCCGCCCCACCTCGTCGAAGCGGCGCGCCGCGCCGCTGAACGTGGCGAGCTGCGCGGCGGCCTCGGCGACGCCCAGGCCGCAGCGGTCGACGATCGCGAGGCAGACGAGGGCGTCGACGACGTTGTGCACGCCGCCCACCCGGAGACGCACGACGCCGAGGTCCTCCTCTCCGCGCCGGACCGTGAACTCGCTGCTGAAGGTGTCGACGCGCTCGATGTGGGCCTGCCAGTCGCCGGCGTCGATGCCGACGGTCAGCACCGGCGCCGTGGAAGCCGCGCGCAGTGACTCGGTGCCGGTGCCCTCGACGAGCACGAGGAGCCCGTCGGGGGGCAGCAGGCCGACGAAGGTGTGGAACACGTCGCGGATCTCGTCGAGGCAGCTGAAGTTGGCGTGGTGGTCCATCTCGAGATTCATCACCGCGGCGATCTCGGGCCGCAGGTGCACGAGGCTGCCGTCGCTCTCGTCGGTCTCGGCGACGAGCCACTCGCCGCGCCCGAGACCGGCGTTGGAGGCCATCTCGTTGAGCTCGCCGCCGATGACGTAGGTCGGGTCGAGACCGGCGCCGTGGAGGACGTGGGACACCATGGACGAGGTCGTCGTCTTGCCGTGCGTGCCCGCGACCGAGATGCCGCGCCGCGTGGCCATGAGACGGGCCAGCATCTCGGCGCGCTGCAGCACGGGCAAGCCGCGCTGGCGGGCGGCGCGCAGCTCGGGGTTGCCGCGCGGGATCGCCGAGGAGACGACGACCACGGCGGCGTCGCCGAGGTTGTCGGCCCGGTGGCCGATGGCCACCGGGACACCGGCCTCCGAGAGCCGCCGCGTATAGCGGGACTGCTTGAGATCGGAGCCCGCGACGCGCACCCCCATCTGGTGGAGCACCAGGGCGATGGCGCTCATGCCGGCTCCGCCGATGCCGATGAAGTGCACCGGCTGGGGGAAGCTCTCGCCCGTCCTGCTCACCGTCCCTTCGCCTCCATGAGTGCCTCGATGGTGTCGGCGACGCGTCGCGTCGCGTCCGGGCGGCCGAGCCGCCGGCTCGCGGCCGCCATCCGCGCCCGCCGCTCGGCGTCGCCGAGCAGCTCGGCGACCAGATGGCCGAGGAGCTCGCCGCTGAGGGCGGCGTCGTCGACGACCAGCGCCGCGCCGCCGGCGGCCATCCACTCGGCGTTGCGTCGCTGGTGGTCGGCGGTCGCATGCGGATACGGCACGAGGATCGCCGGGCGCCCGAGCGCCGCGATCTCGGCCACGGACCCTCCGGAGCGGGCCACCACCAGGTCGGCGGCGGCCATCGCCTGGGCCAGGAGCGGAGTGTACGGCAGCAGCCGGTAGCGCTCAAACCGCGCCCCGCGGCGCTCGAGCTCGGCCCTCACCTCGTCGTGGTTCCGCGGCCCGCAGACATGCACGAGCTGGAACGGGAGCTCGCCGCTGAAGGCATCGAGGCAGGCGCGGTTCAGCGACTGGGCGCCCTGGCTGCCGCCGAAGACCACCAGCACCGGCAGGTCGTCGCGCAGATCGAAGGCGGCGAGGCCCTCGGCGCGCGTGGCCGCGACCTGCGCCGCGGCCAGCGGCCTGCCGGTGACGACGAATTTCGGCGGCTCGAGCCCGGCGATCGGGAAGCTCAGGCAGAGCCGGTCGACGAACGGCCGCAGGAGGCGGTTGGTGACCCCGAGGCGGGCGTCGGCCTCGAGAGCCACGGCCGCGGTCCCGCGCGCCCCGGCCAGGGCGACGACCGGCCCGCTGGCGAAGCCGCCGCCGCCGACGACCGCGTCGGGCCGCAGCTCGCGCAGGATCCCGAGGGCGCGCGGCGCGGCCGCGGCCAGCAGACGCAGTGTCGTGAGGTTGGAGCGCGCCGTCAGCCGGCGCTCGAACCCGCGCATGTCGAGGGTGCGCACGGCCCAGCGGTCGGGCGGCAGCGCGGCCTGGGCTGGGGTCGTGACGAAGGCGATGCGGGCGCCGCGGCCCTCGAGCTCAGCGGCGACGGCGAGGGCGGGCGTCAGATGGCCGCCCGTCCCCCCCGCGGCGAGGAGCACGGCGGCTCCGTGGAGCGCTGACGACAATGTAGCTCCTCCGGTTGGTGGAGACGTTGACGAGGATGCCGATCCCGGCCAGCACGACGACCAGGCTGGTACCGCCGATCGAGACCAGCGGCAGCGGCACCCCGGTCAGGGGCACCACGCTGAGCGCCGCCCCGATGTTGATGAACGCCTGGCCGATGATCAGCCCGGCGATGCCGACGGCGAGCAGCTTGCCGAAGAGCTCGCGACACGAGAGCGCGATGCGGAACGCCGCCCAGGCGAGCAGCATGTAGAGCCCCAGCAGCACGAGGAGGCCGACGAGCCCGAGCTCCTCGCCGATGATGCCGGTGATCATGTCGGTCGTCTGCTCGGGCAGGTAGCCGAACTTCTGCACCGAGTTGCCGAGACCGATGCCGAAGATCCTGCCCGAGGCGATCGAGACCAGGGACTGCGTCGCCTGGAACCCGCTCGTCTGGGCGAAGCGCTGCGGGTCGAGGAAGGCGGCGATCCGGTCCATGCGGTACGGCTCGATGAGGATCAGGGCGCCGACGAGCACCGGCGCCAGCGCGGCGAGGCCGAGGAGGTGCCGCCAGCGCGCCCCACCCGCGACGAGCACGGCCGCCGCGCCCACGCACAGGACGAGGGTGGTACCGAGGTCCTTCTGCAGGAGCCCGACGAGCAGGCCGAAGGGGACGAGGCCGACGAGCACGAGACGCCCGAAGCCCTGCCGCGTACGCAGCGCCGCCGGGTCGCGCACGATCAGCGCCGCCAGCAGCGCGACGACGGCGAGCTTGGCGATCTCGCTGGGCTGGAGCTGCGTGAAGCCGAGGTCGATCCAGCGGCGCGCCCCGCGCACCGTCACGCCGAACCCGGGGACGAAGACCGTGACGAGGAGGCCGGCGGCCACGACCGCGAAGGGCACGGCGAAGCGGCGCCAGACGACGTAGTCGATGCGCGAGAAGACGACGAGGGCCAGCACCCCGAGCCCCGCGAAGACGAGCTGGCGGCGGAAGAAGTAGAAGGTCGTCCCGTGCTCGAAGTAGGCCTGCGCGGCCGAGGCGCTGTAGGCCATCACCAGGCCGTAGAGGAGGAGCAGCGCGGTCGCGAGGAGGAGGAGACGGCGCTCGGGCGCGCCGCTGCCGAGCGGCGCCGCGCGGCGCGCGGCGCCCGAGCGGCGCGCCGCCGGCGCACGGCCGGCGGCGGACGAGCGGCCGGCGGGAGACGAGCGCTCGCGTGCTGGACGTTTGGCCGGTGCGGCGCTCGCCGCGCCGGCCCGCGCCGCACCGGCCCTGGGCGCGGTCCCGCGGCCGGTCCCGGCCGCGGCGGCACGGCCGGCCTTGACCCCCGCCCCGCGGTCGCTCCTGGCCGCCGCCCCACCGCGGGACGGCGCCGGCCTCGGCGCCGTCGCGCCGCGCCCGTTGACCCACGGGGCCGGCTCGAGACGCTCCTTCCCCGCGGTGGTGCGACGCGTGCTCACGTTCCCGTTCTCCCGCCTCTCAGCTTCTCGACCAGCTCCATGAAGTGTTCGCCCCGGTGCTCGTAGCTCCTGTACTGGTCGAAGCTGGCGCAGGCGGGGCTGAGCAGGACGACGTCACCGGGGTCGGTGTGCGCCGACGCCCACGTCACGGCAGCGTCGAGGTCGGGCAGGGAGGTGTACGGCACGGCGGTGGCGGCAGCGCGCTGGGCGCGCCGCCGAAAGACGTCCTCGAGGGCGTCGCGCGCCTCGCCGATGAGCACGACCTCGCGGACGCGGCCCTCGCAGGCCGCCGCGAGCTCGTCGAACGACGAGCCCTTCCCGCGGCCGCCGAGCACCAGCACGACGGGGCCGAAGTAGGCGGTCAGCGCCTTCAGGGTCGCGTCGACGTTGGTCGCCTTGGAGTCGTTCACGTAGGTCACGCCCTCGACGACCCCGGCCACCTGCAGACGGTGGGCCACCGGAGCGAACGTCTGCAGCGTGGCCGCGATGGAGGAGGGCGACGCCCCGGCGGCGGCCGCCGCGGCGGCCGCCGCCAGCGAGTTCTGCAGGTTGTGCTCGCCGCGCAGCGAGAGCTCGTCGGCGCGGCAGAGGTCCGCGCGCTCCCCGTCGGCGGCGAGCCAGAGGCGGCCGCCGGTCACGCCGGCGGTCTGCCCGCGGTGGCGGTCGGCGGTCGAGAACCAGCCGCGACGACCTTCACCGGGTATGGTCTCGGCGCGCGTCCCGGGGTCGTCCGCGTTGAGGAGCGCGAGATCGCCGGGCCCCTGGTTCTCGAAGATGCGCAGCTTCGCCGCCACGTACCCCGCGTAGCCGCCGTGGCGGTCGACGTGGTCCTCGCTGAGATTGAGCAGCACGGCGACGTCGGGCCTGAAGCGCTCGACGTCCTCCAGCTGGAAGCTCGAGAGCTCGGCGACGACGACCGCCGCGGGGTCGGCGTCGAGGGCGAGCTGAGAGAGCGCGAGCCCGATGTTGCCGCCGGTCGCCGCCGCGACGCCGGCCTCCTCGAGGATCCGACCGGCGAGCGCGGTGGTCGTCGTCTTGCCGTTGGTGCCGGTGATGCCGATCACGCGGTTGGGCAGGAAGCGGGCGGCGAACTCGACCTCGCTCCAGATCGGGATGCCGCGCGCCACGGCCGCCTCGACGAGGCCGCTCCGGCGCGGCACCCCGGGGCTCTTGACCAGGACGTCGGCCCCGGGCGGCAGCGCCGCGACCTCTCCGGTCAGCACCTCGGCGCCGAGGCCCTCGAGCTCAGCCCGCACCTCGTCCGCAAGGCCCTCGTTCTCGTCGAGCGCGACCACGCGGACCCCGGGGAGGCGCTCGACGGCGAGACGAACCGCCGGGCGGCCGCTGCGACCGAGCCCGAGCACGACGAGGGTACCTACGGCGCCGAGCTCCACGGTCAGAAGGTGGCGTAGTAGGCGACGAACCCGGCGCCGGCGAAGATCGCGGCGACGATCCAGAAGCGCACGATGATCTTGGTCTCCGACCACGCCTTGAGCTCGAAGTGGTGGTGCAGCGGAGCCATGAGGAAGACCCGCTTGCCGGTGAGCTTGAACACCGCGACCTGGAGGGCGACCGAGCCGGCCTCGAGCACGAAGAGGCCGCCCATGATGAGCAGCGCCAGCTCGGTGCGGGTGAGGATCGCCATGGCGGCGATCGCGCCGCCGAGCCCGAGCGAGCCGGTGTCCCCCATGAACACGTCGGCCGGGAACGAGTTGTACCAGAGGAAGCCGAGGCAGGCGCCGCCGACGCACCCGGCGACGACCATGAGGTCCTGCACGCCGGGGTCGTTGGTGTTGCGGGCGATGATGAAGGCGACGCCGGCGAGGGCGACGAGGACGATGGCCGAGGCCCCCGCCGCGAGCCCGTCCAGCCCGTCGGTCAGGTTCACGGCGTTGGAGAACCCGGCGAGCGTCAGGAACACGACGGCGTAGAACCCCCAGGTGCCGAGGTCGAGGCGCACGTCGGTGAACGGCACGTCGATGCGCGTGTCGAGGCCGCAGAAGTGCAGGACGACGAAGCCGATGAACAGCGAGAGCAGCAGCTGCAGCAGGAGCTTGTAGCGGGCGGAGAGGCCGAGCGACCGGCGACGGACGATCTTCATCCAGTCGTCGACGAAGCCGATCGAGGCGTTGGCGAGCGCGGCGAAGAGCACCGTGAACGAGGCGACCGAGAAGCGGCTGAACACGATGTAGGGGACGAGCACCGCGAACCAGATGAGGAGGCCGCCCATGGTCGGCGTGCCCGACTTGACCTGATGACCTTCGGGGCCCTCGACGCGGATGTTCTGGCCGTACTCGTTGAAGCGCAGCCAGCGCACGAAGGCCGGCCCGATGGCCAGCACCAGGACCATGGCGGTGACGCTCGCCACCATCGCACGCAGCATCGCTCAGTCGACCTCTCGCGTCGTCTCCGGCGGGCCCGCCGGCCGGGTGTCCGGTGCCGGCCCGTCGCCGGCGGCGACCGGCGCCGCGCCCTCGGGCTGCGGAGCGGCCGGCTCCTCGGCGGCCGGCTCCGCGCCCGACCCCGCGCCGGCGTCCATCGCGCCGGCGGCCGGCGCCGCGCCGGACTCCCCGGCGTTCGCCGCCGGAGGGTGCGCTTCCTTCACCGCGGCGGCGACGCGCTCGAAGGCCAGAGCGCGCGAGGCCTTGACGAGCACGGCGCTGCCGGGCGCCAGTGCACCGGGCAGCGCCGCGATCAGCTCCTCGACGGTCGCGAACCACACCTCGTGAGGGGCGCCGCAGAGGTAGTGACGGGCGAGCTCGCCGGCGGCCACGACCTGCACGCCGGCGCGGGCGGCATATTCGCCCACGGCGCGATGATAGGCAGGCGCCTCCGGCCCCAGCTCGCGCATGTCGCCGAGCAGGGCGATGGCCGGCCGCCCGGCGGCGAGGGTGACGAGATGGTCGAGCGCCGCCCGAGTCGCCGCCGGGTTGGCGTTGTAGCTGTCGTCGAGCAGCAGGCCGCCGCCGCGCAGGGCGACGATCTCGCCGCGCAGCTCGGAGAACGTGACGGCCGCCGCGCCGGGCCGGGCCTCGTCGAGGCGGTAGCCGAGCTCGAGGAAGGCGGCGAGCGCGGCCTGCGCGTCGCGCAGGTAGTGCTCGCCGCCGAAATTGAAGTCGACGGTGCCGCGGCGGCCGAAGGAGTCGACGAGGACGTGCGTGCCCGACCCCCGTGCCTCCGCCTCGACCAGGTGAACGTCGCTCTGCGGCGTGCCGAAGGTGACGACGCGCCCCTCGTGGCGGCGCAGGTGCCCCTCGAGCAGGGGCTCGTCGCCGGGCACGACGGCGGTGCCGGGGCCGAGCCCGTCGAGGATCTCGGCCTTGGCCGCCGCCACGTCCTCGATGCCCCCGACCAGCTCGAGGTGGACCGGGGCGATGTTGGTGATGACCGCGACGTCGGGCTCGGCGATGCGCGTCAGCTCGCGGATCTGCCCGGGCCCGCGCATCGCCATCTCGACCACGGCGACCTCGGTGCTGCGCTCCACGCCGAGCAGCGTGAGCGGCACGCCGACCTCGTTGTTGAGGTTGGCCTGCGTGGCGACCACGCGGGCGACGGGACGCAGGAGCGCCGCGAGGATGTCCTTGGTCGACGTCTTGCCGGCGCTGCCGGTGATGCCGACGACCTTGACGCCGGCGGCGCGACGTACGGCCCGCGCCAGGGCGCCGAGGGCGGCGACGCCGTCGTCGACGGCGATGCATGGCCGGCCGGCCCCGAGCGCCGCCGCCGTCTCCCGCCGCACGACCACGGCGGCGGCCCCGGCGGCCAGCGCCCGGGCGGCGAACTCGTCGCCGTCGAAACGCTCGCCGCGCAGGGCGACGAAGAGGTCGCCCGGCTGCAGGCTGCGCGTGTCCGTCGACACGCCCCGCACCGTGAGCGTCCCGTCGGCGCCGTAGGGTTCGCCGCCCACGGCGGCGGCGATCTCGGCCAGTGTCAGAGGCAGCATCAGGCGCCCTCGCGCTCGGCCTCGGCCTGTGACTCCCCGTGGACGGGGCGCCCGAGGCTCGGGTCGCGCCGCCCGTCCGCGTCGTGCCCGGCATCCGGTCCCCGCGCCACATCCGGACCGCCCTTCGCGCGTGAGTCGCGGCCCCTTCCGGTCTCGCCTCCCGCGTCGCACCGTGCCGTACGCTCTCCGGGGTCGTCCCGCACGGCGGCTCGCGGGCCTGCGCGGCCGAGCCGCGCCAGCGCCTCGGCCGCCACGAGGCGGTCGTCGAACGGCAGCTTGCGGTCGGCGAAGACCTGCCCCTGCTCGTGACCCTTGCCGGCGATGAGAACGACATCCCCCGGCCGAGCCTCGGCGACGGCGACCTCGACGGCCCGCCGCCGGTCGGCCTCGGCGGTCACGAGGTGACGCCGCTCCGCCGGCACGCCGGCGAGGATCTCGGCGATGATCGCCGCGGGCTCCTCGCTGCGCGGGTTGTCGGAGGTGACGTAGCTCAGGTCGGCGAGGCGCGCCGCGAGAGCGCCCATCAGGGGCCGCTTGCCGCGGTCGCGGTCACCGCCGCAGCCGAACACGACCAGCACACGGCCTGCGGCGACCGATCGCGCGGCGCGCAAGGCGTTCTCCAGCGAGTCGGGCGTGTGCGAGTAGTCGACCAGCACGGTGAACGGCTGCCCG
>ENA-ORXD01001690-ORXD01001690.1-sediment-metagenome-genome-assembly--contig:-NODE-1690-length-17106-cov-4.381643_pt1 | contig 17106 bp, 16 predicted proteins | sample MGYA00237862_ERZ511471 | MGnify/ENA metagenome assembly ERZ511471
AGCAACTCGATCTGGCGCGGGATCTCCGCCTCGAGCGCTTGCTGCAGGTAACGGAAGCTGTTCATGTTCTTGAGCTCGGTGCGCGTGCCGAGCTGGGCGCTTCCCGCGGGCTTCACGCTCACGTTGGCGTCCCAGCGCACTTGGCCCTCTTCCATGTTGCAGGCGCTGACGCCGAGCTCGGCAACCAAGGTGCGCAACTGCTGGAGGAACTCACGGGCGGCCTCCGGCGAGGGGATGTCCGGCTCGGTGACGATCTCGATGAGCGGCGTACCGCCGCGGTTGAAGTCCACGACCGAGTACTCCGAGCCGGCGATGCGGCCCGTCTCACCGCCGGCGTGCACGAGCTTGGCCGCATCCTCCTCCATGTGCACGCGATTGATGCGGCAGCGGAGCTTCTCCTCCCCTACCCAGTACTCGAACCAGCCCGCCAGCGCCAGCGGCTGATCGTACTGGCTGATCTGGTAGGCCTTAGGAAGATCCGGATAGAAGTAGTTCTTGCGGTGAAAGATGTTGCGCGGCGCGATCGTACAGTTGAGCGCCAGCGCGATACGCGCCGCGTACTCGACGGCACGCTCGTTGACGACGGGCAGAGCGCCGGGATGCGCCAAACACACGGGACACGTATGCGTGTTGGGCTCGTCCCCCTTCGTCACCTCGCAACCGCAGAACATCTTGGTCTGCGTGTCCAGCTCTACGTGCATCTCCAGGCCGATGACCGGCTGCCAGGCGCTCATGCCGCGGCTCCCGGCTCCGCGACGCGGGAGTCGCGGAAGGAGGGCGCGGGGTCGAAGCCGAGGGCGCCCTCGAGCGCGTGCGCCGCCTGAAGGATACGGTTCTCGCCGAACGCCGGCCCGATGAGCTGGAAGCCGACCGGCAAGCCGTCGCTGAGCCCGCAGGGAATGCTGATGGCGGGCAGGCCGGCGAGGTTGGCGGGAATGGTGCAGATGTCGCACATGTACATGGCCAGCGGATCGGCCGTGCGCGAGCCCGCCGCGAAGGCGACGGAGGGCGAGGTAGGGGAGGCGATCAGGTCGACCTGGGCGAAGGCGCGCTCGAAGTCGCGCCGCACCAGCGTGCGCACGCGCTGCGCGCGCCCGTAGTAAGCGTCGTAGTAGCCGGCGGAGAGCGCGTAGGTGCCGATCATGATGCGGCGCTTGACCTCGGCGCCGAAGCCCTCTCCGCGCGTACGTTCGTACATGTCGAGGAGCCCGTCGGCGTTCTCGGCACGGTAGCCGTAGCGCACGCCGTCGAAGCGCGCCAAGTTGGCGCTCGCCTCGGCCGGCGCGATGATGTAGTACGCCGGCAGCGCGTACTCCGTGTGCGGCAGACTGATCTCCTTGCAGGAGCCGCCGAGTTCCTCCACGCGCGCGATCGTCTCCTCGAACCGCGCCCTTACGCCGGGCTCGATGCCGGCCGCCAGGTACTCCGCCGGGATGCCGACGCGCAGGCCGTCCAGGCGGCGCGCGTCGGGCAAGGCGATGGGCTCGGGCAGCTCGACGCTCGTCGAGTCCATGGGGTCGTGCCCGACGATGTGCTGCAGCAGCAGCGCGCAGTCGTAGACGGAGCGCGTCAACGGGCCGATCTGGTCCAGAGAACTGGCGAACGCGACGAGCCCGTAGCGGCTCACGGCGCCGTAGGTTGGCTTCATGCCGACCACGCCACAGAGGGCGGCGGGCTGGCGGATGGAGCCGCCGGTGTCACTACCCAAAGCCCAGAGGGCCTCACCGGCAGCAACCGCGGCGGCCGAACCGCCGCTGGAGCCGCCGGGCACGGTCGCCAGATCCCAAGGGTTACGCGTCCGGTGAAAGGCCGAGTTCTCCGTCGATGAGCCCATGGCGAACTCGTCCATATTGGTCTTCCCGAGCATGACCACGTGGTCGTCCCACACCTTGCGCACGGCAGTCGCCGTGTAGATCGGCATGTAGTTGCGCAGAATGCGCGAGGCGCACGTCGTGGTCACCTTCTCGGTCACCAAGTTGTCCTTGATGGCGATGGGCAGGCCGGCAAGCGGGCCGCGCAGCGCCTGCATCTCGCGGTCGACCTTGGTCGAGTACTTCGCGACGTTGTCGTACGTGACCAGGATGAAGGCGCGCACCTGGTCCTCGACCGCGGCGATCTGGTCCAGATAGACCTTGGCAAGCTCGGCCGAGGAGATCTGGCCGTCGACGAGCAGACGCTTGGCGTCCCGCGCCGTGAGCCGCAGCGGATCGAGATCGGCCATGTTCACCCCATCCTCGGCACGCGGAACGAGTCGTTGCTCACCGCCGGTGCGTTCCGCAGCGCGTCGTCGCGCGAGAGGCTCGCACGAGGCTTGTCGGGACGCAGCACGTTGACGACGTCGAGGACGTGCGCCGTAGCCTCCACGCCGGCCAGTTCGAGTTCGCTCATCTTGTCGATATGGCCGAGAATGCCGGCCAACTCACCGGTCATGCGGCCGACCTCATCCGCCTCGAGACGCAACCGCGCGAGCTTCGCCACGTAGCGGACATCGTCTTCGGAAATCATGCCGGTGCTACCTCCTGCTCGCAGTGCGCGCCGCGTGGGACGGCAATACTACTCCAGCCGCGAGAGAGGGAACAAGAAAGGGGCCCGCGGCCGTAGCGGCCGCGGGCCCCTGGCGTGAGTCAGCTTCGTGCTACGCGACCGGTCGCACCGTCGACGCCTGGAGACCCTTGCCGCCCTCGGTCACCTCGAACTCAACGCGCTGCCCCTGAACGAGCGTCTTGTACCCGTCCATGGTGATCTCCGAGAAGTGGACAAACAGGTCGTCGCCGCTCTCCCGCTCGATGAACCCGTAGCCCTTCTCATTGCTGAACCACTTCACGGTCCCCTGCGCCAAAGCACATCCTCCTACGAAAGCTCTCGTACTCGCCTCGCGGCGGCGGCGCCCCCCATACGACACCGCAGTACGGCGGCAGAGTACACCACGCCCTCGACGCTGTAAACAAGCGCGCGGTCACTCTCACCGAAGCCCTGCCGTTCGAGAATGCGGGCCGATGGCACCGACGCCCGCCGGCCCGCTCGACTCGCTCCGCCCCTAGAGCACGGCCTGAGCGGCAACCGCCTCCGCGATCTGCTTGGGCCCGCTGACGATGCGCACAGCGTCGAACTTGCACGCGACCCGGCAAGCATCGCACTTGACGCACTTGTCCTGATCGATGACGTGCGCCTGCTTTCTGGCGCCGTGCGCCGCCTGTGTCGGGCACTTCTTGGCGCAGAGCGTGCAGCCGGTACAAGCGTCGGGGTCGATCACGTAGCTGATCAGGGCCTCACAGGAGAGCGCAGGGCAGCGCAGCTCGGCGATATGCGCCTCGTACTCGTGCCGGAAGTATCTGATGGTCGTGAGCACCGGATTGGGCGCCGTCTGGCCCAGACCGCACAGGCTCGTCTTCTTGATGGTCGTGGCCAGCGTCTCGAGTTTTTCGATGTCGCCCGCCTGGCCCTGGCCGGCGGTGATGCGCTCCAGGATCTCGAGCATGCGCTTGGTACCGAGCCGGCAGGGCACGCACTTGCCGCAGCTCTCGTTCTGGGTGAACTGGAGGAAGTACCGTGCGAGGTCGACCATACACGTCGTGTCGTCGGCCACGACCATGCCGCCCGAGCCCATGATCGCCCCGGTGGCGGCCAGGCTCTCGTAGTCGACCGGCGTGTCGAGGAGGGCGGCAGGCACGCACCCCCCGGAGGGACCGCCGAGCTGGACGGCTTTGAACTCGCGGCCGTCCTTGATCCCTCCGCCGACATCGAAGATCACGTGGCGCAGCGTCGAGCCCATCGGCACCTCGGCGAGGCCGCCGTTGACGATCTTGCCCGCGAGGCTGAAAGCTTTCGTGCCTTGGCACGACTCACTGCCGATGGCGGCGAACGCCTCGGCGCCCTCGGCGATGATCCAGGACACGGTGGCGTAGGTCTCGACGTTGTTGATGTTGGTCGGCTTGCCCCACAGCCCCGACACCGCCGGGAACGGCGGCCGCTTGCGCGGCATACCCCGCTCACCCATGATCGAGGCGATCAGCGCCGTCTCCTCGCCGCAGACGAAAGCGCCTGCCCCCTCCTTGATCTTCAGCGTGAAGTCCCAGCCGCTGCCGAAGATATCGCGACCGAGGTAACCCCGCTCCTCCGCGACACGGATGGCGAGACGCAAGCGCTTGACCGCCAGGGGGTATTCGGCGCGCACGTAGATGTAGCCCTCGTGCGCGCCGATGGCGTATGACGCGATGAGCATCCCCTCAAGCACAGCGTGCGGATCGCCATCCATGATCGATGCATCCATGAACGCGCCGGGGTCGCCTTCGTCACCGTTACAGATGACGTACTTGACCGGATCGGGGGACGAGCGGGCGAAGTGCCACTTCGTGCCCGTCGGAAAGCCGGCTCCGCCGCGACCCCGCAGCCCGGACGACAAGACGGTCTCGATGATCTCATCGGGCTTCATGGCCGTCAGCGCCATGCGCGCCGCCTCGTAGCCGCCGCGCGCGAGATATTCGTCGATGCTCTCCGGATCGATCGCGCCGACGTTACGCAGCGCGATCCGAGTCTGCTGACGGTAGAACGGGATGTCGTGAGCGCAGGCGATGCGTTCGCCGGTGGCGGGATCCACGTAAAGGAGCTTCTCGACCGGCGCGCCGCCGACCAGGTGCTCCGCAACCACGGTCTTGACGTGCTTGACCTTGAGTCGAGGGTAGTAGGTATCGCCGTCCGAGACGACCGCGATCGGCCCCTGCGAGCAGAGGCCGTGGCAGCCGATGATCCTGACTTCGACCTCGTCGGCGAGGCCGGCCGCCGCCACCTCGCCGACGAAGGCGTCGTAGACCTTCATAGAACCGGCGAAGACGCAGGCGGTGCCGGCGCAGACGGAGACGCGCATGCGCGCCTGTCCAGGGGCTGAGACCTCAACCCTGACGCCCTTCGCCGGCGCCGTTTCCGCGCCGGGGCGCTCAGTCATCACCCTCACCGCCTTTCGCGCCGGCGCCGGCCGCACCGTACTCCAGACCGAGCTCTTTGGCCATCGTGCGGATGATGCGCCGCGTCTCGTCGGAGCTCAGATTGCCGTAGGTTTCGTCGTCGACGCGCATGACCGGAGCCTGTGAGCAGGCGCCCATGCACGCCACTGAGTCGAGCGTGAACTCCATATCGTCTGTCGTGCCCCCGTCGCGCACACCGAGCTCCTGCTCGAAGGCCTCGGTGATCCGGGAAGCCCCGGCGACGTGGCACGCCGTCCCGTGGCAGACGAAGATCTTGTGACGCCCGCTCGGGACGGTGGAGAACTGCGCGTAGAAGGTAATGACCCCGTAGATGCGTGAGGCCGGAACGCCCGTGAGACGCGCGATCTCATCGACCACAACCTCGGGCAGATAGCCGAACTCCCGCTGAGCGCGCTGCAGCAGCGCGATCAGGTTGCCGCGAGCATCGTCCTCGGCGGCCATGGCCTCGATCTTCGAGATGTCAAGGCCCTCGCTCACTGCCCGGGCCGCAGAGGCGGGATCGATTCGGTCTGCTCGCCTTGGCATCACATCAACTCCGCGTCGCAATCAGCCTTGCCGGGCGGCCTGCAGTCGCCAACGACGGACGACCGACCCTCCCGCCTCCTCGTCACATATTGAACCACGTCCGCGAAGGCCGCGCGCTGAAGCCCCGCCGCGCGCGGCCCACGGTTTGCCTCAGCTCACGCCTGTTTGCGCCTTGCAGGCGGCCAGCGCGTTGTTCAGGAGGATCACGTTGGTGACCGGACCTACTCCTCCGGGCACCGGGGTAGCCTTGCCGGCAACCTCGAGAACGCCCTCCCACTCCAGGCTGCCGACCTGCTTGCCGTCATCGCCCCGGATCGTGGTCACGTCGATGACCACCGCGCCAGGCTTCACCATGTCCGACTTGATGAGATTGCGCACCGGGGCAGCGCTTATCAGGACGTCCGCCTTGCGGCAGGCGGCCGGCACGTCCTTGCTGAACACGTGTACCACCTGCACCGACGCGTTGCGATTGAGGCAAAGCAGCGCAGCCGGCTTGCCGACGATGTTCGAGTGATTGACGATCGTGACGTCGAGGCCCTGCAGCTCGATGCCCTCGCGGTCGAGAATCTCGATGCACGCGGACGGCGTCGCCGGCGCGAAGAGCTGGTCGCCGAGGAGCACGTGGCCGATGTTCGCCGGATTGACGCAATCGAGATCCTTCAGCGGCGAGATCGCGTTGAAGATCGTATTCTGGTTGATGCCGGCCGGCATCGGCATGAGCGCCAGGATGCCGTGCACGCGTGCGTCGGCGTTCAGCTCGGCGATCAAGGCGAGCACGTCCGCCTCGCTCGTCTCGGCGGGAAGTTGATGGTCGAAGTACTCGAAGCCGACCGTTGCGGTGTTCTTCTCGATCTGTCCGCGGTAGAACTTCGCGCCGCCGTCGTCACCGACCAGGACCGTCGCCACTCCCGGCTTGATGCCGGATGCCGCCAGACGATCGACGTCCGCCTTGATCTCCTTGCGGACCTGCTCGGCGATGGCCTTCCCGTCGATGATCTGCGCTGTCATTGTCTCCCCTTTACGGTTGTCCGGCGGTGATCAGATCTTGGCGTTGGTGACGGCCAGCACTTCGGCGCGCAGCGCCGCGGCCTCGGCCTGCAGCGACTCCACCTGCGCCGCCGCCGCGGCGACGAACTCCGCATCCTCAATCGACCCCAGGTTGATCTTGACGTTCAGCGCCGCGCCGACGACGGCCGCCTCGGCCAGCAACACGCCGACGCCGGCATCCGTCACGGCGTTCGGATTGCCGAGCTCGGCCGCGGTCAGCGAGAGTTTGCACACCTCGAGCGCGACGCGGCAGATCTCGAGCGGCACGTTGGCGGCCACGACGAGGCCGGCCTGAACCGCCTCCTTGCGGGCCGCAACCTCGGCCTCGGTCTGCTTCGGCAGACGGTACGCCTCGAGGACGCCGTTGTAGGCGGTCGTGTCTTCCTGGAGGAGCTCCTGCAGGCGCGCCCGCGCCGCCTCGGTGCGACCCACGAGGTCGTGCATCTGCGCCTCGACGCCGGCGTATTTCTCGCGCCCCAGGGTGAGATTGCAGACCATACCGACCAGAGCCGCGCCGAGCGCGCCGGCGCACGCGGACACGCTCCCGCCGCCGGGAGCCGGCTTGGCGCTGGCGGCGTCCTCAAGGTACACGCGCAACGGCTCGTCGATGTAGATCGCCGGCAATTCGCTCATCGCACTCCTCCTGCGCCCGTGCCGCGCATCTCAGAACAGGCCCGTGATCGCGCCGGTCTCAACGTCGATATCGACGTTGACGGCGGCCGGCTTCTTGGAAAGACCGGGCATGGTGCGCATCTCGCCGAGCAGCGGATACAAGTAGCCGGCGCCGGTCGCCGGCCGAATGTCCCGGATGGGCACGCGGAATCCTCGCGGACGCCCCTTGAGGGATGGGTCGTGCGACAGCGAGAGGTGCGTCTTCGCCATGCAGACCGGCAGCCTATCGAGTCCCTGCTCCGTGAAGCGCTTGATCTTCGCCTCGGCCTCGGGCAGGTAGTCGACGCCGTCGGCGCCGTACACCTGCGTCGCAATGGTCTCGATCTTCTCCTTGATGGAGGCCTCGAGCGGGTAGAGGAAGCGGAAGTCGCCGCCCTTGTCCGCGGCGGCCTTGACGACCTCGGCCGCCTCTTGGCCGCCGTCGCCGCCCGAGGCGTGCACGTTGATCGCAATCGCGTCCACGGCGCCGGCCTCCACCGCCGCCTTCCGCACGATCTCGATTTCGCCATCGCGATCGAAGGCGAAGCGGTTGATCGTCACCACCACCGGCATGCCGAAGAGCTTCATGTTCTCGACCTGCTTGGCCAGGTTCTCGCAGCCCTTCTCGAGCGCCGCGTTGTTCTCCGCCTTGAGCAGCTCAGGATCCACGGGCAGGCCGCCGTGCATCTTGAGGGCGCGCATCGTGCACGTGACGACCACAGCGCTGGGCACGAAGCCTCCGTAGCGACAAATGATGTTCATGAACTTCTCGGCGCCGAGGTCGGCGGCGAAGCCGCTCTCGGTAACCACGTACGGCGAGAGCTTCATGCCCACCTTGTCGGCGATGATCGAGTTGTTGCCCTGGGCGATGTTGGCGAAGGGGCCGGCGTGAATGAGCACCGGGTTGCCCTCCAGCGTCTGGATGAGATTCGGCTTGAGGGCATCCTTGAGCAGCACCGTCATGGCGCCGGCGGCGCCGATGTCCTCGGCCGTGAGCGGCGTGCCGTCCGTGCTGTACGCGAAGGTGATGCGCCCGAGCCGCTCACGGAGGTCTTTGAGGCTCGTCGCAAGACCCAGAATCGCCATGACCTCACTGGCCACCGTGATGTCGTAGCCCGTCTGGCGCGGAATGCCGTTAAGCCGGCCGCCCAGACCGTTGACGATCTCGCGCATCGCGCGGTCGTTCAGGTCGACGACGCGCCGCCAGGAGATGGTGAGAGGGTCGATGCCGAGCTCGTTGCCGTGCATGAGGTGGCTGTCGATCATGGCCGCGAGCAGGTTGTTGGCCGCCCCAACCGCGTGGATGTCGCCGGTGAAGTGGAGGTTGAGATCCTCCATGGGCACGACCTGCGAGTAGCCGCCGCCGGCCGCACCGCCCTTGATGCCGAAGACCGGCCCGAGAGAGGGCTCACGCAGCGCCAACATGGTCGGCACGCCGATGGCGTTCATCGATTCCGCCAAGCCGATGGACGTCACCGTCTTGCCTTCGCCCAGCGGCGTCGGCGTGATCGCCGTCACATCGATGATCTTGCCGTCGGGCTTGTCCTTGAGGCGCGCGAGCACGGCCATGTAGTCGATCTTGGCCTTGTAGCGGCCATAGAGCTCGAGCTCATCCTCGAGGATCCCGGCTCTCTCGGCGATCGCCTGTATGGGTTGCAGGGTGGCAGCCTGGGCAATCTCGATGTCGCTCGGCACGGGCGACTTACGAACGGGCTTCGCGCGTGAAGTCAACGTCTCCTCCTTTGTCGCCCTTGACCGGCGCCGCGCTCGACGGCGGGGCCAAGTGACGAAACCACCGGCTTTCACTCCGGATTCTAGCGATCGGTGTTCGCGGGCGCCAACGCGCCCTTAGCATGTCGCCGGCGGCGTCCCCTCGGCGCCGAAGGCGTCTCTCGCCAGCGCGCGGGCCAGCTCGTCCACGGCGCCGGCCGGCCGGCCGGTCGCGGCCGCGAGCCGGCGCACATCCTCGTACTCGGGCGAGACGGTCGCCAGTCGGCCGCCGACGAAGCCCAGGCGGACGCCCACCGGCTCGCCCTGGATGAGGACCGTCTCCACGCGCTCGTCCGCGTACACACGCGCCACGGGCGTCACGCGCAGGCCGAAGGTCGACGTCTCCCGGAAGACGAGCTCGGCCAACCGCCGGCCGTCCGCCTCGCGGGCCAGCACGTGCAGCACGACACCCGGGCGGCCCTTCTTCATGACGACCTGCGTGAACCACACGTCACTAGCCCCCGCGGCGCGCAGCGCCTCGGCCGCGTGCGCCAGCAATTCCGCGGTCATGTCGTCGATGTTGGTCTCCAGGAGCACGTGATCCGGCACGGTGCTGCCGCCGGGGTGACCGGCCGGCGGGTAGCTCGCATCGGCTGCGACGGCGTCCGGCTCGACGAGCAGCGCCCGCAGTACGTTGGGCCGATCGTGCACATCGCGGCGGCCGGCGCCGTAGGCCGTGCGCAGGATGCGACCAGCCGGGAGCGCCCCGACATCGGCGGCGAAGTGGCTCAGCAGCGCCGCCCCAGTCGGCGTCGTCAGCTCACCGAGAGGAGGGCCGCCGAGCTCGCCCTGACCGCCGGCCGTCGGGACGCCGGTCAGCAGGGCGCAGACGGCCGGCGCCGGTACCGGGACGAGTCCGTGCGCCGTCCGCACCAGCCCGTTGCCGAGCGCCGGCGGCGACGCCGCGATGCGCTCCGGCGCCAAGCGATCCAGGAGCGCGGCGACGCTCACCAGATCGACGATCGTATCGACGCCGCCGAGCTCGTGCAGATGCTCTTCGTCGGCGCCGTGGACCTCGGCCTCCGCAGCCGCCAGGCGAGCGGCGACGGCGAGCACGTGGCCACCGACGGCCGCCGTCAGCGGCGCCAAGCTGACCGCCGCCCTCAACTCCGCGAAGGTGCCGAATCCCGGCCGCTCGGTGACGGTGAAGGCGCGGGCCGCGACGCCGCCGCGACGCACACGTTCGGCGGCGACGAGGCTCGGGTCCACGCCGACGGCGTCCAGGGCGGGCCGCACGACCTCCTCGAGCGCATCGGTCGCCTCGACCGCATCGACGAGGTCGAGCAGCGCGGCGACCAGCATGTCGCCACTGATGCCGCTCGCGCAGTCCAGGTAGAGCATCATGGCCGCCAGCCTACACCGTGAGCAGCGCCCAGAGTTGCGCCACCGCCCCGCCGACGAGCAGCGCCAACGCGATCGTCCCCATGCAGATCACGGCCGTCGTCCGCCAGCCGAGCTGCCTGCCGAGCACCACGATGGTCGCCAAGCACGGAATGTAGATTGCATTGACGATCGCATAAGTGACGATTTGCGACGTCGTCATGATGCCGCCGATATCGGCCACGGCGCTCCCGGCCCCGACCGCCGCGAACACGAGCAGGAGCTGCAGCGCCAACTCCTTGCGCAGCACCGCGAAGATCAGCGTGAGTCCGGCGACGGCGGGAAGCAGCAGCCACCCCTCGACGATGGGCGCCAGCGGGGCCGTGAAGCGCCAGATCGTGCCCGTCTCGTAGAGAAGCCCGAGCGCCATGCTGCCGACGACGATGATCGGAGCCGCGTCCCACACGAACTCGCGAAACCGCCGCCACGTTTTGCGCAGAACCTGCCCCGCCACCGGCCGGCGAAAAGGAAAGAGCTCCATCACGAAGGCGCTCTCGCCTCCGGGCAGAAAGCGATTGAGGCCGAGGCCGGTGACGACCAAGACGGCGAAGATGATCACGTACGTCAGCACGGCGTACTGCCAGCCCGCCACGCCGGCCACGGCGCCGATGATGACGGCGCTGCGGGCGCTGCACGGCGTGAGCGTCGCCAGAGTCGCCGCGATGAGCCGCTCGCGCTCGGTCGAGAGCGAGCGGCAGGCGATGATGGCCGGCACGTTGCAGCCACCGGCCGCGACGAGGGGGATCACGGCCCTCCCGTGCAACCCCACGCGATGCATGACGCGATCGCTGAGAAAGGCGGCGGCGTTCATGTAGCCGGTGTCCTCAATCACGGCCAGCAGCAGGTAGAACGTGAGGATGTACGGGATGCCGACGGCCAAGGTCGCAAGGATGCCGCCGTCCACGCCCCACAGTACGACCCGGCCCAGAGTGCCGTCGCCGAACACGGCCGTCACGAGTGAGGTGACGGCCGGCGAGACGAAGGTGGTCCACACCGTCGTCAGCAGACGCGCGAGGACGTCTCCGACGACGAAGAGAATGGCGAAGAGGGCGACGAGCACGGCAATGAGAATCGGCACGCCTGTTCGCGGCGTTGTCGTGAGTCGCCAGAGCACATCGCCGGTGCGAGAGGGCGGCACTTGGGCGACCTCGGCCAGACGACGCGCCTCTTCGTGCCGCGCCCGCGCGATGGTGAAGGCGAGCGCATCGTCGGCCAGCGTGAGATCGCCGGCGACGCCGGGCAGAAGCGCGAGTCCCTCGCTGTAGCCTTCGAGCACCGCAAGCGCCGCTGCACGCGGCTCCAGGCCCGCGTCGTCCGTCCCGCCGACCTCCGCCGCCTGGAGCACCTCGGCGAGCTCCGTCACACGCCGCTCGACCGCGTCGGGTAAGGGTGTCCCCGAGCCGCGAGCGGCGTGCCTAGGCGCACCAGCCGCGCGCAGCACGACCGACTGCAGCTCGGCGATGCCCTCGCCGCGCGGCGCCGCTGTGGCGACCACCGGGACGCGGAGTTCGCGCGCCAGCGCCTCCACGGCCACCGGCCGGCCTCGGCGCCGCGCCTCGTCGCTCAGGTTCACGGCCAGCACGACGCGAAACCCGAGGTCGATGAGCTGCAGCGGTAAGTACAGGCTGCGCGCGAGGTTTGTCGCGTCGGCAACCGCGATAACGACGTCGGGGTGATCGTTCAGGAGAGCGTCGCGCGCCGCGTGCTGATCGGCGCCCTGCGCAGCGTCGAGCGAGTACGCGCCCGGGACGTCGACGACATCAATTCTGTGGCCGCCCCAACGGGCGCTGACGCAGGCAGCCTCCGTGGTGACGCCGGCGCAGTGCGCCGTCTCTGCGGCTGCGCCGGTGAGCGCGTTGAACAGCGAGCTCTTGCCGACGTTGGGGTTACCGGCAAGACAGGCCGTGAGTGTCTTCCCGCGAGGCTGGAAGCCAGGCTTCGTGCTTTGGGGCCGTCCCTCGAAGGCCACGGTGCCCTCAGGCACGCAGCATGATCTTGCCGGCCACCTCGCGGCCCAGCGCGTACTGCGACCCGGCCACGCGAATCAGCAGCGGGCCGCTGAAGGGCGCGACTGAGTCGACCTCCACGGGCGTGTCCGGCACCAGCCCCAGTGAGCCCAAGTACTTGAGGAGGTCGCTATCCTCCTGCGTGATGCAGGCGATGACGCCGCGCTCGCCCGGCTTCAGGTCGACCAGCGAACGCAGTTCCTCCACGGCCAACGAACCGTCGGCAGCCGGTATCACGTGCCCATGAGGGCAGGTGCGCGGGTGGCCGAGCTGCACGGCCAGCCGTTCTTCGACCTCAGGGCTCAGGACGTGTTCGAGCTTGCAGGCCTCTTCGTGGACGGCGTCCCACGGCATGTCGAGGTAATCGACCAGGAAGCGCTCACTGAGGCGATGACGGCGCACCAGGCGAGCGCCCTCGATCGCGCCCTGCTCGGTGAGGTGGATGGCACGGCCCTGGGGCGCCGCCACGAGGCCCGCGCCGCGCAGCCGGCCGATCATCTCAGAGACGGAAGGCGGCGAGACGCGCAGCTCACCGGCCAGCCGTTTCACGGTGACCGGCTGATCGCCACGTTCGAGCTTGAAGATCGCCTCGAGATACTCCTCGATACTCTGCGTGCGCTGCGGCATCGGTTCTCCTGGAAGCGGTTATGGATCCCTTGAAGGATACCCTAACAAAAGGCGCCAGGGAAACCTGGTCGTTGCCGGCAGGAGTGCCTGCGTGGAGCGTAGAGGCGGGCACCATGCAGCGACTGGCCAAGGCGTGGAGGAGGCGAGTGCGGCTGGAGCGGATGACGGGGCTCGAACCCGCGGTCTTCAGCTTGGGAAGCTGACGTGTTACCAACTACACTACATCCGCCCTCCGGACTAGTTCACCACAGCGAGCGCGCGCCCGCAACTTGACGCGCCGCCCGCTTCACCCGGCGAGAGCGGCCAGACGCATGCACGCGAGTAAGCCTCGGTACGCGTCCTCGAACGTCACGCCGCCGACCTCCAACGAGCGCCCGTCGATCCGCCGCGCACCGGGATAGCTCGCCGCCTCGTCACACATCGCGACGCGCGTGAACGTGACGCGCACGGGATCGCCGCTCCAGTCGAGAGGCCGCGCCTCAGCGCGGCTACTCAACGCCGACTCGACATCGCGACGCATGCGGGCACGCGCCTCGTCCGGCGACATGAGCTCAGCGCTGGTGCGCGAGATCCCCTGCTTGACTGTCGTCGTGACGATGCCCGCCACGAGCTGTCGAGCCTCCGCCGTGGCCTTGTCGTCGCCGGACAGGTAGAGCGCCGGTACCCCGAACGACCCGGCCAGCAGCGCCCCCAAGCCGAACTCGCCCACCTCTACCTCGCCGACCACGATGCGAAACACACTGGGACTCCACGTATGTTCGAGCACGGCCGCCTCAGTGCCGGCGCGAGCGTGGTAGCCGACGAAGAGCGCACCGTCCAGCCCGCGCTGCAACCCCTGCAGCATGCTCAGCGGCGCCGGAGACCCGCTGATGAGCCGCACGTAATCGGGCAGGTCGCCGGCTTCAAGGTTGCGGCCGTCGTCGTGGCCGTCGCACACGACGACTTCCTCGGCGCCGGCCGTCCTGCACGCCTCGAGCACGGCCAAGAGGTCGGCGCGCAGGTGCGCGCGCGCCGCGCCTACGGCGCTCCCCGCGCGCGCCACGTCCGCCTCCGAGACGACAGCGCACGCGCCCTCAAGATCTGTAGAGATGAACAGCCTCACACGTCCCCCGGATCCGACGAAACGCGCTCATGCACACCTTACCCCCGAACGGGTGACGTCGCGATGATTCAGGGAATACGTAGGAGTACATACGGAGGGGGCCATGATGGACAATCAGCGACAACCAAAGTGGCTGCGCAGCACGAAGGGCACCGCGTTCACGGGAATCGGCTCACTCGAAGCCGATATCCTCGCCGTCGTCTGGGATCAGGGGGAGACGACGGTGCGGCGCGTCTACGAAGAGTTGCGCGCGCGCCGTCAGATCGCCTACACGACGGTCATGACGGTGATGAACAACCTCGTGAAGAAACACCTGCTGACGCAGGACAAGACCGCCGTCGCCTACGTCTATAAGCCGGCAATCCCCGGCCGCGCGGTCGTGCAAGCCGTGCTCGACAGCGTAGTCGACCGCCTCCTGGCGGGTCAGGTGAACGTCGCCGTTTCGCAACTGCTCCAGCTCGAGCGGGAACTCTCACCCGAGGAGCTTGCGGACCTGCGCGCGTACGCACACGAGCGCTTCGAGGCGTAGCTCGGTTCTACATCTGCTCAGGCGCTTCCACGCCGAGCAAGCCGAGGCCGCCGGCAACGATCGTCCTGCTGGCGGCACAGAGCGCTGCGCGGAAGGCGCTCACGTCGGCGGCCTCGCCGAGCACGCGGCAGTGCTTGTAGAAGAGGTGGAACTCCGCCGAGAGCTCACCAAGGTAGGCGTGTACGCGATGCGGCGCGCGATAGTCGGCGGCCGCACGCAGCACAAGCGGCCAGCGGGCCAGCGTCCCGATAAGAGCCCGCTCGTGCTCCCCAAGCGAGACCTCGGGCAGAGCCTCCCGCGGCTCGACGGCGACGCCTTCAGCCATGAGACGCCGCAGGATGCTGCAGATGCGCGCGTGCGCGTACTGTACGTAGTACACCGGGTTCTGACTGGAGTGCTGGACCGCGAGGTCGAGGTCGAGCTCCAGGGTGGTATCGTGAGATCTCCCCACGAGCAGGAAGCGCACGGCGTCGACACCGATCGCGTCGATCAAGTCGTCGACCGTCACGATGTCGCCGCGACGTTTGCTCATGCGCTTGGCCTCGCCGCTCTCCACGAGGTTGACGAGCTGGCCGATGATCAGTTCGAGTCGGTTCGGATCGTGCGGCGGCAGGGCGCTGAAGGCCGCCTTCATGCGCGGCACGTACCCGTGATGGTCCGCCCCCCAGATGTCGATCAGGTGAGCGAAACCGCGGTCCATCTTGTCGCGATGGTAGGCGATGTCGCTGAGGAAGTACGTAGGCTCGCCCGTTGATCGGATGAGGACGCGGTCCTTGTCGTCGCCGTAGTCGGTGGTGCGCAGCCAGACAGCGCCCTCTTGCTCATACAGGAGGCCCTCGCCGTCAAGGTCGGCGAGCGACTTGCCGACCTCACCGGCGAAGCCGCGGTACAGAGCCGGCCCCGAGTAGAGGTCGCTCTCGCGCGCCCACACGTCGAACGACACGTGCATACGCTCCAGCGTGCGGCGAAAGAGGGCGAGGATCGCGTCGCGACCCCAGCGCTTGAGCTCGCCCAGCACCTCGGGCGCGAGGGCGCCGACGTCGTCTCCGGCCGCGTCCAGCGCCGGCAAGTAGCGATCTCCCACTTCCGCTCTCAGCTCATCGGCGAGGCCGAGGAGATAGTCGCCCCGGTAGCCCTCCTCGGGCAGAGCCGTGTCGCGCCCAAACCGCTGCCCATACCGTGCCGCGAGGGACTGAGCGAAGCGCGTCATCTGCGTGCCGTAGTCGTTGACGTAGAACTCGCGCGTCACGTCATGGCCGACGAACGCGAAGATCCGACAGAGCGCATCGCCGTAGGCCGCGTAGCGCGCGTGCCCGACGTGCAGCGGTCCTGTTGGGTTCACGCTCACGAACTCGACGTTCATCGAGCGGCGCAGCTCTTCCGGCAGGCAGCCGCGCCCATAGTCGGCGCCCTCCTGCAACTGGCGCGCGAGGGCGCCGCGATACCACCCGTCGGCGAGGAAGAGGTTCAGGAAGCCGGGGCCCGCGATCTCGAAACGCTCGCACAGGCCGGCGCCCGCGCCTGCCGCCCAGCGCGCTCCCAGCGCTTGGGCGAGCTCTCGCGGCGCCCAGCCCGCCCGCTTGGCGTTCACGAGCGCCACATTGGTGGCGAGATCGCCGTGCTCTCGACGCGGCGGCACCGTCAGCTCGGCGACCAGTCCGGCAGGCGCCGCATCGCCGAGCACCTCGCTCAGCGCGGCAGCCAGTGATGCCGCGAGTCCGTTCAGGTCGTAGAGATGTTCGCTCATGCTTCCGCCCGTCGCGTCGTCGTCGTGCCCCGGCCAAACGCCGGCGGCAGGTGCACATTGTAGAACGTAGCGGCCGCCGGGGCCGCCCGACCGACCTGACTAGTGGTGGTAGACCTCAGCGCGCATGATCTTGCCGGCCCTGAACACCTGCTCCAGCAGTACCACCCTGGCGAGCTGATGGGGCAGGGTCAGCGCGGAGAGAGACAGATGCAGGTCGGCGCGCGCGAGCACTTCCGCGCTCAGGCCGAGGGAGCCTCCGATCACGAAGCCCACACCGCCGCGAGCGAAGCCGTGCTCGAGCCAGCGGCTGAAGTCCTCGCTCGTGAAGCTCCGGCCGCCGATCGCCAGCGCGGCGACCAGCGGGAGCCGCGGCCAGACGGCGAGCAGCCGCCGGCCCTCCTCGCGCGTGACCTCCCGCGGCGATCGCCCGCGCAGCGGCACTTCTTTGACCTCGCGCACGACGAGCGTCGCGGTGGGCCGCAGCAGTTCGGCGTAGTGTCGCGCGGCGGGCTCCAAGTCGCAGTGCAGGCCACCCACGGCGATGATCTCGACGCGCGCCGCCACCGGCGGCCCTACGCGCGTCGCGAACGGGAGTAGAAGGCGATGCGTCCCCGACCCGCGGCACGCGCCAGACACATCGTCGTCGACGCCTTGGCGACGAGCTCCTCGGCTGCCTGACCGTCCTGGGGGTAGCTGGCCACGCCGACGGATGCGGTGAGAATGACCGAGGCGCCGCCCAC
>ENA-ORXD01001691-ORXD01001691.1-sediment-metagenome-genome-assembly--contig:-NODE-1691-length-17102-cov-3.004347_pt1 | contig 17102 bp, 19 predicted proteins | sample MGYA00237862_ERZ511471 | MGnify/ENA metagenome assembly ERZ511471
AAGACGATAATATGGCCGTGGTGAAGGGAATGATGAAAATTGTTCTTTATGACAGCCGCCATGAATCAGCTACTTTTGGTGAAGTAAATGAAATTTTCGCCGGCGTTTATAATCCCGTTCTTGTTCATATTCCGCCTTTGGTTTATCATGGGTTCAAATGTATTTCTGAAGAGGAAGCGATCGTCATCAATACGCCGACCGAAGTATATGAATATAATGAGCCGGATGAATATCGTGTTCCGGCTCATGATAATGAAATTCCTTATCAGTGGGACCGAATTGACGGCTGAATAACGGTGCTGCCTAAATAAATTAAGTTGTTGACATTTATTGGCCGGTTGTATATAAGAAGCAAAAGCTTGAAAAGGGCAAATCGTCTGAAAAGGCGAGACGCAAAGTTACTGACCTAAGTCCATGCAAGGATACGGATAGGGTGGCAGAACTGCCGGGCAACATCAGAAAAGATCATCGACACTGCCCACTGCCTCCCCTTTTATTGTGAATAATTTTTAAATTGGATTAAAACATGCTGTTATTTATTTTCGCATTCGTTTTTGGCGCAGTAGTGGGCAGTTTTTTAAATGTCTGTATCTTTCGCATCCCGGCGCAAGGCTCAATTGTGAAACCTCTTTCTCAATGTCCCCAGTGCCACCACCCGATCCGCTTTTATGACAATATTCCGCTGATCAGCTTTTTCGTGCTCAGAGGCAAATGCCGGAATTGCGGTAGGCCGATTTCCTGGCGCTATCCACTGGTGGAGTTGATAACTGCTGTATTTGCTTTGCTGCTCTTTGCCAAGTTTCATGTCAGCATTAATTTCTTGATATTTTTTATTTTTACCGCCGTTTTGATTGTCATCGCCTTCATTGATTTGGACCATCAAATAATTCCGGACGTGATAACTTTGCCGGGGATCCCGATTTTTTTTCTGCTGGCCGTTTTTGTGGTGAAAGTGCCCTGGTTGGAGGCGCTGATCGGTCTTCTGATTGGCGGGGGTGTTCTTCTCGCCATTGCCTTTATTTATGAATTGTTGACGAAGAGGGAAGGAATGGGTGGGGGTGATATTAAACTGTTGGCGATGATTGGCGGTTTCCTGGGTTGGAAATCTTTGATATTTATCTTGTTATTTAGTTCATTGCTGGGAGCTATTGTGGGTATTGCCGTGATGATTATCAAAAAGCAGGATATGAAATATGCTGTTCCTTTCGGACCTTTTTTATCGGCTGCGGCTGTTGCTTATTTATTCTGGAGTGATGCTTTCATGAGATTTTTGTTTTTGCTGCATTAAAAAGACCGGATTGTGAAAATCACAGGCTGATATGTTTAAATCACCATTTTGGTGATGAAATTCAAAAAGGAAGAATATTGACAGAAAAAATTTTAAGCGTAGTATATTATTAAGTAAATCTTAATTGACGGAAAGAAGTGGTTATTGTCGGGGTGTATAATTAATATGGCATGTGATTTGCTTGAAAATTAAGCGGATAATCTTGAAGATATTGAGGTAATTTTGCAACTAAAGACGGACAAAGGGTTCAGTTTAATAGAAGTAATGATTGTTGTTGCCATTATTGCTGTGGTTTTAGCTATGGCTGGACCTTCTTTTAATGAATATCGGCAAAATACCAATTTGAAGGAAGCAACTCGAGAATTAGCCGGCGATATCAGCTTATGGCGTCAGGCGGCCATTGCCGAAAATGCCCGCTATCGCCTGCTCTTTAATCAGGGGGGCAACACTTATACCGTGCAAATAGAAAATCCCGCCAACTTCGGAACGTATGTCAATCTGTCGGCTGTTAATCCGAGTATTAATGATACGAAGAGCCCCGGTTCTTTCAGCAGTGCAATCGTAATTACTAGTGCTAACTTCACATCCGGTCAAGCATTCATAACTTTTCAGCCGCGGGGAACAATGAGCGCCGGGACAGTTTGGCTGCAGCACAGTGGTCGTCTTTCGACCTCAACCATAACCACCAATTTGTTGGGTAGAGTGAATGTTGCTTACGATATCAAATAAGAGGGGTTTTACAATTGTCGAAGCGATGATTGCGGTTTTTTTAACCATCACCGCAATTCTTGCTGTTTTAGCCATGCAGCCGACATCCTGGAGAGCGGCCAGTAAAGCCGATTATATGGGAAGGGCGGCCGGTGTAATGCAATCCGAATTGGAGCTGCGTGAAAATCAAATCATGATGGGCACTATTCCGTCAAGCCCGATTACCCAAACGCTGCAGGCAGGCGGCAGCGGCACTCAGACCGGGGATGCTGCATTTAATGTCACAACCACAACGACAAACCCAGGCGCGAATCGCTGGCTGGTAAATGTTCTCGTTACCTGGCCAGGCCGTAATTGCGGCGGAGGCGTTTGTAGTATTACCAGCAGTATATTGGTCACGAGACAAGCAGGCTTTTAACGCACTAGGCAGACATACAGATGGATAAAAAAGGATTTACTTTAGTCGAATTATTGATTTCAATTGCTGTGGGTATGGTGATCATGCTTGCTGTCTATGCGGCTATGCAAATGGCTCAGCAGTCATCGACAAATGTCGCCAGCAAAATTACTACACAACAAGATGTTCGCTCGGCGTTGGACCTGATGGCTATGGAAATCCGGATGGCCTCTTATAATCCCCGCAATGCGGCAACGACATGGGCGACGATTCCGGCTTGTTCTTCGATGGGATTTAGCGGCCCCGTAACGGTTCGCAAAGGAATTCAACTGGCCAATAGAAACGCAATCATCATTGCGATGGATCTTAATGCCTCCGGTGTTGTTGGTGACACGGCTAATGAATATCTGATGTATTCGTATGACGGGGCGGCGACCATTACGCGCAACGTAAGCTGTGGGGGAAATATGACCTTTATCGGCGGAACCGGCACCGATACTAATATCCGTAATGTGGCAGCCGGTCTTTTCCCTTTTCGTTACTTTGACCGGCAGGATATTGACATCACGACAACCGTGGAGGGGGATCAGTCCCAAATCCGCAACATCAGGCGTATTTTAATAACGATGGCGGCGGATACGGAGGAAGTTGACACCAGTACAAGACAACCAAGAAGAATGATTTATTCGACCAATATTATCGTGAGGAACCATGTGCTCAGTCCGTAAATATTTTTTCCGCAAAAAAAAATCCGAAGAGGGGTTTATTTTAGTCGCTGCTCTGATTGCCACGCTGGTCATGATGGCGCTCGGTATGTATGCTTTAACGACGACGACGAAGGATATGAGAATAAGCGCGCGCTTGGTGTCGGAACGCAAAGCCTTTTCCGCCGCGGAATGCGGTCTGCATACCTTATGCTTGAATTTTGACCCGGCGATGGCCGCCCTGACCAATCAATCTTGTGATGCTACCAATGATCCGAATAACCGCTTTGATATTTCCGCACCGCTGCGCAATCCCAGTATGCCGAGCATCACGGCGATTGGTTCCGATATCACCGGCGGAAAAAGATGGGTATCTCATGTTTACGACAGTCAAATTACCGGCCGGGATGTAAGCTACAACTCTTCTGTGACTGTAGCTGTCGGTGTGACATTCGGGCCGATGCCCGATGATGCCAGCTACCGTTGAGTTTGTAAAAAACGTGTTGCCATAGTTTGTTGAAGGAGGTGCGGAGATGTTCAAAAAATATTTCTTATTGATATCGATAATAATTACGCTCAATACAGTGTTCGCTTTGAATGCATTTGCTCAAGAAGAGGAAGTTCCTGATGAGTCGGCCACATTCATTTCCGTTGCGCCCAATGCGCTGATCCTTATGGATCTTTCCGGCAGCATGGATTGGAATCCGGCCGGCGGCGATGAGAAATACGGTGCGAGCCTCTCCTGCACCGCCAATACAACCAGTTGCTCTGGTTACTATTGCACCGGCGGCTTCTGCAGCAGCTCCAAAACTGGCTGCTCTGTCAATTGCAGTCGTCTGGCCATTGCCAAAAGGGCTCTTTTCAGTATTTTAGACGATGACAACAGTAATGCCATTGATATTCAGGATTCCAACAGCCTGGGTGTGCAGTTTGGTTTCATGCGTTACCGTGACGGCAACGATACCGCCGGAGCTTATTCCACCGGCAACATTAAACTCATTCGCGGCTTTGGTTCAAAATACAGCCAGATTTATTGCAATAATACAACGAGTTGCGCTTCCACGGCAACCATTTGCTCTCCTTCGGGGGAATGTGTAGTAGGCGAATATGCTAGTGGAGGGACACCTTTAGCTTCATCACTGAGGGAAGCTAAAACGTATATTGATTATTATAAAAATAAAGATTTAGCTGGATCTTGCCGGCAGAATTTTGTCATTTTGCTTACCGATGGCGCGGATACTTACACCTGTAGCGGCGATGGCGGCGAGTGCCAGGCGCATATGTACAAAAGAAGAAGGGATGTTGTCGCAGCGACTAAGGCATTAAATGACGCCGGCTATAAGGTGTTTGTCGTCGGTTTTGGGTCAACTATGCCTGATTATTTAAAGTATACACTTAACTGGGCGGCTTATCATGGCGGCACGGATAACCCTCTGGAGGAAAACTCCGGCAGCGAATCCGCCTATGACCCCGCAGCGTTTACTGCCTGCGCTGCGGATACGGCGACGGAAACAGCCACCTGCTATTCCGGTGGCAGCGGGATCAGCACCGACCATTTCAAGGCGACAAACAATGATCCGGGTTATCTGGCGCTTAGCGGATACGCTTTTCTGGCCGCCAATGCTGACGATTTGACCAGCGCTCTGCGTTCGGCCATCAGTACCATCAGAGAAGCCACGTATTCGTTTACCCAATCTTCCATTCAGGCTGTGCGGACCATCGATGAAAATTTCCTTTACGAAGCGTCTTTTGCACCACTAATACCTCCCAGTAACGATCCTTTTTGGATTGGTCATTTGAAAAGATATTCTATTAACGAAGCCGGGGATATCAGCACGACATCGGATTGGGATGCCGGTGCTATTTTAAAAGATAGATTGGCATCTTCCCGGACAATTTATACTTACAAGGCCGGAGCTCTTCAGACATTTGAAGATGCGAATATTACAACAACGGATCTGGGTGTAACAACTGACGCTGAACGGCTGGCAATCATTAATTTTATACGTGGCGGCGAACAAAGCGGAACCAATGAGGGATGGAAACTGGGCGATATTTATCACAGTTCGCCGGTGACCATTGGAACGCCGTCAGTCTATTTCTATGACCGGATTGATACCGGCGATCCTAAGGCTTTTGATACGTATCGCGATGCCCATCAGCGTCCCTCCAGCAGCGGCAAAAGATTGATCCTGGCCGGAGCCAATGACGGTCAATTTCATGTTTTCAAAGCCGGTGAAGCGGCATCCGGCGGCGGCAGTGAACTCTGGAGCTTTATTCCTCCGAATTTGCTTTCCAAATTGAAAACTATTGCGCATAGCACCCATCCTACATCCCTGGGACACCAATATTTTGTCGATGGTCCTACCTCGGCTAGTGATGTCTGGCTGGGCACAGGAACAGGCACTACCAAATCATCAGCAGATTGGCATACTTTATTAGTAACCTCCCTAGGCCGTGGTGGAACAACTAACCTTTGGAGCTCATCCTCCTTCTGTGATTCAGGCATAAGTGATTCATACTCGGCAAGTAATCCATATTATTGCGGTTACTATGCTTTCGACGTTACAGAAACACTGAATACACCGATCTTTAAATGGCATCTGGGCGGGACTACTGCCTTGACCGCCACGGAAGGCAGTCATTTAGGCCAGCCCTGGAGCAAGATGATTATGGGACGCGTCAAGATAAGCGGCAATGAAAAATGGGTCGGTTTTATCGGCGGAGGATATGCCGGCACTGATTGTAAAACAGGCGGTGGTTGTGATCCAAGGGGAAAGGGATTTTATGTGGTGGATTTAAGCAATGGTTCTTTTCTCTGGAAATTTACCCGCAACGGGCCCGACGGAGTAGTCGATTCCGATATGGATTATAGTCTGCCTGGCCCCCCGGCTGTCATCGACAGCGATAATGACGGTTTTGTGGATACGGCTTATATCGGTGATTTAGGCGGCAGTGTCTGGCGCTTTAAATTCTGTTTGAGCAGCGATGCGAGTTGTGATACGTCCAATTGGAGCGGTGGCAAGCTCTATGACAGTTCGTCAGGGGAAATCAGGCCCATTTTTACCATGCCCAGCGTGGCCAAAGATGAGCTGGGCAATACTTGGGTCTATTTCGGTACCGGCGATGTAACTGATCCAACCGCAGCAAATGCTGCGGAGAAAATGTATGCTATTAAGGACAATGATAGAATATCATCTTACTGGATAAATGATCTGGAGAATATAACTACAGGAACATACAGTGGTGAGAAACCCGGTTGGTATATCAATCTAGCTGGAACCGGACAAAAAATACTGGCGGAACCGACCGTTTTTCAGGGAGTGCTCTATTTTACCAGCTATACTCCGGCTAATGCCAATGATCCCTGTGAGCGAGGTGGAGATGCTGTCCTGTGGGCTGTGGATTATAAGACAGGCGCTGGTCAATTTGATTCGGGAACGGCGCGCTCCACGGTTATCGGCAGTGGCATACCATCCGCGCCGGTTGTTTCGCTCAACCCTTACGGCGGTACAAATATTTATGCCTCGACCAGCGAGGTGAGCGGGGAGGGTGCGCACACCAGAAAATTCGAGCCGCCCTCATCCGCCAATTTAAATCGCGGCAACTTATTATACTGGCGGGATCTGCGTGTCCAGTAGCTAAATGATGTCAACAAAACTTCTTGACATCATCTTGAGATGTTTATATTGTCCTAAAAAAAAGCGGAGAATTTTTTATGCCTCCTGAAAGAAAGTATTGTGTAATCTGTGCCTGGCGGGCCGGCTGTCAAAAACGCTACAGTGTTTCCACAGACGCTTCCGGAAACGTCCATTGTCCGGACTACTCGCGCGATTTGTCCATTAAAGACAAAGATATTGATGAGGTCTTGAAAAAAGAACAGAGCGCTTAAAAACTTTCAGGTTTTTTGCAGAACAAAATGACAGTGGCAAGCGGCAAAAAATTGCGGTTTGTCACTTTTTTTTAGATAGAATGGTTTACTTTTCTCCATGAAAAACAAAATTGCACTCACTGTTGAAAATGCTGTGCAGGACTGCGTGCGCCAGGCCTTGTTGCCGCCGGTTAATTTGTCTTCCATTGAGGTGGAAATCCCGGCTAAAGCTGATCATGGTGATTACGCCTCCAACGTGGCCATGGTTTTGGCCTCACAAATCAAACAAAATCCGCGGAAAATAGCGGAAATCATTCTGTCCAATTTAACTGATCCCGAACATATTTTAAAAAAAACACAGATTGCCGGTCCGGGTTTTATAAATTTTTATTTGCAGGAAAACGTCTGGATAAAGGCGCTTCAGGATATTGAAAAACAAGGGGAAAAGTACGGTCAGCTTCCGTTCGGTAACTCTCAGAAAGTGCAGGTGGAATTTGTCAGTGCCAATCCCACCGGCCCCCTGCATATCGGCCATGCGCGCGGTGCGGTGGTCGGTGATGTGATCGCCAATCTGCTTCATGCTTCCGGATATACTGTTGAGCGGGAATATTATATCAATGATGCGGGAAATCAAATGAATAATTTGGGCAAGTCCGTCCTGATGCGCTATCGTGAGTTATTAGGAGAGAAGATAGAATTTCCCGAAAATTGTTACCAGGGTAATTATATCAAAGAAATTGCCCGCACAGTGATTGACGCAGACGGGGCTAAATATCTGAGCCGGAATGAAGACGAAACAATCCGCTATTTGACGGAGATAGCAGGGCAAATAATTTTGGCTGAAATTAAAGATGACTTGCGGGGTTTCGGCGTTATTTTTGACACTTATTTCAGTGAAAAAAAATTGTATGAAAATGATGGCGTAGCCGTTTTACTGGATAATCTTCAGAAACAGGGATTTATTTATAGCGAAGGTGAAACTCTTTGGTTTAAAACCACCGCTTATGGGGATGAAAAAGACCGGGTGGTCGTCCGCAAAAACGGAGAACCGACATATTTTGCCGCCGACATTGCCTATCATCGAGATAAATATGCCCGCGGCTATGAATCAATAATCGATATTTGGGGAGCCGATCATCACGGCTATATGCAGCGCCTCTGGGCCGGGATTCAGGCCCTGGGATATAAAAAAAATTCTTTAAAAATCATTCTGGTGCAATTGGTGAATTTATTGCGGGCGGGAGAACCGGTGGCGATGTCGACACGCTCCGGTGAATTTGTAACGCTGCGGGAAGTTCTGGAGGAAGTGGGTAAAGACGCTGCCCGTTATAATTTCCTGATGCGGCGTTCCGACAGTCATCTGGATTTTGATTTGGAAGTAGCTAAAAAGCAGTCTAATGAAAATCCTGTTTACTATGTGCAATATGCACACGCCCGTATTTGCAGCATTCTGAAGATGGCTCAGGATAAGGGAATTTCCTTGCCGGCTTATGCATACATTGATCACGCTCTTTTGCAAAAAAAGGAAGAGCTAAATTTGATAAAAATAATGGCAAGATATCCGGAAATGATTGAAGGAGCGGCAAAGGCGCTGGAACCACACCGCATTACTTTTTATTTAAATGAATTGGCGGGAGCTTTCCATAGCTATTACAATAAAAACAAAGTTATTTCTGATTCGGAGAAATTGACGGCTGCTCGTTTGTTTCTAGTAAACGCAATCCGGATCGTCCTGCAAAATGCCTTGCAGGTGCTAGGGGTAAGTGCGCCGGAAAAAATGTAAATACCAGCTTTGAGGGGGAATGCATCTGCGGTGCCGCACTGTTATGTTCCGAAAGCGAATATTAAAAAACATTGTTCTGCCGTAGATCTGAGCATTTTTCTCAGATTTCACGGAAAATGGCACTAGCGATTGATCTCGGCCAATTTTTTTCGACTGGTAAGCCTAATTCCATCTGAAATTTTATGCGGGGTTTTAACGATTAGGTAAACTATCATGACAACCGGTAATAGCAGGAATTTTGAACTAAAATTGGGGAAAACAGGGCTGGTTATTTTAATAGCAGGGATGTCCGTTCTTTTGTGCTGCGTTTTTCTTTTTGGTGTTGGAGTGGGGAAAAATATAGATTACTATCCTGAGAAAATCGCTTCGCTGCCCCAAAAGTTATTGGCGCTGTTCTGGCGTCCGGCAAAAATCAAAGTTGCACAATCTAATGCGGAAAAAAAATCTGCCCAGAAGGAAACAGATAATCAGGAAGAACTTGACCTTACTTTTTTCAATACATTAACAAGCAAAAAAGGGTTATCAAAAGAGCAGCATATACCAGAAAAAAAACCCCTAGGCGATATGCCGGCAATTCAGCAATCTTTACCTCCGGTAATAAATGAGGCCAAATCTGCCGCCTTAAAACCAGAGATAGAGACAAAAGGACAACAATCGGCGGGAGAAAATGCGGCCTCAGGTGATGAAATTGAGGCAAAGATAAAAGAGGCGGAGTCGGCATTGAATAACGCTGCAGGAAGTTTTTCTGTGCAGGTAGCATCGCTCAGGGAAAAGTCTAAGGCTCTTCAAATGCATAAAAAGTTATTATCATTGGGCTATTCATCGCGCATAGTAGAAAATAATGTACCTAAAAAGGGAAGGTGGTTTCGAGTTGTTATTGATGGTTTTTCGACCAAGATTCAGGCTCGGAAGGCTCTGGAGAAAATCGCTGATACAACCGGCAGCAAGGGTATTGTCAGACGTATCGATTCGGCCGCGCCTGATAATTAGAACAGCCGCATCTCTGAATAAGAGTTATGTCGGGTTAATTAAAAAGGATGTCTAATTTCTTATGTTTGAGAATTTATCTGAAAAGCTGGATAGTATTTTTAAGAAGTTAAAGGGACGCGGGATCCTCGATGAAGAAAGTGTCAACAACGCTCTGAAAGAAATCCGCATCGCACTGCTGGAAGCTGATGTTAACTTCAAGGTCGTCAAGGATTTTATCGAGGATATTCGGATAAGGGCTATCGGGAAAGAAGTAATGGAAAGCATCACCCCTGGCCAGCAGGTGGTAAAGATAGTCCATGATCGCCTTGTTGAACTTATGGGCGGTGCCAGCGCTCATATCAAGTTTGGTGCCCGTATTCCAGCCGTTTTGATGCTGGTTGGGTTGCAAGGATGCGGCAAAACGACGACCGCTGTTAAACTGGCCCGCATCTTGGCGCGCGAAAAAAAAGTTTGTTTGGTTTCGGTTGACGTTTATCGTCCCGCCGCAATGGAACAGCTGGCGGTTCTGGGCCGACAAATAAATGCCGGTGTTGTTCCGGCAAATAATCTTAATGATCCTGTGGAAATAGCTTTTCAAGCGGTGGAGCAGGCCAAGAAAGATGGCTATGAGCTGCTGATCATCGATACAGCCGGCCGGTTGCATATTGATGATCTGCTTATGGACGAACTGAAAAAAATCAAAGCGAAAATTAATCCGGCGGAAATTCTCTATGTTGCTGACGCGATGACCGGCCAGGATGCCGTTAATGTTGGGGTAAAATTTAATGAACTTATCGGTATTGACGGTGTGATCATGACCAAAATGGATGGAGATGCACGGGGAGGTGCCGCTCTATCGTTGCGGGCAGTTGTCGGGAAGCCGATTAAATATGTTGGCGTCGGCGAAAAAGTAGACGCTCTGGAAATATTCCACCCGGAAAGAATGGCGTCACGTATTTTAGGAATGGGCGACATTTTAAGCCTGGTTGAAAAAGCTCAAGCTACAATCGATGAAAAAACCGCCTTGCAACTGGAAAGGAAAATAAAGAAAAATGAATTTTCCCTGGAAGATTTTCGTGATCAATTGAAACAAATAAAAAAAATGGGATCACTTAAAGATATGTTGGGAATGATCCCTGGACTGGGCAAGATGAAAGGCTTTAAAGATATGCAGCCTGATGAAAAAGAATTATTTAAAACGACAGCTATTATTGATTCCATGACAAGAAAAGAGCGGCTTAATTATCTGATTATTGATGGAAGCCGCCGCAAAAGAATTGCGCTGGGCAGTGGCACTACTGTTCAGGATGTGAATAAATTGTTGAAAAATTATGCCGAAATTCGAAAGATGATGAAAAAATTCAGCACTAAAGGCGGAGTCAGGTCCCTGATGCGGAATTTTCCCTTTTAAATTAAAAATAAATGTGATAACAAACAAAGCAAATTATATTGAAGGAGGGTTCATTAAATATCAATGGCAGTGAAAATTCGACTTACTCGTATGGGTGCGAAAAGCAAGCCTTATTATCGCATTGTGGCAGCGGATACTGATTCTCCCCGTGATGGAAGATTTTTAGAAATTTTAGGTACTTACGATCCGAAAAAAAACCCGGCAGACGTTAATTTGAAAGAAAACCGTATTCGGGAGTGGTTATCCAGAGGCGCCAAAGCAACGGTGACGGTCTCCAGCTTATTGAAAACAAAAGGTATTGAAGCTAAAATTAAATAAATTAACTCTTGTTTTTGATCAATTATCCGACAAGATGACGACAATTGGGTGGCGAAACATCAAATAGAACTGTAAAATAAAATCACTTTCTTATGAACTAATCAAAATCGGTGGAGGTTGTGACGATGAAAGAGTTGATCAAGTATATAGCTCAGGCTTTGGTGGATAATCCGGATAAGGTGGAAGTAACAGAAGTGATAGGCGAACAGACATCGGTCATTGAATTACGCGTGGCAAAGGAAGATTTGGGAAAAGTAATTGGGAAACAAGGCCGGACGGCCAAAGCTATTCGGACAATCTTAAGCGCCGCATCAACTAAAATTCACAAACGGGCAGTTTTAGAAATCATTGAATAAAAATGGATCTCTTTGTTCTCGGTGAGATCATAAAAACTCGCGGCCTGCGTGGGTGTGTGAAAATATTATCCTACGTGCAGACACCAGAGGTGATTAACCGTCTTGAATTTGTGTATTTGGAAAATGATCTGGGACAAAAAAAATACCATGCTATCCGGAATAAGGAAAAATCAAACCGGTTTCTTTTTCTTGAACTGGAAGAAGTTGATAATTTAAATACAGCTAAATCTTTAATCGGATGTAAAGTACTGATACCTGCTTCTTTACTCGATGTTCTGCCGCAGGGTGAATATTATTGGCGAGATATTATCGGTCTGGATGTATACACCGAGGATGGAAAGCATTTGGGCCGAATTGAATCGATTTTTCCGACAGGCAGCAATGATGTTTATGTCTGCAAAGGTGAAAAAGAAATTCTTTTCCCGGCAATTGCCGATGTTATTCAGCAGATAGATCTAACGAATAAAATTATCACTGTAAAATTGTTGCCAGGGCTATAAAGGTGATCAAATTTGATGTCCTTTCCATTTTTCCGGAAATGTTCACTTCTCCACTGGGCTTTAGTCTGCTGAAAAAAGCGCAGGAGAAGGGCTTAATTGATATTTGCCTGCATAATATCCGCAAATGGGCTAACGATAAGCACAAAATGACTGATGATGCTCCTTATGGCGGCGGCTGTGGTATGATCATGAAAGTAGAGCCGGTAGAAAGGGCTATCGCCGATATCAAAAAAGATGCCGAGGAATCGCTGGTCGTTCTGATGACGCCTCAGGGCGAAACATTTAATCAGAAAATTGCTTCTGAGTTGGCTGAAAAAAAACAAATAGTTATTATTTGTGGTCGTTATGAAGGAGTTGATGAAAGGATAAGAAAGTATCTGGCCGATCGGGAAATATCCATTGGTGATTTTATCCTGACCGGAGGTGAGCTTTCCGCTTTAGTCCTGATTGATGCGGTTTCCCGTCTGATTCCCGGTGTTTTAGGAAACATAGAATCAACCTGTAGTGAATCCTTTACCAATGGACTGCTGGAATATCCGCAATATACAAGGCCGGCAGATTATAAAGGCTGGCTTGTTCCCGATGTTTTAGTGTCGGGTAATCATGCTGAAATTGAACTTTGGCGTCGATGTGAATCATTGCAAAGAACATATAAACGCCGACCGGATCTGCTGAAAAAAATAAACTTATCACCGGAAGACAGGATATACCTGGAAAAAATTAAATCAGAAGATATATAATACCTTGATTTTAAAAAATAATGCGTGTAAGTAAAAAAAATTTTGTTGTTGTTCCTATTTATTTAAGAAGATGCGGATGGGCATTGCCTGATGAGGAAATAAAATTTATCGGGACTTAATGCAGGAAACATATGCAATGCAGATATTTATTTACTGGTGTCTGCCGGTTTGGATACAGCATTTATGCTTTTCATAGCTCTTTTACATTATCCAGTTTATAATAAAGAAGGAAAAATAGTTACAACAGCTATCGCGAATATGGATATTCATGATATAGCCAGAATTTCCAAGACTTACGGCGTAAAGAATTTTTTTGTGGTCAACCCGGTAGCTGCCCAAAGAGAACTGGCGGATAAGATTATAGCTCACTGGTGCGAGGGATATGGAGCATTTTTCAATCCCTTACGGCGGGCGGCCTTGGAATTAGTCAAGATTAAGGTGAGTTTGGATGAAGTCATAAATGAGTTGATTGAGCAAACCGGTTATCCACCGCAAGTTATTTTGACTGGCGCCAGCTTTGAAGAGGAGCTTTTAAAATATTCCAAACTAAAAAAAATGCTTAAAAATGAGGAATTGCCTTATCTTTTAATTTTTGGTACAGGATGGGGCATTGCGGAAAAAGCAATTAAGATCTCCCATTTTCGTTTGGAACCGCTAAGGGGGAAGGGTGATTATAATCATTTGCCTGTAAGGGCGGCGGTAGCAATTGTTTTAGATAGAATAAGCAGAAAATAACTTTATTGATAGTGCAGATATTGCGGGAGGAGATATAAAATGGACATTCTGGAAATTGTCGAAAAAGAGCAAATGAGAGCTGATATCCCCGGTTTTAAAACCGGAGACACAGTTAAAGTATATGTTCGCATTATCGAAGGCCAGAAGCAAAGAATTCAAGCATTTGAAGGAGTTGTTATTCGTAAACGTCGCGGTAACAGCAGGGCCAATTTTACTGTCCGAAAAGTTTCCTATGGTATAGGTGTAGAAAGAACCTTCCCTTTGCATTCGCCTGTAATCGACCGGATTGAGGTTGTTACTCGGGGAAAAATTCGCCGTTCTCGTCTTTATTATTTAAGGGAATTGAAGGGTAAGAAAGCAAGAATCAAAGAGCAAAAGGATAACTAGTAATTTTATCCATCTGTATCTGAGAGAGACTAATTTATTTTATTTTCGGACAGAGGCGAATATAAAAGAAAATTCTTGTAATTAAGACAGATTGCTTTCTTGGTCCCGGTAGGAATTGGAGAAGGGTATATTAAAGTTATATTCCTTCCCTAAGTTGATAATGAATGCATTTGAGAAGCGTACCTATCAAAAAGGTTACAAACTCATTGCCGGGCTAGATGAAGCCGGGAGGGGATCGCTGGCTGGTCCGGTAGTGGCTGCAGCTGTTGTTTTCCCTCAGGATTTCGAAAACAGTCAAATCAACGATTCCAAAAAGCTTTCCGCCGGCAAAAGAGAAGAACTATATGACGTGATCAAGAAAGAGGCCATCGCCATCGGCATTGGTACTTTTGATGCCGAGGCAATTGATCGCATTAACATACTTCAAGCTTCTCTTTTAGCTATGCGTGAAGCGGTATTGGAGCTGTCTTGTCCGCCTGATTTTCTGTTAATTGATGGTTTGCACAGAATTCCTATTTCCACTCCGCAGGAGCCATTGGTGAAAGGCGATACGCTGAGCGTTTCCATTGCGGCGGCGTCAATTATTGCTAAAGTATCACGTGACCGAATTATGGAAATGTATCATCGCCAATTTCCCCAGTATAATTTCTTGCGCAATAAAGGTTACGGAACAAAAGAGCATCGTGATGCCATCAGGAATTTCGGCATTTGCAAAATTCACCGCAAAACTTTTCATCTAAAAAGTTTGAATCTGAATCAGGCTGTGCTGGATATATTTTAAGCAATGAAAAGTGCAGAGAGGGTCGATACAGGCGAAAAAGGAGAGAAGATTGCCGTCGCTTTTTTGAAAAAAAAAGGCTATCTCATCAGAGAAACCAATTATCGCTGTCCTTTCGGGGAAATTGATATCATTGCCAGAGATAAAAACGAAATCGTTTTTATTGAGGTAAAAACCAGGAAATCAATAGGACTGGGTTATCCGGAAGACGCTGTTGGTATAAAAAAACAGAAAAAATTATCGCAGTTGGCTCTATTTTACCTGCAGCAAAAAAAAATGACCAATGCTAACGCCCGCTTTGATGTAGTGGCCATTACGATGCTGCCGGAACAGAATGAAATTAAGCTAATCAGAAATGCTTTTGATTTCGTTTCACTCTGACAGCTCGGCTGTTTTAAAGTGAGTGCGCGCCTTTTTGCCGATGGGATATACATTAAAACCAATTTTATAGCATTTCTGATGATCAATAATGTTGCGGCCATCGAAAAGAAAAGCGGGCTTGACCATCGAGTTGTATATCTTTTTGTAATTCAATTTTTTGTATATATCCCAGTCCGTCAAAATAGCCAGTGCATGACAGCCGGCGGCGGCGCGGTAAGGATCTTCAACAAGACTTATCTTGCCTTTTGTCTGCTGAAAATCGGCTTCCGCATTTTTGAGGGCCTTGGGATCGGAGATTATTATTTGTGCCTGCTCCGCCAGTAAATGGCGGACAACATTAATCGCCGGACTTTCTCTGGTGTCACCAGTGTCTGCTTTAAAAGAAAAACCTAAAATACAGATTTTCTTTTCTGCCAGAGTGTTGAACATCGAGCTTAAAATATTGGCAATAAAGCGTTCCTGCTGATAGTCATTAATTTTAATTACACTTTCCCAATAGTCGGCAATTTGCTGTAATCCGTAATGGCTGCACAGATAAGCAAGGTTTAAAATGTCTTTTTTGAAGCAGGAGCCCCCGAAGCCGATACCGGCATTGAGAAATTTGCTCCCGATACGACTGTCCATGCCGATGGCTCTGGCCACCTCGGTTATATCGGCATCCGCTTTTTCACAGAGAGCGGAGATGGCATTGATGGAGGATACCCTTTGGGCCAGAAAAGCATTAGCTACAAGCTTAGAAAGCTCGCTGCTCCAGATATTGGACGTTAATATTTTCTCCCGCGGTACCCAGCGCGAGTAAATATCAATTAATGCGGCGCGCGCCTTCAGCCCGCTTTTTGTTTCTCGGGAGCCGATGAGAACCCGTTCGGGATTCTCCAGATCTCTTATCGCTGTACCTTCCGCCATGAATTCGGGATTGGATAAAACATCAAAGGTTATTTTACCCTTTCCCGAGCTTAATATTCTTTCCATGGCCAGGGCTGTTTTGACGGGAATTGTGCTTTTTTCGATTACAATCTTAGATGACTTGGCATGTTCCAGGATTTGTCGGGCAGTTTTTTCCAGATACTGCAAATCTGCAGCTTTTCCTGCACCGGTCCCAAAACTTTTCGTCGGTGTGTTTACACTGACAAAAATAATATCATTTTCTTGGATTTGTGCTGCAATATCTTGGGCAAAAAACAAATTTTTCCCGCGTGTTTTTTGAATAATTTCGTCGAGTCCAGGTTCATATACAGGTAATTCCTTTGAATTCCATGCCTTAATACGCTCCTGATTTATATCGACGACGGTTACAAGATAATCAGGACATTTATAGGCAATCATAGCCATAGAAGGTCCACCGACATAACCGGCCCCAATGCAAAGAATTTTTTTCTTAAATCGCATTTTTTACGATGCTTCCCCTCCTTTATGAAACATTTTTAAAACATCACTAAAATATTGGATAGTATTAGCGATACCTTCCTCCAGTCCTACTTTAGGGCTCCACTTAAGCATGGTTTGGGCCAGTTTTATGTCCGGTTTGCGCTGAGCGGGGTCATCTGCCGGCAGCGGCCGGAAAACAATTTTTGAATTGCTGTGCGTAGTTTTAATAATTAATTGAGCCAATTCTAATATTGTAAATTCACACGGATTGCCTAGATTTACCGGACCATAAAAATCATCATCTGAGTTCATCATCGCGATTAAACCATCGATCATGTCCTCAACATAACAAAATGATCTCGTATGGGAACCGTCACCATATACTGTTACATTTTTACCTAAGAGTGA
>ENA-ORXD01001692-ORXD01001692.1-sediment-metagenome-genome-assembly--contig:-NODE-1692-length-17062-cov-4.121519_pt1 | contig 17062 bp, 16 predicted proteins | sample MGYA00237862_ERZ511471 | MGnify/ENA metagenome assembly ERZ511471
GGTCAGGTGTCGGGGTCGCTTCGTCTCCCGGGTGAGCGGTTGGGGTCGCTTCGTCTCCTGGGCCAGGTGTCGGGGTCGCTTCATCCCCTGGGTCAGGGGTTGGGGACGCTTCTGGTGTTACAGGCGTAGGTACTTCAGTTGGCCGTTGGCAAACCCAGTCATACCAGTAATAATCCAGACTGGCAGTATCAAGAACCTCGCCATTATAAACCAACGCCGCTCCCCAGTGAATTTCAACCACATCATCTCCGGCTCTTACCCCCGGCCACCATGCTGCGAATGTTACTGAATCACCATCCTGAACCTGATATGACTCATAATGTTTATCTCCCGGACCGCCAGGATTTAACTCACTTGGGTGAACAACATACCAGCTTGTTACCAATGTTACAGTAACGCCCTCCGGCAATGACACTACCGCAGTAGCGTCAAACCAACCCTCACCAAATTGGCAAATACTCTTATCGGATTCCGTAAAACTTACTTCCCCTTCAATAGCCGCCTGGGAAATTTGCGCAAGCAAATCGCCAGAGACGGACGCCCCACTGCTTTGGCGCACTTTTTGTGATCGGGAGAATTCGTTCATCCCCGGATTCTTATCCGTAATTTGTGTTTCAACTGCCATCGGAGTTGGTGTTGCACCTTTTAAAACAGGTCTTCCTATTTCCGGGTCCAACTCCTCCCCTGGCTCCAATGTAGGTAAAGGTTTGGGAGGTGCAGGTGGTTTCGTTTTTTCAAGACTCGGGGAATATGGAACCTCAGTTGGTTCTTCCTCCCCTTCAGGCAGATTGGGATCTTCACCTTCGTTTTGACTGGTTGGTGAGACATCTCCTCCAGTGGATGCGATTACGGGCTTGTTCACCATCGACAACACAATTCCAGTTATCAAACAAACCACCGCAAGGATATATGCAATTCTTGCAATTCTCCTAAGCATTAAAAATTGTGATTTCATAATATCAATCCCTCCAGCTCAATATATCCGGGCCAATCAAAACTCTGTCTGTAATTTATAACCTATTCGATCAACATTTAGAATTAGATTAGATTCTGGCGCAACTTTTTCAAATTTCCTACGCAATAAATAAATTAAATACTTGGTCCTTTTCCGCACATCCGGTGAGTCTTCACCCCAAACCGCGTCAGATATTGTTTCATAACTGACGATTGCCGGTGCGTGTTTGGCTAATATTGACAGCACCGAGAACTCTTTTGGCGTAAGACGAATTGTTTTATCCATAAGAATTACCTCTTGCGTCATCAGATCTACGGCCAAATCTATTTGAGGAAACACTAACCGGCTGATTTCTTGGGGGCTCTGAGTTCGCCTGAGGACTGCTTTTACACGTTCAACGACTTCCTTATTGTAAAAGGGTTTTGAAATATAATCATCCACACCTTGCTTCAATCCAGTGACAACATCCTCCTTGGTTCCCAATGCGGACACAATAATTACAGGGACTTCAGTCATTTGTCTCAGGTACTCAAAAGTTTGCCATCCATCCATTTCAGGCATCATTAAATCCAATAACACGATGTCGGGTTGATAATCAACAACTTTTTTCAGTGCCTCATTGCCACTGGATGCGCTCACAACATTAAATCCAGCTATTCGTAATATTTGCTTAAGAAGAAAAATTGTATCCAATTCATCTTCAACAACCAGTACGCGACGGCGGTTCACCGCATCAATCTGATCCAGGTCTAGTCCAACACCTACAGATTGATCTATTGGATTTTCGACATATTGTTGAGCAACATCAATTTTTCCCATAGCAGCCATCCACAAAAGAATGATATTAAAGACAAAAACCGGCTGTCCTGGCCGGTTTCGCTACTCTGCTCCCCAAACACCTACCCAAATAAATCTGGTTAAGCGACCACATTGGGTGTTTGGATCAATGCATCCTGAAATAAATTGTAAAGATACTAACGCAACTTACTAACCAAAAAAATACCTGTTTTATAAACAAATCATTACAATCCCATTATACAAATTTAAGATACCCTTGTCAACACATTAAAATCTATTAAATCAAATTCACAACAAGATAAAGAGGTATGGGTACACTTTATCCCATTTCTGGAATTTCAGCCTCGTATCCGGTATAATCGTTTTTGATACATGCTAAGCGGCATACAACATTGTGTGTAAACATCATCAAACAATGAATTATTGGTGAAAGAATAAATGACAACTAATATAAAATTATTTTATATCAAAACCAGAATCATCGTGGCAGTCATATTGCTCAGCATTTTGCTTACAGCCTGTTCTGATCCCCAATCTTACATATCCAATATAGATTTAGACGCAACAGCTGCGTTTGAAAATGCGTTGCTTACTGCTACTTTTTCTGTTCAGGCCACCAGCACAAATACCCCAGAACCTGTAAAAACAACACCTGCTCCAGCACTCCCTTCGCCCACTTCAACCACCGATCCTGAGCGAACGCCGCCCGCCTTACCAGGAAACTTTCAAACTGGTCTACTCAACCCCAAAGATGTCCCCCATACCTACATCGAAGACACATGCCAATACCTGAAAATGCGTTGGGATCCAAACAACAGCATCCCCGGAACGGTTGTTATGCCTGTAATGTTTCACAGTATCACGGATGGAGAAGCGACCAAGCAATTTCAAATTTCGCATGAAGATCTTGAAATGTTGGCCAGGGATCTTGTTGATCAGGGTTTTGAATCCATCACGATGGAACAGCTTCGCGATTTTCTATATAACAACGCAAAAATTCCAAAACGTTCTGTCATTTTAATTGTTGATGACCGGCATCACGACGACTATTACGAAACTCATTTTAAACAGTTCTATGATGATTATGGTTGGACAGTCGTAAACGGCTGGATCAGTGATCCCAAAACCCTGATGGATGTGGTGCTGCAGGAAAATGTGCGGGTGGAAAATGAAGGCTGGGTGGACCATCAGGCACATGGTGTTGTGCATAATATTCCCATTGAAAGAAATTCTTCTGAAGAATATATGCGTTCCGAGCTTTTTGGATCAATGACCTACATAGAAGAATATTTCGGTAAGAAACCGATAGCTTACATCTGGCCGGGAGGTGGTTTTTCCCCAAAAGCCGCGGAAATCGCCCGAGAAGTCGGCTTTGAATTGGGCTTCACGGTTAACCCCAGGGGGCCTATCATGTTTAATTGGGTGCCCCTGGCAAACGAAAAAGACGAAAACAGACCTTCCTTTCAAATGGAAGGAGATGTGGCTGACCCGCTGATGGTTTTGCCGCGTTTCTGGGACCAGGATGCCAGGTATTACCTGGATACCGTACGCTCTATTGGAAAAGATGCAAATACATATGCCATGCAAAACAAAGCCATCGAGCTTGAATATTACGATATAGTTTGCAAAAGCATCACCGGGGAAATCCCCATTACAACAGATTGATATTATAAGGCTCTAAACCTGATAGCAATGATATGAACAATCTAAATAATTGCATTTTTTGCCGGATAATTGCGCATAAACAAGCCGCGGAAATCGTTTACCAGGATAATGATGTGACAGCCTTCAAAGATATTCACCCTTTAACCCCGGTTCATATCCTGATCGCTCCCAATAAACACATCCCATCCATCAATGAAATCACTGCCGACGATCAACAGATAATCGGTTATCTGTTTTCAATCGCTAAAGACCTGGCAATACAAAATGGAATCGACCAATCGGGATATCGATTGGTAATAAACAATGGCAAAGATGCCGGACAATCTGTTTCACACATTCACCTTCATTTGATTGGCGGCAAACCTATGCCAGTAAATTTTGGGTAATGATTGGTGCTGCAATGTGGAGTAAACCCAGTTGGATCGTATTTGCAACACTTCTTCTGCTTTTATCTTTGCAATCTGGTTGTACGACCGGCGGAATAGAAGGCGAATCACAAACAATTATCAAAAAATATCCCGACACATCCATTGAGAATGATTCCATTCCCAATACATTGGCAACCCTGCTTCCCAAACCGCGAAATCCTTCAGATCCAATGCTCACCCCAACTCCAGATACGCCCCATGCTGTTCCTGATATCCGGATAGGTGAAGACACTTACATTGTTCAGGCCAATGACACGCTTGGAAAAATTGCAACCCGTTTCAGCGTCCCCCTATCAGCAATAACCGATAGCAATGGCATCGAAAATCCTGATTATTTGGAAGTTGGACAAGTATTAATTATTCCACCCCCGGATTTAAAATCCCTCGGACCAGATTTTAAAATTATCCCGGATTCTGAGTTGGTGTATGGCCCCTACAATGCTATTATTGAACTCAATTCCTGGATAAACGAAAACAGCTATCTTGCCTCCTTTTCTGAAGAAGTTTTTGATCGTTCATTTTCCGGGTTAGAAATTGTCCAAAGGATCGCCCAGGATTACTCTGTTAATCCCAGGTTACTGCTTGCCATACTGGAATACCAATCAGGCTGGGTTACCAGATCAAATCAAGAAGTGTCCCCATCTGACACCCCTATCGTAAACGATCCATTTCGCGAAGGCTTATATAAACAACTTGCCTGGTTGGCTAATAATCTCAATCGAGGGTATTACTTATGGAAAGTTAACGCGCTCTCAAGCTGGGTGCTTACCGATGGCAGTGTTGTACCCATCTCTCCAACCATTAACGCGGGAACTGCTGGGGTACAATATGTTATGAGCCTGCTGATGGGATACCCTGAATGGCAGACCGCAGTTGGATCAAACGGCGTGCATAGCACCTATTCTCAGTTATTTGGATACCCTTTTGATTATGCAATTGAACCTTTAATACCCGCTGGTCTTTCCCAGCCAGATTTTCAATTACCCTTTGAAAAAAGTAAAATCTGGTCATTTACTGGCGGCCCACATGGGGCCTGGGGGGATGGCTCCGCGTGGGCAGCAATAGATTTTGCTCCACCCGGTGATGCGCTGGGGTGTGTTCAATCCGATGAATGGGTTACCGCGGTAGCAGCGGGCAGAATCACCAGATCAGAAGATGGTATAGTTGTCCTGGATCTGGATGGGGATGGATTTGAGCAAACTGGTTGGGTGGTATTCTATCTCCATATCGAAACTAGAGATCGGATACAGGTTGGGAAATATGTACAGAGTGGAGACCGCCTTGGGCATCCTTCCTGCGAGGGAGGAATATCCAATGGTACACATGTTCACATTGCTCGCAAGTATAATGGAGAATGGATATCAGCAGATGGCCCACTCCCGTTTAACCTGGACGGATGGAAATCTGAAGGTTTTGGAATAGAATATGATGGTTACTTGCGTAAAAATAATGCAATCGTAGAGGCATGGGATCGCCGGGATGAAAACAATCAAATTCAAAGATAACAAAATCGTGGCATGGATCACCCTTCCATTGCTCAGTATTTTTATCCTGTCATGTTCCCTCAGCACAACTGTGGCCGTTCAACCAGAAGTAATGCAGCCACTCATTGAGCTGCCTTCCCCTGAACCTCAATTGATCTCACCGACCCCGGAATTAGAAAAAAACATCGATCTTTTTCCAACTTCGGATTCCTTTGTGCCGATTCTGGAATCCACCCCCACATCAAATCCTCCCATCCTGTATTACACCCAGTCTGGTGACACCCTGAACGCCCTCGCAGTCCGCTTTAAAGCTGATAAAGAAGAAATTACCTCAACCGCTGAAATCTCACAAGAATCCTTAATAAAACCAGGTCTGCTGTTGATCATCCCTGATTATCTGGATGAAACCAGCCCGGAAACATTATTGTTGCCCGACAGCGAAGTCGTCAACTCTCCATCCTCTTTAAATTTCAACCTTTACAATTTTATTGACAACACCGATGGCTATTTAAAAACTTATCGGGAATACCGTTCAGAAGGTTGGTTTACTGGCGCTGAGATCATTGATCGGGTAGCCAAAGAAAATTCAATCAGCCCCAGATTACTCCTGGCTATACTCGAGTTTGAAAGCAATTGGGTTTATGGACAGCCTTCAAATATATCTCAAAACGACTACCCCATTGGCTGGGTAGATTTTCACGACAAAGGGCTTTACAAACAGTTGAGCTGGGCTGTTCAACAGCTTTCCATAGGCTATTATGGTTGGCGCGCAGGTCTGTTGTCTGAATTAGAGTTTCCCAATCACGAAAATATTCAAATTGCGCCTCAATTGAACGCGGGAACTGTTGCTCTTCAATATCTGTATTCAAAACTCTACGATTCTCCAGACTGGACAACCAGGCTTTATGGAGCAAATAACCTTGTAACGCTTTATCTGGATATGTTTGGAAATCCATGGGATCGCGCTCAGGCCGTTGAACCGCTTTATCCTCCCAACCTCACCCAGCCTATTCTTGAACTTCCCTTCCGTGCCGGACGTACGTGGAGCCTTACTGGTGGCCCGCATTCGGCATGGGGCCCAGATGGCGCTCTTGCCGCTTTGGATTTTGCGCCAATGATGAGTGACCACGGCTGTGTTGAAACAGACGATTGGGTTACCGCGGTTAGCTCAGGGCTTGTAATCCGATCAGAATACGGAGCAGTGTTGGTAGACCTGGATGGCGATGGAAAAGAAGAGACTGGCTGGGTTATACTTTACATGCATATCGCGACGAATGGACGTGTAAAAGAAGGAACTTGGGTCAACACAAATGATCCTATTGGTCATCCATCTTGTGAAGGAGGCGTATCCACAGGCACGCACCTTCATATTGCCCGGAAATACAATGGGGAGTGGATTCTTGCGGACGGCCCCTTGCCTTTTGTCCTGGACAATTGGGTGGCCCATGCGGGAGACGAGCCGTATTTAGGCTATCTGGAAAAAGATGGGCTAATTGTTCAGGCAAGTGTGTTTGGTTCATTTGAATCGCGAATTTCCAGACCATAAATTCAAAACTTATTGGTATCATCTATAAAAATATGACATTAAAAACAATTTCACATTCCTTATTCAAACACGTGTGCTTGATTATCAAATCATATAGTTGGAAATCACTGCTTTCACTTTCTATAACCAGCCTGATCCTGTTATCCAGTTGCGTCACAGTCCCCTCCTCCACAGAACAAGATGTGCCGCAAAGTGAATCTAATTTTTCACCAGAGCAGGAAATAATCACAACACCATTGCCAACGCGTCCTCCTTATTCCCCCGGCGAGTTGGTTGATTATGAAGCGCAAACTGGAGATAATTTGCCCGCTTTAGCGGTTCATTTTAATACCACAGAGCAGGAAATCCGTGCTGCCAATCCAATTCTGCCCGAAGAAGTAACCACCCTCCCTCCAGGTCTGCCTATGCAAATCCCAATTTACTACAATCCTTTATGGGGCAGTTCATTCAAAATCATTCCGGACGGTCTGTTTCCAAATGGCCCTGCACAGGTCGGTTTTAATGCGGCAGATTACGTCAATTCTATGCCTGGTTGGTTGAAACATTATGAAGATATTGCCGGTGGAATGCCTGTTCGTGGTGGCGAATTGGTTAATATTGTCGCCACCAATTTCAGCATTAGCCCACGATTATTGCTGGCCATTATCGAATACCAAACTGGCGCATTAACAGAAACCTTTTACGATGACCCAGACAATCCCTATCCATTAGGTTACCGCAGTATTTCTTATAGAGGCCTCTATCAACAGCTCATTTGGGCAGCCAACACCCTTAACAATGGCTATTACGGCTGGCGAACAGGGCGGTTACCCCAATTCAGACATACCAATGGCGCTTTAGAAACCCCCGACCCATGGCAAAACGCCGCTTCAGTGGCAATACAATATTATTTCGCCAACATCCTTTCGGTTGAAAGCTACAAAATTGCCACTCATGGAGAAGGTCTTTTGAAAACTTACGCAGAGCTGTTTGGCGATCCCTGGCAAAACTCGGTTGACCATATTGAAGGTAGTTTACAACAACCCGAATTTCTTTTGCCATTTTTACCCGGAAATCACTGGGCTTATACGGGTGGCCCGCATACAGGTTGGGGAACAGGTGACCCTTTTGCGGCTATTGATTTTGCCCCCCCCAATATCGCCAGCGGTTGCGCGCCGGCTTATGAATACGCCACCGCCATAGCAAACGGTGTTATTTCCAGAACGGATACCGGTGTGGCAATATTAGATCTGGATGGTGACGGAGACGAACGCACCGGTTGGTCCATTCTCTACCTGCACCTTGCAACCGCGACAATTCCTCCCACCGGCACAGTATTAAACGCTGGCGATCCTATTGGACTTCCATCTTGCGAAGGTGGAAAAACAACAGGCACCCACATTCATATTGCCAGGAAATACAACGGGGAGTGGTTAGCTGCCGATGGCGCAGTACCCTTCAACCTGGAAGGATGGATTGCCGGTAATGGAAATAAACCCTATCTTGGCACTCTGGTGAAGTTTGGCAGGACCGTGCAGGCCTGTGAATGCTCTGATCAGGAAAGCCAGATACAGGCAACAAAATTAAACACAAATCCGGCTGAATGATGTTCAGCCGGATTTGAAATTCCCAAAAACATGTTTATGACACCTGTATCACAGTGATTTTACTTTGGATCGATAAAGCCTTGGATAACATCGCGATACCCGGGCAGTACTTTGTTTCAGAAAGCTCCACCGCTCTCTCTACCGCTTGCTGATCCAGATCCTTGCCTGTGACAACATATTCTATCAGCATATTGGTGAACACTTTGGGGTGCTGCGCGGATCGCTCAACATGAGCTTTCACTTCAAAATTGGTCACCTCTTGTTTTTTCTTCCTTAAAATCGAAATTACATCCATCGCGGTACAGCCTGCCACCCCAATCGCGACCAATTCCATGGGGCGAGCCCCATCTGCAGATTCACCCTGATCCACATCAGCATCAAGCGCAACTTCAAAGCCACTATCAGCAACGCCCAAAAAATGCATCCCTTTTTGCAATGTAACTTTTGCTTCCAATTTCTAACCCTCCAATCAGATAGATCAAGCCAAAATTTGTTGAAGTTTTTCCAATAGATATGCTTCCGGCATTGCGCCAACAAACTCATCCAATCCATCATTGAAAACCGTATGAGGAACACCACTCACCCCAAACTGATTTGACAATTCAGGAAATTCCATGGCCTCAACCATCTCGGCTTCCACCAGCGGACTTTCCATCGCAAATTGATGGGCTAAGATTACAGCTTGTGGGCAATATGGACAGGTAGGCGTTACAAACACCTGTATCTGAATTGGTTTTTGCAGTTTTGATAAATACGTTCGTGTTTCAGTGCTGAGACCAGAATCGCGATTTGAAACCATGATTATATTCCGGATTAATGAGGTGAACTCATGACCAGCCGGTATCCCTAGAAGCCTGACACCATAATTCAGGACCTCCTCACCATCCAGCCCCGCGATCACAGTCGCAGGTATTTTATCCACATGGTATCTTTCTGCGAGCGCTTTGTCCTTTTCGATATCAAATACCGATAAACTTAAATGATCCGATAATTCAACCACCTCATTCAACAACTGTTGGGTCGGCTCACAATATTCACAATCACTCTGAGTACTCTCAAAAAACAAGATTCTTACAGGGTTTTTCAATTCTGCAAAAACTTCGCGTACCTGTTCCTCAATTTGTTCGTTCAGCATCTTATCCATTCAAACCTCCAAGTTTTTGGAGAAGCCTCGCTCACACGGAGCATGAATTTTTTGTTCTATCAGGTAAAACATCCAATCTCGACCAGACCGCATAACGGGCACATCAAATTCAACAATCCATCATAGTCAATCAGCGCGCTTTTGCATTTTGGACAAAGTTCACCGGGCATTATTCTTTCATTCCCAAATGAAATTGGTACCTTCAATTCTTGTTCTAAGCGGTATTGACTTGTTGAAATATTGTTATGCTCTCTGCTTAATTTTTCTGTCATACCTTTCTTTACACGTCCAGAGGACTTCCTCGAAACGCCTCCCCTTGTCAATCTTTAAGATTAGATGCTGGCAATTATGAAAAAGTTACACTTTCAAGCGAGCAGATCATCGAGATCAAGGCATCTAAACAAACGTTTTTTAACGTCTTCCGGAAGGCATTCCATTTCGGATACATTTCGATACAGGAAGATGGTTTTCTCCATCGTGCCCACCATTGTCCGGCAGTTCTCGCAGGTTTCCAAATGACTTTCCAATTTAGCGCATTCCGATGCAGGCAGGTCTCCATCAAGATAATCAGAAATCATGGTCAACATTTCATAACAGCATTTTTGTTCACTCATCGCTCAACCTCTCTGATAACCGCTCGCCATAATATTCAGTGAGTTCCTCTCGCAATTTCAACCGGGCGCGGAGCAGGCGTATCTTTACAGCAGCCTCCGAAATTCCCAGCGATTCTGAAGTTTCCCGGATAGACAATCCTTCAATATCGCGAAGAACAAATACCACCCTCAGAGATGCTGACAATTTTTGTATGGCTTTATCCAAAAATTGTTTGGCTTCGGTCGATAAAAGCTCTTTCTCCGGCAAACAACACCAATCAACAATTTCCGGTTCCTCAAGGTCCGTGCCAACCGGCTGGTTATCATGTTGTTCCATCGTTAGAATTAACTCTGGACGTCTTTTCCGTATCAACATCAAAGCTTCATTCGAAGCAATCCGAAAAAGCCAGGTTGAAAGTTTGGAACGCCCCTCAAAAGAAGGTAAAGCTCGGTAAGCCTTGATAAAGGTTTCCTGAAGCACATCTTCAGCGTCCTGCGGATCATTTAAGATTCTCAAACCAAGGTTGTATATTCTGCCAGAGTACATCTCAACCAGCCGGGCAAATTCCCTTCGATCTCCAGACTTTAAGTTTTCTATCGAGAAATCTTCTTCTATGCTAATCATTTAGATGCTTTCTGAACAAAAAGGTTACTTGATTATGATGAAAGAGGCCAGGTAGGCAAAACGTCAATATCCAGTTCATCACGCTTTCCATGAACAAAGCGAAAATACCCGGCACAAGCAACCATCGCCGCGTTATCAGTGCATAGGTTCAAGCTTGGGATATGTACCGGTACTTCGGATTGTGTCAGGATCGCGTTTCTTAAAGCTGTATTCGCGGATACTCCACCAGCGACAACAATTTCAGCTGCCTGGAATTGCTTCGCGGCGTTTAAAGTCTTGCCCACCAGCACATCCACCACAGCAGCCTGAAAACTTGCCGCCAGATCATTGACAGGCAAATCTTTTCCGGATTCTTCAATCCCTCGCACTACACGCAATACAGCAGTCTTCAACCCACTGAAAGAAAAATTCCAGGTTCCTTCCATCCACGCGCGCGGGAAAGTAAACGCTTCCGGGTTTCCTTCTTTAGCAGCCTTCTGAATAGATGGGCCGCCTGGATACGGCAGACCGAGTAAACGAGCGACTTTATCAAATGCCTCCCCAGCCGCGTCATCCATGGTAGTCCCTAAACGTTTATATACAAGGTGTTCGGTCATCAAATTCAATTCTGTGTGTCCGCCTGAAACCAGCAGCGCTAATATCGGGAATTTAGGCGCTTCGGTTTCTTCTTCACTGAGATGGCTGTTTATCCATGCTGAATAAATATGTCCCTCAAGATGGTTGACACCAATCAACGGTACACCCGAAGCTAAAGATAGTCCTTTAGCCGCATTCATCCCTACCACAAGCGATCCGGCCAGGCCAGGACCTCTGGTAACCGCTATTGCATCAATATCCTTTACGCTCAAATGCGCTTCCTGCAAAGCTTCCTGAATCACAGCGTAAACTGTTTGAATATGTTGCCGCGAAGCGACTTCAGGAAAAACACCGCCATATTTCGCGTGCAGCTCAACCTGTGAGGCGACCACGCTGGATAAAACTTCACGCCCATCTTCCAGCACAGCAGCCGCAGTTTCATCGCAGGAGCTTTCAATCCCCAAAATTCGGGCGGATGGAAATTCATTCGTTTTTAACTTTTCGTCCATAATCACCTTATACCCATTTATTCGGATTTTTCAGTTCGAGGACATGGGCAAAACCAGTTCCAGCGGAAAATCTGCCAGATTCTCGAGTTCCCCATCCGGCCTCATCCAGAAAGTGTTTTCAAGCCGCACTCCCATATTCATTTCTGGATAATACAAGCCTGGCTCTATCGTAAAAACACTCCCCGATTTCAAATGATTTTTTTCTCCTCTCACTGCGTTAAAGTAAGGTAATTCATGCACTTCCAGACCAACACCATGTCCCAAACCATGCACGTACCCTACCCGAGTCCCAGCCTCCGTCATAACAGTCGGATGTCCTTTCGCCTCAAACAATTCACAAGTCATCTTTTGATAGGTGTAGAATGGTTGGTTCGCCTCTATCTGGCTGATCAGTTTTCTGTAAACCTCCAGCACGTCCTCATAAAGCCGTTGCACCTCATCCGGTGCGTAACCAAGACACCAGGTACGCGTAAAATCGTGAAAATATCCGCCACCTTTCTCGCGGGGAAAAACATCAAAAACGATTGGTACACCCTCCCGGATTACGTCGGAGGGATTGCCAGCGCTGTGCGGCACAGCGGCATCCCTGCCCAATGAAAAGATGGTACCCTCTGGATTTTCTGCGCCTTTTTCAGATAACCATAAATCGATTTTATTCTTAACAACTGAAACGATAAGCGGCTGATCCATGCCGTCAAACAACACCCCTCCTCTTACAGGACAGTGGGTAAGATAATCGATCAACATCTCGGCGACATAGATCGTGGCTTTACCCATGCTTCTGACGCGTTCCACTTCCTCAATTTCTTTTGTCGCTCTGGCTTTCAACAATACACCATCTAATTTGTAACCCACAAATTCGATCTCGGGGAATTTTTGTTTAATACCCGAAAACACTGCCAGTCCAGTCCCCACATCCATGGTCCCATATAAGGCAATCCTGCCAGACTGGAAGTTCAGCTCTTTCAGAAGCGCTTCATAAAGCAAAATCTGAGCCTGGATCTGGTCACCACCACACAGCTTCAAATATTCAGCCATTGCGGTCTGATCATAACCTTTGGTGGGCAAGCCGGTTTTAGCGGCCTCATCCCGCTCCATCAAGGCGTGATAGAGAACCGGTTTTTCGCCTCTTTTCTGAAAATAATCTGCCCGAGTTAGAAATCCCCCACCCGTAACATACACCATTGCAGGGTTGTTAATCGCGGATCCTGTAATCCATAAAAGATCTATCTGATCTTCGGCCATTAACCGTTCAATTTCACTTTTCAATTACAAATTCCTCTCTCGCCCTGATGATATCGTATTGTTTTTTTCACAGCACATTTCGTAAAGCCGCTAAAAGTGCATCTTCCTGTTCAGGTAAAACAGTTCGCGGATCAAAGACAATCTCATTATCTGAAATTCTTGCGATAACAGGAGGTTTCTGTAATCTCAATTTTTTGAGCAGCAAATCAGGGTTTTTTACCTGGACAGATAACAAACTGGTTGGAAGCGTTTCCCCGGGCAAACTACCACCCCCAACAGTTGATTTGCCCGGAACGACCTGCCCCGTTCCAATCACTTCCCGCCAGTGTTCAGCGCGTTTCTTCATTTCTTCTAAATCTGCTGAAATCATCCTCCACACTGGAATTTTCTCCACAGCCTCATCACGCAGGTAATGAAGTAAAGTCGCAGTCAAGTAAGACAGACATAATTTGTCAGCCCTCAATGCCCTGGCCAGTGGATGTTTTTTTATTTTTTTAAGATATGCTTCCTTCCCGATAATGATCCCTGCCTGCGGCCCACCCAGGAGTTTATCTCCAGAAACGCAAACCACATCAGCACCAGCTTGAAGCGCTTCCTGTATCGTCGGTTCATGAGAAAGGCCAAATTTTTCCGTGTTCAACAAAACCCCAGACCCCAGATCATTAACCACCGGCACCTCATACTGGTGGGCCATCCGGATAATCTCTTCGGCATCTGGCTCCATCGTGAAACCAACAATTTTAAAATTAGAATGGTGCGCAAGCAGCACCAACCCGGCTGGTTCCTGCAGGGCGGTTTCATAGTCATAAAGATGAACGCGATTGGTTGTTCCGATTTCATGCAGTCGGGCCCCCGATTGCTTCATCACATCAGGAACCCGGAATCCCCCACCAATTTCAACAAGCTGCGTTCGCGAAATAATCACCCTCCGCCGCCGGGCCAATGCTGAAAGCACCAGCAAAACCGCTCCAGCATTGTTATTAACCACCAGCGCCGACTCCGCGCCAGTGATCCTTTTCAACAACTCTTCAGCGTGTATAGTCCTTGATCCCCTGCGGCCCTTATCCAGATCATATTCCAGGTTTGAGTACCAGGTTGAAATTTGCTGGATAGATTCGAAATCCAGGGAACTTAATGGCGCACGGCCCAAATTGGTATGGAGTACTACTCCAGTGGCATTAATAACCGGAACCAATGTTGGGGCTGTCCACTCCGCCAGAAGTATAGATGATCGCTCCAAAATTTCTTTCTCGTCCGGTATGCTTTTTTTCTCTGCATGCCCCTTGCGCACATCAGAAAGTGTAAACCGTAAGGCCTCTACCGTGAGCGGGCGGCCGTACTCAGCAATCAATACAGCAGCCGTATCGCTTTGCAACAACTTATCAACAGAGGGAAGATTGCGTAAGTCGCTCATTATCCCTCTTCATCTCCTGGCTTCCAATGACTGCGTTCTCGCATCCGAATCAGTGTTTCGGCAATCATAAAACCTATCGCCAAAAAGAAAACCAATGAAACGGACAACACTCTTCCCAGCTTTAGCCAGGCCAGCAGACTCCCATAAACACCTACCCAGATCGATTGCCGCAAAATTGCCCCACTGCCTGCGGGGGGATCTGTTGGAAACCTGCGGTGAAGTAATGCAATGAATGGAAGTGAAGTGCCGCACAGGGCAACCATTAGGAAAAAGAAAAACAACCACCTCGGACCAAGCGTTGGCAGGGTAAACAAAACAAGAAAAGCCAGCCCTCCCCATCCCAGAAACGCAAAAAGAAGACCGGTTAAAATATAAGATCTTATTGAAGTCAATTCTCTTCTCCTGATTGCTATTGTTCAAAGTCCATTATATCGCATTGTAGAGTCCCAGTCCTCAATGGTAAAACCACCTTGTGCTCGCAAACGTTGTCAGAAAAGGGGAACTCAAGCAGGGTTAAAGTTTGCGACAAAAATCTTACCGGAGACCCTAAATGGAAGATGAAATAGAAATCGTCAATTAAGAAACACACCAAATAGCGGAAATGATGAAAGAGGTGGTAAATCAGGAACAAGAAGAAAACCAGAAGCCAGTAAAAAATAACACAGAGAGAAACTGAAATGCGTAGATCATGAGAGAGATCGCGTAGCGGGCGTTAGGGCAATTCTTGTGATGATCCAAACGACACCGATAAGTGAGATTGAATGTGAATGTGGTGGCAAACTGCAATATCAATCGGGTGCGAGAAGCCGCGTTCACGCGTGTATCTGGAAAAACGCAGTATAAGCGGACCTATTATGCGGGATGTCCGTGTCAGAAAGGCAAATTGCCGATTGATGGGCTATTTGGGATAAAAGCGGGCAGCATCACAGCGGGGTTCGCCCCCCCCTGCGGCGGCCTGGCAGCCTGCCAAGGTAAATCACCTTCAATTATCTTGGCAATTTTGCCATGATTAATGACAAGCATGCTTTTGATGATTTTGTCAGCTGTTACAATTTGTGCATTTTTTAAGCTAAATCCGACAAGACCACCCATCTTTCTGTTTAAACCAGCGCAGATTTTTGTAAATTGTAAATTCATTACAAAAAACCTGACAGCACACCCATAAATCCATATTCGCTTTACGAATATGGATTTATGGATAAAAGATACTGAAATTTTACTCAGGATGCGATAAAGTTACTTTGGTATCCGTTGAGTCACATCTATTCTTGGAAGAATATCATATTTTTCCTTCATAGAATGGCTTGAGCCCTTCTGGGCAGTCGAGGCATGCTTTGGGGAGGGGATGACAAAAACCGCCGATATGGCTGGTCATTAGTCCCTGATTTACCAGGGCTTGTGCCTGTGAAACCGCTGCTTTGACAGGATCCAGAACCGGAACGTTCAGCTTTTGGCTCAACACCTTTTCCATACCCACCATGACGGCGCCGGCCATGATTATGACTTCTGCAAAATCCTCATACACTGCCTTATGGCCCGCCTCTAAAAAAGCTTCTTCATTCTTTGTTTTGCTGGCAGCAACTTCAGTGACTGAAAAGTCAATCGTCCTGATACTGGCCAGGCGGTCAAGGAACCCGTACTGGTTTACCAAACCTCTCAGAATAGGTTTAAATTTGCGCAGGGGTGTCAGCAAGCTGAACTGGTGCCCCAGTTGAACAGCTGTTACCATCGATGCTTCTGCAATCCCCAGGATCGGTTTTTGTGTCAGATCTCTGGACGCAAACAGTCCCGGATCGCTAAAACAGGCAATCACAAAGGCATCGGCATCACGGTGATATCTGGCAACCTCATCACACACAGCCACAGCCGAAACCTGACCGTCCAGATATCCTTCCACCGTTGATGGCCCCATCCTCGGTGTGATCATTGTGATTTCAGTCCCGGGGAAGGCGGCTTCCTGGGCCGATTTTTTAATCCCCTCGCTCACAGAGAGATTGGTATTGCCATTAATCACATAAATTTTCATCACCATCTCCTTTAATTATTGCTTGCTCCCTGTTTTCAATAACACCAGGGTTTTATCGATCGCTAATTGTTTACTACAGTAAAGTGGTTCAGGCCTGAACAATTTTTAAAATTCTGATGGTCGAATTCATCAAAAAATTCTTGAATAGTCTATCATAGGTTATTCTCGCACCACCTGCTACTAGTCCAGAAGTCGTTTTCATAAAAATTGGTTCATTGATAATGTTAATGAAACTAGGATCTAGATTTATAATTTGTGGAAAAAAAGCAAAGAAGATGATTGTTCCACCAACCGCGAGACCTTTTATTCCTTCATCTATAATCGATGAAATCCAATATGAATGACCTTGTAAAGTAGTTTTCACTTTTTCTGACAACAATTCCACAAGCAACTCATTATGGTCTGAAAACCACTCCGAAAATTTCTTCAGCCATTCAATTTCCGCAAAATCTCTGTTTGTAATTTCAG
>ENA-ORXD01001693-ORXD01001693.1-sediment-metagenome-genome-assembly--contig:-NODE-1693-length-17044-cov-2.976955_pt1 | contig 17044 bp, 12 predicted proteins | sample MGYA00237862_ERZ511471 | MGnify/ENA metagenome assembly ERZ511471
GTTTTTTAACGCCGACCACTACCGCTATCTCTTCCCCCAGATGCCCGGATTCACTCAAAAGTAACTTTTACGACTGCGTCAGACAGGATATAAATTACCATTGGGCCGACCGATTTTATGTTCATCGCACATCTCATTAACGATTCCTTTGCCGATCCCGGCGTTTATGTAAAGTTTAAGTATAGGAATGAAGCCATTCTATTCGATCTTGGCGATATTCATCGTCTCTCCTCCAAAGAGATTCTCAGGATAAAGTATGTTTTTATCTCTCACACACATATGGATCACTTCATCGGTTTCGACCATCTTTTACGGGTTTGCCTCGGAAGAAACCGTCACATTAGCCTTTTCGGTCCGCCGGGATTTATCAGAAATGTGGAGAACAAAATAGGGGCCTATACGTGGAACCTGGTGGAAAACTACTCAAACGACTTCAGGCTGATCGTGACGGAGATTCACCCCGACAGGGCGGAAACGGCGGTCTTCTCGTGCCGGCAGGCCTTCCGGCCGGGGAAGGAACGACTGGAAGCCCCTTTCGACGGGACGATCCTGGAGCGGGAGGCTTACCGGGTGAAAGGGATCTTCCTGGATCACAGGGTTCCCTGCCTGGCCTTCCGCCTGGAGGAGAAACGCCGTGTCAACGTCAGGAAGAACGCCCTTGCGGAGATGGGGCTGCCCGGGGGGGCATGGATCAACTCGCTCAAAGACAGCATCCACCGGAACGACCCCGATAACCTTTCTTTCCGGGTCTGGTGGAAGGGAGAGGACAGGAAGGTCGTGGAGAGGGTCGTGCCTCTCGGCGAATTGAAGGAGAAGCTCGTAAAAGTGACACCGGGCAAGAAGATGGTCTACGTCTCCGACGTGATTTACAGCCCCGGGAATGCCGAACGGATTGTGGAGCTGGCCCGTGGGGCCGACGTTCTCTTCATCGAGGCCTGCTTCCTCGAAGAGGACCGGGAGCGGGCTGCCGAAAAGTACCACCTGACGGCCCGGCAGGCGGGTCACCTGGCGAGGCTTGCAGGGGTGAAGCGCTTCGTCCTGTTCCACTATTCACCGAAGTACAGAGGTGAAGAAGAACGGTTCGAAGAGGAGGCGATGCGGGAATTTAAAGGGGACGAGGGTGTAGGGGGTAGGGACGAGTGATTTCCGGACTGAACCAGGCATAAGAATTTCTCACTAGTCCCTGGTCCCCGGTCCCTAAATTCGTTCGACCTGAAACCCCTGCATCTCGATGGCCACGGCCCGTTGGAGGATCTCGATGGTGATCACGAAGAGGTCCTTCCGGGGGTCCGCTTTCACAACGATCCCCTCGATTTCCTTGAAGGGACCGTCGAGAATCCGCGCTCGTTCGCCGACCCTGGGGTAGCGATAGTGCAGGATCTCGACCTTCGAATCCACGAGCCGCCGGATGGCCTCGATTTTCTCGTCGGGCACCGGGATCGGGATGTTCCCTCCCGCTGTCCCGAGCATCTTGACAACCCCCGCTGTTTTCAAGATATCGAGCCGTGCCTGATTGTCGGCCGTGGCCAGTTGGACGAAAAGATAGCCCGGGAACATGGGCAGTTGAATCTTTTTTCGGCGGTCCTTCCTGCGGCTCCAGGCCTCGATCTTCGGCAGAAAGGCGTTGATCGACTTCAGGACAAGGCCTTCGCAGACCTTGCTTTCGTGGCGGCTTCTCGTGTGGACGGCATACCAAGGCATCGGTCGTCAGGTTCCCCGCATGGCCAGTGCGCTGCCGGCGGAGCGGTCAGCGTGCAGCATGTAAGTCAAGTCCATCATGATCATTTCCCCGTCGATTCCATTCCGCAGCCGTCAGTCCCTTGTGAACCGGGCATCGACGATGACATCCCCGCTTTTATGGGAGAGCCGCCGGATCGTGAGCGGGATGGCCTGGTCGACGGTTCTCACGGCAAGCTCCCCGATGGCGTCGGTCCCCTTGCCGAAAATCTTCGGGGCGGAGATGATGATGATCCGGTCGGCAAGACGCTCCCGGATGAACGAGGTGAGCACCCCGGCCCCCCCTTCCACGAGAAGTGACGAGACCTGACGCCTGCCGAGTTCCGAGAGGACGGCGGAAAGGTCCACCTGCCGGGTCCCCGCAACCCTGACCTCGATGCCCACGTCCATGAGCAGCTTCATCTTCGTTTTGTCGTGTCCGGAAGTCGTGAATACGAGGGTTCTTGCCCGGGCCTGGTCCTGCAGAACCCGGGCATCCGGATGGATTCTCAACCTTGAGTCAACAACGACACGCAAGGGGTCGCGACCCCTGACGAGGCGGCATGTGAGTTCCGGGTCATCCTTCGTGACGGTGCCTGAACCCACGAGGATGGCGTCGTGAAGGCTCCGCAAGCGATGGGCAAAGACCCGGGACGGCTCCGAACTGATCCAGCGAGAATGCCCCGTGGAGGTGGCGATTTTCCCGTCGAGGGACTGGGCGAATTTCAGCGTGACAAAGGGGATGCGGGTCCCGATGTACTTGAAAAAGACCTCGTTGATCTCCCGGCACGGATCCTCGAGAACGCCCACGCGGGTCTCGATCCCGTGACGCTTGAGCGCCGCGACCCCCCGTCCCGAAACGAGGGGGTTGGGGTCGACGGTCCCGATGACGACCCTGGCAGGCTTCTCGCTCACCAGCCTCTCCACGCAGGGAGGGGTCCTGCCGTGGTGCGAACAGGGCTCCAGGTTGACATAGAAAGTGGCGCCGGCGATCGGCTCCGTCGCGTTCTCGATGGCGTTGATCTCGGCGTGGTTCTCTCCGCAGCAGCGATGCCAGCCTTTTCCGATGATGCGGCCGTTGCGGACAATGACAGCCCCCACGAGGGGGTTGGGGCTGGCCCAGGGCGCCCCGCGTTTAGCCAGGTCCAGGGCCATCTTCATGTAACGTTCGTCGGTCACGTCTCATCCCCTTCGATGAATCATCCATAAATGCCTTATCTGGAACGCCCTTTGCAGATCAAAAAACACTGCCGGAGAGCGGCTCCACTATACAGAATGCGGGCTGTCCTGTACAGGATGAAAACGAAAGGACGTTGAAAGAGTGACTGGAGAGCGGGCCGGTGTTGTGGTATAAGTGCCCAGCGTACATCTTCAGAACCGATTGGAGGGTCTCATGAAAGGTATCGTTCTTGCGGGGGGGCTCGGGACGCGCATGCACCCCCTGACCAAGGTGACCAACAAGCATCTGCTTCCCCTGTACCGTGAACCGATGATCTACTACCCCATCCGGACGCTCGTCAATGCGGGCATCGACGAGATCCTGATCGTGACCGGTGGCAACAACGCGGGGGATTTCCTGAAGCTGCTGGGAAACGGCAAGGAATTCGGTCTGAAGCACCTCAATTACACCTATCAGGAGGGGGAAGGCGGGATCGCCGCCGCCCTCGATCTTGCCGCGTACTTTGCCGACGGGGACAAGATTGCCGTTGTGCTGGGCGACAACATCATCGAGAAGAACATCCGGAAGGCCGTCGAGGCGTTCAAGAAACAGCAGCGGGGAGCCAAGATCCTGCTCAAGGAGGTCACGGACCCCCAGCGCTTCGGCGTTCCGGCCTTTGAGGGCGACCGCATCGTCCGGATCGACGAGAAGCCGAAGCAGCCTGCCTCCAACTATGCCATCATCGGGATCTACATGTATGACGCCACGGTCTTCGATGTGATCAAGACGTTGAAACCGTCGAACCGCGGCGAGCTGGAGATCACCGATGTGAACAACCACTACATCCGCGAGGGGACGATCACCTGGGATGTCCTCGACGGGTGGTGGTCCGATGCCGGCACCTTCGATTCGCTGATGTCCGCCGGGAACATGGTGGCCAAGACGGGGGCGAACAAAATCGATTGATGCGTTTGCATCAATCGACTGAAATCAGGCGCCAGGAATCCGGAATCCTGAATCCCGAATCCGGGAATGAGCGGCGGGCAACGTCATAAACGGGCAATGGGGGCTTTCCATGATTGATGGCGTGAAGGTCAAGAAGCTGCGGGTCATCCCAGACGAGCGGGGACGGCTGATGGAGATGTTCCGGGCCGATGACGAGTTCTTCGAAACGTTCGGCCAGGCCTACATGACGACGGCCTACCCCGGGGTGGTGAAGGGGTGGCACTATCACAAGCGTCAGTCCGACAACATGACCGTTGTGAAGGGCATGATGAAGATCGTCCTCTACGACAGCCGCGAGGGATCGCCGACATGCGGCGAAGTGAACGAATTCTTCGCGGGCGATCAAAACCCGATCCTGCTCCACATCCCGCCCCTCGTCTTTCACGGCTTCAAGTGCATCTCCGTCGAGGAAGCCCTCGTCATCAACATCCCTACGGACGTGTACCGGTACGACGATCCCGACGAATACCGGGTGCACCCGCACGAGAATGAGATCCCATACGACTGGGCCCGGAAGGACGGGTGAGGGGAATTACGACGAGCGGAAGATCGGAAGCGAGGAAGAGCGGATAAAAACGCATAGAACGGATCAGAACGGGAGGAACCTGCCTGCAAGTCGCATCTCGCGGCCCGGGGCGACGGCATGAATACATTCCTGGCTATCATCGCATTTGTTTTCGGAGCATTGATCGGCAGTTTCCTGAACGTCTGCATCTGGCGGATCCCCGAGGGGACGTCCATCGTTTTCCCTGCCTCCCACTGTCCGAAATGCGGAAAATCCATCCGCCCTTACGACAACATTCCCGTGTTGAGCTGGCTCGTCCTGCGCGGCCGGTGCCGGGACTGCGGCGAGCCCATCTCGCCCCGGTATCCCCTGGTCGAGACCCTGACGGCCCTGCTCTCCCTCGCGATGTTCTGGAAGTACGGCCCGAGCCTTGAGTATCTTGCCGCCTTCCTTTTCGCGGCGGCTCTCGTCGTCATCACCTTCATCGATTTCGACCACCAGATCATTCCCGATGTCATCTCATTGCCGGGAATCCCTCTGTTTTTCCTGCTGGCCGTCTTCGTCATGGGCCTCGACTTTCTCGATAGCCTGCTCGGGCTGCTCATCGGCGGCGGGTTTCTGTACCTGATCGCGGTAGGGTACGAGATGCTCACCAAGCGGGAGGGGATGGGGGGAGGGGACATCAAGCTGCTGGCCATGATCGGCGCCTTCCTGGGGTGGAAGTCCCTGTTTTTTGTCGTATTTATGAGTTCCATTCTCGGTGCGCTGGTCGGTGTCGTGCTCATCCTGATTAAAGGGAAGGACATGAAATATGCCGTGCCCTTCGGGCCCTTCCTGTCGATAGCCGCCGTCATGTACCTCTTTGTCGGCCGTGAGCTGACACACCTTGTCCTCTTTCGGAGTCTTCCCTGAGCAATCCGCGCCCCGGCCCCCGGTGCAATAATTTTTTTCTCTCAAGTTTCCCCTCCGACATTCCGAAAAAGAATTCAGAAGAGTTATAACCCGCTGCCGGGTTGGCCTCTTTAAGGATTCAGATTGCGTTCAGGGAACGGCCTGAAAAGGGCAAACCATCCGAAAGGCTGGGGCGCAAAATCACTGGCCTAAGTCCGACAAAGGATAGGGCGGCAGGATTGCCGGGCAGGACATCCGATTTCGAGGCGAGACGGGGATCCCCCCAAGGGACGGCCTGCAGATTCGCCCCCCATCCCATCTCCTCCGCGCCCGGTTTCATCCGACTGCCTGACAATCCGACCAGTACCGGCCGTGAGAGCCTTCCGCAGCAGCCGCGGGGGACGAAGCAGGCATGCTTCTTGCTGAACCGGAAGTCATTCCCTGATCCGACGGATGAGCTGATGATTCCGGGTCGTCGGGGGTCGGGAATGCGAACCCTGAAGGACTCAAAGAAATGGTCGTCATGAGACATTTACGACGCTTCACAGCACAGAATGAAAACCCTGCCAGGCGGGTCGTCTCCAGGGGCTTGCCGACCCGACGGGGTCTCTGTCGTCGCGATGCGGGCTTCTCCATGGTCGAGCTGCTCATCACCCTCGTCCTACTCGGCATCGTCATGGCCATCGCCGTTCCCTCCTACCGGGGGTGGGTGGACAACTCGAATCTGAAAGCAGCGGGGCGAATGATTTCTTCCGACTTTTACGAAACGAGGGCCAGGGCATCGGCGGAGAACCGGCCGTACACCGTCACCTACAGCCCTGACCCGACCAATACCTACAGGATCCAGGCAGCTGCGGCCAACGACCTGACCGCCTTTGACCAGACAAAAACCTTCGACGAGTTCGGGGTCGTCCGGATGGCGAGTGTCAACGGGGGGGCAGCGGCCGTCACGGTCACGATCCAGAGCCGGGGCTCCGTTTCTCCGGCAGGAAGCATCGTTGTCACCAATACACGCAATTCCATCGGCACGATCACCTTGCTGATCACAGGAAGGGCCCATGTTACCTACAGCATGCAATAACCGAGGGATCACCATCGTCGAGGTGCTCATCACGTTGTTCCTGACGGCCGTTGGCATCCTGGCGCTTCTGTCCATGCAGCCCACGTCCTGGAACGCGGCGGGGCGCTCCGATTTCATGGGGAGGGCTGCCGGCATCCTCCAGAGCGAGCTGGAACGGAGCGAGCTGTGGATCATGAATCCGAACAATACCTTCGCGACGGCCTGCGATGCCCAAGGCACGAACCTGTTCCTGGGTGGTCCCTGCACCCGGACCGCATTCGCCAGCAGCCAGTCGACCCAGCAGGCCGGTGACGTGCCCTACACCATTGCCACGACGGTTACCCCGCTTGGCGGTGCGACCAATGCCTGGCAGGTGAAAGTCCAGGTGACCTGGCCCGGCAACACCCGGGGGATTTCCGAGAGCACCATCGTGTCCAGACAGGAGTATTTCAGACAATGAGCGATCGACTGAACGATTCAAGAGGGTTCACGCTTACCGAACTCGTCATGGCCGTCGCCGTCGGGATCGTCCTGCTGGCGGCCGTCTCCACGGCCATCGTGTCGGGGCAGCGATCGTCCACGGGGATCGAGCGCAAGGTGACGACGAACCAGGATGCCAGGGCCGCCCTGGAAATCATGGCCGCGGAGATCCGCATGACCTCCTTCAACTCCACCTTCGAACCGAACCTGTGGCGCAACCCGGCAAACTGCAACGTGTCGGGGAACCAGAACTGGCGGGGCATCCAGGAGGCCACGGCCACGGCCATCACCATCGAGATGGACCTCGAGTGGCCGAACCCGAGCAGGACCTGCGGGGACACGGCCGGCGAAATCGTCCGCTACGAGTACGATGCCGTCAACCTGCGTCTCAACAGGGAGGTCATCACCTGCACGCCCGGCCGAAGCGTCCAGAGCCAGTCATTTCTGGGACCGATCGCCGGCCAGCCCCAAGTCCGGACCGTCGAGGTTGCCAACGGGGCGCTGCCCGTCTTTCGCTACTTCGACGGCACGGGCGCCCAGATCGCTTACGCGAATTTGCCCAACGATATCCCGAGGATCCGGCGCATCGAGATCGCGCTGCTCGTCAGGTCGGCCGATGTGGACCCGAACACGGGCCAGCCCAGGCAGATGGCCTATTCGACCAGTGTCATCCCTCGAAACCACGGGATTCAATTCTGAGCAAGGACGGATGAACATGAAACACACCAGAGAAGAAAGGGGCTTTGCCCTCATTGCCGCGCTGATGGCCAACCTGATCCTGCTGGCCGTGGGGATCGTCGCCCTCAATCTCTCCACGGGGGATATCCGGATCAGCATGCGGGCCGTGGGCGACAAGAAGGCCGTCAATGCCGCCGAGGCGGGGCTTCACTGGCTGACCGTCAATTTCGATCCCGCCAACCTGGCGGCCGTGACCGTGACGAACCAGCAGGTCGACTCATCGACGGACCCGAACACGAGATACACGATCACGCAACCCACGGAGCCCACGACGGGTCCCGCCCAGATCCCCCTGCCGGGATTTTCCATCGGCGGCTCCCAGACCTGGGGCCAGGCCCGGTATGATGCAACGATTACGGGAAGGAACACGGCCTACAACACGAGCATGACGATCGAGGCGGGGCTCGGGCACGGCCCTGTCGAAATGGGCACCATGTCGAGATAGGGGAAAAGGCCATGAAAACTGTAGTCACGATCATCTCCGCGATCCTGCTCGTCCTGCTCTGCGGGCCGGGAAGTTCCTTTGCACAGGAGTGCCTGACCGACGAGGCCTGCACGGAGACGGGACTTTTCACGAACGTGGCCCCCGAGGCCATGATCGTCCTCGACATGTCGGGCAGCATGAAGTGGAACCCGCCGGGCGACGTCTTCCGCTGTCCCGCCGGTTCCGGTCTCTGCTATTACCAGAACAGCGACTGCGCGGCCAACCTCGACCCGGCCGTCTATAGCAACTACAAGACGAGTTACTATCCCCCCTGGAACTACAACTGCGCCAACGCGATCCTCAAGCTCTACAGCAACTCCACCTGTTCGGGGCCCTTTTACGCGACGAGCACGGAGATGCCCGGCTACAGCACCAAGTGCGCCCGATACCTCATCGCCCGCAGCGTCATCTTCAAGCTCCTCGACGACAACAAGGACGGCAAGATCTTCACCGACGACGACACGAGCCTCAACATCCGCCTGGGTTTCGGCAAGTTCCAGGGCGGCTCCTACACGGAGTGGAAGCCCATCGGCAACTCCTACCGGAACACCTTCTGCGGAGCGCCCTGGTCAAGCTACACCTACTGCACGGAAGCGGGCTCGTATAATATCGCCGACATCAAGAGCATCGCCTACCAGACCTGGTCGACCGGCACCATCACGGGCGCCACGCCATTGGCGCTTGCCCTGGAGACCGTGAAGACGAAGCTGGACACCCTGAAGGCCGCCGACACGTACAAGAACTGCCGTCAGCGCTTCGCGATCCTGCTCTCCGACGGGGCCGACACGATGTACTGCAGTACCGCCGAGGGGGATTTCGCGCAGGACCAGTACAAGCGCAGGCGGGCCTCCGTGGCCCGTGCCAAGGCCCTGGGCGATGCGGGCTACAGGGTCTTCGTCATCGGCTTCGGCTCCAACATGCCCGACGTCGAGAAGAACACCCTGAACTGGATGGCCTACTACGGGGGCACCGACAACCCGCTGGCCCCCAACATGGGCGACAAGACGGCCCTCGACCCGAGCCTCTTCGAGGCGGACCCCTGCGCGGATTCCTCCACGACGGGGACCTGCGACGGGACGAGCGCGGAGTGCTTCGCCACGTCCAACGACCCGGGGAACACGCCGCTGTCGGGCTACGCCTTCATCGCGGGAACCTCGACCGAGCTCGAGGCGGGCCTCCGGGAGGCGATCAACTACATCCGCGAGGCCAACTACGCCTTCTCGCAGTCCTCGGTGGCCTCGTCGCGGATCGCCGACGAGAACTACCTCTACGAGGTCTCCTTCCAGCCGGTGAACAACGACCCCATGTGGCTGGGGCACCTGCGCAAGTACCAGATCCTGAGCGACGGCACCGTGGGGGGCGCCCTCTGGGATTCGGGCCAGCTCCTGCAGGCCCGCGACCCGGCGACGCGCGTCATCAAGACCTACAAGGGCGGGGCGCTTGCGGACTTCAACACCACGAACATCACCTACACGGACCTGGGCGTCGAGAACGACACGCGGCGCAACGAGGTGGTGGGCTACATCCGCGGCGAGTCGACCTACAACAAGGACAACTGGAAGCTGGGCGACATCTTCCGCGCCAACCCCGTGACGGTGGGCACGCCGTCGTACACCTTCAAGGACATGCTCGACGGGGCCAACGCCTTTGCCGCCCATCGGAGCAGCCACATCCGCTCGACGGCCAACGGACAGCGGATCGTCCTGGGCGGGGCCAACGACGGGCAGCTCCATGCCTTCAAGACCTCCGACGGCTCCGAGGCCTGGAGCTTCATCCCCCCGAACCTGGTTCCCAAGCTGCGCCGGATCGCCCACTCGTCTCACCCGGCGGGCATGCCCCACGTCTACTTTGTCGACGGGCCGGTGAGCGTGGCCGACGTGTGGCTCGGCACCGGGAGCGGGGCGACGAAGTCGGCCTCGGACTGGAAGACCCTGCTCGTCTTCGGGCTGGGCCGCGGCGCGGACCCCTACCTGTGGAGCTCGTCGTCGGATTGCCTGGGCGACTTCAGTCTCGTCTACGACGCCACGCGGCCCCACTACTGCGGGGTCTACGCCTTCGACATCACCGACACGCTCAACCCGGTCTACAAGTGGCGGATCAGCCCGTCAAGCGCCCAGGCCCCCTACCTGGGAGAGCCCTGGAGCAAGATGATGATCCACCGGCTGAAGGTGGGCGGCAACGAGAAGTGGGTCGGCTTCATGGGCGGCGGTCACAACTGGGCGGCCTGCAACCCCTACGACGGCGAGGAGACCGACTGCGACAAGCGGGGCAAGGGCTTCTTCGTCATCGACCTTGCCGACGGGTCCGTCCTCTGGAGCTACACGAGGCTCGGGAACGCCGCCATGAATTACGCCCTGGTTGGGGCGCCTGCCGCCGTGGACAGCGACCTCGACGGCTTCACGGACGCGGTCTATGTCGGGGACCTGGGCGGGAACATGTGGCGCTTCCGCTTCCCCACGGACAGCACGGCCGACTGGACGGGCAGCCGCCTTCTCGAGCGCAGCGGCGGGTCCGGGCCCGTCTACGCCTCGCCGACGGTTTCCAGAGACGCAACGGGAAACCTCTGGGTTTACTGGGGAACGGGCGACAAGACGGAACCGATCGTTATGGGGGGCGGCGTCGATCAATTCTTCGCGGTCAAGGATTCCGACATGACGAGCACCTGGAAAGGAAGCAACCTCGACAACATCACCTCGGGCACCTACACGGACAACGCGACCAAGCACGGCTGGTACATGAATCTGCCCGGCGGCGGCGAGAAGGTTCTCGGCGAGGCCACCGTCTTCGGCGGCCAGGTCTACTTCACGACCTACACCCCGGGCGGCAACGGCGGCGACCCCTGCAAAGCGGCCGGGACGGCGAAGCTCTACGGGGTGTCCTACATCGAGGGGGCGGGTTCTCTCACGGGCAACGTGCGAAGCATCACCCTGGGCGTTGGGATCCCCACGGCGCCCACCCTGTCCTTGAACCCTTACAGCCCCACGCCGGATCTCTACGTGACGATCAGCGGCGGCTCCGGCACGGGCGCCACGACGGCCCGGGCGCCGGTCAACCCGGGCGGGATGTCCAACCGCACCAACATCCTCTACTGGCGCGACAGGCGCATACAGTAGGAGATGTCGAAAAAACCGGCTACGAGCCGGCAGGCTGCACGCAGGGAGGATGTCTTGCCCTGCGGCGATGCAGGAAACGTCTAAAGGGATCAGAGAGGTCAGCAGTCATGAAAAAGAAACCGGTCCTCCTTTTCGTATTCGTCGCCGCGATGGTGTTTTCAATCGCGTTGGCCCCGGCGAGCCGGGCCGACGAGACGGGTCTTTTTACCTCGATCGCCCCCGATGCCATGATCATTCTCGACCTCTCGGGCAGCATGAAGTGGAACCCGCCGGGGGACCACAACTATTACAATTGGCCGACGAAGGAGTACAGCGACCCCACCTGCGCGGGGCCCTTCTACGACGACCAGAGCGTTTCGGGCTACACGACCTACTGCTCGCGCTTCGAGATCGCCCGCAAGACGCTCTTTAACATTCTCGACGACAATCACAACGCCACGGTCGACAGCCAGGACGAGACGAGCCTCAACATCCGCATCGGTCTCGGGAAGTTCCAGGGGAGCACCTACGTGAAGCTGCGCGATATCGCGACGAAGTACTCCCTCCTCTACTGCGGCAACAGCACCTCGTGCACCGTGAACCAGGCTTCGGGGGATTATTCCAGCATCAACTACTGGATGAGCTACTCCAACGTCGTCGGCGCCACGCCGCTCGTGACGGGCCTTGCGGGCGTCAAGGCCTATCTCGACGCCCACAAGGCGGCCGACACCTACCAGTCCTGCCGGCAGAAGTTCGTCATCCTCGTCTCCGACGGGGCCGACACGATGTACTGCGGCGGCACGGGTTACGACACCCAGGCCGACCAGTACAAGCGCCGTCGCGAATCGGTCCTGGCCGCCAAGGCCCTGGCCGATGCGGGCTACAAGGTCTTCGTGATCGGCATGGGGAGCAACATGCCCGATTACCTGAAGCGCACCCTAAACTGGATGGCCTACTACGGGGGGACGGACAACCCGCTCGTCGCAAACGACGGCGACGAGACGGCCTTCGACCCTGCGGCGGTGAGCAGCTGCGGGGGCTCCTCCACGACGGGCAACTGTGACGGCTACCACGATGACTGCTTCGCCACCTCCAACGACCCGGGGACGCTGGCGCTGGATGGCTATGCCTTCCTCGCCAACAACGCCACGGAGCTCGAGGCGGCCTTCCAGCAGGCCATCAGCGTCATCCGCGAGGCCACCTATTCCTTCTCCCAGGCCTCCGTGGCCTCTTCGCGGCTCATCGACGAAAACTACATCTACGAGGCGGCCTTCCAGCCTATCAACGCCGATCCCTTCTGGCTGGGCCACGTGACCAAGTACCAGATCAACAACGACGGGACGATCGGCTCGGCGCTCTGGGATGCCGGCCAGGTTCTGCAGGGGACGGACGCTGCCTCGCGGACGATCTACACGTACAAGTCGGGGGCGCTCACGCCGTTCACCACGACGTACATCACGGCGGCCAACCTTGGCGTCACGACCACCACGCGACGAAACGAGGTCGTCGGCTTCATCCGGGGCGAGAGCACCTACAACAAGGACAACTGGAAGCAGGGGGATACCTTCCGGTCCAACCCCGTGACGGTGGGAAGCCCTTCGGCCTACTTCAAGGACGCCCGCGACGCAGCCGGCGCCTTCGCCACCTTCCGGGCAAACAACCTTCGTTCGACGGCCAACGGGAAGCGTGTCGTCGTGGCAGGCGCCAACGACGGGCAGCTCCACGCCTTCCGGACAGACACGGGGGCCGAGCTCTGGAGCTTCATCCCGCCCAACGTGCTCAGCAAGCTCAAGGACATCGCCCACAAGTCTCACCCGACGGGGCTCACCCACCAGTACTTCGTCGACGGGCCCATCAGTGTTGCCGACGTGTGGGTGGGAACCGGCGATGGCACCACAAAGTCCTACACGGATTGGAAGACGTTCCTCATTTTCGGCGAAGGCCGCGGGGGGACGAGCACCCTCTGGAGCTCTTCGTCGTCCTGCGAGACGGGTTTCCGGAACGTCTACTCGAGCACCTACAGCAACTACTGCGGCTACTACACCCTGGACATCACGAACACAGCCAGCCCTGCCTACAAATGGCGGATCGGGCCGTCAGCCGCCCAGGCCCCCTACCTGGGAGACCCCTGGAGCAAGATGATGGTGCACCGCGTGAAGATCGGCGGCAGCGAGAAATGGGTCGGCTTCATCGGCGGCGGCAACAACCTGTCGAGCTGCACCGTCGCGGGCTGCGACCTGAGGGGCAAGGGGTTCTTTGTCGTGAGCCTTGCCGACGGGTCCGTTCTGTGGAGCTTCACGAAGGCGGACAACAGCGGCATGAACTATGCCGTGCCGGGGACTGTGGCCATCGTGGATTCGGACAACGACGGGTTCATCGACCTGGCCTACGTCGGCGACCTGGGGGGGAACGTCTGGCGGATGAAATTCTGCACGGCCGCCGACGGGTCCTCCTGCGCGACGGGCAACTGGAGCGGGTCGCTTCTGTTCAGCCGCGAAACCGGCATCGGTTCCGTCTATGATGCCCCCGCCGTGGCCAAGGACGCCAACGGGAATATCTGGGTCTACTGGGGCACCGGCGACAAGGCCGAGCCCATCGTCGTGGGCACCATTACCGACCTCTTTTTCGCCGTGAAGGACTCCACGACAACCGGGACCTACCAGCTCGGCGACCTGGAGAACATCACGTCGACCACCTACACCGACAACGCCACCAAGCACGGCTGGTACATCAACCTGGCCGGGGCCGGCGAGAAGTGCCTCTCCGAGGCATCCGTCTTTGCCGGCATCGTCTATTTCACGACTTACACCCCTGCCGGCAGCAGCGGCGACCCCTGCAGCCAGGCCGGCTCTGCGAAGCTCTACGCCGTCTCGTTCATCGAGGGCGCCGGGTCGCTCACGGGCAACGCGAGGAGCATGACCCTGGGGGTGGGCATCCCCACGGCGCCGGTTCTTTCGATGAACCCCTACAGCAAGACGCCGGACCTCTACGTCACGGTCAGCGGCGGCGCAGGCACGGGGGCCACCACCATGCGGGCCAACGTGAACCCGCCTTCCATTGCCAACCGGACCAACCTCATCCACTGGCGGGACCGCAGGTTCCCGTAACGGGCAGTCGGCCATCGTGGCTTAGAAAAAATCCCTTGACCCCTCCTGCCTGATGCAGTAGATTCCAGCGAAAAGGGCGGAACCCTTTCGACAAGGGTTCCGCCCCTGTATCCCTCCTTCCTACAACCTACCCTCCGGATTGCACGGACGGCGAGAACGACCTTTCCAGCGATACGCCGGGGTGTGCGTCCAATCATCATTCCGCAGGGATTTGTCTGTCAGAATTTCTTTCTTGCGAAGGAGGTTTTCGCGATGAAGAGGTTTGTCCCTGCCTGGCTGTCGGCAACCCTGACTGTCATGATCTCCTGCAGCGCCGCCCTGGCCGTCGACTACAGCGACCAAGCGCTGTTTTCCAGCGTAACGCCCGATGCCATGATCGTCCTCGACCTGTCGGGCAGCATGCGCTGGAACCCGAAAGGCGAGGTTGACAGCTCGCAGGAGCCCCTCCGGCGCTTCGGCAACGACACCTGCTCGGGCGAAAGCTTTTACAGCACCCCCCAGCCCGGCTTCACCGCCGATTGTGCCCGCTACCTCATCGCGAAACGGGCGATCTTCCAGATCCTCGACGACAACAAGGACGGGGTGATCGACGCCAAGGACGAGGCCGGTCTCAATGTACGGCTCGGCTTTTGGAAATTCAGTTCGGGCAACCGCAGGCACAGGGATATCGGGCAACCCTACGCGGCGATCTGGTGCGGTGCAGGCAGCTGTGCCGGTGTCGATTCGGTCTACGCGGGAGAGGACACGATCCGATACTGGACCGACAAAACCTGGGAGAAACAGCGCGTCTGGGGCAGCACGAGTCTGGCGACCTGCATGGAGGCCGTGAGGCCCTACCTGGACGACCACAAGAAGACGGATTCCTACAAGAATTGCCGCTATAAGTTCGTCATACTCGTCACGGACGGGCAGGATACGCTGTACTGCGGAGGAACAGGTTCCGGGAACCAGTCCGACCAGTACAAGCGCAGGCGCGCCTCCGTGGCGAAGATCAAGGCGCTGCGAGACGCAGGCTACAGGGTCTTTGTCATAGGGCTTGGGGACAAGATGCCCGATTTCCTCCAGAACACGCTCAACTGGATGGCCTATTATGGGGGTACGGAGAATCCCAACGTAAACAAGAAGGGCAGCCCTTCAGCCCTGGACATCGGCGCCATCACCGCCGATCCCTGCGCCTGGTCTGCGACAACGGGTTCCTGCAGCGGCTCGAGCGACCAGTGTTTCGCCACGACCAACGACCCCGGGACGTTCGAACTCGCCGGCTACGCCTTCATCTCCACGAATTCGAAGGAGCTCGAGGCGGCCCTGCGGACGGCCATGACCACGATCCGCGATGCCGCCTACTCCTTCAGTACGCCGTCGGTGGCCACATCGAGAACCTCGGAGGAAAACTTCCTTTACGCGGCCTCCTTCCAGCCCGTGAACACGGATCCCTTCTGGAAAGGCTCCCTCAAGAAATACGCGATCCTGTCCAACCAGACCGTCGGCGGCGTCCTTGTCGACGCGGGCGCTGCCCTCCAGGGCATGGCCGCGGGCGACCGGAAGATCGTGACGGTGAAAGGCGGCTCCCTGATTTCGTTCACCACGGCGAACCTGTCGGCGGGGGATCTGGGAGTGAGCGACGAGAAAAGACGAGACGAGGTGGTCGGGTACATCCGCGGAGAAGCGGCAGCCAATGCGGACAGGGATGCCAGGGGCGATGTCTGGAAACTCGGCGACATCTTCCACTCCAACCCCGTCACGGTCGGCACCCCTTCGATGTATTTCGTCGACCCCAGGGACAAGGAAAAAGCCTTCGACACGTACCGCATCGCGAACCAGCGTACCTCGGGCAACGGCAGGCGGATCATCGTGGCCGGGGCCAACGACGGCCAGCTCCATGCCTTCCTGACCTCGGACCTCACCGAGGCTTGGAGCTTCATTCCCCCGAATTTTCTCGACAGGCTCAAGGACATCGCCCACAAAGAGCACCCGACAGCCCTTGCGCACAAGTTCTATGTCGACGGGCCGATCACCGTGGCCGACGTCTGGACGGGGGCCGGAGACGGGAAGATCAAGTCGCCGGGCGAGTGGAAAACGATGCTGGTCGTCGGGCTGGGCCAGGGAGGCGGCAAGAGCCTCTGGAGCTCTTCGGCGTCCTGTGATTCGGGCTTCAGCAGCAACTACCTCTCGAGCGGCGATCATCCCTACTATTGCGGCTATCACGGCCTGGACATCACCGACACGCTCAATCCCAAGGTGGGCTGGCGGATCAATCCCACGGCCTCTCAGGCGCCTTATCTGGGCGATCCCTGGAGCCGCATGGTGATCCGCCGGGTCCGGATCGGGGCGGTCGAGAAGTGGGTCGGCTTCATCGGCGGCGGGCACCAGACCTCCTCGTGCAGCGGGGCGGCCGATTGCGATGCGCGAGGGAAGGCATTCTTCGTCGTCGACCTCGCGACGGGAAACATCCTCTGGAGCTTCAACCGGAATTCAGCGGGCGGGGGTGCCATGAACCATGCCGTGCCGGCTCAACCCGCCGTGATCGATGCGGACATGGATGGCTTTGCCGACAGGGCCTACGTGGGAGACCTGGGGGGAAACATCTGGCGGTTCAGCTTCTGCGGTGCCTCCGCCGGCGACGGGTGCACGACGGCCGACTGGAAAGGGTCCCTGTACTACCAGGGGGACAGCAAGACAGGGCCGGTCTATTTCGCGCCCGCCGTGGCCAGGGACGTGGTCGGGAACCTCTGGGTCTACTGGGGCACCGGCGACCGGATGGAACCCCTTGCCCCAACGGAGGGCAAGGGCGGCTTTTACGGTGTGAG
>ENA-ORXD01001697-ORXD01001697.1-sediment-metagenome-genome-assembly--contig:-NODE-1697-length-17000-cov-6.272469_pt1 | contig 17000 bp, 15 predicted proteins | sample MGYA00237862_ERZ511471 | MGnify/ENA metagenome assembly ERZ511471
TGGCCATAAAATTAGGTGAGTTGGAAAAGAAACTCACAGAGCATGATGAACAGTTCGCCCTCGTTTTTGATGCGATCAGACAATTGCTGGCACCAGAAGATAAACCACCTCGTAAAATTGGATTTTAACAGGCAAATATTTTACTGATTACCTGCAATACTCAGCAAATTTTTTGCCTGTGCCAGGATAAACGCTGTCATAGGCTTGCGCCAAGGTACGAGGTACACGGCTTCGCCGTGACGGTACGAGGTTCGGGGTACGAGGTGCGAGGTTTAAGAAGCGCTTCGCGCGGTTCAAGGTGCAGGGTTCAAGGTTTAAGGTTTTGAGTTTGGAGCCTTCGGCTCACTGCAGGCTGCCACTCAGAAAAAATCTGCGTAATCTGCGTAATCTGTGGATAAGTTAAGTTTTTATCCGCAGATTACGCAGATTGCACAGATAGGTATTTTATTGGATACGGGACTGCCTGCGGATTTGCGAACTCTCCCTCCGGTCGAATTTACACAAGAAGCGAGCAAAGATTTGCCCCCTTTTTAGAGAAATCTACCAAATTTGATAGGAGCATCTACCAAATTATGGTAATGGTCTTCCCATGGAAGAAATAATCCGCGATTTTACCAAGATTCTGCAAAAACGACTGGGCGCTGAACTGAATTTTATTCAAGTCGTCCTCGGTCCCCGGCAGGTTGGCAAGACCACCGGTGTACAGCAGGTTGTCAGGAAGTGGGGTGGACCCTCCCTCATGGTCACTGCTGATGAAATCGCGGCACCCGGTCCGGATTGGATTACCGTCCAATGGCAGAGAGCAGGAAATCTTGGTGAAAATGCCCTTTTTATCATTGATGAGGTCCAGAAGATTCCCGGCTGGAGTTCGAGGGTCAAATATCTTTTTGACCAGGACCGCAAACAGGGCGGTTTGAAAATCGTTCTTCTCGGCTCCGCGAGCCTCACATTGCAGCAGGGATTGGCGGAAAGCCTGGCCGGCCGTTATGAAATTATTCCGGCCCATCATTGGAACCTGTCGGAATGTGAAAAGGCGTGCGGCTGGCAACTGGACGATTTCCTGATGTTCGGCGGTTATCCTGCCGCCGCGGAGCTTGTCGGGGAAATTGAGCGATGGCAATCCTTTCTCAGGAATGCCATTGTTGAACCTGTATTGATCAAGGACATCCTTGGCATGACCACGGTCGGCAAACCGGCGCTGTTTCGCCAGACCTTTGAATTGTCCATGGCCTACCCCGCTCAGGAAGTATCCTATCAGAAACTCCTGGGACAACTCCAGGAAAGCGGCAACGTCACGACAATCAAGCATTATCTTGAATTGCTGGAAGGCGCATTTCTCTTGAAAACCCTGCAGAAATATTCCGGCTCGACAATGCGCAAGAAAGGTTCAAGCCCCAAAATTCTGCCCCTTAATACAGCTCTTATTCACGCTTTCAGAAATCCCTCTGCTGTTGAAAGCGATGCCGACTGGCGGGGCAGGGTTTTTGAAGCCGCTGTGGGCGCGGCCCTGGCCCGTACAGAAGGGGATCTGTATTATTGGCGGGATGGTAAATTCGAAGTGGATTTCATTCTGCAGTTGGAAGGAAAACTTTTTGCCGTGGAGGTGAAATCAGGACGTCGACGCGTTTCCAGGGGAATGGAAAAATTCCTTTCGGAGTATCCGGAGAGCATTCCACTCTTCATTACGTATGAAAATGCAGAAAATCTTCTACGGGCAAATAAAATAACCGTGGAAGATCTCCTTAAACTCATATAATGAATGAATCCGCGCGTGGTCCGAGGCTCGAGGTTCAAGGTTTTGAGTTTGGAGCCTTCGGCTCTCTGCCAACTGCCGACTGCCACTCAGAAAAAATCTGCGTAATCTGCGTAATCTGTGGATAAATCCATCCGCAGATTACACAGATTTCACAGATTAGGTATTTCTTCAATGAAAAACTCCCCCCACCGACTTTTTCTTTGCATTTAACTTCCTGATTTGCTTTACTGTTCACATCATGAACAGGTTCGCTTGCGCGAACGGTACGAGGTTCGAGGTACGCGGTGCGAGGTTTTGAGTTTGGAGCCTTCGGCTCACGCGGGATAGTACCCCCCCCTTCTCCTTGGGGAGAAGGTGCCCGAAGGGCGGATGAGAGGAGCTCGGCTACGCCGGGGGTTCGCTTGCGCGAACGGTACGAGGTTCGGGGTACGAGGTTTTGAGCTTGGAGCTTTCAGCTCACGCGGGATAGTACCCCCCCCTTCTCCTTGGGGAGAAGGTGCCCGAAGGGCGGATGAGGGGAGCTCGGCTACGCCGGGGTTCGCTTGCGCGAACGGTACGAGGTTCGCGGTTCGCGGTTCGCGGTCTTGATAATGGGGCTTTCAGCCCAGGGTTCGCTGGCGCGATTGGGATAGGGGGTACGGTGTATGGTGGGGAATTTCCAGGAGTTAAAAGTCTGGCAAAAATCAAAAGACCTGGCCGTTTTCATCTACAAAATGACCAATGACGGCCATTTTGCAAAAGACTACGGACTGCGCGACCAGATCAGGCGAGCAGCCGTGTCGATACCCAGCAACACCTGCCCTGTGAAATAGAATTATGTATTACACGTACGTTTTATTAAGCGAGCAGGATAAAAAGATGTACACAGGCTTTACCCATGACCTCAAACAAAGATTTGAGCAGCATAATAAAGGTTTTGTGGAATCCACTCGAGATAGGAGACCTTTTAAACTGATATATTATGAGGCGTGTCTGGAAAGGGAAGATGCGATCCGGCGTGAGCAATACCTGAAAACAACTTATGGGAAAATGTTTATCAGGAAACGGCTCAAATCTTATTTCACAGGGTGAACGGAAGGCGACGAACTCGGTACCAACCGACAGGCGATAAACTTTTTCTATATCGCTAAGGGGTCGATAGCTGAGGTCCAGACCCAATCAATAATAGCAAAAGAGATCGGATATATAGACGAGAAGATTTATAAGCAGATAGACAGCGAATGCGAGATCATTTCCAGCATGCTGACCCGACTGATCCAGGCAAGACAAAAATGAACCCCATGCCCAATATTTTCACGGCGAAGCCACGAACCATAACCTCGCACCTCGTACCCCGTACCTCGTACCTCCAAAAAGTCCCGAGGACTTTTTGATTTATGGACCCCGAAATCCGCTACCGCCTCCTCAAGCTGGTCGAATCCAACCCGAACCTGACCCAGCGGCAGATGGCCGAACAAATGGGTCTCAGTCTGGGCAAGTTCAACTACTGCCTCAAGGAACTGGTCAAGAAGGGGATTGTTAAAATAGACCGTTTCAAAACATCGGACAATAAAGCTGGTTATTTATATGTTCTTACTCCCCAGGGGATAGAGCAAAAAGCGAAGATAACAAAAGCATTTTTACAGCGCAAAATGAAGGAATACGAAGAGTTAAAAAGTGTTATCCAGGAATTGCGACAAGAGGTTAACCTTGAGCCTTGAACCTTATACCGTGAACTGATGTTAGGGGTGGTTTGTGCGAGTCGAGATAGAATTGCTTCATTCCCTGAGAGCGTCCCGCCCCTCCCACGCAAGATAATCACCCGGGAAAACTATGAGGAATTTCTTAATGAAGTTTTCATCTGAATTCCGAAATACAAATTCCCGTTTTTTATTATTTGGCAAAGGAGGAAAAAGTGGCAAAGCAAGACATAACCCTTGATACTGTGCTGCAAAAGAGAAGAGATATTCTTGAAGTCGCTCGTGACCATGGTTTAGTCAATATTCGTATCTTTGGCTCTTTAGCTCGTGGCGAGGGTACTCTCCCCAGTGATATTGATTTTCTTGTAGACCTGGAGAAGGGCCGGTCCCTGTTGGACTTGGGCGGCGCTTCCGTCAAGCTTCAAGAGCTTCTAGGGCGAAAAGTGGATATAGTGACCGAACGCGGCCTGCATTGGTATCTACGAGACAAGATCTTGAAAGAGGCTCGACCGTTATGAAGGATGACAGGCTTTACCTTGATCCATCTCTCTGAGAGCATTGAAAAAATCGAGTCATATTAGGCGGGTCTGGATTCCGCTTCCTTTATGCAAAACACCTTGGTACAGGATGCTGTGCTCCGCAATTTGCAGGTACTCGCCGAATCGACCCAGCGCCTTTCCGGAGATTTCAAGATGCGCCATCCTGAAGTCGAGTGGTACAAGATTGCCGGCCTGCGAAATATTCTGGTTCTTGATTATCTGGGCATCGACCTTGAGACGGTGTGGGCTGTTGTGGCGGATAAACTGCCGGAGTTGAAAACCGTGGTCCAGGCAGCTCTGAAGTAATGATGGTTTGTATACACATATATAACTGCTCACCCCAACCAAAGGCCGCAAACCCGAAACCCGAAACCCATTTCCTTTTCACCGTAGAAACCCCGGCTGTCAACAGATGATGAGCAAATGCTTGATTGCAAGACCTGACCCCGTGTCGTGGTTATCGCTGAAGATCTTTGAGGTGCGAGGTTCGGGGTGCGAGGTATTAAGCTTGGAGCCTTCGCTCACTGCCGACTGCCGGGCGAAGCCTGGGTCAGGCAGAGCTGGGGTAAAAGGAAGGTAATTATTTGAAATTAAAAATTAATACAAAACAAGAGTCAAGCAAAGACTTGACCCCTTTTCCCTCGAACGGATCTAAAAAGAAAATAGGGATTTTGACATTCGCTTGGTCTGTAAATTATGGCGCAAAACTTCAGGCACTTGCACTTCAATCCGTTGTGTCTTCACTTGGTTTTGAATGTGAAGTCATCAGTTACAAACGGGCAGGAGATCGTTGGATACGTGAAACCGTAAATCTCCTTAAAAGCGCCGATGTCAAACGTGCCGTAAGGGGCCTGTTAACAGAAACACTCAACTGGCGAAGAAGTTGGCGCTTCAGAAATTTTACATCGCAACATATCAGGCTTTCACCTGAAACCTGTTTTGATGCGGATGACCTGTCCTTGCTTTCCGAGAGGTACGATGCAATCATTTGCGGCAGCGACCAGGTTTGGAACCCTGATCTTGCGAGAGAAGCGCTGCCCGCCTATCTGCTTGACTTTCCCGAAAAGAGAAAATTTCAGCGTATAGCATATGCCCCAAGCATTGGAAATGAGGCCCTGGAAGAAAAATGGCATGACACATTTACACGGTGTCTTGGAAAGTTTGATTCCCTTTCGGTCAGGGAAAAGAGTGCCGCTCCCTTTCTCCAGTCACTGGCAAAAAAGGAAGTGACCACGGTCCTTGATCCCACCTTGCTTTTACCACAGGAAAAGTGGGTGCCGTACCAAAGGGATGTAAACACCATGGGAAAGTTTCTACTGATTTATTCTTTCGGTATTTCCTCTGGCTTGCAAAAGGTTGCTGAGTATATCGCAAAAAATAGAGGCTTAAAAATCGTCACTTTTCATAAAAGGCGGCACTATCCAAACGAATTAAACCGTTACCCTTATGCTGGTCCGGGTGAGTTTTTGGGACTGTTTGCCGAGGCTGACTTTATCATTACAAACTCATTTCACGGTACAGTCTTTTCCATAATATTCAAAAAGCCTTTTCTTTCCATAACCGATAAAAGAGGCTGCCGGCTTAAAGATTTACTGACAGGGCTTGGTCTTGAAAAGAGGATCATTTTAAATGACGGGATACAGGCTCCCGTACGCAATTCCGATATCAATTATACGGAAGTAGATCAGAAATTATCGCTCCTGCGCGAACACTCAAGCAAATTTTTAACAAACGCGCTCAGATAAATATAATTCATGTTTACACGGCAAATAACAATCTCCTGGTTTTTAAATTATGTGAATATGGGGTGGGGTTTTATTTTTACTCTTTTCCTAACCCCTTTTATTATCAGAGGTCTTGGCCAACATGAATTCGGCATATACAGCCTGATCGGCTCTTTTGCAGCCTACCTGAATTTACTGGAATTTGGAATGGGTGCCGCCGTTGTCCGTTATGTGGCCAAGTATAACGCCGAAAGAGACGAAAACGGGCGTGAGAATTTTCTGGCGATGATTCTCTATATTCATATCATCGTCGCCGTGTTGATATTGATGACAGGATTCTTCCTGGCAACACAATTGGACAGAATATTTGCAGCATCTTTGACGAATTCGGCGGATATTCAGAAAGCCATCACAATGATGTCAATATTAACGGTAAGCTTTGCTTTTTGCGCCGTATCCAATGTTTTTATCGGGATACTGAACGGGTATGAACAGTTTATCTTTCCCAGGATTGTATCAAGCCTGTCCTGGATCGGCCGGATACTGGCAACAATTTGTATCCTGATTCAAGTACCTACCGCAGTGGCCATCACCCTGGTTACAGCCGGGTTTGCTGTATTTTCCGGCGCCGTCAATGCGTATTACGCAATCAGAAAATATAAGGTCAGAATAAAACTGCACATTTGGCAAACAGGCCTGCTCATAGAGGTCCTTTCTTTTTCGTTTTACAATTTTTTATTGCATATCATGGGGTTGCTATATTGGAACATCGGCATCATGATCGTCGGCATGCGGATGTCGGCCGCGGCGGCCGGCGTTTATGCAATAGGAATTCAGCTAAACATTTTCGCTCTTCAGTTCTCAAATTCAATCAACAATCTTTTTTTACCTCACGCCACCAAAATGATGGTAAACAATGCCTCCGATGAAGAAACAACGATCTTTGTCGCAAAAATCGGCAGGGTTATTTTGTTGCTGTATGGAGGAATACTTCTTGGTTTCATCTTTTTTGGCAAATCATTTATTCGCCTGTGGGCGGGTGAAGGCTTTGAAGAGGCATATTATGTCACACTCATTGCCCTTGCTGCTGCCGCGGTCCCGAGAATACAGTCCGGCATGAACAATGTTTTGAAAGCAAAAAACCTGCAACGTGTACCTGCGATGGTTTATGTGGCAGCGGCCGCGCTTGCCGTACCCATATCCTGGGTTTTGGCCAAGCCTTACGGGCTGATCGGCATTATTTCTGGTGCCGGCGCCGGCTTAATAATCGGCAACGTCATCTTTGCTAATATTTATTTTAGAAAGTATGTGGGAATAAAACTTAAGCTGCTTTTTAGGCGATTGTTTGCCGGCGCTCCGATGGTTATCTGGTGTGCTTCACTTGTCGGTTGGGCAGCTAATTTTATACCAGGCATTTCAGTACAAGTGTTGTTGACACAATGTATAATATTTTCGACTAGCTACTGCCTGGCAGTGTACAGTTTTGGGTTGACTCATGAAGAACGCAATATATTGAATGGTTATTTTAAGAAATTGGCTATGGGTACCAACTGACTATGACTAAAACAAATAAAGGATACTTGGATTCAGGCGTAAACAGCACCTGCTTCGGATGCGAAGCCTGTGTACAGGTGTGCCCCCAGGGGTGCATAGAACTGCAATACAGTTTTAACAGATTCTGGTATCCGTCGGTTGATGCTGAAAAATGCAACTACTGCGACCTTTGCAAAAAGGTTTGCCCTTACGAAAAAATTGAAAGCATTCTCTCGATAAACGATAGGCCAGCAGTTTATGCCGCGCGCACCAAAGATAAGGATATTTTGAGCCAAAGCACTTCCGGCGGAATGTTCACGGAACTGGCGACCCCTGTCCTGCAAGAAGGCGGCATTGTATTTGGTGCGATCTTGACGGATGATTTTAATGTCATTCACCAGGCCGCAACCAATACCGAACAACTGGCTGCAATGCGCGGCTCAAAATACGTGCAAAGCCGTATCGGCGCAACCTATCAAGAAGCCAAGGCTCACCTGAAAAACGGCAGACCGGTCCTGTTTTCGGGAACCCCGTGTCAGATCGCCGGTCTTATTGCCTTTCTGGGGAAAAAATACGACAACTTGACAACTGTGGAAGTAATTTGCCACGGGGTTTTATCCCCGGATGTAGCCATATATCACATTCGATCCCTGGAACAGGAATATGGTTCCAGGGCCGCGATAGTTAAATTCCGTGACAAACAACAGGGATGGAAAGAATCATGTGCGTTCAGTGTCAGTTTCGAAAACGGGCAAAAATACTTTCGGGGTGGTAAACAAGACCGGTTCTTTAACATGTTCTTCAGTAATTACGATTTGCGGGAATGCTGCTATGCGTGCCCCTTTACCAGAATAACAAGAGTCGGAGATATAACACTTGGCGATTTCTGGGGACTTGAAAATACAAAGCCGCATCTGTTTGACGACAAAGGCTACAGCTTTGTCCTGGTGAACCGGCCCAAGGGCAAGAAGTTGTTTTCAAAAATTACAGATAAAATAGTTTATGAGGAAGCTTCTCTATTTGAAAGCAAACAGTCGAAACTTCAGCATCCAACGGAACCCGATATCTGGCGAAATTTGTTCCTGAAAAGCATACGCAAACGGGGGTTTGAGCAGACAATAGAAGAATTTTCAAAACCACGCCCACTCTGGAAAAAAGGCATCCGATATTTCCAACGCCGTCTGAAAAAAGTTTTTTAGCATGTTTATCCTGCCGTCGATCTATACAGAAGACATTCCTGCCGGAAAGATGAGGGGAGCGGACTGGTATTTTATCCTCACCATTTATCTGATGCCAACGTGTTTTATCGGATTTCTTCCCAGGCAGTTGGTCTATGTAGAGGGTTATTTTGATTATCGGTTTCTGACTTTCCTGCTGGCCCTGTTATTACCGTTTATCGGGCCAAAAATCAGAATAACAAGAGATTTCTGGCGTATCCCGGGCATTAAAATCCTGAGCCTTCTGGCCGCAACGGTAATTGTGCGAGCCGTATGGTCGTATTTTGAAGGCATCACATTTTTTGAAATTATCGCAGTGCTGCGGTGGAATTTTATATGGCCGATATATGCGGTATTGGTTTTATACTATGCCAGCCGGCTGCCATACGAACGTTTGTATGCCATCATGAGAATATTTTTAATATTGTTCTCAATCCATGTTTTTCTCGCGGCATTTTCCGCGGTCACAAACATCGACTTTTTTTTAAATAAAAATGCATCGGTTAAAAGCCTGCAATTTCTTGAACGCGGAGTATCGATCCTCAATTTAACAGCTTTTCCAATCCATATTTTTGTAGGTACGGCGTTTTTATTCATCCTCTTTATGCGTTATCGCGACAAGTGGCTTCAGAATATCTTTTTTTTGGTGGCCATTGCTCTTCCTCTTTTATATACGAGACGGATGTATTCCATTATCTTGCTGTTTCAAATAGCAACTATCTATTTCTTAAATCTATTTGGACGAAGTACCAAAATAGTTTTTCGCGTGCCTATCATTCTGATAAGCATCTTGATGATCTTGTATACCATTCAGCCAGTGCAGTTTAACATCTGGTTTGAAAAAATGATGCCTATCTTTGAAGATGGAATTGAACCGGACAATGTCGGAACGTATACGTTCCGTAAAAACCTGTTGGCCGACTCGATACAGTCAATTGCGGAAAACAACAGTTTTCTCTGGGGGATGGGGTATCAACGAGAATATAACTTGTTGAGAGAACCAGGGTATTCGTATGTAACGGGTGAAGACGCACCTGTCGCATCAGTTATTTTTTGCGAAGGATTTTGCGGATTGATTTTGCGTATCTTTCCGTATCTCGCCCTGCTTTTGAGTAATTTTAAACGACTTATACGAAGTAACGACACAAATTTGCAGATTTACGCTGCTGCTGTTTTCGGTGTGGTATGTGCACAGATGGCGGCGTATCTGCAAACCCAATCGATTACCCATTTTGAATATTTTTTTGTGCCTTTTGCCATTATTGAGCTGATTCTTATGAAAACGGGCAGAGTCATCCGGGGCAGGGTAAATATTTAAGCAATTATTTTAACATGAAAATACTATACTTAATAGCGACGCCAAGAATAACCGGCGGAACCCCCAAAAAAACCCTAGATATGATCAAACATTCCCAGAATGACTGCGTCGTTTATTTCTGGTCGGACGCCTATCGCGACAAACAGGAGCTTTTCAGACGTGCAGGAGCAACAATTTACACCGGTGCCTATGGCCGCAATTTGTTTCGACATGTCATTTCGATCATCAGGATTATCGATGAACATGATATTGATATTGTAATGACACAATTTTCTTTTGGAGAGTTACTCGGATGTTGTGTGAAATTGATAAAACCAAAAGTAAAATTGGTTGTCGCTTTTGTCGGCGCTCTTCACCTGCCATTTACAAAAAAAATTATTCTAAATGCCTTATACAGACGCGTTGACGCATTTATTTACATCTCAGAATATGTAAAAAGAGAAAAGCTTTCCGCGTTTCCTGTTCTAAGAAATCGACCAGGCAAAGTTATCTACAACGGTACCAGTCCGCTCCCGAGTTCTACAGGCCCAGTCTGGCCTGTAGATTCTTTTAAGATTCTTTCTGTATCCTATCTTGTCGACTTTAAAAATATAGCGACCTTGGTCCGTGCAATTGGCTTTATAATGCAGCGCCAGGAATACAATAATATAGAGCTGACGGTTCTTGGCGATGGCCCCGAACGTTCCAATCTGGAATCTTTGATAAAGCAATTAAAGATAGAAAATCAAGTAAAGCTGATGGGCTATAGAGAAGATGTGGGCGATTTTTTGTATCAAAGCAATTGTTTTGCGCATCCATGCATCGCCGAGGGCTTTGGCATTGCGGTTGCTGAAGCCATGATGGCGGGTGTGCCAGTTATCGCTGCCAACGCCGGCGCACTGCCGGAATTAATTGTTAATTGTGAATCAGGCCTTCTCGTAGAATCTTTAGATGCTCAAAAATGGGCAGAAGCTATAATAAAGTTGATAAGCAATCCATCGCTGGCCAAGCAACTAGGAAATAATGGGAAACACAGGGCTGAAAATCTGTTTTCCGTGGAAAGATTTGTGGCAAATTATGATAAATTTTACAAAGAGATTATTAATGGAAAATAATATTATAATAGCAAATTTTGCAGAGAGTCTGCGCCGGCTGGCTACCTTACCTTGATTATGAACAACGAGACGCACATACACAATTCGCAAGCAATTACACCGCCTGCTTCATTATGGCCGGGGCATTTTTTTATCAAGAATTTATTTGCCGAATTCAATAGGTCAAACATCCAGTATGCGGTTATGCGTAATTATCAAAACCTGCCCTTCAGTGCGGATGGAAGCGATCTGGATATACTTGTGCACCCTGGGGATACGAATCCCGCAAAAAAAATTATTTTTGACGTTATAAAAAGATCAAATGGGGTGCCGATCGGCCATGTGAATTTGCCCGGATTTTTAAAAATATTTGTATTAGGATCAAGGGAGGAGAAAGATAAAAAGTTACAATGGTGGGGTATTCGCCTGGACATTTCATTCGGCCTTATTTTTAAGGGTGCTGCAAACTTATTGGAATGGAGAGAAGACCAGATTGGCTCCCATAACGGTGTTCGTGTTTTAAACGATTCAATGGCGAATGTTTTAGGTGTGCTTAAGGAAGTATTGCACAATAAGAGGCTGCCGCATCGCTATTTTAACGCTGCAAGTAAGGCTGTTTTTACCGAATGGGACACGATTGTTTTGTCTCTTTCCCCTATGGGGGCCGGTACGCTTTCTTTGTTCCATAAATTATTAACCGACACAGTTAAAACTGATTCGGCAACTGAGCGTTGTGCTGTAATTGCCAAAAGGCTTCAATATTCCGCTTTCAAGAAATCGCCTTTCAACTATGTAAAGAATCGGATCAGGTTTGAGTGGTCTAAATTGTGGCGTCTTATAAAACCACCTGGTAAAATGATAGCGATCCTTGGTATTGATGGATCCGGCAAATCCACTTTGATAAATGCCATACGCCCTGTTTTAGAAGAAGCTACACATAACGCCTTGTTTGTCCAACACTTACGCCCCGCGCTGCTCCCACCCCTGGCACGATTTAAAGGAAAAAAAGTCACAAATGGAGGCCCTGTATTGGACCCGCATGGGGCAGTGCCATCTGGTTCGCTTGGCTCTTTGCTCAGGACGTTTTATCACACATTGGATTATATTTTAGGCTATTGGTTCAAAATCCGCCCGGAAATCGCGAAACAGCCGGCAATAGTGCTTTTCGACCGTTATGCTTTTGATATGGCAATTGACCCCCTACGTTTTCGTATTGATTTGCCGGACAATGTTATCAATTGTGCCATTGCGTTAATCCCAAAACCCGATATTATATTTTGCCTTTACGCAAATCCGGAAACGCTTTTTTTAAGAAAACAGGAACTACCTATAGAAGAAGTATTTCGCCAATCGTCAAAATTGAAAAAATTTGCCAAAAATGAAACCAGAGCTGTGTTGATTCCCACTGACACAAGTGTTGAGGAAGCGAAAAACAAGCTTTTGCTTTCATTGTATAATTTTTTAGGGGGTTGTATTCAAACTCAAAATACTGAGGATTAGTCACTTGCATGAAGTCACAGTATGAACAATATGCTAATTCTCGCTTGGCGGGTCACTTTGGGGAAATTTAACAGGCTGAAGGGTAATGAAGAAATGAGAGTCCTTGTTACGGCATATGCCTGTGAGCCCGGCAAAGGCTCGGAACCGGAAGTCGGCTGGCAATGGGTCCGGCAAATTGCCCGCTTTCACGAAACCTGGGTGTTGACCAGGTCCAACAACCGACTGCCCATCGAAAATGCGTTAAAAATTGTGCCGCATCCGAATCTGCATTTCGTCTATTTGGATCTTCCGGCTTGGGCAATGTTCTGGAAGAAGGGAAACCGGGGAATCCAATTTTATTACCAGCTATGGCAGATTTTTTCTGGTGTGATGGGCAGAAGGCTGCACAAGTCGATCAAATTCGACATTACTCAGCACGTAACCTTTGTCAATGACTGGATCGGTTCTGGAGTTTCCCTTGTGCCAGCACCTTTAGTTTGGGGCCCGATTGGCTCCCATCCCTTTGTTGCCAGAAAGTACCTGGATTTTATTGGATTGCGAGATTATCTGAATGGGCTATTGAGGCTCTTTCTGAGATTTTCAGCCAGGTATCGTGACCCACTCTATCTGCTTTGCAATTTCAGATCGCGGCGCGTATTGGTTGCAAACCAGGAATGCATTAGTCGCTTGCCACGGTCGGCAAGAAAAAAAGCTCAGATCTGGGCACAGAATTCCGTGACTAGTGAAGACTTGGCGGAACCCCGTCGCCACAGTATACCGCTGCAAATCCTTAGCGTTGGGCGTTTAGCAGGCTTCAAGGGGTTCCGGCTTGCAATCAGGGCTTTTGCCAAGCATTTGGAATTTTACCCGGAATCTATTCTGACCATTGTCGGCGAGGGAAAACAACGAAATGATCTGGAGTTGCTTGTTAAAGCGCTGAAGCTTCAAAATAAAGTTATCTTCACTGGGCAGGTGCCCCGAAATAAGGTCTTGGATCTGATGACACAAAGCCATGCTTTTATCTTCCCTTCATTTGAAGGGGCAGGAATGGTTGTAATTGAAGCAATGGCTAAAGGTCTTCCTGTTGTTTGTCTGGATTTTGGGGGGCCTGGCGAGTATGTAACCGATGGATGTGGTATTAAGGTGCCGTTGACTGAACCTGGAGAAGTTATTCAGGGAATAGCGGACGGGTTATCACGGTTTGCTTCTGATCCTGATTTGTACGAGACCCTTTCCGCGGGTGCCATCAGAAGAGTCCGGGAAAATTATTTATGGGATCATGTCGGTGAACGCTTAAATGTCCTTTACCAGGAAGTTTATCAGGAAACGAAGGCAGCAAAATAAGCTCTATGTATAGTAGCAACAAAAAAACAGAGCTTTTTTTTTTCGGTCTGCCTCCATCAAATCCCCGTATTTTGATCCCTATTGCTTCGCCTGCTATTCAAGCCGGATCATTTGGCCTTTACAGCCCCTGCTCTATTCAGGGAAAAATCTTCAAATGGTTGGGTAAAATCGCAGTCAGGGTAGGTGTGCTGCATATGGTTGGTTGTGCGTGCGCCAGACCGGTTGAAGCCTTCAAGACGACCGAGACCTTGGAGCCGATTTTGAAAACCCAGATTTTTAACGGCCTGCAAAATGACTGGAAAGCTGTTTTGGGCAGAGACGAGATTTTTTTTGCCATGTCCCTGGGTGAACCGAACCTCTATCGAAAGGCAACCGCGCTTATTTTTGATAAAAGCGAAAAGCCCGTTGCATTTGCCAAGGTGGCCGGCACAGATCAGGCCAAGGCACTGATTGCCAATGAAGCGGCGGCGCTAGACAAAATGAGCCTTTTAGGCTGCCGCAGCCTTGCTGCCCCCTGTTTTCTCGGGCAGGGAAAAACTGAAAATATTTCCTGGATTCTGCAAACACCATTGTTGCGCGGGCGGCCGTCTCCCAATAAGCTGCATAAGGAGCATCATGCTTTTTTAGCCGAAATTGCTCAAAGGTCGATTCAAACAAAGGTTTTAGAGGAAGATTCCTTTGTGCGGTTTATTAGCACAGCGCACAAGCGGCCCGCTTTACCGATGAAAACGGAATTCGAATCGGAAAGGGATTTTGTCGAGAAATTATACTACCTGCTGAAGGCCCAAAACTTTGATGTCCCTTGGCCTTTCACTATTGCCCATGGTGATTTTGCTCCGTGGAATATGCGATTGGTTGATGGCCGGCTCGGTCTGTTTGACTGGGAATATTGCATGCCGGTTGCGCCGGCTGGGTGGGATCTTTTTTATTTTGTTTTTCGGGTGGACAATTTAATCAAACGCCATAGCCTGGAACAGCTTTGGCGAAGTTTTGAGTCAGGCGCTTATCAAGAAACAATTTCGGTTTTTGAGCAGGCAGCCGGTTTGATGATTCCGGATAAAAAATTTTTGGCCATGATGGTTTTGCTGGCCCTGGCTTTTGATTTTCCCGCAAAAAAAATTGCGGAAGTGCCTGCATGAAAATTGTTCTGGCGCACAATTTTTATGGTTCATCTGCTCCCAGCGGCGAGAATGCGGTTTTTCTGGCGGAACGGGAATTGTTGAGTCAGCATGGACATGAAGTGATTGATTTTGTCCGCCATAGTGATGATATTCGGGGCAGTGGCGTGGCCGGACTGGTAAAAGGGGCCTGTTCCACCCCCTGGAACCCTTTCAGCAAAGCTGCTTTGCGGCAGGTGCTGAAAAAACAAAAACCAGATGTCTTGCATGTTCACAATACCTTCCCCCTGCTTTCCCCCTCCATTTTCCACGCACCCCACAACTTTCACACCGCCGTTGTTCTTACCCTGCACAATTATCGTGTGTTTTGTGCGGCCGGTATCCCTATGCGCAACAGCCTGCCCTGCACAGAATGCCTGGATAAAAAAAGCGTTTTACCGGCCTTAAACTATGGCTGCTACCGGAACAGACTGGCCGCAACCGTGCCCATGGCGCTGATGATTGCCCTGCACAGGTGGCTGGGCACATGGCAGACGCAGGTGGATGCTTTTATTACGTTGACGGGTTTCCAAAAGGAAAAAATGATTGGAGCTGGTTTGCCGGAAGATCGCGTTTACATCAAACCTCATTTTTATCCCAATCCTCCGTTCCCCTTCCCCTGGCAAGAGCGTGAATCCAGGATTGTTTATATCGGCCGGCTTGGGAATGAAAAAGGGGTTCATGTTTTGATTGATGCCTGGAAACATTGGGGTACGGCCGCGCCTCACCTTGATCTTGTTGGTGACGGACCGGAGAAAGAAACGTTTCAAAAATTGGCCGGCGGGACAGATATTGCCGATAAAATTCGATTCCTGGGTCAGCTTCCATACAATGAGACACAGGATATTCTCGCCCGAGCATCTATGTTGATTCTCCCGTCTCTATGTTTTGAGGGGTTTCCCATGGTCATTCGCGAAGCTTTTGCCCTGGGTGTGCCGGTGGCCGCTTCCCGGTTGGGTGCCATGGCAGATATTGTGGAAGACTGGAAAACCGGGGTATTGTTTACACCAGGGGACGCTGGGGATATTTTGCGGAAAGTGCGGGGAGTGTGGGAGAAGCCGGAACGGCTGGCTGAGATGGCTGTAAATGCGCGGAGAGTGTTTGAGGAGAAGTACACGTCGGTGAGGAATTATGAGATGCTGATGGGAATTTATCAGCAAGCCAGGGAAAGAAGGAATAAGTGTGTTTAAGGTTTGAGGTTTGCAGGATAGAAGAAAGGGATTCTGGATTTGTTGACAACGGAGAAAATCCTGGATTATGACATTGACATTGATTCTTTGGATCAGTGCCTGGATGTGATTCGTGGCTGGATCGAGGCCGGGAAACGGGGGCGGGTGTTTGTCTGCGCCAATCCTCATTCACTCGTCCAGGCTGCACACGATCCTCTTTTTCAGCAGGCAATTCGCTCGGCTGACCTCGTCACCCCTGATGGTGCAGGAATTATTCTGGCTTCGAAAATCCTTGGCGGGAAAGTCAGGCACAGGGTTACCGGCAGTGATATCTTCTGGGGTTTGAGCGAGATCTTGAATAAGTCCGAAGGAATGAGTTACTTTTTTCTTGGTTCAACGGAAGAAACATTGTGGGAAATCAAGCGCAAAATGGCGGTGGAATATCCCCGTATCCGGTTTGCCGGTTCCTATTCTCCTCCATATAAATCGGAATTCAGTGAAGAGGACAGCCGCAAAATGGTTGAGGCTGTCAATGCCGCCCGGCCGGATGTGCTCTGGGTGGGCATGACCGCGCCGAAGCAGGAAAAATGGATACACCTGCACCGCGATCAACTGGATGTGAAATTTATCGGGGCAATCGGAGCGGTTTTTGATTTCTATGTCGGCAATGTCAAGCGGTCGCACCCGGTTTTTCAAAGCATGGGTCTTGAATGGCTGCCGCGCCTTGTGCAGGAACCCCGACGCCTGTGGCGTCGAAACTTCATCTCCAGCCCTCTTTTTCTCCTCTATGTTTTACGGCAAAGGTTGTTTGGTCAAGCCTGATAGCGGGACAGAAAATCCTCATACGCCATTCTGATCCCCTCGGGAAGGGGCGTCTTGGCCTGCCACCCCAGTTGCGTCATGCGGCTGACATCGAGCAGTTTGCGCATGGTGCCGTCCGGCTTGCTCCGGTCCCAGACGATATCGCCCTGGTAGGCGACCGCTTTCTTGACCAGGCGGACAAGTTCGGCAA
>ENA-ORXD01001698-ORXD01001698.1-sediment-metagenome-genome-assembly--contig:-NODE-1698-length-16990-cov-3.289304_pt1 | contig 16990 bp, 20 predicted proteins | sample MGYA00237862_ERZ511471 | MGnify/ENA metagenome assembly ERZ511471
TCGCGATGCCGTCCCACGAGGTGATCAGCCCGTTTTCCGACCCGTCCCGGGGGTTGTTCCATCTGGACGTGTTCGTGCCCGCGCGGTCACTCGCGATGGAGTACCTAAGTGCAGAGCAGTGCTTCGGCGACGAGGTGGCTCCGTATCGCTTGGGTGACCGGGCAACCTACCGCCACTTCAAGGATCAGGCACTCGATTGGCGAAGACGAATCCTTGAGGAGAAGCGCCGCAACTGCCAAGAGGCCGGGATATCGCTTGAAGAGTGGGATTGCAGGGATCCGATCGACGAGGCGGCGGTCCGTGTCTGTCTCGCCCGCTGGGCAGGGTAGCAAATCGTAGGCACTTAGCCTTAACTCGGCGAGACCCAGCTGGGGCCATCGGAAGGCATGCGGCGCACTCGAGCAATCTACAAACGCCGGCGCTCGGCGGCCCTTGTTGATCATGGCGCTTCTCTCACCGCGGACCTCGGAGCAGCCTCACGGCCACCTGCCCCGCGAGCTTCATCGAGACTCGCGGAGCACACCGTAGCGCCGCGCGTCGCCTGTTGTGTTTCAACGCTGTTTCGGAAGGGGTAAATCTATTCCTAAGCATGGATTGGTGTGTTCTCGCGCGCATGACATCGGGAGGCCACAATTGGACTAGGATCAATCTTTAGGCGCCGGCCACTTCGTTCTGTAGTGCCCGGCGTCCGAGCGTGGAACACTCGCTCTTTCCCGTCGCAAATGCAACTCCGTTATGGAGGTTTTGGTGAGTTCAGCGAAACTGTACGTGGGCAATCTGAGCTATGACACTTCTGAGTCGAGCCTGAGAACACTCTTCGCGGCACATGGGGATGTTGTTTCGGTCAATCTCATCACCGACCGGGACTCGGGACGTCCCAAAGGCTTCGCATTCGTGGAAATGGGTACTCCCGAGGAAGCGCAAAAGGCGGTGGGCGCTCTCGACGGTACGCAACTGGACGGTCGCACGATCAAGGTCAACGAAGCCAAGCCGCAGGAGCCGCGGGCACCGCGTTCCGGTGGCTACGGTGGTGGCGGCGGTGGTGGTGGCGGTAATCGTCGTTGGTAGGAGTCGCCCGCAGGCCCCAGCCAGAAACGCCGGCAAACAGCCGGCGTTTCTTCTTTTCAAGCCCTGACCGCTTAAGGAGGCATAGGCGCGAGCGGGGACCTAATCCGACACTTCTGAGGCGCCCCGTCGGCCGTACGGCCTCTTCCTCTCGAAGCTCGGGAGTTTTCGCGCGGGACGACTTAGCCCGCCGTCAGCTGCCATCGGACCTGCGAGCCGATTCCTTCTCGATGCCGTAGGTCTTTTCCAGCCAGCCCTCGATCAACTCCCGAACCGCTGTCGGCTGTTCGAGAGGGACCATGTGCCCGGCGTCCTCGACGATTGCGAGCTCAGCCTGGGGTATCGCCTCCGCCAGGTGGCGGCTGAACTTGACGGGCGTCATCCGATCGTGAAGGCCGACAATGACCAGCGTGGGAACGGATATCCGGCTGAGCTGGGCCATCACGTCGAACTGATTACAGGCTTGGTAGTCTCCAGCGAGGACGACGGGGCCCGTCCGCGCGAGCTGGTCGCGGGTCTGTCTCTTCAGGTCTGCGGGCGCAGTCGGGGAGTACTCCCAGGAAGAGATGAGCTCGGCGGCCGCGGCAACGTCCCGCGTGATGGTCTCTGCGATATCAGGATGCACGCGCAGCCGCGCTCCGGTCCCTACCAGGATTAGTCCGCGGACCATCCTCGAATAAGACAGCGCCAACTGGAGCGCGATGGCTCCTCCCAGGCTGTGCCCGGCCATGACCGACCCTGAAGGGATGGTTGCCTCCAGCAAACCGGCGATAGCCTCGGCGTAACCGCCGACGGTATCGCGGCCCGGCGGCGGTGAGGCGCCGTGGCCCGGCAGGTCGAGCGAGAGGACGTGCCGTCCGGACAACCGCCGGAGCGGACCGGGCCAGTCAAGATGGCTGCCTCCCGACCCGTGGACAAGGACGAGGGGCGGGCCGGCTTCGTCCTCGCCCCATTGCCGGACGCTCATGTCCCCGAGCAGTGGCATCTCGTGAGGTCTCCTCTTTGTTCGACTGCCAAAGAGTAGCGGACTACCCGGATCCTTGCCGAGAGCGCGAGGAGGCAGGTGATGTGGTCGCGGTGGCTGAGGAGGCTTGCGAGATGAGGTTCGCACGCTGCAGACCTGAAAAAGCCGGTGCGTCACCCTTAGGCCAAGTGGCTAATCAGGATATTGAGTCCAATCCCAACTAGGACCATTCCCCCGAAGCGTTCCGCCCAGACGCCAAATCGCCGGCCGAGCTGCGACCCGAAAAGTGCGCCGACTGCCGTGAGAATCGCCGCCACGGCGCCTATGACGAGGCTCGCACCCCAGATGGAAACCTCGAGGAAGGCCAGGCTCAGTCCAACAGCAAGGGCGTCGAGGCTGGTTGCGACCCCGAGCGTCAGAAGCATCCATCCCCGAGTGGTGTCCCCACGCCCCGTCTCGCTGGGCCTACCTGATTCCCATATCATCTTCCCGCCAATGAAAACAAGAAGCAAAAAAGCCACCCAATGGTCGAAGGCACCGAGCCAACGGGATAGACCTCGGCCCGCGAGCCATCCGATCACCGGCATCAGGAACTGAAAGAAGCCAAAACTGAAGGCCAGTCGCGCTATGTGGCCGGCATTGACTCGGGGAAGGCGGCAGCAAGAGGCCAGCGATACCGCAAAAAGGCGTCCATGGCGAGACCGAGGGCTATCGCTGTCAGGTACCAGAAGCTCATGTGGGATGAGAGTCTAGCGCATCAGCTATGCCCCCTGGTTCGGACTCGGGCCGGAGGGGGTCACCCCCATCCCGGTCGCTTACCGGCAACTGATAAACTCAAACGGATATACGAGCTGCGCCCCTATCCTGAGTCTTCTTAGTCGATGACCAGGCAGCGGATGCTCGGCGTCTGCCCCGCGGCTATTTCGGCCACTACCTCACCCACAAAGGTTAGCCTGCCAACCCGCCGTTAGAATAGAAGGCACTGCGCAGGCTGATGACCCCACCGCTCGTACGCAGCGTCGGCCCTAACCGGACGGTACATCGAGCATCAGCGACTCTCAACGAGACGGCGGGATATTGTGGTTCAGCCTGAACACATTGTCTGGGTCGTAAAGGTCCTTCAGCCGTCGCAGGCGAGCCAGCTTGTGGTCGCCATATGCCAAACGAGCCCGCTCCAGGTTATCCGTCCCGGCCTCAGCGCCCTGGAAGTTGACGTACATGCCCTTCGCGGCCCGTGGTTTCATTGCTGCGTGAAATCCACGGACCCAAGCGGTCTGCTCCGCGTCGTCGGAAGCCTCGTCCCAGACCCCATATATGTTGAGCCAGTAGCGAGCATCCCGGTTGGGGAAAGCGGTCGCCTCTTCCGGGACCCGAGCGAATGCTCCTCCCATGTGGTGGATGTCGGCGCCAGCCCGCGGCGACGTGCGCCGGGAACCGTGCTCGATGAGAGTTTCGATGATTTGGGCATCTATTTCCTGGAATCGCAGACTCTTCCAGTAGGCCCGGACGCCCCGCGGAAAGAGGTCGTCGTATGCCGACTGCATCTCCACCCAGCGACCCGGCTCGGCCGCGGCGAGGGCAGGAGGGCCATGCTTCAACAGTGGTTGTACGACCTCTTCGCCCCGAAGACGATACTCCCCGGCCCATGTGAAACTGATCAGGAGCAGTGTCTCGCCCGTCAGCTCTCGTGGCACCCCCCAGTTGGCCGGAGGCGCCAGGAACGATGCGATCGTCGTGAGTTCGTCCGGTAGGTCCCTCGTCCACTCTTCGTAGAAGGCCAGGGCCCCCTGCCAGGCGTCGCGACGGAAGAACACGGTCCCCGCCCACACCTCAGGCCCCAAGGGATGCGCCTCAAACTCCAACGAGGTGACAATGCCGAAGTTGCCCCCTCCTCCACGCAGCCCCCAGAACAGATCAGCGTGCTCCTCTAAGCCGGCGTGAAGCAGCGATCCATCGGCGGTGACCACTTGCGCGGAACGAAGGTTGTCGAGTGAAAGGCCGTACGCCCGGGTAAGCATGCCTACTCCCCCACCAAGGGTCAGGCCCGCTACGCCGGTCTTCGAAACCATCCCGGTCGGAACCGCCAAACCCACGGCCTGAGTGGCCCGATCCATGTCGCCGAGAGTGGCCCCGCCGCCGACCCGTACCCGCCGACTCGCCCTATCTACGACGACCGAGTGCATCTGGCCAAGATCGATGACCAGTCCGTCATCGACCGTTCCATAGCCCGCGACGTTGTGCCCGCCTCCCCGAACCGCCAGGGGAAGGCCGCCCTCACGGGCGAATGCGATGCCACGCTGCACGTCTTCGGTCGTCGCCGCCTGCAGTATCGCGGCGGGTCGCTTGTCGTGCATGGAGTTCCAGATTCTGCGCGTTGCCTCATAGTCGGCGTGAGAGGGGACCACCAAGCGCCCGGTCACCTGATCACGCAGATGAACCAACGGCTGCAACTTGTCGCTCGCCATTTCCAGAACCTCCAATGCCGCCGCATCGACCGCCTCCCCGGTATCTACTGCCCGGTCGCGACTTGGCCGAAACAGGGTCGCCCGGCCCAACGGTGGGTTGGCGCACCGAGTTGCAGTGACAAAGCGCACACCCCGGGGCTCCCATTGCCCTTGCCATCTGAACAACTTCACCGAACCCCGCGTAATGAAGCCCACGCAGCGAACCGATGCGCCGATGGCCGGCGATAGATAGGACACATTGGTCGGCATTCCCAACACCTGCTAATACTCGCCGGTGAGACCGCGAGCGACAATCTCGTACCCGCGACCATCAGCCGCGTGGAAGTAGGCCGCGAAGGTAGGCAAGGGATGCGGCATACTTCCGTAACGACCCCTGCCGGGACGGCAAGGTGGTGACCATTCTGGCGAGCTGCAAGAAGCACGCTCTGCACTTGGCCGCCCGACGCTAGATAGGCTATCTGCCGGATTGTCCATCCTTCACTCCGCCTGCCGGCGAGTGCCTTACACATGAGAGAGGTGTAAGATTCCTCATGGCCGTACTGACCTGCAAGATCCCCTCCGATCTCAGGCTCGGGTGGCGGTTGGCCCGAGCCCGTCTGGCAGACCGCCCGCTCATCCTTAGCCACCTGATCACCCGCCGCTGCAATGCGCTATGCGCTACCTGCCTCTGGCGAGCCGACGCCGATGAAACAAGCGCTTTGGGCATGGCCGAGCTGACGACCGAGGAGGTCAGCTGGCTTTACCGGGAAGCGGGAGCTGTCGGCTTTCCCCAGCTTGTCGTTTGGGGCGGCGAACCACTACTTAGGCCCGACTTGGCCGAGCTACTTGAGGTGGCCTGCGTCGCCGGTCTATCCGTCGCCCTCATCACAAATGGGTGGCTACTTCCCGGTCTTTGGCCGGCATTGCGAGGCCGGATACGAACCCTTATCGTGAGCCTGGATGACGTGGGACAGGCTCACGACCGGCTGCGCTGTTTGCCTGGACTGTACGCTCGGCTCGACGAATTCATGACTGCAATCCAGGCCGATCTCCTGAGACCGCGCCTGCTCGTAAACATGGTTCTATCCCAACTAAACCGCGGCGCTCTGCGTCGGGTGGCGCCCGTGGCTAAGAGATGGCGAGCCGGCCTTTACTTCTGTCCCATGGAAACAGGCGTGATGCTGGAGGCGGGCTTCAGTGGGTCAAGAAGCGCTCTGGCCCTACCGGCGCAGGACCTATTAGAAGCCGCCCGGCTCGCCCGCGAACTCAGAGCTGCCGGTTACCCAGTGCTCACCAGCCCGAAGTACCTGGACTTGCTTGCCCACGACCCATCCCTGCACACCTACCGCTGCAGTGCTCCATCCGCCATCCTCACCGTCAAGGCTGATGGATCAATTCGAGATTGCACTCGCCGGGATGTTGCAGTTGCCAAGCTCAGTGACCTCCGGGGGGCCGGGGCCTCGCTGATCACGCTCATTCAGAGTCCCGACTATCACGCCATGAGAACGAGGGCAAACTCTTGTACCGCCTGCAACAACCCCGATGTAATTGAGATGTCTTGGGCCTGGCAACTCCGGCTTTGCATGCTTCGGCACGCGTTGCATTTGGGGATCGGCTGATGGGAGATAGCGCCAAGCCCAGAGCCACAGCAACGACTCCTCCAGCATTCTGATCAGTGCCTTTGCCCTCGCGAAGCAGCTGTGAGGAGGCATTGGAGGAGTTCCTCACGCACAGCGTCGGTGCAGGCTGTCATGATTGAGCTATCCTCAGCTGCCTCCGAAATCTGTGACTGTGGACCCGGCAAGGCGGCTTGGGCTAGAGTAGGTGTGCTGCGCAGCGGACAGATGTTGCCCAATAGCGGGGAACGGAGGCATCCCATTAGCACGGTCATAGAGACGCACTTGGCTCTGCAGCCATTCGCCCTCTCGACGCTGTCCTTACGCAACCGCGTGCTTCGATCAGGCTGCTTCGAGGGACTCTCTCAAGGTGGGACGGTCACCAAGCGTTTGATCGACCACCACCGGCGCCTGGCCGCCGGCGGCGTTGCTATGACCACCCTCTCGTATTGCTCGGTGAGCTACGACGGGCGCGCTTTTGATCACGAGCTCTGGATGCGGCGGGGCATTCTTCCCAACTTGGAAGCTTTCACCCGGGCTGTCCACGAAGAGGGTGCGGCGGCCTCCATTCAACTGGGGCACTGCGGGTTCTTCGCCAGCCCCTCGGTCATCGGCCGGCGGCCACTCGGCGCCTCGTCCAAGCTCTGTCTCTTTCGCCTTTCCTACTGTCGGGAGATGACCTGTTCGGACATCGAAGAGAAGACAAAGGACTTTGTCAGCGCCGCCCTTCTGGCCCAGGAGGCGGGCTTTGACGCCCTTGAGATCCATGCTGGTCATGGTTATCTGCTCAGCCAATTCCTGTCCCCCTGGACCAACAGGAGGGGTGACGGCTACGGTGGGTCGCTTGCCAACCGACTCCGCTTCCCCGTCGACGTCATCGCGCAAGTGCGAGCCGCCGTGGGCGGCGACTATCCCATCCTGGTCAAGATGAACCAGCGAGACGGGATGAAGGGAGGGCTGGAGTTGGACGAAGCGGTGGAGGTGGCAAGAGCTTTCGAAGCGGCAGGCGCGAGCGCCCTCGTCTCCTCTTGCGGTTTCACCGCCCGCACGCCCCTGTATATGCTCCGCGGCCGCGTGCCGACCCGCGAGATGGCGCGTGTTCAGAAGAGAATCCTTACCAAGATCGGCCTAGCTGCGTTCGGCTGGGCCATGGTCCAGCATTACCCGTTTAGACCCCTGTTTCTGCTTGAAGGAGCCCGCCGGATTCGCGAGGCAGTCAGCATCCCCGTTGGTTACGTGGGCGGAGCGCTGTCGCTTAGAGATATGGACAACCTTATCGCGGAAGGATTTGCCTTCATCCAGCTAGGACGCTCCACCATCCGCGATCCCGGTTTCACCAACCGCCTCATAACCGGCGAAATCACCCAATCCGATTGCGACCACTGCAACCGCTGCATAGCCTCCATGAGCGCGGAGGGGGTGACGTGCGTCTCACAAGAGCGAGGACTACTCCCTGGGGCGAGCAAGTGACGGGCGGCTGGGCGCTTGTCACCGGAGCCTGCTCGGGAATCGGGCTCGAGCTGGCCCGCGAACTCGCTCGTCGCGGGCACCCACTGGTGCTGGTCAGCAACCGTGAGCCAGAGCTCGGCGGAGTCGCTCGACAGCTCTCCGGCGAGCACGGCATTCCAACCCACGCCATCGCCATTGATCTAGCACAGCCCGAGGCGGCCTTGAGCCTCTATGAGGAGGTGCAGCGTCGGGGAATCGAGGTGGAGATCCTCGTGAGTAACGCGGGGGTGTTCTTCTTTGGGGAAGTAGTCGACAGCGATCCATCGCAGGCGAGCGCGATGTTGCAGCTCCATGTGGTGACGCCTTCGCTCCTGGCGCAATACTTCGGTCGCGACATGCGCGCCCGGAGACGTGGGCACATACTATTCGTCTCCAGCATTTCGGCGTGGCGCGATTTCCCCGGCATCGCCTACTACGGCAGCTCTAAACGGTACCTGCGCAGCTTCGCCGCCTCCTTGCGCGAGGAACTGCACGCCTGGGGCGTCAACGTCACCTGCCTTGCGCCCGGCGCCGTTGCCACCAACCTGTACCAGCAGACCAGTATTCCGGTGAAGACCGCCGTCAAGTACAGGGTGATGAAAGATCCGGCCCGCGTGGCCCAAGCCGGCCTGCAGGGGATGCTCCGAGGCAAGGCACTGGTGGTACCTGGACTATCCGCTAAGTCGATGGCGCTTGTCATGGCCTTGGTGCCGAACTGGCTCATTCGGTTGGTCCGCATGCGCTCGCCGCTCCTGCCCGGCCCACGGGATCAAGAAGCCGTGTCCCGTGGCCCTCACGGGCAGCGGTGGAGGGCGGGGGGCTGACGAGCGGCACGTTCTACGCGCGGTTCCGGCTCGGCACGGCCCGCTATTCTTCTCGCCCTCGTTGCGAGGGAGCGCTCAAGCCGCCTCAGTCCTCCACCTTGAAGACTTTGTCGTGTTCGTGCACGGGTTTGCTCACTTTGATCCCGATCTCGTCGCCCTGTTTCGCTCCCGTCACCGACAGGTGTTCGATCTGGATCGAGGAGACTACCTGCTCGAGATCCGTCGAGTGACCTTCAATGCGGATTACATCCCCGCTTCTAAGAGCACCGTTGGTCAAACGAATCGCCGCCACCGAGATCTTGTCGAAGTAGTGGGTGACTACTCCGATCTCCTGCTCCGCCATGTGAGCCCTCCTTCTTGAGCATTAGATACCCTCGCACGCATTCCGAATGGAGCCGGGACGCCAACCGCCAACGAAGGCCGACCTGTCAAAAGGAGACCCAGGCGCTGATATCCTCGCTCGGCTTCGTCGGTCCTCCTTTTCGACTAACGGCGCGAGCGGGAGCACCGAGGCTGGGGTTGGCTGGCTAAGATGATAGGAGCCTAGCCGATCACCTCCCCGACTGGCTCCGACTCGATGGTCCGCTTGAGATTCTGCAGGCCGCGCCCATAGATCCGGTCCCACTGCCGCCGGAGGACCAGCACGTCGAGCAAGGGGGCAATGACCGGAGGCTTGGGCTCGTACTCAAGGTCTGGAGTACTTGGCGCCTACGCCCTCGGTCTTTTCGGTGAGCGGTTTCACGTTCTGACCGTAGTCGAGGTAGCAGGGGATGTTGCGCCAGTCTCGAGTGTACGCAAATACCACGGCTATCGGCTTCCCCACGACAACCTGCTTGGCGATTGTGGTCATGGCCTGGTCCTTTCTCTTCGCAATCGGCCACGTCCGGGGCTCTTGATTCAATCCTACGAGGGTCAAAGCTCCTGTCAAGAAGCACGCACGCTCAGCGGAGAAAATACTACTTCGGGGAATCGCGTCGCTTCCTCCTGGCCCTCAGCCCTGCTACCATTCAGCGTCTCAGTGTCCTTCTACAGGAGGATCGAGCAATTTTCAGAATCGATCAGAACGGGCCGGTATCGGCTGAGGTGTCGTCCAGTACCAGCTTCGTCATAGTCGAAGTCCCGATAACGGTACTGGGAGAACCACCACAAGACAGGGTTACTTTCCGCTTTGGCATCGGCTCCTTTAAGGGCCGTGAGACGAACCTGACCGTGAGGAGCGGGGCCCAGTCGAAGCTCACCTTTCGTATCCCAAAGGAGCTCTTCCGACCCAGAGAGCGTCTCCACTTGGAAGTGGTGGCCAAGGACCGAGCGGGCTCTGAAACGGTCCTCTGGGCCAAGCGCTACGAGGCTGGATGGCTGGGAAGCGTTCCTCACATCGAGCCGACGCCCGATCTCTTATCGGAGCGACCCGAGGAGAAGCTCTAGGGACCACAGGCTCGCCCGCGGTCGCCCTCGCGTCCGCGCGGCGGCTCGAAGGCCAAGAGGACCGTGGTTGGGGCAAGATGGCCAAAACGACAGGAACAATCTGGACCGGCACTAACAAGGTTCGGTCCGTAGCCGCGCTTGGTCTGGTAGGATGCATGGGCCAGTTGGTGACGAAAGCGACGGTTGCCGACAGTCGGGACCGGCATCCGATGGATGACTCCCGGCGAGGGAGATTTCCTCGCGCACGATACTGCTGTTGCGCACCGTCTCGTTGTTCCGTTCGTGGATTGGAGCCAGACACCACGTGCCCTCAGTGACATCCCTGCCTTTTCACTCGTTGCAGCCCCATGCCTGTTTCTGATCGGGCGGCGCGGACCTGGGGTGGTTTAATCGCCCGGTATGGCCGGTGGGTAGGCGCATCCGGACGGGTCACTTTCGAGGGCCAGTTGCCGCTCGGCGCCTTCATCGCCCTGCAGTGGCACAGCACGAACCTGACCATCATGGGAGTCCACGCTGAGCGAGAGCCCTCCCATTGCTTTCGCGCCTTCGTGCCGCCCGGTCTTCTGGGAGCGGTGATGCGGGGCTGTCTCGAGGGGTACGGCATGGAAGCGGTGGCGCTACCTCGCGACGGCGCCGGAAACCCGGTGGGCGGACTGAAGGAGATGGCCCGGGCGCTCAAAGAGGGCTGCGCCACCGGAATCGCCGTTGACGGTCCTCACGGGCCTGCGCGAGTCCTCCGGCCCGGCGCCCTCTGGCTGGCCCGACTCACCGGCCGCCCGATCGTGGTGGTCGGTGCCGCCGCCTGGCCGGCGATACGGGCTCCGTGGTGGGACCGCCATCTCGTTCCTCTGCCGTACTCTCGACTTGCACTCGTATACGGAGCCCCGATTACCGTCGAGCGCGATACCGCCATCGATCCCGACCTCTGCTCGGTGGTCGCAGACTCTCTCGGCGCTGCCGAGCGCCGAGCTTGGGAACTCGTCCGCCTGCCGTAGTCCCGGCGGTCAAGAAGGTCCGACATCCTCACCCTTCCCAACACACGCGACCGGAGACCGGGGAGTCCATCGACAGCTGGGGACGGGTGGCAGAGACCATGAGTCCACTGCAGGCAAACGTTATCGACCGTTGCCGCTCGTTCAGTAGCCGTGAGCGTCTGCCCAGTCGCTCCAGGCCTGAGCATCCCATGGGCCGATGATCTCGCCTTCTTGGTCGTAGTAGTAGCAGTCGTCGTTGCCCTCAGCGATGTAGCGCAGCGCTTGACCAGCGTAGTGGTCCGGACTATCCATGTCGGAGATCACGGTCCGCACGATGGTGGACCGATCCTCCGCCGACACCGCCTTCTTGTCCACGATCCGGACAAGCGCCTCGTAGGCCGGCATGCTGATCGAGGAGTTCTCAGACAGCCGCATCTCCATCAGGCGGGGCATGACCTCGGTGGCGACTCCGGCCACCCAATCCGCAGCGCCTTCGGCAAGCGCGTCGAAGAGATCTCCCTGGGGCCACACTTCTATCGACTCGATGGTCGCCACCGGGCCCCACACACGGCTAAGGGTTGTCAGCATCGGTTCCAAGAACGCGGCCTCGAAGGGCGCGTCGGCGGGATTGGGATGGCTCTCGGTGACCATGAAGGGGGGCTCGAAACGTCCGCTTATCTCCCAGCGCTCGCTCTCCAGACCGGGAACTGAGAATTCGGCCGCGCCTGTGTACGCCGCTCCGCTATAGACCGTCATATCCCCGGCCTCACCGGAGTATTGACTGCTGAGGGCTCGACCCTCCAGTTCGAAGGTGAGCACAGCATCACCGTCAAGGCCGGCGTCGCCACTTGCTAGCCCCATGATCTCAAGAGCGTCAACCACCAACTCGATGAGTTCGGGCGTGGCGCCTCCCTCGATCTTTGGGTAGCCGTCGCGGATGACGACGGACACGGTGCGCACAACAGCCTGTTCGTAGCCGGGCAACATCAGGGGGACAGGAGGCGCCTCGGTCGTCGTGGTGATAGCGGTCGTCGCGGTAGTTGCAGCCGTCGCGGTAGTTGCAGCCGTCGCGGTAGTCGTGACCTCATTCGTGACGGTGGTGGCCTCTGTCGTAGTGGTCATGGCCACCTCTTTCTCGCCACAAGCGGCAAGAGGAATGAGGAGTATGGCGATAGCAGGCAAGGCGAGAATGAGTGTGCGGCAAGCGAGCAGCTTAGCGGTCTTCATAGCGCAAGACCTCCTCTCCGGAAAGGGCGTCGGCGGGAGGCCATGCCCGTGCATGAACTCCGGCAAGGCCCTGGCGGCGACCTATCCGCGCTATGTGTATGGGGAGTTTTCTCTACTCCCCATGTTGCCCAGTGTAATGAAGGTCCATATCTATGGGGAAACTACATGCTTATGCAGCCTTCCCAGGATTGGCGGAAAAGAACCCCGTCGGCCGAGCGTGGTCGCTACCAAGAAGGGCTCTTCCCCACCCTAACCCCGACTGTCTGGGCCCACCACAGGACTCTCCATGAGGGCATCGTCGGACTGCCGAGCCGCTCCTCGGTTTGGTCCTTGAGCAGCACCCACTGCCCTGGAGAGCCAAAGAGGCCCTGATACTCGGAGTCGATGTGAAGATGCTTAGCCGACCAAGCTGCCCCCTCTTACCTGCCCCTCGCAGGCCTCAAAAACACTACAACCCCAGAAGCTGAATCAAGTTGTGGAGTATCTGGGCGACCTCTCCCCGGGGCATAGCGTCGTAGGGACCGAGTGTAGCCAGGTTGAGTCCCTGCATCAAACCACCGTATTCCGCCCGCGCAGCATTGGCCCCGTGGGTGGCGTCCGCCTGCCAGGTGCCGTACTCTGGCGGAGGAGGGGCCAGCGTCCCCGGGGCAAGATCATCGACCGTGCGCACTGCCATGGTCACGACCTGGTAGCGGCTGATATTGCCATAGGGATCGAAGGTCGTGGCAGTGTTGCCCACGGTGATGGCATGGGCCGCAGCCACAGAGACGTATCTGGAAGGATAGAGTGGGTCCGTGCCCATCTGCAGGGCCACGTCCATGAACGGGCAGATGTCACTCTCCGAAACGGGATAGCCTGCCGTCCCCACGATCATCTTGGCGAACTGCTGTCGAATGACCGAATCATCGGGGCCGAAGTTGCCGTTGGTGTAGCCACTGATGATGCCGCGGGAGGCTACGTCGTTGATAGCTGTGCAGTAGGGGCAGACACAAGAGAGATCGGGGAAAGCGAAGTAACGCAGAACCAGATCTACATATATTGGGTCGATCCCGTCGAACAGAAATATCTCAGAACGTACGATGTTGTAGACATGGCATTCGTTGTTGCCCTCGGCCACGACCCGAAACTCGCGACCGGCCTCGATACCCCAGATGGCAAAAGTACCGTCCGCGTTCCTGGCGATATAGGAGTCAGCCTGGGGTTCTTCGATGTACTCAACAAAGACATCCGCCTGTGTGATTCCGACGCCGATGTCATCGACAACGATGCCTGTAACCGCAGGGGGGCCAGCTGGCGGTTCGAGCGTGAAGTTCATCTCCACGGGAGTACCCTCGTACAAGAATGATGGCGTGTCGAGCCAGTGCACTGGCGCATATCCGTCGGCCTCCACCCCTAAATGGTAGTAAGTGTCCGGGTAGGGCTCCACATCGTAGAAGGCGTAGTCCCCCTCATCATCGGCCACCGTAGAATTCACCTCACCGGGCGGACCCATACCTCCGGGCCAGTCGCGTATGAGGGCTATTCTCGCTCCGGGAATGGGCTCGTCCGTGGAGGCGTCCGTCACAACACCGTAAATGGAAACCGTTTCCCCATCCGAAGCGCATGGACGGATGGCCCCCGGAGAACCTTCCTCACCGGCGAGCGCTGGAGTCGCCTGCCAAAGAGCCAAGCCGAGCAGAAGTAGAACCAGTACTGCCAGAGGGCCGACCCGTATTCTCCGACTCCTCACTTCGGCCGCCCCTGAGATGAGCAAGGCATCCGGGCGTTCTACTGACAATTTCATCTCACACCTCTTGGCGGTCGGTAACACTCCTTTCATGAAGGGTGCTTTGAGAAGAGCAGTCCTGGATCACAAATGGTTCGCCATCCTGCACCTCCCTGATCATCCATTAGAGAAGAATGCGCAGACATCCCATGATGAGGGGGTGTTCGTGGATACGGACACGTTCAACTATTGGTACATGGATTCGACCAGTATCGCTAGGTGCTCTTCGCTACTCCGTCACCTTCTGGGAGCCCGAGCGCCTAGCCTGGCCGCACGACCACTCTGCGCGTACCAACCGTCGATTCTCAAGAAGATTCACGAATCCCGTTACCAAGAATTTAGCGTGAGGGTCCCGGAAAAGAAATCACCCGAAAGAACGCTCTAGACCAGCCAGCCGGTCTAGCCAGCTAGCCCCGAGGCACTAGAGGACATCCTGCCGGGCCGCGTAGGCGGCGGCCTGCTGGCGATTATGAAAGCCCATCTTGTTCAGGATCTGGTGGACGTGGATCTTGACGGTATGGGGAGAGAGGTGTAGTTCCTGAGCGATCTCCTGGTTGGTGCCCCCCGGCCCAAGGCCTTCATGACCTGCCGCTCGCGGGGGGTCAGTTGGTACTCCGGTCGCTCCCTATCGTGGGCGCCGGTCACCACCGGGGCCATGTCGTGGGAGACCAGAATGTCGCCCTGAGCGAGCAGTCTCACCGCTGCCAAGAACTCGCGTGCTTCCATGTTGACCGATAGACAACCGCTCGCCCCCGCCTCCAGGACCGAGGTCAGGTCGTGATGGGTCTCCGGCCGGGTTATGACCGCGACAGGCGCCTTGCTGCCGGACGCCACCAGGTCTGCAACAAGCGAAACGACCACGCCCGGTGCTTCCCAGGCTAGGAGGATAAGGTCCGGGGAATGGTCCTCAAGACCGGCCATGAGGCGAGTACCGTCTCCCTGCTGCCAGACCACCTGGAAGCCGTCTGTCTCCAGGATGCAACGCAGGCCTTCTCGTATCAGAGCGTTGTGATGAACAAGGACGATGCGCTTCGGGGCACGACCAGCGCCCTCCGCTCGCTCATACATGATTCACCCACTGCTAGAGTGTGGCCGCGCAACAGGGCCTTTTCGACGGCCCGTATCATCAGTCTACAACTTCCCACGAGGCGCACAACCCAGTCTAGCTCTTCCAGTCTACCGCCACTACATCCAAAGACCGAGGACGGTCTCCAGGCATGACCGGTCTCTGCAGGCAGAGCCCCCCGGTGTCTAAGACCACCGAAGGCCCTGCCGCGACCGCCAGCATCATGCCCGCAAACGGCGCTTCGAGACATCTTTTGAGAAGACGCCGCCGAACCGGCACGACCAGGCCGGCGACAGAGGCGCGGGTTCTCACTTCAAAAAAACGGGGGCCGCCCCTGAACATTTGAGAACCAGTCACGGTACTATCATAGGAAGTCCACCCAAGAATGGGGTCAGGTCAAACCTATGTCTCGGCCGTTCTATCGGAGATCGTTGTGTATAGCTTGTTTGGGGTGAACACTTATGGTTAGGCGGGCTATAGGAGCCAAGCTACTTTTGGTACTGCTGGTTTTCGCCCTGATGATGGTCATTCCATTGTTCGTGAAGGATCTGTTATACATACAGCTCTTTATAACGGCCGCCATAATGGCTATCGCCGTTATGGGGATGGATGTGCTCTTTGGGTATGTGGGATATGTTTCCTTCGGTCAGGCTGGTTTTATAGCCATCGGTGCTTATACTACGGCCTTTTTGATGGCAAAGGTGCACGTTTCAGTTCCTTTGGCCATACTGTGTGGCATGTTTTTGTCTGCCTTCATGGCGTATCTACTGAGTTTTGCCATTTTTAGACTATCTGGCATTTGCTTTGCTATTGGTACCATGGCTTTTGGTCAGCTTGTCTGGGTTATTTGCTTTCACTGGCGGGGTGTAACGGGTGGCATGTTCGGTATTTTTGGTTTAAAGACCCCTGGCGGCTCGTTACCAAACTATTACTATTTTGTGTTCTTGATCATGTTTGCTGTGTTGTTTTTGCTACGTCGGCTGGTGAAGTCACCGATTGGGGAGGCTCTTACTGCAATTAGGGGAAACGAGAAGCTGGCGGAATGCGCTGGTATCCCGACGCTGAAATCGAAACGCTTTGCTTTTGTGCTATCTGGGATCGTGATGGCTCTTGCCGGTGGGTTGTGGGTGTGTTTGTGGAGTTTTGCCACCACGGAATCATTCACTCTGTCGCTTTCATTGCAGGTGCTGGTGATAACCATGATTGGTGGAGTGGGGACTCTTGTTGGACCTGCTGTTGCAGCTTTTGTGCTGCAGTTTCTGATGAAGTACTTGTCTATGACTGTGCCGGCGTTAACGTGGATCATCTATGGTGCGCTGTTGATACTAACTGTCATGTTTCTTCCTGGAGGCCTCGCAGGGAGTTTTTATCGTGTGGTCGATGCTGTAAGAGCAAGGCGGAAGGAAGCAGAGAGGATCAGTGTCACTATTGACAGCACAGGGTCTGAGTAAACGGTTTGGTGGTCTGCTCACAGCCGACCTCTGCAGGCGTCGCTCCTTTTGGCTTTCTATGGGGCGAATGCGGCGTTGACACCTCAACTCCCGTTCGGCCAATAGACTACTTGCGGGGCAACGACGTAAGAAAGGAGACGACCTTCGCGGAAGGTTTGTCACCCTGCCCTCCGAACCCACCTGCGGGCTTGGTTGCGGGAGGAGGTTCGCCAGAAAAGCTGCGTTCGCACACGATCCTTTTGTCAAGAAGATCGACGATGGAGATGCGGAAACGCCAGCGATATGCTTTGGTTCCGTCTGTGTAAGACCCGACTTCAGTCCTCTCGGTCTTGAGCAACACCACCGTGCCCACCTCTTCTGGTGAGACGGCAGCCAGCTCAACGAGGTCGTGAATGAGGCCGTCCAGTGCCCGCCTCTCAACGTCTACCACGACCAACTTTCCTTGGATGTAGCCATCGTTCGTGTCTGCATCGGGACTTCGTGCATAACTCGCGGTCTGAAGGTATTCCCCGAGACTCGGCTCAAAGGCATCGAGGTATGCAAGCCAGTTTTTTGGTGAGGTGTCCTCCTGGCAGCCCGAGAGAATCACGGTCATCGGGAAAAGTGTCAATGCCGGTTGAATATGGACCCCTCTCTGCCGAGGTAAAACGGACCCCTCTCCGTTAGTTCTCTTCGGCCACC
>ENA-ORXD01001699-ORXD01001699.1-sediment-metagenome-genome-assembly--contig:-NODE-1699-length-16975-cov-3.705291_pt1 | contig 16975 bp, 12 predicted proteins | sample MGYA00237862_ERZ511471 | MGnify/ENA metagenome assembly ERZ511471
GAACGTGTGTTCGTGTCAATGGGCATGATAGGGACGGCCGGTGACGGAAAAGCCGGCACGGTCGCCGGCCGGAGTATGCGGGGCGTCGCCCCGCCGTCAGTCGAGGTGGTCCGCCGGGTCCTCGGCGGCCGACTCGTCCGCGGCCATCTCGTGGCAGAAGCGCAGCGTCTCCCCCCCGTCCTCCGTGGTGAGCAGCGTGTACAGCCGGCGTAGCTCGGCGACAGGGTCGGGGTGGTCGTCGACGCGCAGGTCGACGAAGGGGACGACCGTGCGGTGCATGACGACCACGGCGGCGGACTGACGCCCCCGCCGGTCACCCCCGGCGGCCTGGCCCGCCTCGAGGGCGGCGATCAGGCGGTCGGCGAGATCGCGATCCGGGTCCGCCGTCAGGTACGTGTCCTCCATGGCCGCCACCGTCTCCTGCGAGACGAGGATGTTGCCGGCGACGGCGTAGTCCTCTCCGTGGGTGTGGCCGCACCAGGGGTCGGCCTTCGCCCCGGTGTAGGCCGCGGAGCGGCCCTCGGCGTCGACCACCGTGAGCTGGCGGTAGGCGGCGCAGGAGTCGCCGGCGAGCGCCTCCTCCATCGCCTCGGCGGCGTCGAGGCCCTCCTCGAGCAGACCCAGCGTGACGGGACCCAGGAAGGGGTTGACCCAGGCCTGGGTGGCCACCGCCCCGACCCCGGCCCGCACCCAGGGGCAGATGGAACCGACGGCGAGGACCTTGGTCGAGACCGCCATGCCGAGCATGCCGGTCGAGCGGTCACGGGCGACGATCGAGAAGGTCACGGCGCATCTCCTTCGGCGCCACCGGCGAGGACGAGGTCCAAGATCCGCGACTCGAGCACCTGCGTCTGGGTGAGGTCGGTCGCGCGCAGCGCCTCGCGAGCGATGCCGACCAGCGCCGCCTCGGGCAGCAGGCCGACGACCTCGCTGCGGCGCACGGCGACGCCGGCGGCGGCCGCGCGCTCGGCGACCGCCGCGTACGCGGCCGCCATCGAGGTCACGCGGTGATCGGTGAGGTTCATCGAGACCTGGACGCCGTCGTCGAGGGCGAGGCCGATGGCCTTGAGGCACGGCAGGCCGCCGTCGCGCTCGCGGATGGCCGTCGCGATGGCCTTGGCGAGCGCGAGATCGTCGGTCTCGAGGTCGACGTTGTAGGCGACGAGCGCGGCACGGGCGCCGATGGCGACCGCGCCGGCGGTCGGGTGGACCCGGGGCGGGCCTTCGTCGGGGGCCCGCCCCGGCTCGCGCCCGATCGCCTCGCGCAGGCCCTCGAAGCCGCCCTCGCGGACGACGGCGAGGTTGCGGCGCTTGTCGCTGCGCGCCGCCTCCTCGTAGAAGTACACGGGGATCTCGAGCTCGGCGGCGACGCACCGGCCGAGCTCGTGGGCGAGGGCGACACAGGCGGCCATGTCGTCGTCCTTGAGCGGTACGAACGGCACCACGTCGGCGGCGCCGAAACGCGGGTGGGCGCCCTCGTGCACGTTGAGATCGATGAGACGGGCGGCCGCGGCGACGCCGCCGAGGGCGGCCGCGGCGGCCGCCTCCCCCGGCCCCGCGAAGGTGATCACGGAGCGGTTGTGGGTGGCGTCGCTCTGGCGGTCGAGGACGTGGACGCCGGGCACCGCGGCGATCGCGGCGACGATCTCGTCGACCACCTCGGGGCGGCGCCCCTCGGAGAAGTTGGGCACGCACTCGACGACGGTCACGCTCGCCTCCTCCCCGCCGGCACACTCATACCCGCTCCCGCCGACGACGGCCGGGCGGGCGTCCCGGCGGCGCCGGCACCAGCCCCGCCCGCACCCCGGCCGTCCGGCCGGCGCTCATGAGACGTCGTCCGCCGGCTCGCCGCCGACGACGACGGCGTCGACCAGGTTGACCCCGTAATGGTACGGCAGCTCGGCCCGCGTCGCCGCGTCGAGCACGACGAGGTCGCAGGCCGCCCCCGGCGCGAGCACGCCGACCTCGCCCGTGCGGCGCAGCGCCGCCGCGCCGCCGGCGGTCGCCGCCCAGAGCGCTTCGTCGGGCGTCATCCGCAACTCCTGGCAGGCGAGCGAGATCACCATCTGCAGGTTCTCGCAGTAGCTCGACCCGGGGTTGAAGTCGCTTGCCAGGGCGACGGTGACGCCGGCGTCGAGGAAGGCGCGCGCCGGCGCATACCCGGCGTGCAGCGTGTAGCTCGTGCCCGGGAGGAGGACGGCGACGGTGCCGGCGGCACGCAGCGCCGCCATGTCGCCGGCGGTCGCGAGGATCAGGTGGTCGGCCGAGGCGCAGCCGAGCTCGGCGCCCATAGCCGCAGCGCCGGTGTGGGCGAGCTCCTCGGCGTGGAGGCGCAGTCCGAGGCCGCGGTCGCGGGCCGCCTCGAGCACGCGCCGCGCCTGGGCGACGGTGAAGGCGCCCTCGTCGCAGAAGACGTCGCACCACTCGGCCAGAGGCGCGCAGGCGGGGATCTGCTCCTCGCAGACGGACGCGACGTACTCGTCGGCACGCCCCTCGTACTCGGGCGGCACGAAGTGCGCGCCGCAGAAGGTGAGCGAACGGCGCACAGGGTGCGGCACGGTGGCGGCGCGCAACTGCTTGGCCTCGTGCTCGGCGGAGAGCCCGTAGCCGCTCTTGACCTCGACCGTGGTGGTGCCGTGGGCGAGGAAGCTGTCGAGGCGGCGCGCGGTGAGGGCGGCGAGATCCTGCTCACTCGCGGCGCGCGTCGCGTCGACGGTCAGGCGGATGCCGCCGCCGCGCTGCAGGAGCTCGAGGTAGGTGACCCCGGCGAGCCGCTCTCCGTACTCCGCGGCGCGCTCGCCGGCGAACACCGCGTGCGTGTGGCAGTCGACGAACCCGGGGAGCACACAGGCGCCTTGGGCGTCGAGCTCGACGGCGTCGGCCGCGAGGCCGACCTCGCGCGCGAGGTCGGCCTCGCGGCCGACCCACACGATCGTGCCCTCGTACGCGGCGAGCGCGCCGTCGGCGATCACGCCGAGCCCCTCGCGCGCGGGGCGCGTCATCGTCACGAGCTCGCCGGCGTCGCGCAGCACGAGGTCGGCGAGCCGCCGGCCCTTGTCGTCGGTCGGCGGGCCGCCGCTCACGGTCCGCCCGTCACGCGTCGGATGCGGTGGGTCCCCGGCCCGAGCACCTGCGTCACCGGTCGGTCGGTCCTCGCGCTCACGCGCCCGGCCGCTCACGGCACCATCGGCAGGTCGAGGTCGGACTCCCGGACCTTCTCCAGCGCCTCGGGGTAGCCGGCGTCGGCGTGGCGCATGACCCCGGTGCCCGGGTCGGTGGTGAGCACGCGGCGCAGGCGCTCGGCCATCATCTCCGTGCCGTCGGCGACCACGACCATGCCGGCGTGGAGGCTCTTGCCGATGCCCACGCCGCCGCCGTGGTGGAAGCTCACCCAGCTCGCCCCGGCCGCCGTGTTGAGCAGTGCGTTGAGGATCGGCCAGTCGGCGATCGCGTCGGAGCCGTCGCGCATGCCCTCGGTCTCGCGGTACGGCGAGGCCACCGAGCCCGAGTCGAGGTGGTCGCGGCCGATGACGAGAGGCGCTTTGACCTCGCCGGTGCGCACGAGCTCGTTGAAGGCCTCTCCGGCCTTGGCCCGCTCCCCGTACTCGAGCCAGCAGATGCGGCAGGGCAGGCCCTGGAAGTGGACCTTCTCCCCCGCCATGCGCAGCCAGCGGCTCACCATCTCGTTGTCGGGGAAGAGCTCGAGCAGGGCGCGGTCGGTACGCGCGATGTCGGCCGGGTCGCCGGAGAGCGCGGCCCAGCGGAAGGGGCCGTTGCCGCGGCAGAAGAGCGGACGGATGTAGGCGGGGACGAAACCCTCGAAGGCGAAGGCGTCGGCGTAGCCGGCCGCCTTCGCCTCGCCGCGGATGTTGTTGCCGTAGTCGAAGACGTGAGCGCCGGCGCGCTGCAGGGCGACCATCGCCTCGACGTGGATGACGATGCTTGCGACGGCGCGACGCACGTACTCCTCGGGGTCGCGCCGGCGCAGCTCGAGCGCCTCGGCGAGGCTCATGCCGTTGGGCACGTAGCCGTTGAGCGTGTCGTGAGCCGAGGTCTGGTCGGTGACGAGGTCGGGTGTGATGCCGCGGCGCACGAGCTCGGGGTAGACGTCGGCGGCGTTGCCGAGCAGGCCGATCGAGAGCGGCCGCTTCGCGGCCACGGCCTCGTCGGCCAGGCGCAACGCCTCGTCGAGCGTGTCGGCGGAGACATCGAGGTAGGCGGTCTCGAGCCGGCGGCGGATGCGCTCCGGGTCGACCTCGACGCAGAGCGCGACGCCGCCCGCCATGGTGACCGCCAGCGGCTGCGCCCCGCCCATGCCGCCGAGCCCCGCGGTGAGCACGAGGCGGCCGGCGAGGTCGGCGCCGTAGTGCTTCTGCCCCGCCGCGGCGAACGTCTGATAGGTGCCCTGCAGGATCCCCTGCGTGCCGATGTAGATCCACGACCCGGCGGTCATCTGGCCGTACATGGTCAGCCCGAGAGCGTCGAGGCGGCGGAATTCGTCCCAGGTGGCCCAGTCGCCGACCAGGTTGGCGTTGGCGATGAGCACGCGCGGCGCCCACTCGTGCGTCTGGAAGACGCCGACCGGCTTGCCCGACTGCACGAGCAGGGTCTCATCGTCGCCGAGGCGGCGCAGGGTGGCGACGAGGGCGTCGAAGCTCGCCCAGTCGCGCGCCGCCTTGCCGGCCCCGCCGTAGACGATGAGCTCGTCGGGCGCCTCGGCCACCTCGGGGTCGAGGTTGTTCATCAGCATGCGCAGGGCCGCCTCCTGCTGCCAGCCGCGGCAGCTCAGCTGCGTCCCGCGCGGCGCGCGCACCGGGCGCGGCCCTGAGGGCTCGGGCATGGTCACCTCCACGTCACGCGCGCCCTCCACGGCGCGCGGCCACCGCCAAGGATACCGCTCGCGCGACGATGAGGCGCACGGAGGCCCAGACGCCCCGGGACACGCACCCGTCCCTGCGGCCGCCACCCTGCCATAGCGATCTCACCACGACCGACGTGCTCGGCACTGCGAAGCCCCCGCGCCGCAGCGCTTCGTCGTCTGTGGCGGGCCCTGGCACATGAGCTTCCTCGCCCTGCTTGCCGGCGCCGGCCGGGGCGACGGCCGGCCGCTCCGCAGCGTAGCCGCAGGGCGCACACCCTGCCGGCGTCTCAGCCGGCGTCTGAGCCGGCGTCTGAGCCGCCCTCCGTCGCGAGGGCGCCGGCGCGCCGCCTGCCCCCGTAGCGCCGTGTGAAGACGGCGCCGGCCGCGAGCCCGACCGGGATCGGCAGCCAGAAGGCTACGAGACGGTAGGCGAGCACCGCGGCAGTGGCCTCGGCGGCGCCGACGCCGGCGAGGCTCAGGGTGGCCACGAGCCCCACCTCGACGAAGCCCACCCCGCCGGGCGTCAGCGGGATGGTCCCCAGTACGCCGGCGACCACGAAGGCAAGGAGGGCGAGCGACGGCCGTGCCGTGGCGCCCACGGCGGCGAGGGCGGCGAGGAGCGAGGCGAAGTCGAGCAGCCACTTGCCCGTGGCGGCCGACAGCGCCAGCCACCACTTGTCGCCGAGGGAGCGCTTGATGAAGTCGCGCTCCTCGACGAGGCGCGCGGGCAGCTCGTCGCGCGGCGCGCCCGCCGGCCGCAGACGGTCGAGGATGCGGCGCGCGATGTGGCCCAGCCACAGCAGCAGGCGGTCGGTGAAGAGGATGACGGCGCCGCCCACGATGATCAGCGCCGCGGCAGCGACGCCGATCTCGAGCGCCCGCACCAGACTGCGACCGATGGGCGCCCCGGCGAAGATCGCCGGCAGGGAGAACACGGGAAGGACGACCAGCGTGGCGGTCGAGAGCAGGGTGGCCGCGGTCAGCCCGGTGACGGCGCGCCCCTTCGGGGTGCCGGCGGCGACGAGCATCTGGTAGCCGAGCGAGCCGACGGAGGCGGCCCCCCCGGGCACGATGCGCCCGAAGGCGTTGCTCGCGAGCTGGGTCAGGGCCAGCACCGACCAGCGGCGCTCGTGCACGGTGACCCGCATGACCGCCCAGTAGCAGGCGAAGCTCGCCGCCTGCAGGGCGGCCATGAGGACGAACCAGTACCAGCCGATCGTGCGCAACCCGGGGACGGCATCGAAGAAGCCGACGAGCTGCGGCCAGACGAGGTAGAGACCGACGGCAGCGGCGGCGAGGAACACGAGCGTCTTCACCGGCACGCGGAAGCCGCGCGGGGCCGTCGGCGGCGCGGCCGGCGAATGGATGACGAGCACGCGCGGCAGCCCGAAGCGGTAGTGCGCCGCGGGGATCACCGACGTCGCCTCGTCGTGAGCGTCGAAGGCCACGTCCTCGTCCGGGGCGGGCGTCAGCGGGACCCGGCGGAACCTCGTCCGCCGTGCCGCGCCGCCGGCCTCGCCCTCGAACTCGGCGGCCGGACGCTCGGCCTTCTCGGCCAGAGCCTCGGCGTTCTCGGCCGGATTCCCGCCGTCGGCGGCGCGACCCTCCTCCCCCCCGCGGGAGCCGGAGCGCGCCGCGACGCGTGCAGCCGCTGCGGACGACGCGCCGTCGTCCCACTCCTCGTCGAACCAGTCGGCGCCCGGCAGGCCGCCTCGCGTCGCGCCCTCGTCCATGCTCGACAGCATACCTCCGGCCCGACCCCGGCTGAGCGAGCGGGGCGGGAGAGCGCAAGGCAGCTCGCGGCCCGGACGCGGGCGGCAGGGCGCGCCTTGTGTGCCGGCACGGCCGCGCAGGCCCCCGCGGTGCCGGGAGCCGACGCCCGCGGACACGCGGGCCGACGCGGCCGCGCGGGCGACGTGACGAAGCAGGCGCGAGACACGAAGCAGGAACGAGACGACGAAGCGGGCGGGGCTGCCATTCGGCAGCCCGGCCGCTTCGCTCTGTTCACGCGCCGTCAGCGGCGCGCCGGCGTCAGGCCTTACGGTACGACCACAGGCGCAGGACCCTGCGGCCGTAGAGCTCGTTCCACACCTGGGCGATGGAGGCGTACACGGCGGAGAGGCCGACGAAGATGCCCTCCCAGCCGGCGATCTTGGTGATCGTGGCGTTGCCGGTCCAGTCGCCGATGGCGAGCAGCACGAAGAGCACGGTGAGGCTCGCGAACACGGTCTGCAGCGCGCGGTTGATGCGCAGCGTGCCGATGAACATCAGCCCGGTGAAGACGCCCCAGGCCATGAGATACCAGCCCATGGCGACGTCGTCCGGGCCCTCGACGCCCATCCACTTTGGGAAGACGATGAGGCCGACCAGCGTGAGCCAGAAGAGGCCGTAGGAAAGGAAGGCGGTCATGCCGAAGGTGCTGTTCTTCTTCCACTCCATGATGCCGGCGATGACCTGCGCGATACCGCCGTAGAAGACGCCCATCGCGAGGATCATGGTGTTCATCTCGTAGAACCCGGCGTTGTGGATGTTGAGCAGGATGGTCGTCATGCCGAAGGCCATGAGGCCGAGGGGGCCGGGGTTGGCCGTCGCGTCCTGCAGGGTGGCGACCACCGTGCGGCGCTCGCCCATCGCCTGGATCCACTCTTCGGGTACTTCGACCTGCGCAGCGTCGGGCAGCTTCTCTTCACTCATAGGCTGGGGCCTCCTCGATGCCTGGCTTCTTGCACACAACGAGCGCCGCGGCCCGCGGGGCCGCGACGCCAGACCCGATGATTGTAATCACACCGCCGCGCGTCGCCGCTACCGGCGGCGGGCGCCAGGACGTCTAGCGCTGAGCCACGTGTCGGTACACGGCGGCGAAAGGGCCGGCGTGCGCGACGGGAGGGCGGGCGCCACGGAGCGGCGGGCGGCTGCGACGCTCAGCGGCGCGCGAGCTCGCGCACGACGGCGGCGAACGCGCCGTCGGCGACCGCCCGCGTCACCGCCTCGATCTCGGGCGCCAGGTACCGGTCACGCTCCAGGGTCGGCGCGAGCCCGCGCACGACGGCGTGGCCGCGCGCCGTGCCGGCGCCGGGCTCGAGCGGCGCCAGCAGGTCGATGGCCTGCGCCGCGCAGAGCGCCTCGACGGCGAGCACGGTCTGCGCGTTGCGCACCACCTGCTCCAGCTTGAGGCCCGCCGTCATGCCCATGCTGACGTGGTCCTCCTGGTCGCCCGACGTGGGGATCGAGTCGACGCTCGCGGGGTGACAGAGGACCTTGTTCTCGGCGACCAACGCGGCGGCCGTGTACTGGGCGATCATGTAGCCGTTGTTGAGGCCGCTGTCGCGGGTGAGGAAGGGCGGCAGCTCGCTCAGCGAGCTGGTCAGCAGGCGGAAGGTGCGGCGCTCGCTGATGCTGGCGATCTCACTGACGCTCATCGCCGCGAGGTCGAGCGCCAGGGCGAGCGGCTCGCCGTGGAAGTTGCCGGCGGAGATGATCTCGCCCGAGTCGACGAAGACGATCGGGTTGTCGGTCACGGCGTCGACCTCGACCCCCACGACGCGACGCAGCCAGGCCAGGGCGTCGCGACAGGCGCCGTGCACCTGCGGGATGCAGCGCAGCGAGTAGGCGTCCTGCACCTTGTCGCAGTTGAGGTGGCTGAGCATGATCGCGCTGCTCTCGGTCGCGGCGCGCACGTTGGCGGCGCTCGTGAGCTGGCCGGGGATCGGTCGCAGCGCCTGGATGCGCTCCTGGAAGGGCCCGACGGAGGCGCGCAGGCCCTCGAGGCTCATGGCACCGATGAGATCGGCCGAGTCGAGGAGCGCCTCGCCGTCGACGACGGCCATGCATCCGATCGCCGCCATGAACTGGGTGCCGTTGAGCAGCGAGAGGCCTTCCTTCGCCTCGAGCGTCACGGGCGCGAGCCCGGCGGCCCGCAGGGCGGGCCCGCTCAGCTCGCGCCCCCCGTCCTTTGTCAACAACTCGCCCTCGCCCATCATCGCCAGCACCAGGTGGGCGGACGGGGCGAGGTCGCCGGAGGCGCCGAGAGACCCGCGCGAGGGCACCCAAGGCACGAGGTCGGCGTTCAGCAGCGCGGCCACGAGCTCCGCGACCTCGAGGCGCACACCCGAGTAGCCCCGGGCGATGGTGTTGAGACGGATAATCATGGCGGCGCGGACGACGTCGCGCGGCAGCGGCTCGCCGACGCCGACGGCGTGGCTGCGCACGAGGTTCTCCTGCAGCTCGCGCACCTTGGCGACCGGGATGTGCGTGGTGGCCAGCTGGCCGAAGCCGGTGGTCACCCCGTAGGCGACCTGCTCGTCGGCGACCACGCGCTCGATCAGGGCGCGCGCCGCCGCGATGCGGCCCCGCGCGCCCTCGCCGAGCTGCACGGTCGCGCCGCCGCGCGCCGCCGCCGCGACCTGCTCGATGGTCAGGGGTCCGTCGCCGATCGAGATCGTGTCCACGCATGCTCCTTCGTCGCCGCAGGCAGTCTAGGCCCGCGGCGAGGGCCCGCGCAACGCGGCGCACCGGGGAGACACGAAGGGGGCGGGCGCCGCAGTCGCGGCGCCCGCCCCCTTCGTGCCTCGCGAGACCGCAGCCTCGCTCAGACGCTCAGCCTCAGAGCGCCTTGAGGATCCTCGTCAGCGAGTACTCGATCTCGAGGCCCGTCGCCGGGTTGCCCTCGGCCTTGGCACGCACCCACCACTTCACGCCGGGGCTGAGCTTGACCGACCAGGCGCCGGCGTCGTTGTACGTCTTCACCGTCTTGATGGTCTTCCAGCCGCTGGTCGCGGTCTTGCGCTGGATCTCGACCGGCGTGCCGATCGGCACCGCGGCGCCGTCCAGCGAGTAGCGGCCGTAGATCTTGTAGTAGCTCGAGTACTTGACGACCTTCCTCAGCCACAGGTTCTCCGGCCAGGTGAGCATCGCCTGGAAGCCCATCGTGGAACGCCCGGTCTTGAGGCCACCCTCAGGCCCGAGCAGCGGGTCGGCGTAGGCGAGGAAGAGGCTCGGGACGTAATGAGCGATGCGCTGCGCCCAGATGTCAGTCTCGAGGTCCCACGAATCGTCTAGGTCCTTGGCCACGGGGTAGGTGTCGTAGAAGCCGTACCAGTCGTCGGTGGGATCGAGCTCCTCTTCCTCCCACAGCGGCGGCAGGTAGCTCTCCGGATCTCCCGTCCACCAGTTGGCCAGCACTTCGTCCCAGTACACGCCGGCGTAGAGGTACTGCTCGACGCAGAAGGGCATCGGCGCGGCGACCGGGTCGTACGTCACGAGCTGGTTCACGACGTCGGCCGGCCACTCGAGCCGACATGCCCCTTCGCCCGCCGACGTCGGCCTGAAGTCGTACGGTCCGCCGTACCGCGGGCCCGTAAGCTTGAGCCACTTCGTGGCCGAGAGCGGGAGCCGATACTGCTGGAGATAGTACGTACTGCTGTCATAGACATCGTCACTGAGGTCAAGGGCGATCTGCGGGTAGTAGCCCCACACCTGGTACTCGGCGAACCCGTTGAAGGCGACGATGACGACGTAGTAGACGTCGCCCTCCATGTACTCGCTGATCTCCAACGTGTACGGGTCTACGTCGTAGACGATGTCCTGATGGACGACGTCGGTGACCTGGTAGTCGACGTACTCCTTGCCCGCGAAGATGCCCATGCAGCCCATCTCGGCGGTGAGCAGGTTGCCGTCGGCATCCAGCAGGTAGAGGTCGAAGTCAGACGTGGTCGGCTTGAACTTGAGCTCCAGGTGGATGTACCCGGTGTGGTTCACGCCCGGTTGCCCGACCGGCGTGAGCCTGCGGATCTGCACCTGGGTCGTGTCCCAGATCGTGCGCTCGTGGACACCCGGCGAGCTCTGCCAGTTGGTCGAGGTCACGGCCAGCGCCGATGCCGCGACGGTCAGCACCACGAGCGTGGCGAGTGTCACCGCCACGATCGCGAGCCTCATTGCCCTGTGCATATCAGACGACCCCCTTCTCGGAACTGAACGTCGCGGAACCGCTTGCGTAGGTACGCCCCACCCCCTCGGCCTTTCGCCCATAAAGGCTGATTTGCCACACTATACTGGCACGCAAGGTCGAAGTAAACGGATCCGCGTCGCCAGTGGTCGACACACCGTACGCCAGTCGCGGCGCCGAAACCAGCCCCCTTCAGGGCGTGAGTCGACTCAGAGGGCTTTGAGGGTGGCCGCGACCGAGTACTCGTCGGCGAGGCCGGTGGCGGGGTCGCCGGCGGCGTGGGCGCGTACCTTCCAGGTGCGCTGCGGGCGCAGGCGCACGTACCACCAGCCGCGCTCATTGGTCTCGAGCGTGGTCACGGCCACCCAGTCGCCGCCCTCGACCTGCCGCTCGATGGTGACCTCGGCGCCCGGCACGCGCCGCCCGTTGAGCGAGAGCGTGCCGGCGAGGAAGTACGAGGCCGGGCGCGACACGACCCTGTCGAGGCGCAGGTTCTCGGGGTAGGTGAGGGTCGCCTTGAAGCCGAGGGTGGTCTCGCCGACCTTCACGCCACCGTCGGGGCCGGCCAGCGGATCGGCGTAGGCGAGGAAGAGGCTGGGGACGTAGTGGAGCAGCCTCATCGGGGTCACCACGCCGCCGCGCGCGACCGTGAACGTGTCGCTCAACCCGTAGCCCCCGTCGGGCAGCGGCGCCGGCAGGTGGTTCTCGACCTCACCGTAGTGCCGTGCCACCTGGTCCCAACGGAAACCGGCGTAGAGGTACTGCTCGACGTCGGCCGGCATGGGCGCCGCGGCCGCGTCGTAGGTGACCTGCCAGCGGTCGTCGACGATCTCGGCCGGCCACTCGAGGCGGCACTCGCCCTCGCCGAGCGAGGTCGGCCTGAAGTCGTAGGGCTCGCCGTAGACCGGCCCGCTGATGCTGGCGTGCCCGCCGGGGTCGCCGGGGTAGCGGAACTCCTCGAGACGGTAGTTCCAGTCATACGACGGCGACGAGCCGACCTCGAGGTCGATCCGCGGGTAGTAGCCCCAGAGCTGGTAGTCGGCCGCCTCGTTGAAAGCGACGACGACGAGGTAGTAGGTGTCGCCGGCCATGTCGCGCCGGCCCTCCCCGTCGACAGTCACCGTCTGGTCGCGGACCTCGGTGACGGCGTAGTCCACGACCTCGCGGCCGGGAGACAGGGCCATCGTGCCCATCTCCTGCTGCAGCACGGCGCCCTGATCGTCGAGAAGGTACAGGTCGAGGTCGGCCCGGGCCGGCTCGAAGGCGAGCTCGGCATGGATCGTGCCCTTGTGGTCGACCCCGTGCGGCAGGGCGATGATGTGGACCTGCGTCGTGTCCCAGATGATGCGCTGGGTGATGCCGGGCGCGATCTGCCTGACGGTCCAGCTGGCCGCCGTCACCGACCCCGCGAAGAAGAGCGTTGCGACCGTGCCGAGCACCGCCGCGACGAGCCACGGTCTCGCTGCCTTGCGCATGGTGACCCCCTGCCGACCGTCGGGCGCACGAGCCCCGGTGCGGTCGCTACCACCTCTGTCCGCGACGCGCGCGGGGGCGGGCGCCAGCGAACGACTCTTGGATTAGCTAGTGTACACCCGACACGACCGCAGGAGAATGTTCGTTGCGTCGCAAACGACGCAACGCCGCGAGGACGCCGATGATGCCAGTGACGCGAGTGACCGCTTCGGAGGCCTACCCATCGAGCACCTGACCGGCACGCTCGGTGAAGGCTCCCCGCCGGAGCCGGTCACGGACGCCGTCGGCGCGACCCCAGGCGCCGGGGCGGGCGGCTCGGGGACGAGCGGTCGCGACAGCGGCGGCCAGAGACGGCGCTCGGCGGGCGGCGGGCGCGGTGCGAGCCGCCGCCTCGTGCTCGTCGCCGTGGTCGCCCTTCTCCTGGTCTCGGCAGGCCTTCGCCTCTACAACCTCGGCTCGCCCCCCGAGCACATGTTCGACGAGGTCTACTACGCCAAGGACGCGCGGGCGATCATCGACGGCCGCATGGAGGGCAAGCCCGATGCAGCGTGGGAGCCGGGCGACGTGGTCTCGTGGCCGCACCCCGACGCCGGCAAGATGGCCATCGCCCTGGGGATCCTCGTGGCCGGCGACGCCCCGGTCGGCTGGCGCCTCCCCGCCGTCGTCGCCGGCCTCGTCCTTCTGGCGGCGGTCTACCCCCTGGCCCGCAGGCTCGGCCTGAGCCCGGGCTGGGCCTTCGTCGCCCTCCTGCTGGCGAGCGCCGACCTGCTCGGCATCGCCCAGTCGCGCATCGCCACCCTCGACATCTTCGTCGCCACCTGGACGGCCCTCTGCGTGCTCTTCGCCCTCAAGTACGTGCAGCGGGGCGACGCCGCCCGCTGGCTCGTGCTCAGCGGGCTCTGCGGCGGCCTCGCCGTGGCGACCAAGTGGTCGGGGGCGCTCGCCCTCGCGGCCGCGCTCGTCGTCGTCTTGCTCGGGCGACAGGTGCGCAGCCTCGCGCCCCAGGGTGTCGGGGGCGCGGGCGGGCGGCAGGCCGGCGCGCGCCCCGACGGCGTGGGCCGACACCGCGCCGACGCACGAGCCGACGGCGCACGGGAGGGCGAGCGGAGCGGGGCCGGCGAAGCCGGGGCCGCCGCACTGGTCGGCGACCGGCGCTGCGGGGGAGTCGACGAGCCGCCCGGCCAAGGCCGGCGGGCCGATGGCCGTGCAGCCCACGGCCGTGTAGACGATGGCCGTGCAGTCGACGGGACCGAGGGCGCCGGGCCGGTCGCGGCGGCGGCGGCGAGCCACCGCCCGGCGAGCGGCGCCCGCACCGTCGCCCAGATCGCAGCCTGCCTCGTCGCCCTGCCGCTCGCGGTCTACCTCGCGAGCTACACGGCGTACTTCGCCAACGGTCATACGGTGGCCGACTTCCGCGAGCTGCACAGCCAGATGCTGCACTTCAACTTCACCCTGTCGGCGGAGCACTCCTACGCCTCGATCGCGCCGACCTGGATCCTCGACTACCGCCCGGTCTGGTACTCGTTCCGCGAGATCGCCGCCCGCTTCTACGGCGTGCTCGCGATCGGCAACCCCCTGCTCTGGTGGACCAGCGTCCTCTGTCTGCTCGCGACGCCGATCCTCGCCTTCCGGCGCCGCAGCGCGACGCCGGCCCTGGCGGCGCTGCTCGTCGTCGTGCTCTACCTGCCGTGGTTCGCGACCACGCGCACGTCGTTCCTCTACTACATGACGCCCGTCGCGCCGTTCCTGGCCATCCTGGTCGCCGCGGTCGCGGCCGCGCTCGTCGACGGCAGGCGCCGGCCGAGCGGCCGCGCACCAGCCGGCGGCGCCGTCGATGAGACCGCAGCACCGCCGCTCGCGGCGCGCATCGCCGCCGTCCTCGTGGCGGCGCTCGTGGCAGCCCTCCTCTGGTACCCGCTGGGCCGGCTTGCCGAGTTGCTCTTCTGGGAGCTGCCCGGTCGTGTGGCCGACGCGCTGGCCTGGGTCGCCGCGGGCGTCGGTGTCGCCCTCGCCGTCACCGCCGCCCTGATCGCCCTGAGCTCGCACCGCCTGCGGCCCTGGCTCGTCCTGCTCCTGCTCGGCGCGATCGTCGGCATCGCCGTGCCGTTCCTCCCCATCGTGCTGGACGTGGCCATCTCGAAGGAGGACTTCTACCGCCTGATGTGGTTCCCGAGCTGGATCTGAGACGGACGGGGGCGCCGGGCCTCAGTGGCCCGGCGCCCCCGCCCGTCTCGCCTTCTCTCCGCCGCCTCAGGCGATGACGGCCGCCATGATCGCTTTCTGTGCGTGCAGGCGGTTCTCGGCCTGGTCGAAGACTACGGAGTGCGGCGAGTAGAGCACCTCTTCGGTGATCTCCTCGCCCCAGTGCGCCGGCAGGCAGTGCATGACCTTGACCTGCGGGCCGGCGCGGCGCACGAGGTCCATGTTCACCTGATAGGCCGCGAGGGCCGCGACGCGAACGTCGTGCTCGGCCTCCTGCCCCATGCTGGTGAAGGTGTCGGTGTAGATCACGTCGGCGCCCTCGACCGCGGCGACGTCGCTGGTCAGCTCCACGGTGCCGCCGGTCGCCTGCGCGTCCTCCTGCGCCCGGGCGACGATCGCCGCGTCGGGCTTGTAGTCCTCGGGGGTGCAGATGACGACCTGCATGCCGGTCTTGGCCCCGACCTCGGCCAGCGAGTGGGCCACGTTGTTGCCGTCGCCGATGTAGACGAGCCTCGCGCCGTCGAGCTTGCCGACGTGCTCGCGGATCGTCATCGCGTCGGCCATCCCCTGACAGGGGTGGTGCGTGTCGGTGAGGCCGTTGATGACCGGGATCTGGCCGTACCTGGCGAGGTCCTCGACGTCCTGCTGGGCGAAGGTGCGGATCATGATCGCGTCGACGTAGCGGCTCATCACGTTGGCCGTGTCCTTGATGGTCTCGCCGACGCGGAGCTGGATGTCGTTCGCGTTCAGGAACATCGGCTGCGCGCCGAGCTGCTCGATGCCGACCTCGAAGCTCATGCGCGTGCGCGTCGAGGTCTTCATGAAGATCATCGCCACGGCGCGCCCCTCGAGCACGGCGTGTGCTGCGCGGCGCTTCTGCGCGTCCTTCAGCGCCACAGCCAGATCGAGCAGCGACACGACCTCGGCCGGGCTGTAGTCGTGGATCGTGAGGAAGCTGCGGCCGGTGAGGTCGAGCTCGGAGAGGTGACGCTTGACGGTCTCGGGCATGTGACCTCCTCGTGGGGTCGATCGACGGCTGCCGTACCGCGGGGGGCGCGGGCCGTAGTCAGTCGTTGCAGTCTAACGAAGATGCGGGCGGGCCGGGCGTCTCGCCCGGCCCGCCCGCTCGCGTCCTTCGGTCGTTCGGTCCTTCTTCGCGCGCCCTCGGCTCAGATGAAGCCGCGCTCGCTGAGGATCTCGGCCAGCGTCGGGTGGCCGATCTCCTGCAGGTCGTAGCCGACCTGCACGGCGGGCAGCTTGATGTCGATGATGCGGCGCAGGTCCATGGGCGTGCCGATGACGACGAGCTCGGCGCCGGAGGCGTTGATCGTCGTCTCGAGGTCCGCGAGCTGCTGCTCCGAGTAGCCCATGGCCGGCAGCAGCACGCGCGGATCCTCGGCCACCCGGAAGGCCAGCAGGATCGTGTCGACGAGGTCCTGATGTGAGTCGCAGTAGAGCTGAAGCCAGGGCGCGTCGCGCAGAGCGAGGCTGTCTCCGTGGTCCGCCCAGATGTTCCAGGGCGGACCCACTGTGCGGTTCGAGACGACCATGACGATGGGCAGCCGGCCGAGTCCGGACGCGAAGACGTTCTCCGCCATGTACAGGAGGCCGTTCGAAGAGCTGGCGGTGAACGAGCGGGCGCCGGCCAGAGAGGTGCCGATGCACACCGCCATGGCGCTGTGCTCCGACTCGACGGCGGTGAAGCTGCCCTTGCTGAGGTGCGCGCCGGCGATGTACTCGACGATCTCCGTCTGGGGGGTGATGGGATAGCCTCCGCCGCCGCAGCCGCGGGCTCTACGATTGGCCTCGCCGGCGGCCACCAGGGTGTAGCCGGCAGCGCGGTTGCCGGCGACCAGTTCTCTGGTCACGTTCACCCTCCCTTCATGGCGCTGCCATGGTCAGCGCCTGACGCGGACACTGCGCGGCGCACAGGCCGCAGCCCTTGCAGGAGGCGGCCTCGAACATGCACTCGGCCTCGCTGACCCCGGTGAGCACGCCCTCGGGGCAGTAGGCGAGGCACTGTCCGCACTCGGTGCAGGCGCCGCAGCTGAAACAGCGCTCCGCCTCTGCCAGGGCGCGCGCACGGCCGAGTCCAGCGCGCACCTCCGCGAAACTCGCCCGCCGCCGGCGGGCCGGCAGAAGCCGTCCCTTGGCCATCATGCAGGGCGCCACCTCGCGCAACGTCACGGCCTCGGGGCGCACGCGTGGCACGGCCGTGTCGCACGGCACGGCGGCTCCGGTGAGGGCGGCGTGCAGGCGCGCCGCCGCCCCGGCGCCGCTGCCGACGGCCGCGGCCACGGTGCCGGCGGCCTGCGCGAGATCGCCGGCGAGGAACACCGGCGTATGCCCGAAACCGGGGAGCGGGTGCTCCTCGCCGAACGGTCCTCCCTCCGGCAGCAGCGTGCGGTCGGGCTCCTGCCCCAGGGCGAGCAGGACCACGTCACAGTCGAGCTCGAACAGGCTGTCGGGGCCCGCGAGGGGCTCGGGACGGGGCC
>ENA-ORXD01001700-ORXD01001700.1-sediment-metagenome-genome-assembly--contig:-NODE-1700-length-16963-cov-3.300367_pt1 | contig 16963 bp, 16 predicted proteins | sample MGYA00237862_ERZ511471 | MGnify/ENA metagenome assembly ERZ511471
TTACAAGTTGACCGTAGGAAGCGGAACCGCCATTTCCAACCATTTCAGATGCAAAGCCTGTTTTCATTGGCAGATCTTCCACTGGAATTTCAACATTTCCGCCATCTTCCATTCCTGAGCCATCCACGAGATCATCCATGATATAGGTGCTGTAGAACATCATACCTGATTGATCTAACTCGTAGGATTCTCGAGCACCACGCCAGTATTGAGGACCAGGCATTGCGCAGCGCTGTAGCTCAGTATAAAAGGTTAATGCTTCGATCATCTCGGGGGTATCAAAAGTGACATTTCCATCCTCATCGAATGGCCAGGCATTGTTTGACATAGCAACCTGCTCAAATACCTGATGTCCATAATTCTGTCCCGGATCGGTACCTAAAGTAAGTGAATACAGGAGATTTCCCGTCCCCTGGAGAGCATCACAAGCAGCATTGATTGCATCCCACGTTATTGGCGCTTCCAATCCCGCTTCTTCAAACAGATCGGTTCGATACCAGAGTGCCTGTACCCATCCATCAAAAGGAATTGCAGCATATTTCCCCGTAGAGGTATTGGTAACCATTTGCAGAGGTGATTCGCGGAAATCATCCACACCAATGCTTTCAATAACCGCTCCTGCGGCATCCTCATCAAGAATACCATCTGCCGCAAATGCCGCCACGCGTTCCACACCCATTCTGACGATATCCGGTAATCGTTCAGCAGCCATAGCAGTTGCCATACGTTGAGAGAGTCCTGCTTCTTCAATAGCTACAATACGTACATCGACATTGGGATGTTCTTCCATATATCGCTCTGCAATTGCTTCATATACATCCAGCCGATCTGGTTCATTGTCAGTTGTCCAGAATTCCACAACTACTTTTTCTTCCGGAACTTCCGCAACTTCTTCTACAGTTGCGCCTTCATCAACAGCAGCAGGTTCTGCCGCTGTTGTGCAGCTTGCCAAAATCATCGTTGCAAGAACCAGAATAGAAATTACTAATTTAAAACGTTTCATCTTTTTCCTCCATTTTTTTCTAACAAAAAACAATCCAATGATTCAAATATCACCTCCTGATTTTTAGTTTTGAAACGGAGCTCCCGTCGATTGTCTTTCAATAAGAGATGGTTCCAGAAGAATTTGCCGTTCCTGCAGGGGCAATTCTTTCACAATTGAAATCAGCATCTCACAAACCATTCCACCGATTTGAAATATCGGCTGACGAACCGTGGTTAGTGGTGGATGGGTATAGGCAGCAGAGGGGATGTTATCAAAACCCGTCACTGAAATATCTTTTCCCACAGTTAATCCAGAATCCTGAACCGCGCTGATCGCGCCAATTGCCATAAGATCATTCAACGCAACGATAGCTGTTGGTTTCTCTTCTCGCCGAATTAATTCCATCGCCCTTTCATACCCCCCTCTTTCAGTCAAATCACCAGTCAGAATGTCTCTTTCTTGTAAAGAGATACCGTGCTGCTTTAATCCAGATTTCAATCCGGCGATTCGATGAACTGCGAACGTATAATCCATGGAAGGCGCGATACAAGCGATCTTTTTATGCCCTAAACCAATCAGATAATCCGCGATCATCTGCATTCCTGATTCCGAGTTTTCATCTACATAAGGAATATCATCCATTCCCGGCACTCTACCAAAAGCTACAAAAGGGAAATTGATTCCGGATAAGTACTTAATGCGCGCATCATTCACACGTGTACGCACAATGATGAATCCATCTACCCGGTTGCTTTGAACTTCATATTGATAGGTTTTTATTTCTTTATCCCCCGGAGGACAGGTGGAAACCAGCAGATCATAGCCAAAGTTGGACGCTTTATTTCCAATACCGGCTAAAAATTCACTAAAAAACGGGTCTGAAAAACGCGGTCCAAAAGTTGGCAGGATAAATCCGATGGTATCCGTTGTTTTCTGGCGCAGTAATTGTGCCTGTCGATTAGCGATATATCCCATTTCTTCAGCAGCTTTTCTTACTGCTTCTTTCGTTTCCGGACTTACATCATCATAATCATGTAACGCACGCGAAACGGTAGTGATCGATTTTCCGACCTTTTCAGCGATATCACGAATTGAAGTAGCCAAGGTATTTCTCCTAACCAAAACGTTTTGGATATAAGCCCATTGTATACTAAAACGTTTTGGAAAGCAATAGTTTTATAATATTTGAATGGAATTTAAGAAAATATATGCTTTTGTGGATAATTATGAGAATTAAAAGAGTTCGCCACAGCAGTATCGCTGTGGCGAATTAATACATACTCTTTATTTTTCGCTTTTCTTGCTAAAGACATTGAAGATAAGATTCAGAATGATCCCCAGCAATGCACCGGTGGCAATCGCCGGCCAGCCGTCGGGGAAGATTGATTTGAGCAGCGGGATCGGCATCAAGCCATTGGAATAACCGATATGTCCACCTACTCCGATGATGAAGATCACTGCGCCGATGGCAAGGTTCTTTGGATCGAACATATCCACTTTTTCTTCGATCATCAGGGCAATACCCTGCATTCCAATTATGCCAAACAGATAGATCGAAAGACCACCTGTTACTGCGGTTGGAATACTTTGCACAATGCCGCTCAAAGTGCCGCTAAAGGAAAGGAGAATAGCCATGAGGGAAGCAACAATCAGTGTATAGCCCGAATAATTCTGGCTGATAACCATGAGAGAGTTATTTTCTCCATAGTTCGTGCCCGCAGCACCACCGATAAGACCGTTGATCGTGTCTCCAATTCCATCCAGGATCAAGTTGAATCCAACGAATTTATTCAATCCAACTTTTTCTCTACCTTTTTGTTCTGCCAGTTTGTCAACATATAAACTGATCTGATAGAGATGCGCTGTTGATTCCGGAATGGTCGCAATTGCCATAATAGCAATGCTGGCAATAGCAGTCATGGAAAGCTCACTGGTAAAAGACGGGAAAGTGATGTGAGGAGCTTCAATGATCTGTGCCTGGGTGATCAGTGAAAAATCGACCAGACCGAGCGGTATGGCAGCAACATAGCCGACGATCGCTCCCAGCAGGATCGGCAGCATCCCGATAAAGCCCTTTCCCCTGAGAAAGACGGAGAAGAATACTGTGGCAAGCAAAGTGATGAAGGCTGCCAACCACCAGGCACCGTTGTCAGTGATACCAAAAGATCCTCCGCTTGCATTTTGAAGAGCGGTATAGCCAAGGGAAAATCCGATCACGCAGGCTACAGAGCCGGTAATAATAGGAGGTAGGACTTTATTGATGACTTTTTTCCCGCCGCAATGATGGATCAGCAATCCAACGAGAATGTTAATGATGCCGGTGCATACAATACCTGCCTGCGCAGTGCGAATTAATTCATCCGGAGCGACCACACCATATTGTGCTTTCGTGATCGCCATGATCGCTGCCAGGTAGCTAAAACTCGAACCGTAGTATAGAGGGATAAATGTGCCGATTTTCAGCTTTGATAAGATTAGTGCTACCAGGGTTGCCATACCAGATGCCAGAAGCACGGTGTTGATATGAAAACCTACCAGCAGTGCCACCAGCACAGTCGCCGGGAACATGGTCAAAACGTGCTGCAAGCCCAGCAGCAGCATTTTGCCCAGAGGCGGCTTGTCATTGGGAAGATAATAATTGTTTTTTTCTATTTCTTTCATCTTTTTCTCCTTTGGTTTTATTCAAAAAAAGACCCCCAATAAATGGGGGTCATTTTTTTACAAATTAAAAATGCCAACAATCTGGAATGTATCCAGGTGGTAAACTTCAGTTTTTCATTTCCTATCTTCATGAAATCTCCTGTTGGCAAAACTGTTTGAATATATCATAGCTTTTTTATCTTGTAAATGGTATGGACAACTTTTAATCTTAAAATTTATCATTGGCATCAAATTACAATTTTCGATAGATTTTCAACCCCCGACGCAGCAGCGTTCCCGGAGACGGAATGATCTTCTCATAGAAGAAAAAACTCAAACGAAAATGGATCTGCCGAAAAGCCTGTGGATTAAAATACTGAATTATTGGCGCCAGTTTTATTAAAAAACGGTAATAGAGCTTCATGAAATACAAGAAAAGGATCGCCCCCAGTGTGATCTCAGTCATCTCGCGTTTCAAAGTCATAACCGGCAGCCGCCAGAAAACTGTCGTGACAGAGTTTAATGATGGAAGCGGATTCCATTCTCGTTTTATGATCTGAATTGCCATAATTGATATTCCTTTGTAATATTATCTGGAACTTATAACCCCAATCTACTGCATTAGAATTGCTGAAAAGGGAATCTTATGTCTAAAAAGAGCCTCGGAGAAGAGAATTACTCTGTATTTGCAGAGCGCTACGCTCAGAAAATCATCGACAAACCGCATAACGCATTTTACGAAAGACCTGCTACCCTTTCCCTCCTGCCAGACGTTAAAAGTCTTTCAGTTCTGGATGCCGGCTGCGGTCCGGGAATTTATTCGGCTTGGCTCATCGAACACGGGGCGACCATCACTTCGATCGATGTCACGCATGAATTTGTTGAGATGACCAGAAAGAAAACAGGTCAGAAAGCCAGCGTGTTTCAGTGGGATCTTGAAAAACCCCTGACCTTTGCAGAAGATGATTCCTTTGACCTCGTCCTCTGCCCCCTGGTTCTTGATTACATTCAAGACTGGGCGCCCCTTTTCAAAGAGTTCTTTCGAGTATTGAAACCGGGTGGTACGTTCATTTTCTCCTGCGTGCATCCAGCTTTGATCTTTTATAAGATCTGGTCTAATGATACCTATTTTGAAACCGTTTTACACGAACTGGAATGGGATGGATTTGGCAAACCCTATCCTGTGATAAAAAGCTACCGGCGTCCTTTACAGGTGATGCTGAATCCACTGGTCGAAGCCGGGTTTCACCTTGATAAAGTTCTTGAGCCGCTGCCCGCCTCAAATTTTCCTCGAACTGCTGAAACCGAAGAGATCTATCAATCCCTGTTGCATGAACCGTGTTTTCTTCACATCCGTGCTGTCAAATAATCTCAACTTTTTGATTTATACCTGTCAAACGTGTTAGAATTTTTTCCTGTCTGGAGGGACAAATTTATGAACCGTGAACAAACAAAAAGAATCGTTACAACGGGGCTGATGGCAGCAATTGCCTGTTTACTGGGAGCAACACACTGGGGCTTTATCCCCTGGATTGGCGGAGTTTCTCTGACTATTTTACAGATTCCGGTAGTTATTGCAGCAGTTTTAGAAGGACCCATTTCGGGGGCTGTTGTTGGATTTATCTTTGGGATATTCAGTATGATCCAGGCTGCGGTAGCACCAAGCGGACCAACTGACGTATGGTTCACCAATCCGGTATTATCTGTGCTTCCCCGGCTTTTCATTGGACCGGCTGCCTGGGGCATTTTCTCACTCCTCAAACGCTGGCGTACGGTAGGTCTGATCGCAGCGGGAGCGGTGGGAAGTTTGACCAATACGGTACTGGTGCTCGGAACGATCGGGATCCTGGGGTATTTACCCTGGGAAGCGCTGGGACTGGTGGTCGTCTCGAACGGCTTGCCAGAAATGGCTGCTTCTGCCCTGATCACATTGGCTGTTATTGGAGCTTACTGGAATTTGCCAACCAGGAAAAAAGGATCTAATCTGGAAGATGAAAAAAGCGGTTCGTAATGAACCGCTTTTTTTCTAGCGATTCGAGCGCCCGCCGCGCCCGGATTGACTGCTGATGATCTCCTGGTAGCGTTCAGCTGACAGAATACTTGGTTCATACACCACACCGATCTGGCGTGATAATTGGCTGGTGAAAGAACGCAGGTGATTTTCTGAGCCGAACAGCAGGTTCGTGTAAACCCTGGTTATATCTGCGTTGGTGGTCATTAATAAGGATTCTTCAAGATCCTGAATATCCACTTCTTCGATCAAAGCACCCACGCGCAAAGCCTGTTCGAGACTGGCAGAACCCTGAGTGGTAAGAGAGTTGTATAAATCCTGCAGTGTTTCATTGGTAAATTCACCGGCAGCAGTATTTGCCGCAGGATCATCGATTCCATATGCGACCAGCAGTTCCAGTACTGAATCCATGTGATTTTGTTCACTCTGGCTGATGCTCTGAAATACGGTCAAGCCCCACTGCTCGTACAGGAACTGGTACACATCACGGGCAAGTTTTTCTTCTTCGCGCATATACAGCAGATCATCGATCTCTTCTGCTGTCAGATCAACATCACCGCTGATCAATAAATGGCTGGTATCCGTATCCGATCTTCCATATTGAGTACCATTTTCCACAACATCGCTGCTGGGAGCGGTATATTCCACATAATTGATCTCGTCATTCGGTTGTGCTGAAACAGCATTTTGTGAACTGCAAGCACTGACAAAAACAGCGGCTACTAATAAGCTGAGTATAACTATGGTTGTTTTCTTCATTTTTGATCCTTTCAAGTAAAGGATAGAAGAAAGTTGTTTAGAAAATATCGGTTATTTATGAATTTTTTGTGATTTTCGGGATATTAAAAAGACGGGAGGAAAAGCACCAACGCTGCGATCCCTAATCCGGCAGCAAGAAAGAGAATATCGCGGCAGCTGATATGATATTCATAATAATGGGTACGCTTTACATTCATGCCGTAACCGCGGCACAGCATAGCATCTGCCACTCGCTCTGATCGCTGTAAGGTATTCAAGAAAAGCGGAACGATCAAAGGAAAGACCAATCGAATACGCTTGAAAATATCGCCCTTCGCTTCATCCCAGCCTGCCCCGCGCGCAGCCTGAGATTTTGCGATCTCTTCCATTCTCAGCGCGAGCAGCGGTAAGAAGCGCAGCATGATCTGAATGACCATCACCAGCCCTTCAGTACGAATACCGATTTTCTCTAAAGGTCGCATGAGCAGTTCCAAACCGTGGTTCATCTCTAAAGTCGAGAGCACCGAAGTCATCAATCCCAGCAGAAGGATCAAAGCAAGAAATCGGATCAGCAGGATGATCGCAGAAAATAAAGTATCCGAATAGATCTTTATAAACTTCCACTGCCACAACAATATTGAATTTTCATCCGGTCTGAAAAACACTGCTTGAAGAATGATCAGGAATAATAGAAAAGGAACCACAGAACGAATGGTGCGCAGGGATGGGATCAGCGATACCCGCGCCAACCAAAAACACAAACAGGTCAGCAAGAATGCCAATAACAGCCCGGTTAAAGAAGTTGTAACGGCTGCAGCAAGGATAAGAATACTGAAGAACAGGATCTTTATACGCGCATCTCGTTGATGGAAAAAGGAGCTGCCCGGGTAATAATAACCAATTCCAATAGAGCGTAAATATTCGAAATCAGCCATTTTTATGCTCTCCGTCTCCAGCCTGCAGCCATTCAAAAATATCGCTCCAGTTCATCAATTCTGCTGGGATCTTCCACCCTTTCTTTCGCAATTCCCCGGCTATTTTTATCTCAAGCGGAAGATCCAATTTCCATTCCTGCATTTCAGAAGCATCAAATAAAGCGGGGAGCGCATCTTTGAAAACAAGCTTTCCTTTCTGCATCACTATTGCCTGTTGTGTGATCTGCAGCAAATCGCGCATCTGGTGCGTGCTCAAGATCAACGTTTTTCCATCGTCTTTCAAGCGATTCATCAACGCGATCATTTCCTGATGGATTAGCGGGTCCAATCCGGCAAACGGCTCATCCAACAGCAGCACCTGCGGCTGCACCACCAGATAAGAAGCCAGTGCAACTTTGCGCTTTTCCCCACCGCTCAAACTGGATAATGGTCTATCCACAAATGCTTTGAAATCCAGTCCCACTGTTTCCATGGCAGTACGCACCAGATCGCGAAGTTTACCCGTGTAACCCAGCATGCGGGCGGCGTACGCAATTTCATCTCCCACGTACGTCTCAAAAAATTGAGCTTCCGGATTTTGAAAGATCAAACCCACCTGTTGACGCAGCCTTTTTATATCCACGGAGCTCTGACCAAGATCAAATTCCCCTATTCGAACTGTTCCCTGCTGCGGTTTGAACAATCCATTTAGATGCTGCAACAGCGTTGATTTTCCCGATCCGGTATGCCCGATCAAACCGGTGCATTCACCCTCATCAATGGCAAAAGTAACATCGTCAAGGGCGCAGTGTGCCAGTGAAGTACTCGCCATATAAGTATGAGAAAGATGTTCGACATGAATAAATTCTTTTAAGCGTTTCCCTTTTTGAAATTCCGGAGAACATTCTTTCTTATAGATGCCAGTCGGAACCCTGCTTAGATCAACCAGTAACTCCTCATGCGAGTTATAAAAAGAACTTACCTGCGGGAAAATCGAAGAGAGATCGCGTGCGAAGCGGACTATTGGAGGAATAAGCAGATTGTATGTCTGCAAAGAAACCGCATCCTCAAATATCTCCCGAGGGGATCCATCCATTACAAGCTTCCCATGAGAGAGGACCAGGATTCGATCGGCTGCCAGGGCTTCATCCAGATCATGGGTAACATGGATAATAGTAAACCCTTGAGCATGATAATCAGCCATCAGGCTTAATAATTCTCTGCTTGAATAGGGATCCAGTTTTGATGTTGTCTCGTCAAAGATCAAACAGGAAGGGCGCAGAGCCAGCACACCCGCCAGAGCCACACGCTGTGTTTCTCCGGCTGATAATAAGTAGGTCTGTCTTTCTTTTAGGTGAGATGCTCCGCTCATCGCGAGGCTGGTATCAACCCTTTCGATGATCTCTGGACGGGGCAGGCATAGATTTTCAGGTCCGAAGGCAGTATCCTCTTCCACCACCGAAGCCACGATCTGGTCACGCGGATTCTGGAAAATCAATCCCACTCTTTTAATGATCTCAGAATAATGAGTTCTATCCGTTGTTGAAAATCCATCAATCAGAACCGAGCCGTGATCAGGGGTGATCAAACCATTCATTAATTTCACAAGGGTTGTTTTTCCCGACCCGTTCGCACCGATAACAGCAACCCGCTCCCCCTGCGGGATCGTCAGTGTGATATCCTGAACTGCTCGAATGCGGTCTCCGGAAGGAAGGTTATATGAATAATTTACATGGTTTACTGCGATCATGGTCTTCATTAATTCAAGAAATTCATTCTAACATTGAAAAAAGGCATCGATCAAAGATCAATGCCTTCTTTTTGAATAATTCTTTAAATTACTTTATTTTATCTTTCTTCCTCTGAAAAGTCCTCATAATCTTCAATATCCATCATTGGATAATCTAACTCGATCGGGTCCAACCAGACCACTTCGAGTTCAGCACCGCAGGAATCACATACAACCTGCTTACCAATGCGCGGTTGTGAACCTACGTTAACGTCACTTCCGCAATCCGGGCATACAGCCGTCTTCATCTTGTTATTCTCTCCTTTTAGATGAATATGTTTTTATCCATTTGTCAATGGAATTATTGCGGGCAATATTACACCCTTTTATTTGAAATGAAAAGATGGTAATTTTTCAAAAAATACCCATTAAAATCAACAAAACTACTGGTATTATCGGACTGGAAAAGAAAAGCATCATGCCGCAAAAAACAATCAGCCTTAGAAACTTCACTTCCATCATCGAAGATTTTCAAAATCGCTTTCAGGTCATTGCCGAAAGAATGATCCAAGAGGGAAAGATCTCGCTCAGTGATAAAGAAAAGCTTTATCAAGATATCCGGTCAAAGGAACAAAATATCGCTGCACTCTGTAAGAAACGAGCATGCCAGCCGGCGGACCTTAGCGACAGGGCATATCGAGCCTATCTCTGGTTGTCCTTTCTCAGCATAGCAGAGCATTTTGAATCGCACCTTTCTTTCATTACCCGCTTCCTTGATGAATGGAGAAGCAGGACAAAGAGATCGATCTCTGTGAGAATGTACAACAGCTCCTTTGTTTTTCAATGCAAAGTGCAGCGATACGCTTTGGTTGTAACGATGGGGGAAGGTTTTGTCACGGTAGATGCGCATACTGTTCACATACTGGTAGATTGCGCCTTGCACTCAAATAAAGAAAACATGAGCCAATTGCGAAAGATAAGCCGCTCCTCGCAGTATAAAGATGTGATGACATCGATCTGGCAGCAGTCTGCACACTCCGCCCAATCCAGCCATTCCACACAGGGGACCATCTATGATCTGCATCAGCTTTTTGAAAAAATAAATGCGGAATACTTTCAAGGAAAACTGGAGCAGCCTCATTTGCGCTGGAGCAGCCGGAGAGCAGTCCGCCGGCTGGGATACTATCATCCCGACACGGATGCGATCACATTAAGCCGTTTTCTCGATCAGAAATCAATTCCGCCCTATGTGGTGGAATATGTGATGTACCATGAAATGCTGCATAAAAAATTGGGGCTCAAAGAAGGAAATTCTTACCGGATGGCACATACCTCTCAATTCAAGCGGCTGGAAAAAAAATTCAAGTATTATACAGAAGCAGAAGAATTCTTAAAAACGAAACTAAAAACATAGACATTTTATTAGAAGGCATAATCCTTTTATAATTTCGGTGAAAATACGGTATTGTATTAACAGAAAAAGATATATTTCAGGAGGTTTTCAATGAAAAACACAGGAAAATGGAAACGTACCCTTTGGATACTGCTGTTCCTTCTTCTGGTCTTCACCCCCATCGGTATTCTGATCGGCGGTACCGAGCCTTCTCCCAGCCGCAGCCCGTGGTTGGATTTTTCAGTGGCATTGGGATTTATCGGATTGGCTTTGATGGCAATCCAGTTTGCCCTGACCGCACGTATCAAACCTTTAAAAGAACCTTTTGGCAGCGATGTCATCTATCATTTCCACAGACAGATCTCTATTGCAGCTTTCCTTTTCATCCTCGCCCACCCGATCACACTCTTTATCATCGATAAGCGCTATTTATACCTGCTGAATATCTTCCAATCTCCGCTGGCTGCAAAATTCGGCGTGTCGGCAGTGATCTTCTTAATTGCAGTGGTGATCTCAGCAGAATATAGAAAGAAATTGAGAATTCCCTATACATTCTGGAAGATCTGGCACGGCATTCTTACCACCCTGGTGGTTGCGTTGGCTTTATTACATGTTTTCCTGATCGGCAGCACCCGCTATCTCGCCTACCCGGCAGTAAAAGCGGTCTGGCTTGGATATACCGCAGCCTGGCTGCTTCTGCTTATTTATACACGTATCCTGTATCCTTTGAAATTGATACGCAACAAGTACCATGTGAAAACAGTAAAAGAAGAAAGAGGCGCAAGCTGGACAATTACTCTGCAGCCTGCCCGAAAGAAATCTTTCCATTTCAAACCCGGGCAGTTCGCCTGGCTCACTATCTGGAAGACACCCTTCTCGGATACCGAACATCCATTCTCCATTTCCTCCAGCTCGGAGCATCCTGAAGAGATTTCCTTCACCATTAAAGATCTGGGAAAGTTTACATCCACGATAAAGAATTTACAACCGGGGCAGAATGTATATGTGGATGGTCCGCATGGATCATTCACCATCGATCGATATCCTGAAGCGAAGAATTTGATCTTTATCGCCGGAGGAATCGGCATTACTCCTATTATGAGCATGCTGCGCAGTATGGCAGATCGCAATGATAAACGCCCCGTCAAACTTTTCTACAACAACCGCGACTGGGATTCGGTGACCTATCGAGAGGAAATTGCAGTACTTGAAAATAAACTGAACCTGCAGGTTATCCATACTCTGGAAAAACCACCGCAAAAATGGGATGGGGAAACCGGCTATTTGACAGAATCGATCCTGCAGAAGCATTTACCCAAGTCCTGGTTCCAGAAGAACACAGAGATTTTCCTGTGCGGTCCGCAAATCATGATGGATATTGTGATCAAGCAGTGCATGAATCTCGGTTTCGATCAAAAGCAGATCCATTATGAACTGTTCAATCTTGTATGATATGAGGTATCGATGCAGTATAAACAGGCAAAAAGTTTTGTATATATCGTCAGTTTGTTAGCACTTCTGCTAACCCTGGCATTCGCTTTCCGCAGCTTTGTTTTCTAGCCCAGCAGCGGCGTCGCGATCAGATGTGTCAAGAAAGCCGTGATAACCGCAACAAGCAGGGTAATCCCTGTAATGGACAGCATGGCTTTTGTTCCCAGCTCTTTGCGAATGGCGATCAGCGTTGCCAGACAGGGAATATAGAAAATAACAAAAACAGTGTAGGTAAGCATTTGAACACTGGTTAATACGCTGCTGAATTCCATACTTCCCAGCGCCTGTCCCAGCATGATCAAAGACAGTTCTTTGCGCAAGATGCCAAAAATAAGCGGTGTGCCAACCTGTGAAGGCAAGCCTAACAGCCAGGTAATCGGTCTGAAAATCGAATCGGTGATCTCTGCAAGATTGTAGAAATTCATAACAGCCAGAATGACACTGCCCACAATGAGGATAGGCCAGGCATCCACAATGAACTCACGAATTCGCAGCCAGGCTTTCGCCGTTACCGTTCTCAGGGTTGGAATACGATAAACCGGCATTTCAAGGATCAAGCCGGGCGATTCTTCCGGAATGAAATGGGAAATAATGTGACCGGTAAGGGCGATCACCAACATATTTCGGACATATAACCCTATTCCATAGACTGGACCCAAATAAAAAGCTGCCAGTCCAAAAATAATTGCCATGCGAGCCGAACACGGCACCATACTGGAAAGCAGTGAAGACAGGTAGCGGTCCCGCTTATCCTCCATGATGCGGGTCGACATGACCGAAGATACGTTGCATCCATAACCTAAAATGAAGGGTACCACTGCTTTTCCATGCAGCCCCATGTGGTGCATGAGTGTATCCATCAGGAAAGCAACACGTGGTAAATATCCCACATCTTCGAGAAAACCTAACCCGATCAAAAACGGTACCAGGTAAGGCAATGCAATGCCTAAACCACCCATAAATCCCTGCAGGGCGCCCGATAAAATTTGTGCCAGCAGTCCTTTGTCAGCAAGAGAATTCATTAATTCAGCGTCTAAATAATTCGACAGCTGATTCAACGGAGCTTCGATCACCCCGCCGATTTTGTTCACGATCCAGAAGAAAAGGAAGAGGATACCAACCAAAAAGATATAACCCCAAAAAGGATGCAGAAGGTAATCATCCAATCGTTCACGCAGCAAGCGTTTCTTTCCGGTCTTTTTATAAACCTGCTCAAAAATAGACAAAGCCAGGTCATGACGTTCTTTACTGACCAGCCAGATCGCCTGCCGCCCGGTAATATGGCAAAGTTTATCGACCGCTTTTTGAACTTCACTTTCGATATTCGGGATTTTGCGGCTAATCTGCTCGGTAAGCGGCGGGTCACCTTCCAGCAGTTTCAATGCCAGCGCTTCACTGCCAATGGGCAATTGAACAGAATTTACCAAACCTTGAATACGCCGGATCTGCTCTTCCAATTCGGGTGAATACTTCTGCCTCTGAGCATCTTGGTTCTTTTTCCCATTCTCATAAGCAGTCGAGAATACCCTGCGTACACCCTGCCCCTTGGTTGCAATGATGGGTAAAACAGGGATTTTCAGGATTTCTCCCAGTTTCTCGCCATCGATATGGATCCCCTGCCTGGCTGCCTCGTCCATCATATTGACTGCCAGAACCACCGGGCGTTTTAACTCTAATAATTCCAGGGTAAGCGCCAGTCCTTGAGCTAGATGGGTAGCATCGACCACATTGATGATCGCATCTACATCATTACCTACCAGGTAATCGAGAACCACCCGCTCTGCCGGATTCGTTCCCAGTAGGGAATATGTTCCCGGAAGATCGACCAGTTCTACCACCTTCCCTTGAACATGGACTTTCGTCCCTGTAAAGGTAACTGTTGTCCCAGAAAAATTTCCGGTGGCTGCTTTGTAGCCAGCCACCTGGTTGAAAAGAGTACTCTTGCCGCAGTTCGGCTGTCCTACCAGTGCAAATCTCATTCGATCTCCTCGACCAGAACATGGCGTGCAACGTTTCTACCAAGAACAATTTCACGACCATCTACTTCTACCAATAATGGACCATGAAAAGGTGCTGTTCGAATCACTCGAGCGGTATTACCTGGCAAAAAACCGATCTGCATAAAATATCTCTGCATTTTCCATCCACCGCGGTAACCAATAATTCTGACCCATGTATTGCTTTTTATATTTAATAAAGTCATTCGGTTAGTATATACTAATCAGGTTGTTCAGTCAATGAAAATAAGAAAAAGCATATTTTTATAAAATTCATCCTATAATATTTACAACAAAATTTAAGGGGATCGTTTTTCAGAATGAAAGATATTTTCAATTTCACAAATGAAACAGCTTCTTTGAAAAAATGCATCAAGCGCAATCCTGCTTTATTGAATGAACTTGAAAAAAGCCCTGAAAAGTTTCGGTACTAACCGGTGAACGAACCACAGGAGCGATGCATATAGGTCATTATTTTGGATCATTAAAAAGCAGGGTGCTGCTTCAAAGCTGGGGAGTTGAAATGTTCCTTATTCTGGCAGATTACCAGGCGATCACAGACCGGATTTCAACAGAAAAGCTCAAAGAAAGCATCTTTGAGATCATCCTCGATTACCTGGCAGTTGGCATTGATCCAGAAAAAACGACCATCTTTTGTCACAGCATGATCCCATCGCTCAATCAATTGATGCTCCCCTTCCTCAGTATTATCACAATGTCTGAACTGCAGAGGAACCCCACGGTGAAGGATGAGATACAGCTTTCAGGAACAAAATCAGTAAGTGGATTAATGATGACCTACCCAGTCCATCAAGCGGCTGATATCCTATTCTGTAAAGGCAATGTCGTCCCGGGTGGGAAAGATCAACTACCGCATATTGAATTGACACGTCTGATCGCACGCCGTTTGAACCAGGTATATTTCAATGGGGATAGTTTTTTCCCGGAGCCAGAACTCTTATTAAGCGCGCCAACATTATTAGGAGTGGATGGGCGTAAAATGGGAAAAAGCCTGCATAATGCAATTTATCTGTACATGACCGAAGATGAGACAGCCCGACTCATTAAAGGAGCAAAAACCGATTCGGAAATCAATATCACCTACGATCCGGTCAATCGACCGGAAATTGCCAATTTACTGCGCTTATATTCCCTGTGTACTGATATTTCACCTGAAACGCTGGCGGATCAAATTGGCGATCAGGGTGCCTCGGTATTGAAAACAAGATTAACGGAAGCCATAAACGAATATTTCCGCCCGATCAGAAGACAAAGAGATCGATATAAAAACGAGAGATCATTTATCTGGAATATCTTAAAAAATGGGAATTTAAAAGCAAATGAGATCGCCGATAAAACGCTCAGCGATCTCCGGAAAGCAATGCATATGCAGTATTACTAACTGCGAACTTTATTACAGCTTGGGCAGCACAATGCTCTGCTGCGCCTGATATTTGCCTTTCTTATCCGCGTAAGAAGTTTCGCATACTCCGTCACCTTCCAGGAACAGCACCTGGGCAATACCTTCATTGGCATAGATCTTAGCAGGCAGCGGTGTGGTATTGGATATTTCCAACGTGGCATATCCTTCCCATTCCGGTTCAAAGGGAGTCACATTCACAATGATCCCACAGCGCGCATAAGTGCTTTTTCCAACGCAGATCGTCAGTACACCGCGCGGGATATGAAAATATTCCACCGTGCGAGCTAATGCAAATGAATTGGGGGGAATGATGCAAACATCTCCCTTGAAATCGACCATAGAGCGCAGATCAAAATTCTTCGGATCGACCACGGTCGTATGAACGTTGGTGAAGATCTTGAATTCGTCCGCCACGCGAATATCATACCCATAAGAAGAAAGACCATAGGAAATCTTGCCATCTCGAACCTGACCATCCACAAAAGGTTCGATCATTGCCTGTTTTTTCGCATATTCTCTTATTTTAAAATCCGGTAAGACGCCCATTTTTTCTCCTTGTAATCAATAAATTTATATCTACCAGCCGCTGGCTGCAAAAACCGTTTCGAGCAGTTCCTGACGTTCTTCATCGGTCATTAAACGCGATCTTGCCATATCTACAAATTCGATCGTGATCAGATCAGAGCTGATCACCCGCCCATCGTAGATAACATAACGGTCAATGAATGCCTGGCGTTGAGCAGTGCCTTCATTATACTGGTCAAAGAATAGATTTCCCAAACCGTAATGTAAAAAAGCACCTTTGTAAAATTCAAAGGCATGCGGTTGATGCGCCTGGCTTCCGCTGACGATCGCTGCTCCCGCTTCGGCTACTTTATGAAAATCTTCTACGAGATATGGGCTGGCAGTATAGGCATAATATTCGATATGCTGGAATGTTACGATCGTGATGTAGCCCTGGTCATTCAGTTCTTTGATCTGCTCCGACATCTTATCCAGATCACAATGCACTGCACCGGGAGAATCCTCATCCGCCGTGGCATACCCCTCCGGTTTCGCGTTGCAGCCTATAAACGCAATTTTGTTACCATTATGCTCAAAAAGCGCCGGCTCCTGCCCATCCGCAAGATCGTACCCTCCCCCATAGTACTCCCAGCCCCGCTCTTCATACATGCTCAGGGTATACAGCATGGCATCCGCTCCCCAATCGCGGAAATGGTCGCCGGTCAGCTCCACCACATCGGTTCCGATCGATTCCAGCAGCTTGATATACTCCGGCTTACTGCAAAATACCAGATTCGCATCATTCGTAGAGTTATAAAAAGGATTGGGACACGTTTCGGTGAAGGGGATCTCGTTGCTGACATGCAAAATGTCGGCACTGCGTAAAATATCACCGATATCCAGTGCCGGATAGGTCATGCCATATTTTTCCATCATATAAGCCGTGCCGCGAACGAGTGCGGTAACACCGGTCATATCCACCGTCGTCAATTTACTTTCATCCCGGTTTGTTGATGGTGACAGAGGGCTGCCCGAAGCCTGGATCAGCGCGGTCACTGCCTGCAGATCTTCCGCTCTGCCCAGTATTGAATAGGTAACACTCAGGGCATACTGTCCGGCATTGAAATCATCATCCAGT
>ENA-ORXD01001701-ORXD01001701.1-sediment-metagenome-genome-assembly--contig:-NODE-1701-length-16958-cov-6.256087_pt1 | contig 16958 bp, 22 predicted proteins | sample MGYA00237862_ERZ511471 | MGnify/ENA metagenome assembly ERZ511471
GAGCAGTTCTTCGGCACCCACCACCGGCTGCTCTGCATGTTCCGCTCCGGTGTATTTCGGCGAATGGACGAGCCGATCACCGATCCGGAGACCTTCAACAAGTTCGTGGCCATGGTCCCGGATGGGTGCTTCGGCCAGCCCGCGGACTCCGGCACCGAGTTCCGGTTCGGGGAACCGGTCCGGTCCCTGTTCTACTATCTCCTCTCCGCATTCGCCATGTTCGTCATGGACGAGCCCGGCCACCCGGTGGGGACTCCCTTCCCCGGAGGGTTCGTGATAGAGCGGCGGGGGGCAGAGTACTCCTGCCCCATCCGGGACAAGGAAGAGGACATCCCCTTCTCAATCTGCAACTTCTGCCCGGCAAAGCAGATGGAAGGGGTATAGGCAGCGGAATCTCTCCGGCTATTCTCCTGACGGGAAAATCGATCCCCCTCGATCACAGAATTACCCATTTCCGCTTGGCTAAGGAATGGCTCGGAGCTCCGGGATTCGGATTTTTCCTATCTAACATTCGGACCCGGGTACGGATTGTAACGGTCAAAAAAGCTAACATTCCTACGGTAAGGGTATATGAAGAAGCTCGACACGGTCGGAGTACTGCTGCCCCGTGCCGCTCTTTAGTACAATACCATCCCCTTCGGTTTTAGGTAGTAATGCAGAGAAACGTCCTCGTTTTCAGGAGCCGGGGTCTTCCTTTTCCTGGTCCTGTAGATCATGTTCATTCCGTACGATATTAACAGATGATAAATCTCTCGGACGACTGCTATATGGATACATGCAGGTGCGGATCAGACAGAGGATGGGATACCAACCTGAAAGGAGCAGTATTACTACTTCAAACTCAGGAGATGACCAAAAAGATTATAGTATAAATATTAAAAAGTCCATATGAAAACTGGTGACTGAAATGACCCCCTGTCGTTCAAGGCTGTCTCCTGTTATCGTTGGCGTTTTATGCATATTCCTCGTTTTGGTCGCAGGTGCCGGTGCACAAGACAATTGTATCTGCCAGTTTGATGATTGTTCCTGTGATAATACCCAATATTCTCAGAATACCCCCTTTTGCTGCTTGTGTCCGTTCAACACTTCCTGTACATACTCTCAGATTACCCCCTTTTGCTGCTTGTGTCCGTTCAACACCTCCTGTTCCGTTCCAGAGCATACGAAACCAAATTATTTTAAGGCTGATTTTTCCGCAAATATTCAATCCGGGCCGGCTCCGCTCACGGTTCATTTCCAGGACTGGTCCTTTGGGGAACCCGATACCTGGTCCTGGGATTTCGGTGATGGATCAGGGTCGGGTTCACAGGACCCTGTTCATACCTATACATCACCGGGATCATATACAGTAACCCTGACAGTTACACGGGCTTATCTGGATTATAACCACTATCGTGAGGACTCACGGACGATTTCCAAACCAGGATTCATCCAGGTAACAGGATATTCTTCTGTACTACAACAGTCCGCCACCCCGGTACGCGAGATACCCGAAGCAATCTCGTTCGATTCTTTCATTGAACCTGATTTCGCGATCATATTTTCACATCGTCCCACTATCAGTACAAATAATTTTGGTGATTTCCATGAAATTGTGATCATGTATCCCTTGCTGGATGGAACAGCTCCTGATGGAACCAGGTTATTTGAAAAATATTTTGACCGGGGAGAGCGGACTGAAAAGTTAGAAGAAATCTTTTCCAAAAAAAGTCAAACAGACGGGTCAAATCTCTTTCAGCTTTTTAAGAAATAATTTTATCTTTTTCGCTCCGGTGAGATACCAATCCTCCTAAAATTAATATGAGGTTTCAGCAATCGACCAATTGGAGAGACGCCTGAACCCCCTATGGGAACAGGGATGGAGTATTCCTCCATCTTTCGCATGCCTGGTCTCTGGATCATTATCCCGGCCGGGCCAATTTCTTTATAGATCCGGCACAGATATCAGATCCATGGCAAATCCTTCCCCTCTCAGGCTCACCGCTGCCGTCATCGCTGGCATCTTCGTCGGCTTCTTCCTGTTCTTCGTCGTTGCTCTGGTCCTCGGGCTCTTCACCGAGACCACCGGTTTCTCGGTCTCCACCAACTTCTCCGAGAATGCCTTCAGCGCCGTGCTGCTGGCCGGCCTGATCCTGCTCTGCACCGGGGCATTCGTCTGGAAGGTCTGGACCACTCCGCCGACCGAGGAGACGGAAGAGTAATACAGGATACCGGTGACCGCCGGCATCCCGTTCTTTTTTACACGGTACCGGATTCTGCCGCGGGCATGGTGGAGTTCCGGGAACGATGTACCGGCCCAGGAAAAAAGGTGTCCTTCAGGTCTCCACCGGGTACCCGGCGCCAACCCAGGCAGCAAAGTCCCCTTCCAGCCGGTAGACGTTCGTAAATCCGGCGTCGACCAGCTTCTGCGCTCCCAGGATCGAGGCGGCATCGGTGTGGCAGTAGACGAGGTAGGTGCCGTTCGGATCGAGGGTCGGGATGGCAGCATCGAGCGACCCGTCTCCAATGTAGTAGTTAACCGCTCCAGGGATATGTCCCCTGGCGTAGATGGGCGAAACGTCGATGATGACCAGCCCCGGGGTGGTATCGATCAGCTCCTTTACCCCGGCGGCGGTCACATCCGTGTAGCCCCCGGTTATCGGCGGGGCTGTGGTCATGCACCCGGCCAGCAGGACGACGGCGACGGCCAGTGCGGCGAGCAGTGGTTTCATCTGGTTCACCTTCTGTCGATACCAGAACCTGTCCCTGTCTCATATATACACCTGCCGGCCGATGATGCGGCGAGCCATACCAGGACCGGCCTGTCAATGAGAGAATTCCGGAACGGGAAAAGAGGTGATATCGCCCTGCCCTCCGGGAGCGGTCACTCCCCCGCTTTGCTCATGCGCTTCTTTCCGAAGATCTGCCGGGTCATGGTGATGATCCACCGGTAGTTCAGTACCAGGTGGACCAGCACCAGCAGCCCCAGCAGGACCCCGCTCCAGTCATGGATGAGGGTGAGGTCCCGCATGGGGAGGACCACCCGGGTGGCCCCGATGGCCCGGAGGAATCCCGGGAACTTGATCACCCCGGTGACGAAGCAGAGGATGAAGCTGACCGCCAGGCCAACGTCGACGATGTACTTGAGGTGGGCCTTAAGCATGGGTGGTGTGTCGATGGGTGAGGGAATAAGGTGTTCGGTGAGGCAGGGAGGGTATCCGGATTGAGGGGAGGGCACCCGGGTTCAGTGCACCTGCGATAACGATTCCCTGTTTCACCCGTATTACCGGTCGCCGGGACCGGGAATTCACCCCTCTTACCAGCATTCCCGGTAGAAACATTAACATCGTTCCTGGCTCAAGCTATTGGCACTATGTGGAAGGCAGTGGAGGTTGATGCCTGGATCGCGGGCAGGAAATCAAGTCTCGAGGAAGCCCGGGCCACGGTGACGGAGATCATCGAGCGGGTCCGGAAGGACGGCGATACGGCGCTGCGCCAGCTCTCCCGTCACGTCGAGCTGAAGGATATCGCTGTGACGGAAGAGGAGCGGGAGGCGGCCTATGATGAGGTCGACGATGCGATTATCGAGAGCCTTGCCGACGCAAAGAACCGGATCGAACGTTTCCACCAGCTCCAGAAACCGCGGGACCTCTGGCTTGAGCAAATCGAGCCCGGCATCGTGCTCGGGATCAAGACCACCCCGCTCAGCCGGGTCGGCCTCTATATCCCCGGCGGCCGTGCCGCCTACCCGTCATCGGCCCTGATGTGTGCCATCCCCGCAAAGGTTGCCGGTGTCCCGGAGATCTGCGCCATCTCCCCGCCGCCGATCAGCCCCATGACCCTTGTTGCCCTCGATCTTGCCGGGGTTACCGAGATCTACCAGTCCGGCGGAGCACAGGCCATCGCAGCCCTGGCACTTGGCACGGAGTCGGTGAAGCCGGTGCAGAAGATCGTCGGACCGGGGAACATCTACGTCACCCTGGCGAAGATGATGCTCCGGGAAAAGGTGGAGATTGACTTCCCTGCCGGGCCGAGCGAGATCGGGATTATCGCCGATTCAACTGCCGATCCCCGCATCATTGCCGCCGACGTCCTGGCCCAGGCCGAACACGACCCGAACGCTGCCTGCATCCTGATTGCCACCGATCAGACCCTCCCGGAGAAGGTCGGGCGCGAGGTCGCGGCGATGACCGCGAAGGCGCCGCGGAAGGAGATTATCGAACAGGCGCTGAAGAACTCGGGGTACGTGGTGGTATGCGACCTCGATGAGGCCATCTCCGCCTCCGATGCCGTCGCCCCCGAACACCTCTCCATCCAGGTCGCAGACCCTCTCCCGGTGGTCATGAAGGTGCAGAACGCCGGGGCCATCTTTGTCGGCCGATACTCGGCGGTCGCCTGCGGAGACTACGCGATCGGGACCAACCACGTCCTTCCCACGGCCGGATACGCGAAGACCTACTCCGGGCTCGATGTCCAGCACTTCTGCAAGACCGCCTCAGTGGAGATGGTCTCCCGCGAGGGTCTCAAAAGGATCGGGGACACGGTCGAGACCATTGCCGATGCCGAAGGCCTCCACGCCCACGCCGAGTCCGTCCGGGTGCGGCGGCTGCTGTAATAATTTTTTACCGGGCAAAAAAATAAATCTGATTTTTCCGGGAGCAGGAATCCCGGGTCCTCTCACAGGATTACCACGTTTCAGGGGAGTGGCGGGGGTCGCAGCATTGACGTCCTTTCTGCGTATCGTATCTCCGTTGCTTCAAACTCTCCGGAGGAAAAGCTGATGCCCCAGCCCTTCAGTCTGCTGAAAGCAAGGGAGCATCCACCGTTCAGACCCTTGACCATTTCCTTCGTTGCCACCATCTCAACCTGCCACACTCCCCGGTCACGATAGGCGTGGTTCAGGGAAATGGTATCAAAGTAGTAAGGGTCCAGGATGAAGAACGCGAAATGAACGGTATTGAATGGATCAACGACAACCGGCACCTGGCCACCATATTTCCCGGTCGAAATCACAGTCTCCTTGTGCCATACCCCGCCGTCCTTCCTGGCGTAGACCAGTTCATCAGGCGTCCACATATCATTGATAATCGCATAGACAACGTGCGGTTTTCCCTGGGCATCACTATCGAATCCGGCAGGCCCGAGGTTACCCTGGCCGATAATTTCCGTATGCCATCCGCTGCTGTCCCTCCAGGCGTACTTCACGAAGACGTTAGAGAGGTCTCCAGGAATAAACTCGGTATAGACAATAGACGGCTTCCCCAGGAAATCCAATTGCAGGATCTGATCCCTGGTTGTCGTCGCATCGATCAGTTCATGGTGCCACCCCGTGCTGTCCTTCCATGCATAGAACAGATGTAACTCATTATCCTGATAGGTAATGTGCGGTCTGCCGAGCTGATCGAACGCCAGAGAGTAATCTCCTCCTGTCTCGTTCTGGTATGGCTGGGGCGAGGTGTCTTCTATCACCTCAATGTTCCAACCGGAGGACTCCCTGGTTGCCAGCTTCAATCCCAGTATCGGACCATTAACATCGATAATGTATCCGTAGAGCACGGAGGGTTTCCCGCCCGGAGCCACTTTCAGACAGGGAGATGGTATCGCCGTCATCGATGGGTCCACTATCTCCGTATGCCAGCCAAACCGGTCCCGATACGCATACCAGATAGTGAAATCATAATAGCGGCCCACCTGACTGGCATATCCCAGGTGAGGACGACCGGATATGTCGAAATCAAGCGAGGTTATGACACCTGAAGGAGCCGTAGTGCCAACGCTCCTGACATCCCAGGTGCCTATGAGTTTGGACGGTGCTCCCCCGGGATCTATCCCGGAGACTGTCCCGACAAGAATGCTCCCGATGATAAGGAGCCCCAGGACCAGTCCGGGATAGTTCAAACATGTTTTCATGATATTGCCACCTTTCAACCGCCCCGCGAATCTAACAGGGTACATCTTGAATATTGCGGGAGAATAATAAATTTTTGCCTATAAAAACGGTCAGGGTGAACGTGGGGAATGACCCGTATGCCATGCTTCCTGAAGACGGCAACGAACACCTCGCTCGACTGTGTTCTCTCCGGCAGGGATTATGCACAGGGCAACCTCGCGGCAACCATGATGGGAATGGCCATGCACCCTGTAAACCAGTGCTCCGGGAGTTTCCTGCCACGGATATGCTCCATCGTGGATCGAAACTCTCGCGTTCCAGAAGGTCGGGGAGGAGATTCCGATGATGGTCCGGGTGGGGAGAGCCGGACCCGGTTTTCGTTCGCCGCGGCAAGATGTGGAGGGTCTTCTCAGAGAGGATACCTTTTCAGCCTGGTGATTAGAAGTACCGTTTTTTTTAGTTTCGGGTCCGGATCCGACCGGCCGGGTTATCTGACCTTCTGGTGAACGCGGCTTCTCCCGATCCAGGAACCAGGACAAAGCTATTTGCTGCCGGACTGCCACCCCTCAGCAATGCCGCAGGGACCCTGCTTCAACCAGCTCTGGTCAGAGATAATTCTCAAGAACGTCACGCCACGGCGGGCCGATAACCGGGTGAAGAAGACCTGCACGGAATACTACCTGATGTCGCCCGGCACGGTCTTCCGGGACGTCCCGATCACCCTCACGAGAGGGATGCTGGTCGGGATTGATGAGGAGGGCGGGCGGATCCTGATACCCTTCCGGAAACCCTGTTACGGCACCTCGCTGTATGCCATCGAGTCCGATTCGGAGGAGATTGCACGCCTCCGTGCGGACTTGGCCGCAGCACAAATCCGGAACCAGCAGACCGGGAAACGAAGGAAATCTCCGGGATAACAGGCATCCCTCAGGATCGGACCAGGTGGGTCAACGGGATCACCCGAGGGTTCCGCAGATTATATATAGGGTGATTGGTGAGAATCTAGCTGAAGGTACGTTTCCAGAACGCGTTCTCTGGTGCTGTGAGGATCCGTTCAGGGCGTATCATCAAGGTGGCACAATATGCATAACATAATCGTTTCTCTACTCGTAGGAGGGGTTTTCGTCACCGCGCTTGCGGGCCACGGTTCTGCGGGGGTTGCCTGCGTCTTCGGTGATTATAACGGCGGGGGAATTGCCTGTCCATTCGGTGATAATAACGGCGGGGGAATTGCCTGTCCGTTCGATGATTCGGGTGGTGGAGGTTCAGCCGGGGTGTTCGAGGAGGTGGACCCGGTATCCCTGCTGCCCTGTCCGTTCGATGATTCGGGGAGTGGCGGTTCAGCCGGGGTGTTCGAGGAGGTGGACCCGGTATCCCTGCTGCCCTGTCCGTTCGATGATTCGGGTAGTGGAGGTTCAGCCGATCCGTTTTCGGAAGGAAACCCTGCCTCTGGCGTACCGTGTCCGTTTGAGGGTGAAGGCGGTGGAGGTTCAGCCGACCCCTTCCCGGAAGTGAACCCTGCGTCCGACGTGCCCTGTCCGTTCCAGCGAAGTGTGGCATCCTCTGAAGAGAACGGCTCATCTTCTGTTCCCGGGGAAGAGACCTATCCGGCACCCGGCGATCTGGATGGCGACGGCCTGTATGAGGATCTGAATGGAAACGGGCAAATCGATTTTGCCGATCTGATCCTGTATTTCAATCAGATGGACTGGATCCGGGAGAATCAGCCCATCTGCTGTTTTGACTACAATGGAAACGGCAATATCGACTTTTCCGACGTGATCATGTTGTTTCAGGAAATCTGAACGATAGACAAACTCATTTTTTCATCACTATTCTTCCTGAAGGTGATTGAGGATTGAAACACCTGTCGGCTCGGAAGGGATGTTGATCCGGCCCATCAGTGAAATGCACGAAGGCTGGTTCCAGAATAACGACTGGCATACGAAGTCCAGGGCCTTGTCATTCACCCCCCCGGGTTTATTTTTCGGCAGGCTGCTCCGGTATCTGTGGTATATTAATGATGATGGACATCTCAGGAAGGATGTATGAGGCCGGAAGATGCCCTCCAGTCGTGATAGAAAGCAGGAGTTCGTAACAGTCTCTGGTGATAGAACACGCGAGGAGATTATTTTTGCCGTTCTTTCGCTTCAGATGGAAATAGACAAACGAATTGAAAAATTAGTCAATGCATTAAATGATCTCCCTGATGTCTATACGTGTAGTTCATGTGGTGGGCATAAAGATCTGGAACAGAGAGAGAATCCTGTGCCGGAAGGTTATTTTTATATTCAGTTTATTGTAGAACCAACAGAAAACGGGTTCTTATCGTTGGGTATAATCGACCTGGCGGCACGCAATATTGATAATGATGATTTAATCGTGAAAGTTTTGAACTGTACGGACAACCCAAAATTAGTCATGTTCAATATATTAGGAAAAAATTGGGTAGACCCGGACGAAGTTGCGAAAGAAATAAAATCCCTCTGCAAAACGTGGGGTCTCTCTCTTCATGGGGTTCATGAATATAAGAAAAATGTGAGGAGAATGATCGCATATGACAGGATTCAACCAAACCAATGATTGCATCAGAGACCGGCCGGCCAGCTGATGAACACCCGTGTCCAGTCTGGATACTCTCCAAGAACAACCTTTCAGGAAAAGCATCATGTTCGCGTTTTGTAGGTATCTCTCCTTTGGGGGTGGGATTAATTATTCATCGTCTGTTTTCCCGCGATGCCGGCCCGGCGTCCTGGCCCATGCTCACCGGAATGGCAACAATATTTTTTTGAAAAATAGGGGTTTTTTTCTGTTGCTGATTACACGGTGGTCGGTACCAGGTTCGGGCAGTTTCCGCAGGAGCCGTCCTTGAGCCGTGACTGGTTTCGGGTCATGGTCTGGAGCGTGTCCTGGGTCATGGTCCGGAGCTGATCGCGGATCTGAGTACGGAGCTGGTCCCGGGTCCGGGTCTGCAGCTGATCCTGGGTCAGACTCTGGAGCTGGTCGCCGGTCATGGTCTGCAGCTGACTCTGGTTTTGAGTCTGGGTCTGCAGCTGTGCGAATGTCCGGAGCTGGATCTGTTCACAAATCCGGTCCCTGGTCAGCGTGCCGTTCCCCTTGTCGGCACTGGTCTCAAACCCGTTCTGGTTGCAGAAACTGTTCTGTCCCAGGAGGGCCTGGCTGCCGTCTGATTGCTGCTGGAACTGCTGGCCACCGGCCGACATCGTTCCGCTTCCTGCTCCTTTTGCCTGGGTCCCGGCAGCCATAACGCCTGCGGGGATGATAACCAGGGCGAGGAGAGCGATGACGCTGAGCTTCTTGAGCATCTCTTATTCACTCCTGTATGGACGGAATTACCAGGTATACCCTGGATAATCCCGGTCCTGCATATGCGGTTATCATGAGGTAATAAACGATTTCTGACCGCGGAAGCTACATGAGTGGTCATCATGGCGTAAAGGTGAACCGGCCGGTTCAATCCCAGGATCACCTAAATTTCTGCGAGCCTGGAGCAGAACCTGGGCTATCTGGTCACGCTGGAAGTGCGAGCCGTGCCGGAGGAGATCAGGTACTACCCAAATGTCCAGAGGGGATGGAGTGTTCCTGGGTGAGAGAGAACCGGTTTTACAGTGGGAATGATGGGTCCCCTTCCCCGGGCGGCTTCTACGGAATAGATGTACGAGCGGTTCTGAGCCCGATTACTACAAAAATGAGGCCCAGAACCGTCAATGCCGGAGATTTGAGTTCCCAGTCAAAGATGTAACTCAGAGCATTGATGAACAGCAGGGTAAACCCTGCTCCGGCCATGAAGTACCCGGAAACCTGCTGTTTTTCCATGAATAGTAGTACAGGACGTTTTTATATAAAGACAGAACTTATCCACGTCATATACGAGAGATACCATGACTCCTCACCCCACCGGTGCAATCCCCCAGCGGGGCGGGAAGATATTTGGCATGGGACCCGCATTCCGGCCGGAATCGTCACCCCTGATATGCCGGAGACTATCGCTGCCGTCGCCCGGAACTACACCATGGGTTGCTTCGGCAAGGGTGTGATATGACCGTCGATATGGAAGATATTTACCGGAACACCCCCCCTGAGAAGATCCCCTGGAACATTGAAACTCCGCCGGAGGTCCTGGTGCGGCTGGTCGAAAGCGGCCGGGTCCCCCCCTGCCGGACGGTGGATTTCGGCTGCGGTGCCGGCAACTACGCCGTCTGGCTGGCGAAGCAGGGGTTTGATGTCACGGGCATCGATATCTCCCCTTCCGCTATTGCCCTTGCCCGGAAGACGGCAGAACAGCAGGGAGTATCGTGCACCTTCATCGTCGCGGACGTGCTAGGGAATCTCCCGGAAGTGCAGGGCCTCTTTGATTTCGCCTTCGACTGGGAGCTGCTCCACCACATCTTCCCTGAAGATCGACCCCGCTACGTCGCGAACGTGGCCCGGCTGCTCGCACCCGGCGGGAAGTACCTGTCGGTCTGCTTCCATGAAGATGATCCCCAGTTCGGCGGCTCCGGGAAGTACCGGACAACGGGAATCGGAACCGTGCTCTACTTCTCTTCGGAGGGGGAGTTGCGGGACCTGTTCAGCCCGTATTTCAGGATCCTGGAGTTACGGGCTATGACGGTCACCGGGAAATGGGGGGATCACGTGGCGAACTATGGCTTCATGGAGAGGCTGAGGTAGTAGTATTAAACCGTCAAACAAGATCTCTCAGTATGGCATGGTCGCGGGACACCTGGCTGGATCTTATTGTCGTTGGGCTGATAGCTATCGTTCTTATCATTGTCGTAAGTGAGGAAGTGCTTGGCATATTCTTAAAAAAGCCAACCGGGGGTATTCTGACTATCATAACGGTGGGTATTCTGGGATACATGTATTTTTCAAAATAAGTTCATTGTTTTTTTATACAGGTGGACGGGGGAAGTCACCGGGTATCGACCCGGGAAATCATACCATTCCTCATTTCGTATCTGGCTCATCTGCTCGTTCCTTAAAGGTTCCGGGCGTCAGTAGTTCGTGAAGGATGAAGGTCACGAGGATCGGTGGGATCTCCTCACCACGGCCTGGCTTTTTTATTGAATAACACACAGTCAATTTTCTATTTAATAAAAATTATTTAATCTCCATAGCAGCACTCTTCACTGATGGTCTTATTGCTGTTCTCTCTTTTTCTAAAATGATTTATATATAATATAAAGGATATTTTCCGATGACCCATCCCAAAAATTATCCGGATGGGTGAAAACTGGGGATAAGCCAATGCTATTCATGACGATGTTCCAGTGGGAACCAGGAAAGACAGACGAGGTTATGCAGATACGAATGAAGGAGAACATTCCTCCAGGTGTGAAAATTGTGAAAGAATGGGTTGCACTCGAGACGAATCTTGTTTTTAGGTTATCAGAGATCACCGATCCGGCTGCTCTTCTCAAATCTAGCAGCAGTTGGACAGACCTTGGCTATGTCGAAATGCATCCTGTCATGGAATCACAAGAAGCTATTAAGCTGCTCAAATAGAAAAGAAGATACAATAATTTATTAATTGATTTCCCAATTTTCCGAATTTAAATGCGCCATAGCAGCACTTTTCACTCATGGTCTTATTCTCTACCATTTTCATCATCTCCATAGCATCAGTTCTCACCTATGGTTTTAACACAAGGAGATTTGATGAATAATCATGACAAAATTATGTCCGTTTATGAGCGGGATGCTATAATTCCTGTGGGTGGGAACAGATTTGCTATCTTCTCCCCAGTTGAATGTCAGGGAGATAAATGTATGATGTGGGATACCGAGAATAACATGTGCCATTTTCTCAATAAACAATTGAAAAAGGATTTTTTTTAAAAAAGGTAGGTTTGCGGGAACGTTACTCGGTTGTCTTCCCGTCAAAATGCTCTTCCCGGGACATGGCCTCCTGCTTTGTCGTTCGCACGATCTTGTCCTGGTGCTCGGGTGGAGAGTAGATGGTGTACAGCTTGAGGTCCGCGGTCTTTGATGTATTGATGACATTGTGCTTTGCACCGGACGGGACGACCACCCCGATCCCGTTTTTTACAGCGTGCCTGGTAGCATCGATCACCACAACTCCTTCTCCTTCCTCGAACCGGAAGAACTGATCGACGTCATCGTGGGTCTCCTCGCCGATCTCTTCTCCGGGTTTGAGTCGCATCAGGACCAGCTGGCTGAATTTCCCGGTGTAGAGGACTCTCCGGAAATCCGTGTTCTTCACTGTCTCTGCTTCGAGATTTGCTGCAAAACCTTTCTTCATGATTCGTCTCCTGGTTGTCTCAAACTGTATGTGATGGGGTATACCCTGATGAAGATTCTGCTTCTGCCGGGAGAGCCGTCCCTGGCCGGACAGAACAATCGATGCGATACTATCCTGGTCTGAATCTTTGGATCGTGCAGTCCTGATGGGAAGAAGGGGGATACGGTGGAGATTGGGCATCTCATTCGTACCCGTGAAAATTCTGATCAGGACCTGATCCCTTCTTTCTGGTCCTTCTCTATTTCACGCCGGAAGAGCACGGTGTAAAACGTTGCTGCTACTGCGGCAAGCATGATACAGAAGGTCTTGTCAATGATCTCCACCACCAGTTCCATAACCAGGAGGGCAGCCTGTGGATTGCCCAGGTGTCCCAGGATCCGCTCGTAAATCGCGAGGGTCCCGGGGTAGAGAGGGAGGCTGAATACCGTGGCCAGCACGAAGGTGAGAAGAGCATTTGCCACGCCGGTGATGACTCCTGCTGCGATCAGGTATGCCGGTCTTCTCAGGTCCACCCACCCTCTCTTCCAGAACCACCAGGTCGCGACGGCCACCAGCAGGCTGCTCCCGGCAAAGACCAGGGACGAGGTCTCCCAGAACGTACCTGCCATGATCAGGTTATAGATGATTCCGGCGAGCAGCCCGACGGGTAGTCCGGCCATGATCACGGCAAAGGAGGTCCCCCAGGTATCCAGGAAGAGGGGGATCCCGAAGGCCAGGGTCACCAGGGAAGAGGCCATGTTCAACAGCACCGCGATGACCAGGAGCGTGAGGGGGCCTGCGGTTGAGAGGAGTGGAACCCGGTACCTGCGTATCGATCCCATCCCCTCTTCTTTCCATTCCTGGGGCCGGGATTGACGGGAACTGTAGTGGGCATTCACCAGGAACCCAATCAGCACCGCCAGGTAGAAGACCCCGGTCAGCAGTTCCATGGTCACCAGGGAGCGTGCAACCGGGGAGACCGCGACGATATCCCCGAATCCCGAGGTGGAGAGGGCAACAAACGAGAAGTAGAGCAGGGCTTCCGGGTCTGCAGCACCGGAATTGAACTGGAATGAGTGGGGAGTGTGGGTCTCGAGCATCAGGTACAGCAGCCCGTAGGCGAGCCCGATCATCATGTACACCATGACTGCCCGGAAGAGCTCGATGAGCGTCACTTCCCGTGCGGCAATGACTTTCCGGAGCACCGTCGCGAGGATGAACACCAGGAATATCGAGAGCGAGATGAGCAGGGCGATAAAAATATCCGGGGAGGGGAGGACCAGGTAGGTCCATGCACAGAGGAGGGAAGGGATGGCGAGGAGGAACCCTACCGCAACCTGGGAGGGGCTGTCGCTGACCGAGTAGAGAGCCGAGATGAGGAATGCAGTGACCAGGGTGACCAGGACAAGTGCCCCGGCCAGGCTCTTTTCCAGGTACGGCACGGCAAGGATGATGGCGATCAGGAAGATGAGGGTGATGAAATCCCGGTTCCGCTGGATTATGGCTTTGAAATCGTCAGGCATCGGACCACTCCACCCGTGATGCACCGTGTGCAGACGGTGCGGATGGAGAGTAGGTTACCGGTGGTGGTGATAGTAGTATCTTTTCGTTGTGGCCTGGAAGAGCGAACGTTCTCCTCACTGCCTCATGCATGAAGGAAAAAAATTGGGGGGATGGAACTTCAAAACGGGCTGTCTTCACTGACCCGGGGGATTCTCCTCGTTCTTTTTCTCTTCCTTTTCAGGCACGTTGTGTATCGCACCTTTTCTCCCCTTCCACCACCGGTAGATCCCGTAGATGACAGCACCAATGATGACGAGCGGGATCATCGAGATGAGGATGATGACCAGTCCTGCGGTGACCGCTAGGAATCCCGCGATGCCCTCGTTGATCACGGAAATGATCGAGAAGCCTTCCCCACCGCCAACCGGCTCGGGCTCCTCGAGCGCTACGGTGATAGTGCCATAGTCCACCCGGCTGTCCAGGTATTTCAGGCGGCCGTCGATCCGATCAATCTCGACCTGCACCCGCTCGATCTGGACCTGCACTTCGAGGATCTCGGAGACGTTCTCCGCTTTCTCCATGATCCGGGTGTACTGGGCCAGCTGGCTGGCAAGGGCAGTTCTTCGTGCCTGCAGGTCGACGTATTCCTCGGTCACGTCATCCGCACTGAGCGATTCGGATGTGAGCGATCCCAGCGCCTTTATTTCGGCTATGGCGGAATCAAACTCGTGGGAGGGGACCCTCATCGTCAGGACGGCAAACAGGCGGTCCCCGTAGCGGGTGTTAACCGACAGGGAGCCGATGTAGCCCCCATGGGCAGTGGCGATACCCTTCAGCGGGTCCAGGGTTGCGGTGACATTCTGTACTTCGAGATTGATCTGGGCGGTTTTGATGATCTTCTGGTCTGCTACCAGTCCCGCGGAATAGTCAGCGACGGGAGTAGCAGTGGGGAGGGGGGCTGAAGAACGGCTATTCCCTGAAAAAATGCCGGACAATCCCGGAGAGCCCCCCGACACTGGACTCAATTTTTCTCCATTCGTGGCAGAATTTTCCTCCCACGGGGTGGTGAGGCAGCCTGCACAGAGGAGTGCCAGGACGAGGAGACCGGCGATGAGGACGATGCGGCGAATCATACCACACCATTTCCATAAAAGCTGATAAATAATTGGTAAACTGCGATATTTTTCGTAATTATGGTGATTTTACCTCCTTAAGATCCTCTGGCGTTTACCTGTCATGATGCCTGACAGGTCAAAAAACCCAGAGCCAGGAGTAAACCTCCAGATGGACATGTACCCCGGTTCCTGCGAAAACCTCATGTGGGGGATGGTACGTATCGTAGTGTTGGAGTGAAGGAAATGCCAGAAGCAGATGGGCCCTCTGTGGCCAAAGTCATCGAGTTGATCGGCAGCTCGCCAAAGGGTTGGGAAGACGCAGCAGCCAATGCCGTGAAGGAAGCAGCACGAACCGTCAGAAACATTAAGGGAGTCTACCTGAAGGAATGTACAGCGAAGGTGAAAGGTGATAAAATTGTGGAATATCGTTCCATTGTGAAAATTTCGTTTATCGTGGACAGGGAGAGCTGACCTGTCCTTGTTTTTCGGATCCATTTTTTCGGGATCAAGACCCCTCCTCCGTGGGGAGTCATTCCTGTACTGGGGTTGAGAAGGGCAGGCTCGTTTCCGGGAATGGCATGGTGCGAAAAGATCCGGGGATCGTTTCCGTCCGGGTATGCCGGAGACCCCCGGGGTTGTTTCCCCAGGAGAGGATGGATCTCTCCCCCATCTCATCGCTTAATGCGAAAGATGGGGTAGTTGTTTTCAATTATTTAATGTTGAAGGAATTGAGGTAAAATTGAATCAAGAAAAGCAGTGAGAATTCTAGGGTATTATTAAGGTGTTTTGTTGAAAAATTGTAATCCATTCTTCTTTAATTATCCTGTGGCTTGAATTGATTCCCGGCGTTTCTTCAAGGAGGAGATCACCTGCTACGGCCTGAAGACCGCAGCGGTCACGGCGATTGCAAAGAAGTACTGGAAGGAGGTCCGGTCCTGTGACAAGGATGAGATCTTTTCGCTCTGCGAGGAACTCTACCGTTCAGGTTACTTAGAGGAGGCCTTCATCGTCTCTACCTGGGCCCATGCTCTTTCTTCCCGCTTCGAGCCCGGGGACCTCGCGGTATTCGAGCGCTGGATCGACACCTGGATCACCAACTGGGCTGCCTGCGAAGGGTTCTGCAACCATGTAGTGGGGGATTTCATCACCAGGTACCCGAAGCAGGTTCTCGATCTCAAGCGCTGGGCCACTTCCCGAACCGGTGGATGCGTCGGGCGGCCTGTGTCTCGCTGATTGTGCCGGCTAAACGGGGGAGTTTCTCTCCGATGTCTTCACGATCGCTGACCTAGTGCTGACAGACTGGATGACATGGTGCAGAAGGGCTACTGGTGTCTCCTGAAAGAAGCGAGCCGGAAGCATATCGATGAGATGTTTGCGTATGTCCTATGGAACAAGGCGGTGATGCCCCGGACGGCGTTGCGGTACGCGATCGAGCTGATGGGAAAGGAGATGAAGGATGAGGCAATGAGGAGGGGGTGAGGGGGACGGGAATCCGTTACCGGCGCCTCACCGCATACGTATGCCAGGAAGCCGGTCAGTTTCCCGGCACTGCATCACAAAGGTCTCTTTTAACACCATTAAAAAACCATACCACCCGGTTCCATGGAGACCCCGGACGGTTTTTTCAGAATACGTGGACTGCGGAAGCCTTGAAGGTGAGATACACCTCTTCGCCTTCGCTGAGCTGCAGGTGATCATATCCCTGGCGGGTCACGACAGATACAAAGGGGATTCCAGCATCGACGGTCACCCTGATGACCATGCCATTATTCACAATATCGGTAATTGTTCCCCGAAACGAATTTCTGGCGCTTGATTGTACCGGTTCTCTCGAGATGAGGATATCTTCCGGACGGACGGTCGCATACACCTCTCCCTCCCCGTTGCAGGTCAGTGAGATGATCGTCAGTCCATCGACAATGATAACAGATGCACCGTCCCGGTAGGTACAGGTTCCCCGGAAGATATTTTCCACACCGGTGAAGGTTGCAATGAATTCACTGGCGGGTTTCCGGAAGACCTCGTCGGGATGACCGCACTGGACGATACCCCCCTCATGCATCACCGCGACACGGTCCGCGAGCGCGAAGACTTCTTCAAAATTATGGGTCACATGCACGACCGTGATCTTATACCGTTTGTGCAGGCGCCGGAGTTCCTTCTGGAGCATCACCCGGGTCTGCCCGTCAAGGGCGCTGAGTGGTTCGTC
>ENA-ORXD01001702-ORXD01001702.1-sediment-metagenome-genome-assembly--contig:-NODE-1702-length-16947-cov-3.285774_pt1 | contig 16947 bp, 19 predicted proteins | sample MGYA00237862_ERZ511471 | MGnify/ENA metagenome assembly ERZ511471
TGATCAGTGTTTCGATTGCCCCCTGTTCGGCTTCGCTCAGTGCTCGATCCGGATGAAAGCCGCCGTCGCTATCCGCGCTCACTATTCCGGCGGCCGACAGACCCAGCACCGCCGTCCGAACATCTTGCGGTATTTGAGCGATATCGGTGAACGCGTCGGCCTGCCCCCCGGGCAGATAACTGCCGAAGACCGTCCACAGCCAAAGGGCGTAGCGGCCCCTCGTAATCGGCTCCGCTTCAAGCGGGTCCAATCCGGGATCTACCGCCAACAGGCCGAGCGCATCCGCCTCGCCTAACAGGTTCGAAGCGGCACCGAGTGTAGTCGTCGGATTCTCGTACGTCGGCCCACCAGGCGTCAGGCCCGACAGCGCAATCACTCTCTCGAGGGCAACCTTGACACTCACCGGATCGGTGACTGTACCGGAAGCCGAGAAAGTGGTGGTTGCAGTCTGAACGGTCTCCACCGGCTCCTTGCCATCGCTTAGGTAGAGCGTGGAGAGAAGCACAGCTACAACCACCACGACCGCGGCACCCGCGCCGGCCAGAACGAAGCCGAAACGTCGCCGTGCCGGCCTTCTCCGGATGGTCTGGGATCGGCCCTCTTCGATCACACCGCGCAGTAGCTCCTCAGCGCGGTCGCTTTCAGCCCACTCGCCCGCGGTTGGCGTATGGGTAGGCCTGAGCCGCGCCAGTTCTTCCAGAAGGCGGTCTTTCTCGTCGATCATGGTCCCTCGCCCTCGTTTGCGATCCCTTCTGCACCCCCAAATGTCCACATGGGACCCATTTGTTTCATGAGGCGGGCGCGCGCGCGGTGAAGTCGCAGAGCAAACGCTCGTGGACTGCACCCAAGAACCGACGCGGCCTCGCGGTATGCGAGCCCATCCCAGCCGACCAGGAGTAGGACCTCGCGGTCCTCGTCTCGCAGATTGACGAGCGCTGCTCTGAGCTGTGCCCGTGTGTCGAACGACCCCGCCCACTCCTCGCTGTCGCTGGAAGGAAGAACGTCCTTGGCCATGCGGTGACGGAGCGCAGCCTTGCGGCCTTTCGAGCGGCGCTGGTTCGCAAGCACTCTCCGCGCCACTCCCAGCAACCAACCCAGGGGCTCGTCTGGAATCTCCTCCGGTCGCCGCCAGCAGACCAAGAACACCTCGGAAACGACGTCCTCGGCTTCATCGAGAGAGGAGCCACGGTTGCGGGCGAAATCGAGCACCCGCGAGGCATACGTGCGGTAGAGAGCTTCTATCCGCCGCTTTGGATCATTCAGTTCCGCGGCAAGGTCCTCCGAGCGTCTCAATTTCACCCATAGGGAGTGTAATACAACGCGGCATGCCGGACATACACGCATTGGGAGAAGCAGGGGTGTTGAGCGTACAACGGCCGGCAAGCGAGGATAGGGATATGGACAACAGAGATTACCTTCAGGCCCGCATTCTACTTATTGATCGGGAGCAGCCTGTTATCGACGAACTGAGTGCTGCGCTTCAGGCGGACGGGTACGCGGCCCCCCATGGCATCATTGACACGTCGCTGGCGGGCCTTTGGCTGGAATCCGCCGACGCGGACCTGGTAGTGTTCGATACGACCATCCCGAGTGAGCTGGTTCAGTTGCTTGCCCGAAGAGCCGCCGATGACGTTCCTCTCCCTGCCCTGGCGATCGGAGAGTCGCTCAGCGCATCAGACCGCGAGCGGCTGGTAGAATCCGGGGTGCGTCATTTCCTCCCGAAGCCCATCGATATCCCCCATTTTCTCACGCACGTGCACTCCCTTCTCGATGCCCGCTTCGCTCATCTCAGGTTGCAGCAGACTCGCGCCTTGCTGGACGAACTCGTTCAGCGGCGCACTTCAGAACTGAAGCAGATGCAGATTGAGACCCTCGAGTTGCTGGGGCGGGTCGCAGAGGTCCGGGATGACGCCACCGGCCAACATACTCGTAGGGTGGGTCAACTGAGCGGTCAGATCGCTCTGGAAATCCACCTCGCCCCAGAAGAGGCCGAACTCATCATGCGGGCAGCCCCATTACACGACATCGGCAAGGTGGCAATCGCCGACGACATTCTTCTGAAGAGCGGCGGTTTCGGAGAAGACGAGCGAAAGACGATGCGAAACCACGTCTTGCTTGGTGCGCAGTTGCTCGATGGTGCCCGGTCGGATCTCCTTCGGTTGGCGCGCGAGATCGCCGCTTACCATCACGAGCGCTGGGATGGCCAAGGTTATCCATACGGTCTCAAAGGCGAGGAGATACCCATGTCGGCCCGCATCGTAGCGGTCGCGGACGCCTTTGACGCACTCACTCATAACCGGCCGTACAAGGAGGCCTGGAGCGCCGAGGATGCACTCGCGGAGATGAGACGAGAGAGCGGGTGGCAGTTTCAACCCCAGGTGGTGGATGCTCTGATTCGCGTTCAAAGCAGCCAACGTCGGCTCCAGGGTACGGTGAGTATCCGGGGGTGATCCTGCTGCCCGGCGGCTCTTTTTGCGCTGCCGTGGTATGGTCTTCGCATATCAGAGAGACCAGCTGCCATGTGGTGGCCCTCCAACGTTGAGGGCCGCCAAGCTGGGATGTAGGAGGACCAGATGACTCCCCTCGACGAACAAAGCGTTTCGGCTCAGCGCGAAACATGCCGTTACGAGGCCGGCGCGGCAAAAAGGTACCGCGCGCGCCTCCGAGACGTGACGGAGGACATCGTTCTCGATTGCTCGCGCGAAGAGTGCCACACGCACATCGGCTTTGAACCCATGCCCTCGCGCGAAGCCACGGAGGAGATCATCCACCGCACTCAGGAGCTTCTCTTCCCCGGCTTCTTCAGCCGAAGCAGAATCGACCCCGTCAGTTTCCGCTATGCGATCGGTCAGTTGGCTACGTCCCTGTTCGACCTGCTGTCCGAGCAGATCTCCCGTAGCATCCGACATGACTGCTTCCGTTTCGACCGGGAATGCACGGGCTGCGAAGAGCGGGGTTACGAGGCGGCGCTCCAGGTGTTGTCGTCGTTTCCGGAGATACGTCGCCTGCTCGCCGCGGACATCCGGAGTACCTTTGACGGTGACCCGGCCGCGAAGACCACCGATGAGATCGTCTACAGCTATCCTGGGCTTCAAGCAATTGCGGTCTACCGGGTGGCCCACCGCCTGTTTGAGCTTGAAGTGCCCATGTTGCCGCGGATGATGACGGAACGCATGCACGGCGCGACAGGGATCGACATTCACCCCGGAGCTGAGATCGCGGAAGGGTTTGTGATCGATCATGGGACGGGCGTGGTCATCGGCGAGACCACCAAGATCGGCACCAACGTCCGCATATACCAGGGTGTCACTCTCGGAGCTATCTCCCTCCCCAAGGGGGCCGGCGACCGCTTTCGCGGAAAAAAGAGACACCCGACCATTGAAGACGACGTCATCGTCTATTCTGGAGCGACGATTCTCGGCGGGGAGACGGTCATTGGAGCCCGCTCGATCATTGGAGGTAGCGTCTGGCTGACGGAATCCGTGCCGCCCGACACCAGCGTTCTGATCGAAACTCCCGCCTTGATCAGGACGACCAAGCGGAACTACAACAACGAGAACGCGAGCCCCAGGTGACTCCGCCCTTCGCTGATCACCCTAAACCTCGATCTCCGTCAAGGCGTTCGCCAGGCTGATCAGAATCGCCGCGGTTGCACCCCAGATTCTCCGATTCCCGTACCACAGCTCCCAGTACTCTCGGATCAGCCCCTTGTATTCGATCTTCCCCCGCGTGTAGTGGCCCCGATCCAGCACGAACTGGAGCGGAACCAAAAAGAAATCGGAAACCTCCTCCGGATCACACGAGAAGACCACGGGCGGTTCGATCCAGCCGACGAATGGATGCACGCTGAAGCCGGTGACGGTCTCATACTTGGGCAGGCGACCAACGATCTCGACCTTCTCCGGCGGAATTCCGATCTCCTCGAATGCCTCGCGCAACGCGGTCGCCTGAGGACCTGCATCGCGCGACTCCACTCTCCCTCCGGGCAGACCGATCTCTCCCGGGTGATCTCTTAGCTGCAGCGGCCTCTCGGTCAGTATCACCCGCGTACCCTTTTCCTCTGCCAAGAGACCGACGAGCACGGCTGCCGCTATCCCGGGACCGCCGACTTCTAGTTCGTTCTCCCGACCAAGAACTTCCCAACGCGCCGCAAGCAGGCTTCGCACACCATCCCGGTGCAGCCCGGGCGCTCCCGCCGACGTCGATTCACGTAAGGGATCCGTGAGTGGCCCTCCAATCTTCCTAGCCGCTTGTGCCGATTCGCTCGGTCTCCAACGCGGTGCGCCCGGTGATAGTAGCCGGGCTCCATCGCGGCCGCGTCCCGATCACGAACCGGAGCGGCCCCACCCGGTGAACGATCTCGTAGGACGCGAGAGTCCCACCAACCGCGCAGACGAACAGGAACATGATGAACCACAGCTGACCAACTCCAACGCCGCCGAAGTAGTCTCCTGCATCGTTGATGTTCCAGCGAAAGAAGTCACCTGAGGATACGTAGTGCCGGTAGGATCCGTCGTAGGACGAGTTGAACCGAGCCCTACACCAAGTCTGCGGCGGGATCAAGATGAGGACGCCGAAGACGAGTGGGATCACTAGACGCTTGATTCGCTCCCACGCATATGTGCCTCCGCTCCTCCGACCCAGGGCGAGATAGGTCGAACTCCCGGCAAGGAAGAGCAGCAGGGGCATGCGCCAAACCGAGATGAATCCAAGCACCTCATTGACCGGCTCCGAGACAACCGAGGCCTTGACATAGAAGGCTTCTCCGCCGTTGAAAACCCTCAGTGTGTGAAAGGGGAAGAGCAGGAGAACGGCCAGAATGCGAAGCCAATCGACATAGTGCACGCGGGCAGTTGCTGACTCAACCATGAAGGCCCTACCTACAGTCGGTCATCGGTTTTTCCATCTAGCTTAGAGTCCGAATGCGGAATGTTCCATCCCCAGGAGTGCCTTGATGCTATCTTTTCTAGCTGCAACCTCGCTCTCCCGGCAAAGGGGCCCCATGGAGTCTGAACTGAGCAAACGTGTCGCGCGAGCCGTCTCACGCATGGAAGGTCTCCACATCGGAGCAACCCACAAGATGCTGACCGAGGCCAGACTGGCCGAGACCTTCGAGGATCTACCCGACTGGGTTCAGGAGGAGGTTCTCAAGGCGGAACGCCTCCTTCGGGAAGAGGGAGTTCCGAACCGCCCAGACTAGTCCGGGCCGGTGAGCGCATGTGGGAGCGCGCCCCAGCAGTGCGACCCCTTGTCAAATTCGAGGGGCCCCGGACAAGTCCGGGGCCCCTCGCCCTTCAGCAGTACGCACGCCAAGGGCGCACGGTGCTTACGACTTACCTGAAAGTCAAGGCAACGATGTCTTTGACCCAGGCCTTCGACGACATGCCCGGCATGACAAGATTCAACTTGCCGTCGGCTATGGCAAGCATGGCATCGGGGGTTGCCTGAATGTCGGAGACATTGATGGTCCACAGGTAGCCGTCGCTCGCCACCGCGTCAACTTCAGCCGCGCCTGCCTGCAGGGCCAGCATCTCGAACAGAGTGCTGAACCTGACCCCGGTGTAGGCAGTGGGACCGTTCTTCGGGTGCTCCACGGTGACCGTCACGACGCCCAGTCCTTCAAGCCGGGAAACGGTCAGGCCGACCGGCATGTCGACCCTGCCGCTCACCTTGACGGCACCGGAGGCTCCGGCATCCAATGGAGAGATGCACTTGAAGAGCTGCGAGAGGAGGCACGCAGCTTCTCCCCGGGTTGCCGCGGCTGTGACATCCCAGTCGTAGACATCGGAGATGCCCGCGAGAAGGCCGTTGTATTCAGCCTTCTTGATGTTCTGACCGTGTATGGGATCCGAATAGTCGAAGATCCCCTGCCAACCAGCCGGGGCCTCGGCCAGTTTGGCGCCGGCCGCTCGCACCACGACCGAGATGATCTGTTGCCTCGTCACGTTGTCGCGGAAACCGAACGCTCCGCCCGTGTACCCTTTGAGGACCCCCTTCCCGGCGGCCACTGCCACGTAGCTGCCGGGATAGAGCGGATTAGCCGGATCGATTGCTGGGGTGTCTTTGAACGTCGAGACGTCGGTCCCGGCTACCGGATAGCCTAACGTGAGCACGGCCATCTTGGCGAATTGCTGTCTCATCAACAGATCCCCGGCCTTGAATGTGCCTCCCGGGTATCCGTCCACGATCCCCCACGAACCTAGGGTTTCAATGGCATCTTGATAGGGGCCGGCCGAATCACTGAACTGCGGAGCCGCCCATGCCGGTGCGGCCATCAGCACCATGAGTACCAGCGCGATCAGTATCGCGGCAAGCAGATGCTTCTTCTTCATCCTCGCTCCTTCTTGATTGCCCTTGTGGTCACTCACGCCCTGCGTCCCTCTCTTACTACTCCACCTCAATCTCCGATACTTGTCTCGCCCAGTTCGCGCTGTAGGTCACCTGATCTGGAGTTGAGCTGACAAAGGCGATACGGAGCGCTCCGAAATCGGAGGGCAAATCTTCATCATTCACGGCGTAGGCGAGAATCATCGTGATCGTGCCGCTGTAAGCAGGTATCTCGGCCCCGGTTGATGGATCGTAGACGGTCAGAACCCCGTTCACGGTGGCAGAATCGAAGCCTGCTTCGTAGCCATCGGAGGCTATGACCGTAAGCGCGCTGCCACCACCCACCAGGTCCATAAGGGTGTGGATCGCCACGCCCTTCCAAACCATCGGTCCTGTGATATTGCCCAGAACGTTCTTCCACCCACCGTATCCCTCGGTAGCAGGGAGGGCCCTGAGTTCTGCCATGGTGAAGTTCCGCGCGCCGGATGGCCCGCTGAGCGTCAGCACGCTTCCGGTGCGATACAGGAGCTGGGCGAGCATCTCGGCCACCTCGCCCCTGGTTGCGAAGCCCGCTGTCTGCCAGCCGGAGAGTCCCGGTGCTGAGTTTGAGGCCCAAATGCCATCAAGGAGCCCGTTAAACTCAGCTTTCTTGATGTTGGTCCCGTGTTGGGCGTCCCCATACGTCAGCACACCGCTCCATCCGGCGGCAGGGTCCTCGAGTGTGCCCGCGGCCAGGTTGTCGGCCGCGCGTACGACCATGGTGACCACCTGTTGACGAGTGATGTTCTCGTAGGGAGCGAAGTGCGTCGCGTCCTTGCCTTTGGTTATGTTGTTGAGGGCACAGACCGCGATGTAGTTCGCCGGGTATAGGGGGTCTATCCCCAAACCCGGCGTGACGTCGACGAAGGGGCACGTCTCGTTTCCCGTCACCTCAAGATCGAGGGTCTTCACAATCATCTTGGCGAACTGCTGCCTGGTCACCAGGTCGTCGGGCCCAAAGCTGTTGCTGTTGGCGTACCCGCCTATGATGCCCCTGTCGGCCAACTCGAAAATGCTTGCCTCGTACGGGTGTCCGTCCACGTCGTCGAACGACACGGCCAAAGCGGGCACAGAAAACGCGACGACTAAAACGGCCGCGAGCAACAGACCGATAGTGACTGAAATCTTCCTCACTCCCATTCCTTTCGTCTGCTTGCGCTACTGAACTTTGATCTTGACCACTGACTTGACCCACATTGCACTGTCGGTCACCTGATCGTCCCCAGGGCTCACAAAGGCGATGCGGATCGGTCCTTCCCCTCCGCCGATCGCGCCACCCCCTTTTGCGTAAGCCAGAATGCCCTTTAAGCTCCCGCTTATGCTGTCAATGGGTTCGCCGGTCTCGGGGTTGTACATGTTGACCGCCCCCCCTACTTCCGACGCACTCAGCGTCTGTGAATACCCATCGCCCGCAGTGACGACGATGGCACTGCCGCCACCGACCAAGTCCATGAGGGAGCGCAGGGATACGCCCTTCCAAGAAGTCGGGCCGGTGATATTACCGAGTTGGTTCTTCCAGCCACCGTATCCGGACATCCCGGGCAGCGCCTTCAGTTCCGACAAGGACAGCTCGCGGGTGCCCGACGGCCCCGTAAGCGTGAGCACGGTCGGGGCCTTCGCCGTGGTGGTGGTCGGCTTCACCGTGGTTGTGGGCTTGACAGTAGTCGTCGGCTTGACCGTGGTGGTCGTCGCCAACTTCGTTGTCGTCGTGATTGGCGCGGTGGTAGTCGTGACCGCAGCACTGGTTGCGGTCTCGAGGGAGGTCGAACTGCTGGACTGGCGTGTAGTGGTCGAGGATGGGATGAGCGAACTGCTCGTTGTGTCGGCAATACCGACCGAAGTGGCAACGGATTCCGAGGACTGCGAGGAGTCAGCCTCTCCTGCACAAGCGGCCAATACCATCGCGAAGGCTCCGATCGCCGCACACATCAAGAGCAAACGAATCACCCATGAGTCCCAGAAAAACCGGCGCATCAGCCATCCTCACTAATGTATTCTTTGCACCCCTTCATATGGTATAAGAAACCGTCTCATAGCCCTATACGGTACGTCAAGGAGATAACCGCATGATGATTTCGCGAGCGCCCCGCTTTTGGCCCTCGATTTTCGCGTCTCTGGTTGCGCTCGTGCTCTGTCTCGCGACACTCGTCAGTGCGTGCGCAGACTCGGCCTCTGAGACTACCGCGCCCTCCGAGGTCGTCACCACGACCAGTGTGGGACCGACCACTGCCGCCTCCACCGGTGAGACCAACGCCGGGACTTCTTCCACGAGCAGCGGCGCGCCGTTAATCGAGGTCATCGGTTCCTCGGGAACCAAGGCCTTCACCCTCGCGGAGCTGGAGGCCTTGCCCGCCACGGAGGGGTACGGGGGGATGAAGAGCTCCACCGGTCGGATTACTCCTCCGGTCGTGGTGAAGGGCGTTCTTCTGCAGGATCTGTTTGCAGAGGTGGGCGGCCTATCGGCAGACATGGCCGTTGGGTTGAGTGCCAAGGACGGCTATGAGATGACCGTGTCGGTCCCTCAGCTTCAAGCAGGGGAATTCATCACCTACGACATGGTCACGGGCGCCGAGAACACAATCGACGAGCCCCTCAAGATCATCGTGGCCTATGAATACGACGGCAAGGCCATTGATCCCGAGAGCGAGGGACCACTCCGTTTGGCGATCGTGAGCCCAACCATGAACCAGGTCACTGACGGTCACTGGTGGGTGAAATGGCTCAACAGGCTCGAGCTCAAGCCGGTGCAGCAGGAGTGGACCCTGGTCATGAAAGGCAAGTTGACCGAGGAGATCGACCGAGCCACATTTGAGACCGGGGCGGCCGAGGGTTGTCACGGAACAACCTGGACCGATTCCAACGGCGACAAATGGCTGGGCATACCTCTCTATTTACTGGTTGGAAGGGTTGACGACGACAATGTCCACGAGGGGCCCGCTTACAACCGCGAGCTGGCACAGGACGGCTATCAGGTGAACCTCAATACCGCTCAAGGAACGTCCATCGAAATGTCGAGCGCGACCATGTACTACAAGAAAGACCTCATCGTGGCCTTCAGACTAAACGGCGAGCCCCTGCCCGAGGAATACTGGCCACTTCGACTGGTGGGGGAAGGTCTGACGGAGACCGACATGGTCGGCCAGATAGTTGAGATCGAAGCGCTTGTGCCATAGGGATCGTGCCGGCCTGAGCCGCCGTTGCACCTCTGTCGTGCCCTCGCGCCCATGGCCAAAGAGGCTTTTTCTGGTCGCTCTATCCGCGGCAACTGTGATGGTCTGCGTCTCCTGGCTCATGACCGGCTGCTCCGGTCCGGGGTCCAATAGCGAGACGACGGCTTCGGATAGCAGCGCAGGCCACAAGGCCACCTTGCGTGTGCTGTTCGCGGGAAGTCTCATTATTCCCTTCGCACAGCTCGAAAAAGAGTTCGAAGCCGGCCACCCCACCATTGATGTCAACATGGAGGGGCACGGCAGCATCCAAGCGGTTCGCATCGTGGGCGACCTCGATGAGAGCGCCGACCTTGTGATAACGGCGGACTACCGACTCGTGCCTCTGCTGCTGTACGCCGCCAACAATCCGGACACGGGACTGCCGTACGCATCCTGGAACGTCGTTTTCGCCACCAACAAGATGGTACTGGCCTATGCTCCGCACAGCCGATTCGCGGATGAGGTCGACGAGCAGAATTGGCCCGACGTGATCGCGAGACCGGGGGTCCGGGTAGGTTGCTCGGATCCGAGGCTGGACGCCAACGGGTACAGAGCGTTGATGACAGTCAAGCTGGCTGAGCGTGTCTACGGCCGCCCGACCCTATTTGCCGACATTTTTGGCGGAATATTCCGCATCCCCATCAGAGTCAGTCGAAACGGTGATTCCGACCTCATTAGTGTGCCCGAGGTGCTCGAAACCAAGAGCGGCTCCGACTTGGTGCTCCGGCCATACAGCGTCAGCCTCCTACCCCTCTTGAAATCCGGGGACATCGACTACGCCTTCGAGTACGAGAGTGTTGCGCGACAACATGGGCTCAATTACCTTGCGCTTCCTGCTGAGATCAATCTCGGCGACACCGCCCGCGAGGAAGACTACGCCGCGGTCACCGTGAAGCTGGACTTCCAGCGATTCACCAGCGTCAAGCCCGAGTTCGCGGGAGAGATCATCAGATATAGCGCGACCATTCCCAGCAACTCTTCAGAGCCGGAGGCGGCGGCCGAGCTCCTCGCTTTTCTTCTCGGTCCGGAAGGGCAACGCGTCATGGCGGAGAACTTCCAACCCATGATAGTCCCTGTCGTCGCCGACAACCTTGAAGCCGTTCCCGAAGCTGTCAAGATGTACTGCGCCGAGGATTAGGGCGCCCGAGATGAACCGTCTGCGCACGCTCAGCCGAATGGACTGGGCGTTTTCCTTTGCTGGGCTTATGCTCGTGCTCTTCATTGTCCTGCCGCTGATAGCAACCATCCTCGCCTCCAACCCGAGCGAGTTTGCATCCGGAGTCGGCGACGTAGGCGTGCTCGCGTCGCTCTGGCTAACCTTCTTCGCGGCATTGCTGGCTACCTTGATCGCACTGGTCGTCGGGCTCCCTCTCGCCTATCTGCTCGCCCGCAGAGATTTTCCGGGGAAGAACGTGATCCAGGGAATCATAGATCTACCCATCATCATTCCCCACACGGCCGCGGGGGTTGCATTGCTCATGGTCTTCGGCCGTCGAGGCTTACTGGGCGGGCCTTTTGCCTCGCTCGGGCTCTATTTCACCGAGAACCTGGCCGGGATCGTGGTGGCGATGCTATTCGTCAGTCTGCCTCTTCTGGTCGACACGGCTCGAGAGTCGTTTTCGCGTGTGGACCCGCGCCTCGAGGGCGTCGCCCGCACGCTAGGTGCCACACACTGGACCGCTTTCCGCAAAGTCACCCTGCCTCTCGCCTGGCGGGGGATCGTATCAGGCTCGGTTTTGATGTGGGCCCGCGGAATAAGTGAGTTCGGCGCCGTAGTGATTCTCGCCTACAACCCCAAGACGATCTCGGTATTGATCTACGAACGTTTTGCCGGCTTCGGGCTCGCTGCCGCTCTTCCGGTCACTGCACTTCTCCTTGTACTGGCCTTGATCATTCTCGTGTTAACGCGAACAGTGCTGCTGCCCCGGAAACGCAAACATTCGCGACCGGACTCGCGGTCCCGCGGGAGCCGAGGTGACCCGAGGTGATTCGAATCGAAGGATTGAAGATCCACGCTGGGGATTTTTCCCTCAAGATCAAAGAACTCACTGCCGGCGAGTCGGAGTACTTTGTGATCCTCGGCCCAACGGGCTCCGGAAAGACGGTATTTCTGGAAGCGGCGGCCGGCCTTCGTCGACCTTCGGCCGGCGATCTTTGGTTCGGCGGGCGCCTAGTCACCCACGAGCCTCCAGAGCGTCGCGGTGCGGGGCTTGTCTATCAAGACTATGCGCTGTTTCCGCACTTGACTGTAGCCGACAACATTGGCTTCGGTCTGAGAACAATGCGCGAAGGACGAGATAGGCGCCTCCAAGGGCGCACCGAGCGAAGGGCACAAATCCAAAGCCGGATAAGGGAGGTGGCCGCTCTGCTGGGCATCGAGGACCTTCTCGGCCGATATCCGGAAGGCTTGTCGGGAGGCGAGCAGCAGCGTGTGGCACTCGCGCGCGCTCTTGCCATCGAGCCCCGCGTGCTTCTGCTCGATGAACCGCTGAGCGCGCTGGACACTCAAACACGCCGCGAGCTAAGGCTCGAACTCAAAAGACTTCAGCGCGCGCTCGGCACGACCGTGATGCATGTCACTCACGACCTGGAAGAGGCCCTGGCTCTGGGCGATAGACTGGCGGTTATGATCGACGGCGAGTTGCGCCAGGTAGGACCTCCCCAGGAGGTCATCCGTTTTCCCGCGGACATCGAGGTCGCCCGATTGTTCGGACTCACGAATGTGTTTCGTGTCGAAATAGCTGAGCGCGGCCTTTTCACCGTCCGCTTGGAAGACGGACCGGAAATCCTGGTAGACGAGAGCGAAGATGCCCCACGGGGGAACTGCCTGGATAAGCCTTTGGGATCGCGGTGGGCCGTGATAAGACCCGAGGAGTTGGCGATACTTCCGTTCCTGGAGGATACCTTGGATCGGTCGCCGCGCCTGTACCCCGACGGCCTGTCCTCATGGCCTGAGCCTGCCGGGTACCACCTCGAGCAGCCGTCTTCTCCCGGGACGCTTCTTCAGGGAACAGTGGCGACAATACAGCTACAGAGTGTTTGTGCTTCCATTGAGATCGAGGTCCCGCCAAACTTCACAGTCCATGTTCTGCGGCCGCAAGTGGCGAAGTTGCGGTTGACACCCGGAACCTTCGTCGCGCTCTGGATTCCCGCATCCGCCGTCAGACTCTGTCCCAGCGGTCCGTAGTGGCAGCCGCCAGGGTGCAGGCCAAGGGTGGAGCGCCCCGATTCCCCCTCCCCCCGCGCCGCGCCGTCTGGGCCGGATGCACCAGTTGCGCCGAGTGTCTGGTACAGTCTTGAGATTGGGACATCCATTTTGGAGACGAGATGTCTAGAGAACTTACTGTGGAATGTGTCTACGAGGGTGGCATGGCCTTTTCCGCCACGACGGGCGAGCATACCATCTGCCTCGACTATCCCATGCAGCCCGGTGAATTAGGGACCGGGCCCACCCCGTTGCAGATGGTCCTTGCCAGCCTCGCCTCATGCAGCGGAAGCACCCTTGCGCTTGTTCTCGCGCGGATGGGAAAGACACTCTCAGATCTTCGGGTAACCGCGCGCGGGCTCCGGCGTGACGAACATCCGACCGTCCTTACCGAGGTCGAGCTGGACTTCGTCCTGAAAGGCGACGGCCTGGACTCCATGTCGGTCGAGCGCGCGCTGCGTGCCGCTGAGGAGAAGCTGTGTCCCGTCTGGGCCATGCTGAAAGGCGGGACACCCATCACGGCCCACTACCGCATCGTTGAGGAATAACGCCACTGCATTCGCCGTGTAGGGTGAGCCTCGCGGTCCGGTTCGGCGCCCATTCGTGAGCTTGGTTTTTCTTTCCCTTCACTCGGGGATAGTCAATCATCCGTGCAGCGGACTGATCACATCAGCCCCGCGGGACGTCGACTCATCGCCTGAAGGAGGGCAACAGCAATGCCCGTGATCACCATCTCCCGCGAGAGTGGAAGCCTGGGTACCGAGGTTGCCGAGAAGGTAGCCGCTTCTCTCGGGTATCACCTTGTCGACAAGGACACAATAGAGCTGATATTCACCAAATACGGATACGGAGGTCGAGATCTGGTCGAGCTCGAAAAGGCGTCCGATCCATCAACCGGATTCTGGGCGCGCTTTGCCGACAGAATCCAACAGAGGCAGGAGGCGCTGGACATACTCGATCAGGTGACTCTGGCCCTCGCCCGCCACGGAAACATGGTCATCTTGGGACGAGGAGGTTTTGTCGTACTAGGTGGTTTCGCCGATGTACTCAACGTTCTGATCAAGGCCCCCCTCTCGATGAGAGTGCAAAGGATCACGAGTGAAAGAAGCGTCACCGACCGAGACGAGGCCGAGGAGCTGGTCAGGCAAAACGACCAGACCCGTGCGGCATTCTTGCGCTCCGCCTATGACGTCAGCTGCGAATCGGCTGAGCACTTCGACCTGGTAGTAGATACCGGCAAGGTGCCCCTTGACTCCGCGGTCAAGATGCTTGTGGCGGCAGTCGCCGCGCTCAATGTCGACTCCGGCGAGGGCCGACCGGTGACGGAGGGCATTCAGGTGGAGCGGGCTCTGGCGTCAGCCGTCTCCGACGCGCTGGGTTGTAGAACGAGTCGGCACTAGCGGCGGCGGCGATGCCGGTCTAGCTCGGGCCCGGTCGGCGCTTCTTTCTGATTCCGTCGAGGCTGAGGAACTCGCCCCTGCGCAGCAGGATCAGTCCTAGCCCCACCATCATTGCCACGTCCACAACGATCGCGCCCGTGGTACTGAGCGTCACCCAGGAGCCGAAGCAACCACATGAGTCGCTCACAACATAGACGTTAGTTCCGAGTTCCGCGGCGTTGGCGATTGTGAAACTGATGACCAGCAGCATGCTGATGCTGGAGGACCAGGTCAGGAAAAGGCCCACCAACAGCGCCGTACCAAGCACCAACTCCAGCCAAGGAACCACCGACCCGTACGCGTGAGCCAACGATTCGGGGAGCAGCTGACGGGCAACCACGCTGTTCACGAACTCGACCCGGCCGGGGATCTTTCCCACCGCCGAGAAGATCCACAGCCCACCGAGCAGCAACCGCAGAAGGAAGATGAAGTGCGGCTCGCCCACACCACGTCGCAGCTTGGTCCGGACCAACCAAGCGGGGCGTCTCTCCAGTTGATCCCGCACTACCGCTGACTCCTCCGACCCTCGACCGCTACGGCGTGATGAGAACCTTGACGGCCTCATGCCTGCCCCCATGCCTGAGAGTGGTGAACCCTTCATTGATCTCGGCAAGGGATTTGTAGCCGATGATCATCGCGTCCGGGCATTGGTAGTACTGGCCTGTGGTGCAGCAGTAGATGCACTTGCCGCAGGTTACTACCGGCTCGACCGAGACTTCGTCGCCTTCCTTCAGACTCGTCTCACCCGCACCCCTCACAAACCACCCGGACATCTCGTGGCCCAGGGTTTTTCCCAGCGGATCGCCCGTAAGATCGTTGACCTCCCCTTGGATCACGTGAACGTCCGACCCGCATATCCCACAGGCAGCGACACGCACCAATCCCCAACCCTCCGGCGGGACAAGGTCGGGCACGTCCTTGACCTCAAAGCGCTCGCTTCCGGCAGACAGCGCCGCCTTCATCTCGTCACCTTCCTTGGTCCGCGGGCCAGAGACAAGTGGGATGGGAGCGAGATCCTCGCTCCCATCCCATCGCGCCGGTGCAACGCCATGCGCCAGGCTGCCCTACTTAATCTAGGATGTCTCCCGACGCCGGCTCTGACAGCCCCAGCATCGCCCTGATCTGCCGAATGATCCCGTCCGCGTCATAGCCATAGTGAGCGTAGAGTTCTTCGGGATACCCGAGAGCGGCAAATTCGTCGGGCACTCCCAGCTTCTTCACCGGGACACACGCCCCGGCGGTGGCGAGAGCATCCGTCACCGCACCGCCGAGACCGCCGACAATGCTGTGATCCTCAACGGTGATGATGCCCTTAGTCTCTGCGGCGGCCTTCAGGATCGCCCCAATGTCGAGCGGCTTGATGGTGTGCATATCGAGGACCCTCACGCTGATGCCCTCGGCCTCGAGTCGGTTGGACGCTTGTCGGCCGAAATAATGCGGACGTCGCTGCCGAAACCTGGTGCGTCCCCGCTGCTCCCCTTTCTCGGACCGCTGTCGCGCACCCGTTCGAGGGGATCACCGTAGGGCTCGTCAGACCGAAGAAAGTAGTCTGGACCGAGGCCCAAGGAAGTCGAAATCGATACGAGTGTCGAAAGGGACGGGATAGCATCACCCCGTTCAACCTGGCTTAGGTGCGCAACACTTATCTCGCTGGCCTCGGCGACATGTTTCAGGGTCAATCCCCGAGCGGATCGCACTTCTCGAATCCGCAGTCCCAGTGTCTCCACCATGGTCGTAACGGCCTGTTCCTGTATCAACTCGACGTAGATCCCGTTCGGATCTCGGAGGGTACAGTATTCCCACGGACGAAAGCCTGATTCAGCAAAAGGCATAATGGGCGTAGCAAACTCCACTCCGCCCTTCTCCAGCCGCGCGCGCACCTCTGCAATGTCCTTCACCCTGATGGCGAGATGGGCCGAACCGGCCGTAGTGATGTTGCCGTGGTAGGGCATGGTTTTCGGCTTGAACATCTGCATGAACTCAACACGCAGGCCGTTGAGATCCATGACGGCTATCTCGCTTTCGAGGCCATCCTTCACGATGTCCGGGACAAGGTCGCCAAGAAGATTGCGACTGGCCTCATTCGTGTGTGTATACAATGCCCTGGAATGCAAACTGAAACCGAGATAATCGCGGTAAAACGCAACCGTGCGCTCAAGATCCTCCACGGTGAAGTTGAAATGGTGAATACCGATTATTCCCTCTTGCGAAGCCATAGTGAGCAACTCCCTAGACAGCGGCCCTAAGTAGACGCGCATCAAGTCCTGCGTGAATTCTGTTCATTGCAGTATATTCTGTGCCGACGGGCGGGTTCAAGCCCGGCTCAAGACTACCTGCCCGTTGATACATATGGAACAGCAATAATTGAGTAGTCTCGCCGCCAACCCTGCACCCGCCACGTCATTATCGCGCACATCGCTTACCATATGAGAGACCCGCTCCAAACCCAGGGAGGCATGCAGATGGCAGACAAATTCCCCGGCCGGCCCGCAACGGCGGATCAGCGCGGCGAGAGCAACGTGGATCAGTTGGCCGTGAACACCATTCGCACCTTGGCCATCGACGCGGTGCAGAAGGCCAACTCCGGCCATCCCGGTATGCCACTCGGTGCCGCACCCATGGCGCATGTATTGTGGACCCGGCACCTTCGGTTCGACCCCTGGGACCCCGACTGGCCAAACCGCGATCGCTTCGTACTCTCGGCCGGTCACGGGTCGATGCTTCTCTA
>ENA-ORXD01001703-ORXD01001703.1-sediment-metagenome-genome-assembly--contig:-NODE-1703-length-16938-cov-3.613368_pt1 | contig 16938 bp, 20 predicted proteins | sample MGYA00237862_ERZ511471 | MGnify/ENA metagenome assembly ERZ511471
GCCAGCATGGCGACGCCGTCGCGAATCTCGACGCCGGTCAGCATGAACGGCCCGCGCGCGTCGGGGTCGTGGTAGTCAGTGCAGATCACCCAGTCCCAGGCGCGGACGTGCGAGAGCGGCCAGACGCGGCCGTCGATGTCGCGCACGTAGTCGGGGATCTGAACGGGACCGCTCGCGCGGCTGCCGTAGTGCTCGAGGTACTGCCCGCCGGCCGCGATGGCCTCAGCCCGCGTTCGGTAGCCGGCGCGCATCGTGACCATACGCACCGTCGGTGAGCTTGGCGGGGCGGGCACGTATTCGACGAGCTCTGTGTCGGAGTCGACGAATGGTCGGAACTCGATGTCGCGTGCTCGCAGCGTCTGGTACGGCGAGCCCGAGGCACCGGTCCACTCGAGCACGAGCTGCGCCCAAGCGGCACCGGCGGGAGCAATGAATGACTTCTCAACCCATACTTCGGCTGTGTTGCCGGAGTAGAGGGCCACATTTCCGCCGGACAGTAGCGTCAGGCTCGCGTCGTACCAGTTGACTCGAAGTCGTGCGTACCCACTCGAGTAGCCGTTTACGTACAGGCGCGCGCGCGTGGTGTAGACGACGCCCGCCTCGACCGCGATGCCGTTGCCGCTACCACCGCTCGGCTTGTAGATCGCCTGCGGGCTCAAGACCGTCGGCACGCTGTAGATACGGAAGACCCAGCCACTGCCCGTGTCGTACGCCGTGCACTGTGCCGTGTTGTTGCGGTACCAGTCGCTCGGCCAGGTCGCGTCCACCGGATTCGGCTGGCCACAGTCGTTCTCGGGCTTGGCCTCATAGACGACCTTGACGACATCGACCGCCGCCTCCTCGTCGGCCTGCACGTCCCAGACGACGCCCTCCTGCGCGACCGACACCTCGTAGTAGCGCGTGCGGTCGGTCGGCGCCGTCGGCTGCTCTGCGACCACCAGCTCGCCGTCGTCCCAGATGCCGGCCAGCACGGGCAGGGAGTGCAGCGCCTCGATCTTCTCGACGGCCCCGGCGACGCTGTCGTCCGGGTCGATAACAAGGTGAGTGAGGGCCGAGCCGATTGCCTCGGACTGCGACGAGTCGGCGATCGCTGTGTCGGTGTCCAGGATCTCGACGATCGCCTCGTCGATGCGCCGCGGGCCTTGAGTGCCGGCGTAGACGACGAGGTTGCGCAGCTGGATGTAGTAGTCCTGGCCGGCCGTCGCATTGGCCGCCGCCGTGGCGTAGAGGATGAGCGCGCGGGCGTCGTGCGCCGAGATGTCCTGATCGATCTTGTCGTTGAAGGCGGCCACGGAGTAGGACCCGAGGTAGGTGAGCGCCGCCTGCGGGCCGCCGTAGAGGTCGGCTGCCGCATACAGTTCGAAGATCCACTGGGTCGCGCCGGGGTCGACGGCGACGTCGCAGGTGACGCGGCTGATGCTGGCCGAGGGGTCCTGGCCGTCGAACAGCCAGAAGCCGATGGCGACGCCCTGAGCGACCTTGTAAACGGTGCCGTTCGGGATCGTCACGAGGATTTGCCGGTCGGTGTCGACGGCGATCGCCTCAAGACGTGTGCCGAGCAGCGAGGGCTGGCCCAGAATGCGGACCGGCAGCTCTTTCCAGCGTTCGTACGTCGAATCGGTGACAAACCACTTGCCGTAGCTCTCGTTGCGTCGCGCACGGTCCCACCTGCCGGCGCAGATGATCTGCTGCACGGGGTCGTCAGGAGACGGGCGCGGCAGCGAGACGACCTCGCCTTCCCAGCAAGCGATGCCGTTGTCGAGGAGCGTCGCCGTCTCGCCGACGATGAGCCGGTTGCTAATGATGTCGTTGCAGGAGTCGATGTCTGCGTCGCACTCGAGCGAGGCGAAGCCGCGCATGCCGGAGCCGAAGACGAGGCTGTCGGCGTCGATGTCCAGCGTGATCTCGTCGCCATTCGTGCTGCCGATCTGCAGCGTGTAGAGGGGCTCGGGCAGCGTGTCGCGCCAGAAGACGATCTCGGGCACGCTGGGAGAACCCGGCGCGCTGCCGGCGGTGCCGTGGTTCTTGAGGAGGGTGAGGAGCGACACGTCTAGGAGGTCGCTTCGACTAGCTCATCTGACTCGGGACGACGCCGGCCACAGCTGCGCGAACAGCGTCCGCGTCTGCGTTCACATGCTGGATGCTCGTCGTGACGGCGTCGATCACGGGCTGCGCGTTCACGATGTCGACGAGGTAGTCCGTGTTGACCGTGCCGAAGCGCAACTTCATGTAGTCGCGCATGGCCGTCTTGAGCGCCCGCGCTGCCACACCACGCTCGTCGTTGTTGGCGCCGTCGATGTCGAGCAGGCCCATGAAGGCCCGCCACTGCTCGTTTGCTGCCATGGAGTCACCACATCTTTCGATTGAGGGTCATGATTCGGCCGGACGGCGGCTCGCCGGTGGCGACCACACTGCCGTTGATCTCGATGTTGTCGAACGCAACGGTGTAAGACGTTCCCGGCGCGTAGGCATAGATCCGGAACGTGATGCTGGCGAGGCCCTGGTAGCTCGCGCCGGTGAGGTCGATCGAGACGGGCGTCCAGGTCGGGAAGGCGGTGGCGATATCGGCCGACGCGATGTTGCTCGCGTAGCCGTCGACGCTGGACCTGACGACGTAACCGCGCGGCGTCGATGAGCCGCCACGGGCGGCATCGAAGTTGAGGCTGGAGAGATCGAGCTCGTAGCCTGCGTCGGCGGTGACGGTGACGGAGAAGTACTGGTTCTCGGTGACCGCCTCAGCGGCGCCTGTCGCCGTCGAGTAGGCGCCGAACGCATAGTCGGGTGCGCTGATCGCTTCGAGCAGCAGGTCGTACAGCGAGGCTCCCGCCGCGACCGACCCGGCGCTCACGTTGGCGTCCTCGCTCTGTGCCGCCCACGAGGCGCCATAGCCGTTCCATTCGGCGAGCAGCGCCACGGCTCAGATCTCCCAGCCCTCGACGTACGCGGAACCGACGAAGGTCGAGTCGGTCGTGTACTTGAGAACGTTGTCCGCGGCGGCGGACACGTAGGGCATGTCGCCGTCACAGTTCTCCGCATAGCCGCCATTGGCGGCAAGAGCGAGCTGGGGGCCGATCACCATGTTGCCCGAGTCGGTGCCGTCGAAGAACTGCACCTTGCCTCCGGTATGACAGGAGACGACGAGCTTCTTGAGCGCGAACTTCTTGCCGCTCGCGGGCGTCCAGACGGCCGCGCCGGTTTGCGCGGCCGAGAGCGCGACTCGCTTGCTGATACGCGTCTTGCCGTTCGCGAGCTCGATGCTGGCCACGTCGACCTGCATCTCCGTGCCGGCGATCGCGTTGTCGATCGTCTCGACGGCGGTCTTGATGGCGGCCAGCGTCGCCTCCGTGGCTGCCCCTGTCGGCAGGGCGCAGGAGGTGACATCGACGTCGCCGATGTCGACGCCGGAGTTGGCGGCCAGCTTGCCGATCGCGTTTGCGCCGGCCGGCAGCGCCGCCCCAAGCTGAACCTTGAGTCCGTTGGCGTCGGCATCGACATAGGTTGCCACGCCGTCCGCCGACTGGCAGAGCTTGACGCCCTGCACCTTGCCGGCGGCGCCGCAGTCGTCCGCATTGATGATCTCGCTCGGGGTTGCCCCCGGATCGATCGTTACGTGGTCGGCCATGAGCTACCTCACTGTGCGTAGCGGGGGACGTACTTGATCGTGACGTTGCAGGGCAGCGCGTCCTCGGTGCCGTTCGCGTCGTCGGCGAAGATGCAGAGGCGGTCGGTCTTGTAGCCGTAGAGCGGCCCGCCGGTCTTGTACTCGGTCGAGGCCACGCCGTCGGCGTAGAGCGTGCCGTCGTAGCCGAGGATGAGCGTCGTCGCGTCGCTTGAGGGGTGCACCCAGGAGGCGAAGCCCCAGGAGACCGGGCAGAGGCCCACCCAGTCGAGGTCGGCGTTGCCGGAGACGTTCTGCTGGATGCGGGCCTGCAGGTTCGCGGCCGTGCCCGGGCGTGTCTTCACGATCGGCAGCGCGACGGGCTTCAGCGCGTAGGTCTTGAAGTACGTGTCGCTCAGCACGAGGTAGTCGTACTCGCTGCCGCCGTAGCCCCAGCCGACGCGGGCGCTGTTGGCGCTCGTCTTGGCGCGGAAGAGCGGCAGGTAGGTGCCGCGCTCGTAGCCGGCGGTGTCGGCGTAGGTCGCGACCGCAGGCGTGCTTGAGGTGTTGCGCTCCTTGTAGCCGCCGTGCGCGGCCGCGTCGGCGACATCGGAGTTCGACCCGCCCGCCCAGGTCAGACCCTCGCCCTCGTTGTAGTGGTCGAAGGAGAGGTCGGGGACGAGCCCCAGGTAGAGCGAGGCGATGTCCTCTACGGTTGCAGCGATCGTGATCTCAAGCGGCGCCGGGTAGTCGCCCAGCATGCCCGAGAGGTCGAGCACGCGCGGGCAGGTGCCGGCCGATGCGGAGAACAGCGTCACCTCGCTGCCGTAGGCGAACGGCTCGGCGGTGAGCACGAGCTCGTAGTCGGCCTCGTGCTCCAGCTCGTACAGCTCGGTCCAGGGCACCGAGGGCTGCCCCTGGCGCATGAGCGCGTACGAGAGCGCCGAGGCCTCGCCGTCGTGCGAGAGCGAGAGCGTGTTCGCGGCCTTCGCGCACTCGGCGCGGATCGTGTTCAGCGCCGTGCGCAGCGCGTCGGCGCTCGCCGCGCGTGTCGTCATGCCGATCTTGATCTCGCGCAGCTCGCCGGTGCGCACCTGCGCCTGGCGGTTCACGCCGTGCAGGCAGCGGCGCTCCTCCCAGCGAGTGACGGGAGCGCCGACCTCGATGTAGCGGACCTCGTAGGTCGCGCCGTCGTTCAGGTTGACGCTGCCGAGGAGTGTCGTGCCGGCCACGTTACACCCCCCGGCCGGCGCGCAGCTCGTAGGCTTCGAGCTCGGCCATGATCTCGTCGACGCTCTTGTTGTAGCCCTCGACGTAGAGGTTGTAGGTGTTGTTGACGATCGGCTGTGCCTGCGTCTGCCCCGCCATGCTGGACTGCAGCTTGTGATTCGGGATGATCTGGCCGCTGGTCGGCGCCGTGAACAGTTCGGGGCCGCGCTCGCCGACAAGAAACGTCATGCCCGCGCCGATCGGCCCGCCGCCGGCGGCTTCGCCGTCTACACGCTTGCCGCCCTTGATGAGCGTGTTGATCTGGCGGACTGTGACCGTCTGCGTGATATCGCTCGCGAACGTGGCTTCGAGCCTCTTCCTGATGGCGTCGGCTCGCCAGCTGGCGTTGTCCTTCAGCGTCACGGTCGGGCTCGCCTTCAGCGCGTTCAGGCGCTTCAGGTGATTCTCGACCTGCCGCTTCTTCGCCTCTAGCTTCTTGATGTCGGCGTTGACCTGCGGCGTCGGCTTGCGCTTGTGCAGAGCGTCCAGATCCTTGTTGACGTTCTTGAGCTTCACTTGCGCCGCCTCGATACGCGCGCCGATGCGGACTTCGCGGTTCTTGCTCGTCTCCTTGGTGATTTCCTCGTTGATCTGCTTCAGCTTGGCGCGCAGCTTGTTCTCTTTGGCGATGATCTCGATGGTGCGGTCTTTGGCGGGAATCTTGCCGAGCTTTTCAATCTCGCCGCGAATGTCTGCCGCCTTAGCCTTCAGGTCGGCGAGCTTGGCGATGGACACCTGGCCAATGCCGAGGTTGATTTCCTGCGTCCGCTGGCCGCGTAGCTTCGCGAGTTCGGCGTTGACGCCCTCAAGCTGCTCGCGGTACTTCTTGAGCAGCGGGCTTTCCTTCGCCTGGCCGCCGCCCGGGCCGCTCATGCCGGAGAGGCTTTCCTCGGCAATGCGCACCTGCTGCTCGAGCATCGCACGGCGGCCCTCTGCGACGGCAATCATGGTCTTTGTCTGCTCCTCGCGGATGGCCGCGCGCTCCTGCGCCGCGGTCGCCCGCACCCACGTGTCGACCGCTTTCCCGGCCTGCTCGCCGGTCCTGACCTCAACCGCAGGCTGCCAGACGATCTGGCCTGCATTGCTGACGAAGTGGCCGCCAAGAGCCTTGTCGGCCCACGCCTGCAGCTTGCCGCTGGTGTCGGCCTCGAGCGCCGCCAGCGCTGCGTCAAGCTTGTCGTTTGCCTCGGCCGCGCCCGTGGATGCCTGATCGAGCTTCGTGAGTGCGTAGGTGAGGCCGCCTGCTCCGGCGAGCGCCACCGTCACGAGTCCGATGGGGCCGAGTGCCGCGGCGAGCGTCGCGCCGAATCCAGCGAGGCCGCCGACGCGCGAGGCTGCGCCAAGAGCGGCAACCGTCTTGCCCATCGTCGCGATACCGCGCGAGGCGGTGAGCGAGAGCGCCCCGAACTTGCCGAGGATGGCGAGCACCGGACCGGCCGCCGCTGCGAGCAGCGCGAACTGCAGAATCGTCTTCTTGGTGCCCTCGTCGAGGGCGCCGAAAGCCGCTGCCGCGCCTGCCACCTCGTCGGCGATCTCGGCGAACACCGGCAGTGCGATATCACCGACGCGGATGAGGCTGGCCTGTATCCCGGCCCACGCCTTCTCAAGCCGCGCGCCGGGCTTCTCGAGAGCGATCTCGGCCGCCTTGGCGGCGTCGCCGTGGGCCTCGGCCACGCGGTCGATGATGCCCGCGTACTTGGCCGCCTCGGGGCCGGTGAGTGCGAGGATGCCGCGCAGCGCGCGGATGTTGCCGAAGACCTCGGCCGTCTTCTCGATGTCGCCGTCGAAGGCCTCGTTCAGATGCTCCACGGCCGCCAGCAGGCCGTCCTCGGCGATGCGCTCACGGATGCTCTTGTAGCTCTCGCCGACGGACGCGAGCGCCTCAGCGCCCTCCTTGGTCGGCTTGATGGCCGTCGAGAGCATGGCCGTGATCTGCGTGACGGCTTCATTCGCGTCGGTGCCGTTCAGGCTCATGGCGGCCATGATCCCGGCGACCTCGCCGAACTCGACACCCATCTTCGATGCCAGCGGAATGACGCGGCCGATCGAGCCCGCGAACTCCTCCGGCTCGCTCTTGCCCTCGCGCACGGCGGCGGTGAGGATATCGGTCGCCCTGGCCGCCGAGAGGTTGCCCTGACCGTAGGCATTGATCGCGCTCGTCACCGCGTCGGCGATCGTCATCGTGTCGCCCAGGCCCGCGGCGGCGGCCGTCGCCGAGGCCTTCAGCGCGTCCATGGCGGCAGCGCCCTCAAGGCCCGATGAGGCGATGAAGTAGAACGCGTCGGCCAGCTCCTGCGGCGTGCGGCCGAGCGCCGGGGCCAGCTCGAGGATCTCGTCCTTGACCCTGGCGACCTCGCTCGCGCTCATGCCGACGAGCGCCTCGACCTTCGTGAAGGCCTTCTCATAGTCGAGCGCCAGCTTCGCGCCGACGGCGGCGAGCGCAAGTGCAGGCAGCGTCACCACTTTGGTCATCTTCTTGCCGGCCGTCTCCATCTTGCGGCTGACGGCGGCCATGTTCGTGCCGACGGCACCGGTGGCCTTGCCCGCGGCGCCCATGGCCTGCATGTACTGGCTTGCGTCGGCGATCAGCCTGACGACGATGGTTCCGGCATCTGCCATCAGTTCACCGCCTCAGCACGTCGTTCGGCCCGCCTGCGCTTGATCTCGGCCATGACGGGCGAGTAAAGCTCCAGCGCGGCGTCAATCATCGGAACCCGCTTCTGCAGGTCCTCGGTCTTCTCGTCTGGCTCCCTGTTGCGGAGCGCGTGCCAGGCGTCTGCCGCCTGCTGCAGCTGCACGGTTTGCAGCATGGGCAGGAGCGGCTCCCCCTCGATCTCAGAGGGGAGCCGCCCCTTGAAGCTGCGGCATAAGCTGGCGATGAGCGCCTCGTCGGGAAGCTGGCCCTCGCCCTCAAGTGCGAGGAAGAGGGCCATCAGCCTTTTTCCGACTCGCTCTCAGGCTCGTTGCCGATGGCCACGTTGAGCGCCCACATCTGCGTGCCGTAGTCGAGATCGGCGAGGTTCTCAGGACTCACCGGGATGGCGGCGCCGTCGGCCTCGGCATACGACCACGCGACGACGCAGCGCGTGAGCACGCGCTCCATCATCAGCGCGCCTGACTCGTTGGCCTGCTCGTCCTCGGGCAGATTGGCAACGGCGGCCTTAGCCTCCTCGCGAATCACGCGAATCTGCGCCGGGGAGAGCAGGTGCATTTCAAGCCACTCGCCCGGCTCGCCAGGGATATCGAAGCGTCTCGTTGTCCGTGAGCAGAGCATTAGTTCTCCGTGATCGTGCTGCCGGTGTTGACCATCTTCACTTCGACCATCGTGACTTCGCCGCTCTGCGTGGAGACGATGGGGTTGCACGAGACGATGGTCATGTTGAGCTGGCGGTAGTAGGTGCCGGCCGAGTCGTAGTCGACGCGCAGGGCGCGCTCGGTCTTCGCCTTGTAGTCGGCATTCAGCAGCATGTAGTCGCTGCCTGCGGTGTGGTTCATGGGCACGCGCAGGGTGACGTCCTCGGCGACGTAGACGCCGGTCACGCGCTTGCGGCGCAGGTCGCTGCCGAAGGGCAGGAACTCGCCCGACTCAAGCTCCCACTTGATGCCGTCGCACTCCTCGACCTCGGTCAGCTCGGCGCCGTTCCACTTGATGGCGTTGTCGTCGGATGCATACTGAGTCATTGGTTCATCACTCCCTACTGGTTGCGGTAGAAGCCGACGACGAAGGTCGCGGACTGGCCTGCGCCGGCGCCGTTGAACACCCAATCGACGGCGAGGTATCGGTTGATCGGATCGTCGGAGACGATGAGACGCTCGCCGCCGATAGCGGCCACGTCGGTGAATGCTTCGAGATCGGCCCAGACAATGCCGTCAGCCGAATGACGCACTGTGACCGTCAGATCGGTGTAGCCACCGAGCGTCAGCGCCGTGCACTGTAGGTAGGCGACGCCGCCGCCGTTCGAGGCGGCGCCGTTGTCGACGGGAGTGGCCTCCGTGTCGCCGTCAGCCGTAATCGTCTGCAGCGTCGTGAGCAGCAGGCCGCTCTCGTGCTGCTTGATGTTGTAGCGCGCGTTGGCCTCGGTGAAGTCGCCAATGACGACGGTCGGCTCGTACGCCACCTGGTCGCAGACGGCGCCCACGAAGTGACTGCCGATCGTGTTGCCGGCGAGCGCGTAGGCGAGCACGCGGTCGATGCCACCCGGCTTCAGCACGGCATGCGAGGATCCCGCGGCGTCGTCGAACGAGCCTTGCTGCGTGATCATCCCGGCCTTCGACACGCCGGTGAGCTTCTTGCGCCTGAGTGTGTCGCCGAGGTAAAGCTTCTCGACCGTCTCGCGTTCGAGCCCCTCGTCGGTGATGCCCGTCGAGACGCCGAGCAGGTTGTAGCCGTCGACGATCAGGAACGCGACGCTGGAAGAGTCGACGTAGGTCATGCGCGAACCTCCTCGATGAGTCCCGAGGCCATCAGCCAGGGGACGGATTCAGGAGGGATGCGCTTGCTGGACTCACCCGCGGGCAGGATGATGCGCTTGCCCTTGGCGTCGCGCCAGCTCAGCTTCACGACGGCCAGGTAGGCTGTCGGCTCCGTCTCCACGCCGCCTCCTTTCATGTCTTCGCCCCGCAGTCGGGGCAGTAGCCGTGGCCGCCCATCGTCTTGCGCCAGTTCGGATGCGTGCATGCGTCCTCCGCGACACGAACGCCTGCGGGCAGCTCTATGCCGGAGGGCTGCAGCAGCGCGAAGGCCGCGTCGATGTCGGCTCGCGCATGGGCGAGCAGCAGAAGCGCCTTCTCGGTGTCAGACGCCTGCATGCGTCACCTTCGCGTCGAGACGGGCACGCCAGTAGCCGGTGGCGGCCTCGTAGGTGTTGGACTGGTCGAGCAGGCGCACGCAGTAGGCGAGGCCCAGCACGGCCGTGAGCAGACCGGCCAGTACGCTGTCGCGGCTGGTCGGCGTCGCCGCCCAGACGTCGAACTGGAAGCGCGGCTGTGAGCTGATGACCGGATTGCCGCCGCCGATCGCGTGCATGCGCGGCGTGTCGATGCGCACGAAGGTGACCCACGGCAGTGTCGCGCCCTGCGGCAGCGGCCCCTCCGAGACGCCGTTCACCGAGGCACCGAGCGCAGTGGCGAGCGCCGAGCGGAGTGTCGTCTCGAGGCTCATCAGAGCGCCGCCTCGATCGCTGCGACCATGACGCGGCCTGCGACCTCGGCGATCTCCGGACCGGCGCCATCGAACGCCGGCCGCATGAACGGCTGCGGCGCGGTGCCGGGGTGATGGACCACTGTGGCGAACGGTCCATTCTTGCCGCCCCAGTGCAGCGCCTTCTTGTTGACCGGCCTGATCTCGTGCGCGCTCGTGCCGTACTCGACGTCCGGGCCGTAGTCGACGTTCGTGCCGACGAGGATGATTGCCCAGCCCTTGCCGTGCTCGTTGCCGCCGATGTTCGTGCCGCTCGTGCCTCCGGCGGTGCCGGTTGAGCCGCGCAGGCCGCCCGTCTTCCCTGAGTGCCCACCGATGTGAATCGAGCGCCCGAGGTTGCCCGTCTTCTTTGGGCAGAGCTGCTTGGCGCGGTTCGTCGGCGGCAGCGCACCGGCGACAAGCGCGCGCTCAAGAGTGACGCCGCTCGCGCCAGCAGCCGTGGCGCGAGCCAGATTCAGCTCCACAACTTCCGCGCCAAGCACCTGAATCCCAACGACGCCGCTCACGTCGTCACCTCCTGCACGATCAACTCCGTCATGAAGCCAAAGGCGTCGGGGTCGACGGCGACGACGTCATACGTCGTGCCATCAACGACGGCGCGATGTTCGACCGTGATCCCGTCGTGGCGGCCGGCGAAGACGATGCGCCGAACGTCAGCGTTCAGCGTGTGGTCGGCAAGCTTCTCCTCCGTGCCCCGTACGCCCTGCATGCGCGGCTCGACGTGCACACCGCAGGCGAGGCCTGTGAGGCCTGCCACGTTCGCCCACGCGCCGTTCGGCACGCCGTAGGCGTCCACGCCTGAGCCTCGCGCCTGGATGTCGCAAGAGGCGGGGAAGAATCCCACCGCCTCAAGCGCGTCGAGCATCTGCGGGTGAATGAGCGTCATGCCTCAGAGAGCGCCTCGTCGTAGAGGCGCTGCAGGTAGCTGGGTCCGTCGACGACCATCTGCGCCACATCGAAGGCGGGCATGGCCGTGTACTGCGTGCGCAGGGCCTTGGCGAGCGCCGTGAGCGCCTCGGCCTCGGCCGGGCCGTCCGTCTGCAGGTCGAGCAGCTTGATGCGCTTCTGCACGAGCGTCTCGTTGGCGGCCAGGTTCTCGAGCGCGAACGCGGCTGCGAGCAGCACCTGGCCGCTGCCGAGCGCGAGGAAGGCGTCGATCTCCTCGTCCTCGTAGACGGCCGCCGCCTCGACGGTGTCGCGGCAGAGCAGGCGCACGCGCCCGCGGTCGGTCGCTGTGTCGTAGGTGAACGTCAAGGCTTCAGGCCTTCTTCCGTGTCGGCCGGCGCCGCGCAGTCGCGGGCACGCCGGCGGCCTGCACCCGCTCCCCGGAGGGAACAGGTGCAGGCTCGCTGATGGCGATGCACGGTTCGAGCTCGACCGGTGTCGTCTGCGCGACGACGACGTCGAGCTTCGCGGAGATGCCCCGCAGCTCCCGAAGGATCGCCGCGAGGTACTCCTGGTCGGTCGTGACCGGGCGAGGCAGCTCGCTCATCACGGAGCGACCTGCGCGTATGCGTAGCGGGGGTCGCCGTGCCAGCCGCCGCCGATGACGCGCACCCGGTAGGCGATCTCGTCGCTCGCGAAGTCGCCCGACATGACGTCCAGGGCGCCGCCGCCGACGCTCACCTTGTCGGAGGCCTTCATGCAGACCTCGGGCGCCTCGTGGCCACGCAGGTAGTCGTAGCCCGCCGCGATGCCCTGCGCGGGATCGGCGAAGACGTACCAAGTCGTGTCGCCGGTGCCGGAGGTGTCGATGATCTCCAGGTCGCTGTTGACGTGCAGCTGGATGCCCAGCTGCGGCACGATGTTGGTCGTCGGCAGCGGCACGAACGTCGGCGCAACCGCGTTGGCCCCGCCTGCCGTATCGACCTGCTGGACCAGCGCGCTCGTCAGGATCTGGCGCGCCGTGAATTCGAGCGAGGTTGGCACGACCAGGTGCAAGCCGCGCACGGCGATGCGCTCGCCGTTCACGTCGGTCTGCAGCGCCATGAGCTGCAGCGTGGTCTGCAGGTTGGCGATGGTCAGCGGCAGCACGCCCTGGTTGGTCACGTTCTGGCCGTCGACGTCGGCGATCGGCGCGCCGAAGAGAGCAGCACTCGGGCCTGTCGCAGCCACGAACGACCGCGCGGCGAGCTGAGACTCGGTGCGCAGCGCGGCGGTCAGGAAGCGCTGACTGAGGTCGGCGAAGGCGCCCATCGAGTCGTTGATCAGTGACTCGAAGCTGATGCCGAAGCGGCGGCCGTACTTGAAGACCTGACGGTCGTAGTGGCCGGTGACGCTGGGCTGCTCGAGGTACGGCCCGAACTGGGCGACCTGCGGCAGCACGTTGTCCTGACCGACGACCTTGTGCTTCTCGTGCACGTTGAAGTTCGGCACGGTGCCGCGCTTCACGTACGCCTGCCAGTCGGGGATGACGGCCTTGTAGTTCGCCAGCAGCTCGCGGTCGATGAGGGCCCCGAAGAGGGTCGGGAAGTCGCTCGTGCCAACGGCCTCGTTGATCCCCGTGATGATCGCCTTCTCCATCAGGTAGCGATGCTCGAAGGCGGGGATGCCCATGCGGTTGGTCACGAAGTCGAGACCCTTTGCGAGCTGGGCCTCGGAGAACGCATGGCGGACAGGCCTGCCCTCTGCGTCCTGTGTCGTGAGAAGATCACTCATGTCCGGTCCTTTCCGGGTCGGGCAGGGGGCGCTGGAGTCTCTTGCCGGGGAAGCCAGCGCCCCCGCTCATTCAGGTCTGCGTTACGCGATCCGGTGACAGAGCACGTAGACGATGCCCGCGCCCACGTCGCCGCCGGCGTCGTCATCGGTGGTCGTGGCGCGCAGCGTGCCGCCTGCGGCAATGGTCGTCTGCGCGTCATCAAGCGAGGCCGCCCGCACGATCACGTTGTCGGCGCCGCTCCAGGCCATGGCGTCGCTGATGGCGTTGGCGCCGTTCTTCACCTGGATCGTGTCGTTCGCCTCACCGGCGCCGCCGGTGTGCTGAGCCCAGACGTCGATGACACGGACCTTCTCGGCGATCACGATGTCCTCGTTGGCGGCCGCGCCGCCGGCGACGGCGATCGCGTAGACGACCGGGATGCCGGGCGTTGCACCGTCGTTCGCGTAGACAGCGCAGTGCGAGCCGTCGAGCGTGTCGTCGGCGATGTTCGCCGCACCGACGCTGTCGGCGCCGAGCGCCGGGGCGGGGCAGTGCAGCACCTGCACGGTGGCCGTGAGGCCCGCGCCGACGGCCTCAAGCAGGATGCCGTAAGGCGTGCCGGTCGAGTCGTTCTCGAGCCGATCGGCGCCGTCGTCGTAGTAGACGGTGGCACCGACGGCGATGCCGCCACCCACCACGTCGGTGACGGGGTGGTCGGCGACGAACCAGCCAAAGTCGACCATGGTCTCGGTGGCACCGAGGCCGCCGTCGCCCTCGTCGAGCATGGCGATGCCAGTCAGGCTGCCGAAGCGGACGGGATCGCCCGAGCTCGGCGCCGCGGGGTCGGTAACGACGACCGGCCACGGCATGGGGTTGATGCGAGACACGATGTTGTCTGCCATGGCGGCTTACCTCCCGGCGCTGGCGATGCGCGCCAGCTTCTCGGCTTCCTCGGGCGACTTGCCCTGCTGCATGTAGTGGTACTTCCAGGACTCGATGACCTGAGCGCCGGCTTCGGCGGCCTGCCCCGGCCCCACGCCGCGCACGCCGCTGCCGCGGATCGCGGCGACCTCGGCCGTGGCCTCGTCAACGGCCGCCTTGATGACCGCCTCGTAGGCGGCCTCGTCGAGCGCGCCTTCGCTGATGGGCGGGTTGCCGGTCAGGCTGGCGCGCAGGCGCGCCTTGGTCACGTCGGGCAGCTTGGCCTCGGCCAGCTTGCCGTCCGCGATCTCGCAGGCCCGTGCGAGCAGCTCCTTCTCGCGCAGCGCGGCGATCTCGGCGTCGCGGGCAGCCAGTGCCTCGCTCTGCTCGGCGATCTTCGCGTCGCGCTCGGTGATTGTGGCCTCGGCCGTGGCGATCCTGGCCTGCGCCTCCTGCAGTTCGTCCATGCTCTTCGCCTCCTGAGGTGGCGTTGGGGATGCGCCACTCCGGGCGCTTTCGAACAGTTCAAGGACACGGCCACCAGCGCCGGGCTTCGTCACGAAGTCGACAGACCGGCCGGCCGAAAGCTCGCTGATGATGCGGCCCTTGCGGCCCTCGGCCTCGCCCTTGACGGCGCTGCCCATGGCGCGAATCGAGACGCCGATATGCGGCGCCAGCTCCTCGATCGCCTTGCGGTACTCGCCGAAGGCCTTGCCCTTTGCGTACATGCCGGGGCCGTAGATGCCGTGCTCCTGCCAGCCCGGCGTCTCGACGAGCACGGCGGCGAGGTTGCGCAGGTCGCCCTCGGGCCGCTGCGACTCCTCGGTGGGCGTCTGGTGGTTCCAGTACATGTGGGTGCCGGCCGGGAAGACCTTGGGGATGTCGCGCTTGAGCAAGCCCTCGGAGTAGTAGCCCGAGGAGCCCCAGCCGGGCTGGATGACCTTCACCGGGAAGGTGCCGTCGTCGGCGAGCGCCTTCTCGGAGAGGGCGATGCAGTCGCCGGTGATCTCGGCCGACTCGGCCGTCGGTTCGGACGCAGGCTCGAGCGGCGGCTCGGCTTCAATCGCCGAAAGTGCGTCCTTCAGCTTCTCCACGGCCTCGGCCGGCATGGCGATGGTGCCGGGGGTCTTCATCTGACGTGCCTCCTTGATCATGCGGCCGTCGCCTTGGCGATTGGGTCTGCAGCAATTTGCTGGGTCAAAACGCATCGACATCCAGGATGTGCGGGCGGCCCCTCGGAGCCGTCGGCGAACGACTGAGCGAGCGGAATCCAGCCCTCGCCCTCGTTGCCGCTGCAGACCTCGCAGGTGCGCTCGTCCATGACGGTGAGCCAGCCCTTCTCGACGGCAAGTCCGCCGTCCGCCAGCCAGCGGCCAAGCTCAAGCTCGCCCTGCGTGTAGCCCATGGCCGCCTCGTTCACAGCGATCAGGCGGGCACGACTCTGGATGTGCAGCTGCGGCAGCGAGACGCGGAACCCCGCGTAGAGGTCCTTGAGCGCGGCTTCCGTCTTCGTGTAGCTCCAGCCCTCCTCGACGGCCTGCGTGACGATCGAGGCCACGCGCTTGCGGGTCGTCTCGTCGATGCGCGTCACCATCTCGGCGGCGTGCCGCTCTAGCCAGGCGACGGCGCGCGGCTGCGGCACCTCGAAGGAGACGGAGAGCAGCAGGCGCTCGGCTGCCTGCCGGTGACCGATGCGCAGCGCCCTGGCAAGCAGCCTGGCGATCCGCGCGGCGGCGCGCCGCGACCCGGCGCTCTGCGCCGCGGCCAGCGCAGCGAGGTAGCGGCTGGTGTCCTTGTCCGAGAGCGCCTCGCCGAGGGGGAAGCGGCGGCGCAGGCGGCGCAGCTCGCGCGTGAGCACGGCGTGCTCGGCGTCGAAGTGCCGCACGAAGACGCCCGTCAGCTCGTCGACGACCGGCTCAAGGGCACGATCGCGCCGCATGGCCTGCAGCTCGGCCTGCACCCTTGAGAGCGCCTCACGGAGAGCTGTGGTGTCGCCGGAGAGCGTGACGCAGACGCTACACATGCTCGGCCGCCTTCTGCAGCGTGCCGCGCAACTCGGCGAGCGCCTCAACGAGCGCCGCCTCCTGCTCGGGCACCTGCTGATCGGCGCGCGCCCCGTCGGGGAACATGGCGGCGACCTTCTCGTCCACGTCGTCGATGCCGAGTGTGGCGAGCACGAGGCGCGCCAGCTCGGCCAGGTCGGGGATGACGAGAGGCGGCTTGCCGTCCAGCGTCACACCCTTGACGATCGCGTTGATCGCCGCCTCGATGTCGTGCTCGAGGATCGGCGGGAAGACGACGCTGATCTCCTCTTCTGGCTCGACGCCGCGCTCGCGGCAAGCGGTGAGGCAGAGGCTGAGGATGACCTTGCGCCAGAGGCGTTGCCGCTCGGCGAACTGCATCTCGGTCGGCCGGTCGAGCGTCTTCGAGGTGGCGTAGTTGCCGATCGAGGCGTCGCCGAAGAACGTCTCCGGAAGACCGACCGCGGCGGCGACCTGCAGGAGCAGGAACCTGGAGTCGGAAGGGCCGGTGGTGGCGCCGGCCGTCTTGATCGGCTGCAGGTCCATGCCCGCGTTCTCGATCTGCATGGAGCCGGCAAGCGGCGGCGGGTTCGTCTCCCCGGCCGTGCGGCTCACCGTCGTGCCGTAGGCGGCCTTGGCGGCTGCGACCTCCGCAGCGCCACCGGCGACCTTGGCCTTCCAGGCGAACTTGCGCAAGCTTCGCGTGATCGAGGCCCAGTCCTCGAGGTGCTCCTTGTGAGCGCGCGCCCAGTCGAGGGCAGCGTAGACCTCGCTCGTGCCGAACTGATCGAAGAAGAAGCCGCCGGTCTTCACGTGCATGATCGGCGAGTCCCACTCGACCGGCTTGCCGCCGATGCTCTCGAGACGCTCCTCGCCCTTGGGGTCGTAGCGCCAGTCGGGGTAGTAGGTGATGTCCTGCTTCCAGGTGATGCGGCCCGTCTGCGGGTCCATCTCCTGGCGCTGCCAGACTCGCTTGTAGTACCAGGGCTCGGAGCGGTCGCCCGGGTTGCAGATGATCTCCTCGATTTCCTCGAACTGGATCGGGCGCACACGCAGCACGTCGGAGGCCACGGCCGGCTTGAAGATGCACAGGAAGACGTTGCCGGTGCAGCGCAGCTCCTTCTCGGCATCGCCGAGCGCCTGCTGCCCGGTGAAGGCCTCCTGGTTGCCGTGGTCGTCGAGGAACTCCTGGATGACCTCGTTGGCGCGCTCGTCGCCGCACGCGACACTGACGCCCTGGCCGAAGACGTAGAGCCGCTGCACCTCGACGCCGCGGTTGATCAGCGGGTTC
>ENA-ORXD01001706-ORXD01001706.1-sediment-metagenome-genome-assembly--contig:-NODE-1706-length-16925-cov-3.483618_pt1 | contig 16925 bp, 13 predicted proteins | sample MGYA00237862_ERZ511471 | MGnify/ENA metagenome assembly ERZ511471
ACACCGGCAAGATGTGCTTTTAACCATTAATGAATCGGGCAAGCACATATCAAAATATGTATTGCTGGGTAAAAAATGCGGAAATCTCCACAATTATAATCATGTCACGATGCTCACGCATAAAGACGCTGAAAAAGATCATTTCCCTTTGGTCATTGATTGGCTTGCAAAATATTAAATTGTAAAATGATAATTTTACCCGTGAGGCAATGTGATAGTGAGTGTTATTTGGTTGCTTTGCCGACAATAATATCTTTTTGCCTCTGCTTTTGATCTAATCTTTTTTCAACAAAAATATTCTTTCCGGTAAACGGATGCATTTCTGTCCAATACATGACGCTGGAATACGTTGAGGGAAGCGGTGTAAAGATCTGAACCTGCCGCGGATTTATTTTTAATTCTTTCTGCGCAAACGATTTGAGTTCACGCATATCGTCTTCAGTGCATCCGGGATGGGCTGCAATAAAATAATAGGTAAGATACTGTTTTTGTTTTAATGACTTTTTGGTTCTTTCAAACAGGTATTTGAAATCCGATAACGAAAGGGCTTGTGGTTTGCCCATGAGCTTTAATATCCGGTGAACACAATGTTCAGGCGCCACTTTCAACTGGCCGGATGTATGATGATGAACCAATTCTCGCATATACGCCGCATAATGTTTTTTATCATTCAGAAGCAAATCGTACCTGATGCCGGAAGCAACAAATACTTTTTTGACTCCTTTTATTTTCCGCAAACTGGTTAATAAATTGATCTGCCTGCTGTGATCCGGCATTAAACTTGTGCAGACCTGCGGATAAAGGCATCTCTTGTTTTTGCAAGGACCGTGTGTGAGTTTCTTTTGGCACTCGATGCCATACATGTTTGCGGTGGAGCCGCCCACATCCAGAATGTAGCCTTTGAAGCCGCAAAGAGCGGTGAGCTTTCGCGCCTCCTCGAGGATTGATTTTTCACTTCGACTGATGACTGTTCGTCCTTCATGCAGGCCTATCGAACAAAAGTTACATTCACCGTAGCATCCACGATGGGACGTTATGGAAAATTTAATCGTCTCCATCGCTTTGATCTTGCCCTGAGCGCTGTAAAAAGGGTGGACGTCGCGGGTAAAATCAAGCGCGTAAATATTATCCAGATCTTCGACGGTCAAATGAGGCTGGGGTGGGTTTTGTACCAGGTAACGGGGACCATGCTTTTGAAACAAACCATGCGCAGTTACAGGGTCGTTATTTTGATAAAAAATATTATGCATTTTTATAAACAATTTTTTATCGGCGATAACTTCTTCAAAAGAAGGCAATTCCGTATAACCGGATGGAGCCGTGGCTGAAATATAACAAATCCCTTTAACATTATTGATGACTTGGCCGTTCTGCATTTTTTTCGCTAATTCCAGTATGGTCTTTTCACCCATTCCATAGACCAGGGCGTCGGCGCGTGAATCAAATAAAATTGACCGGCGGATGGAATCAGACCAGTAATCATAATGGGCAATGCGACGCAGGCTTGCCTCGACACCGCCTAAAATCAGCGGCTTGGTTTCTTTAAAATACCGGCGAATCAAATTTGCGTAAACCACAACAGCGCGGTCGGGGCGGCGGTTATTTCTTCCTTCCGCAGTCAGATCATCATGGAGCCTTTTTTTCTTTGTGGCTGTATAATTGGCGACCATGGAATCCATACAGCCCCCCGTAATGCCCCAGAAAAGATCGGGTTCTCCCAGGCGGGAAATGTCTTTTGCACTCTGCCAGTCCGGCTGAGCGATAACGCCGACCCGGAATCCCGCATGGGCTAGAACACGACCGATGAGGGAAACGCCGATAAAAGGACTGTCAATGTAGGCATCCCCAGTCACAAGAATCACATCTAGCTTGTCCCATTTTAGTTTTTTCATTTCAGGGCTGGTCGTGGGGAGAAACATCATATGAAAAAAAGATGACAGGATCAGGTTAAATGATATTGATCAGCTTGAGACCCAGAATAATCGCCGCCAGGGAAATCAGCAGGGAAAAACGCCCCAACCAGCGATGCGCAGTTCTCAAGGCCGGTTTGTTTTTTGCTTTGAATTGATAAAATCCTACGAGTGCCGTGATGAAAGCAAGGATAAAGAACGTCAATCCCGCAATCTGATGCAATCCGTTAAGGTGTTTGCCGCTTGAGCTGGAGACATAAATAAAGGCCATCATCATTCCGGCGGTCATTCCACCGAGGCTTGACGAATTGACTGATTTATGAATTTTCAGCCAGTTTTTTTTCTTACGAAAAAAAATGGCAATACTCACACCGAGAATAATACCCGGGAAAAATATTGCCATCAGTAAAATGTGCAGGGTAAAAAACATGTTTTTTATAGAACTATTTTATGAACATTAAAGCCTAAATTCCATTGATTGGCCGACGGCAAAACATTCCATCTTCTTGCCGCTCTTCTTGATTATTTTATTGCAGTCATTCACGATTGCGTCGACGTCTGAATCAATTCTTTCCTGATTGTGATGAAATAAGCCCAGTTGTTTTACGCCTGCGTCGAGGCCGAGACGCACAACATCCTTATACATGGAGTGTCCCCAGCTTCGAGTTCTTTTATATTCATCTTCTTTATATTCGGCGTCATGGAAGAGCAAATCAGCGCCTTTACAAAATTCGAGATAATCCTGAAAATCAAGTCCTCCTTCATGTTTGAACCCCAGTTCGTTATCGGTGAGAAAGATGAAAGTTTTCCCATTTTCTACAAACTTGTAACCTGTGCCTCGATTCGGATGGCTCAATGCTATGGGCGTGATAGACATTGATCCGAGTTGATAAGATTCAAAACAATCTTCGTATGATATCTTGGCGCGGATGTATTCGAATTTTATGGGAAAGTTGGGAGAAGCCATAACACGTTGGAGTATTTCTTTTATGGAAGCCTGAGCAAAAGGGCAACCCCAGACATTTAAATTTGTTCTGAAAGAGTAAATGGGTTTAAAGAACGGAAATCCCATGATATGGTCCCAATGGGCATGGGTCAATAAGAGAGTAAAGTCGTGATAGGCTTCCGCTGTCAAAACATTGCCGGCTTCGCGAATACCGGAGCCGGCGTCTACGATTAATATTTTATCATCTTTTGTTTTGATCTCGAGACAGGTTGTGTTTCCTCCATAGCGCAAGTATTTTTTCCCGGAAACAGGAATCGAGCCTCTGGAACCCCAGCAACGAATGATCATTTTTCACCTTCAATTTTCAAAGCTTGAGTTGTGCTGCTATATTGGATTATGCCATAATACAGAATAAATTTTAAATCAAGCAAGATATGGTAATGCTGGATATGAAAAAAGCTCAGGAACAAATATTGATGTTGCTATTATCATAAAAGTTCATAAATTAACCAGAAAATAAGGGGGTGTGGATATGAAAAGTGTCAAGATAAAAGGAATGAGTTGTAAGCATTGCGTTATGGCTGTTACACGAGCATTGAGCGTTGTGGAAGGGATAAAAGACGTTAAAGTTGATTTGAAAAGCGGCGTGGCAACGTATGAGGAAGAAAAAGCTGTTGATCCCATGGTTGTTGAAGCAGCCATAAAGATGGCCGGCTATGAGGTTGTTGAATAAGAATGACCGATGAGAAAAAAATAACAATTGCCGTGGGTGGAATGACCTGCGCGGCCTGTGTCAGACGAGTTGAAAACGCTATTAAAAAAATCAACGGTGTCATCGAAGCTAATGTGAATCTGGCTACAGGACATGCCACAATTGTTCATGAGTCGAAGTGGGGCGGCACTCAAGAACTGCAGAAAATTATCACCGGGCATGGTTATGAATTTCTAGGTGTGATTAAAGATAATCTTGCCGACCCCACGGAAGCCTCTCGTGTTCAAGCACTTCAAGAACTTAAATTTAAAGTTTTCTGCGGAGCGATACTAAGCGTCATTATTTTTATCGGTTCAATGCAGCACTGGTTTGGGTTTTTGTATTTCATCCCTCGCCGAACCATGCTTTGGGTGATGTTTGTTCTGAGTACTCCGGCTGTTTTCTGGGTAGGCAGCCGTTTTTTTATTGGCGCTTATAAGGCCGCTGTGCAGAAGACGTCCGATATGAATACTCTGGTCGCGGTTGGTGCATTATCCGCCTACGCCTATTCCGCTGCTGCGACTTTTTTCCCGCAATTTTTTACAAAAGTCGGTGTGATGCCCCACGTTTATTACGATGGCGCTGCGATGATCGTTACGCTTATTCTTGTCGGGAGACTTCTGGAGACCAAGGCAAAAGGGAAAACCTCCGCGGCCATAAAAAAGTTGATGAATCTGAAACCCCAAACGGCGCATTTGATCAAAAAGGATGAAGAAAATGAAGTTGCTGTTGATGAGGTGCTTGTTGACGATATCCTGCGTGTCAAGCCGGGAGAAAAAATTCCGGTTGACGGAATAATAATATCAGGCAAATCCACCATTGACGAATCAATGCTGACCGGTGAAAGCATGCCGGTGACCAAAGAAACCGGACAAAAGGTGTTTGCCGCCACGATGAACAAAACGGGCAGTTTTACTTTTAAAGCGACAGGCGTGGGCGCCGAAACGGCCCTGGCGCAAATTATCCGTTTGGTGGAAGAAGCGCAGGGTTCAAAGGCTCCTATTCAACGGTTGGCGGATAAGGTTGCTTCCGTTTTTGTGCCGTCGGTATTTTTTGTCGCCTTTGTTACTTTTGCCGTCTGGTATTTTCTTCCCGCACAGAGCAATTTCAGCCGCGCTTTGATTAATTTTGTTTCTGTGCTGGTCATTGCATGCCCCTGCGCGTTGGGGCTGGCAACGCCGACGGCAATCATGGTGGGCACTGGTTTGGGAGCGGAAAGCGGTATCATCATTAAAGGTGGCGAAGCTCTGGAAAAAATATATAAACTTTCGATTGTGGTTTTCGATAAAACAGGAACGTTGACTCGCGGCGAACTGGCTGTAACCGATATTGCGGTCGCAGATGGTTTTGATGAAAAGCAGGTTCTGGCTTATGCGGCGGCGCTGGAGAAAAATTCCGAACATCCATTGGCACAGGCAATACTCCAAAAAGCAAAAGCCTATGGAATCGCCGTTGCCGCGGCTGAGAAATTTGCGGCGGTATCAGGCATGGGAGCAAAAGCTTTTATCGAAAACAAATCATGCCTTGCCGGCAATCGCTTTTTTATGAAAAGTGAGAACGTTCCCATGGATGAATGGGATGCGCAGGCGGCCAAAATTGCCGGCGAAGGGAAAACGGTTGTTTATGTAGCTTTGGAAAAAACAGTGATTGGCCTTATTGCTCTGGCGGACACACCGAAGACTTCAGCAAAAAAAGCAATTGAAAATCTGAAGGGCAGGGGATTGAAAGTGGCGATGATTACCGGCGATAATACAGGAACAGCAAAAGTCATTGCCGATCAACTGGGAATTGAAAGAGTGCTGGCTGATGTTCTGCCCGGGAAAAAAGCCGATGAAATAAGAAGTTTACAGGGTTCGGGAGAAGTAGTGGCAATGGTTGGCGATGGAATTAACGACGCACCGGCGCTGGCGGCGGCGGATGTCGGCATTGCCATCGGCGCAGGAACCGATGTGGCTATTGAAGCCAGCGACATCACTTTAATCCGTGATGATTTGCTGGGCGTGCCGGACGCTATCGGTTTGTCCGAGGCAACCATGCGTGTAATCAAGCAGAATCTTTTCTGGGCATTTTTTTACAATGTCATCGGCATTCCGATTGCGGCGGGAGTTTTGTATCCTTTCTTAGGGATACTGCTGAATCCCGAATTTGCCGCCGCGGCGATGGCGTTGAGTTCTGTTTCGGTTGTCAGCAACTCTTTACGCCTTCGCGGAATCTGGAGAAAAGCTTCGGGTAAAATAATTTAATGGTCTGACGTCGCGCACAGAATAATATTCTATTCATGAAGTGTGTTTTAATCATAATAAATAAAAATACCGCAAAGTTCATGTGAATTGCGAGAAAATATTTTAGCCATTCCATTGAAAGGAATTATTTTCAAGGCCAAAACATTTATTGACAATATAACGCTGCGTTTCTATACTTCGCCGCACAATTAAGAAAGTTAATAAATTACATGAAAACTCAAGGCCATAAGCAGTTGATCAGTACAAATATCTCTCGTCACAAGGTTTGGCTGAGATTTGTATTAACTTGGTCTGTAACCATTGCCATCCTGGTCATTATTTTTTCCAGGATTAGATTTTTCGATGTGTTTGCTGTTTTAAAACAAACGGATATTCATTTGCTATTTATGGGCGTTTTATTTTCAATTCTTGCTCACATCATTTTTTCCTCCGCACGGTATCAAAAAATTGTTGAGTATCTGAGGTATCGAATTTCTTTTTTTGAATCTGTGATCATCAGAATGGGCTGCAATCCGATAAAAGGTGTTCTTCCCTTTAAGGTGGGCGAATTAGCTATCTTGGCTTATATGAAAAAGAAACATGATCTTTCTTATCCTCTGGGATTATTTTCGCTCTTTATCGGCTATTTTTTTAGTTTTGTTGCTCTGGTCCTTTTTTGTTCCTGCGGAGGCATCTTTTATTTTCATAATTTGTTTCAAAAAATTATTTTCACCCTGGTGTTGGTCATTATTTTATTTTTAATCTCAACCTCGAATTTGAAAAAGATTTTGCGGTTCATTAACCTGTTTTTTAAAAAAAATCGGAAGATGTCGGAAGCATTAGCGCTCTTAAGGGAGAAATATGATGTGAAAACGATGAGAAATGTTTTTCCGTATTCTATGGGAATTGAAGGTTCAAAATTACTCATCATTTTTGTTTTATTAAAGTCTCTTCATATCGAGATTTCTTTTGATGCTTTATTGCTTTTTGGTTCTGCGACCATCATCGCCTCGTATCTCCCCATAACATACTGGGGTATGGGCATCAGGGAATCAGCCATTCTGTTTCTTTTGTATGGTTACGCGACTCCGGAGAAATTATTAGCAGGTAGTTTATTGATTACGTTTGTTGATGGCGTTCTTCCAGCTTTGCTCGGGTTATTTTTTGTAAAACCGTTTTTAAACAATCTGTGGAAGGATGAAAATGCCGCCACGAAAGTTGTATCCGACGGTGTGTGATGATTATTCTGTCCGTTGACGTGAATAGCTTGTTGATAATCTGATGACATGTTATAAGAGGAATCAACCGGGAGAAAATAACACATGAGGATTGCTTGCGTTTTCAATCCGTTCAAATATAAACTGCATGAAGAGAATCTAAAGGTTGTCCAGCGATATTTCGGGCTGTTTCCCCCTCTTTCCATGGCGTGGGTATGCGCGATAGCCGAGAAGGCCGGACACGATGCTCTGCTTATTGATGCCCGTACCCTGCGTCTGACCAAAGAGGATGTGCTGGACCGTTTGAAGGAATGGAAGCCGGACGTCATCGGCTTTATGATGACTACCTACATGTTCCGTGAGACTCTCGAATGGGCGCAGTTCCTCAGAAAACATCTCAAGGTGCCGGTCATTATTGGCGGATATAACCTAAGGGTCTATCCGACGGAGTCGGTATTTGTCGACGGTCCTGATTTTGGTTGCTTGAATAGCGCATATTACACTTTGCCAGGTTTACTCAAAGAGTTGGGGGGACAGCGCCGGTTTCATGATGTGCCCGGTTTGATTTACAAAGAAAACGGTCAGATCAAAATGACGCCGTACGATAATGATCCGAAATTCGATGACTATCCGAATCCCGCCCGGCATCTTTTGCCCAATGATTTATACGCGGAATTTACAACGGAGAGAAAGAATTTTACCGTTATGGTGACAAGCAAAGGATGTCCCAATAGTTGTCTTTTTTGTGAGGCAGGCCATACACCCTACAATCCCCGCAGTCCTGAAACTGTCCTCAAGGAGATAAAAGAATGCTACACCCAATATAATATTCGGGAGATAGATTTTTTTGATTATGATTTCTGCATCGACCGCAAGCGCGTGGAAGCTATCTGCGATGGAATTATAAAAAGTCGGATGGATGTAACGTGGGCGTGTCGCACCCGCGTTGATTATGTTGACGAATCACTTCTGAGCAGGATGAAAGCAGCGGGTTGTTCACGAATATATTTCGGGATTGAGTCGGGCATCCAGGAGATTCTGGACAGGTTGAATAAGGGCATCAGTTTGCAACAAATTCGCAATACGATTGAGGCGACAAAAGGTGTTGGTATAAAGGCGCTGGGATTTTTCCTTGTCGGTTCACCGGGAGAAACGCGGGAAACTTTCAGCAAAACGGTAAAATTTGCCAAATCGTTGAAGCTCGATTACGTCCAATTTTCCAAACTAACGGCTAAACCGCTAACGCCTTACTGGCGACAGATGGTTAAGGATACCGGATTCGATTATTGGCGTGAATATATTCTCGGCAATACGGAAGAAAGATCCCTGCCACGGCCTTGGACATCTTTGACCAACAAAGAAATTGATTCCATGACAAAGAAAGCTTATATTACCTATCATTGCCGGCCAATGTTTCTTTTGAATCATACGCTTCAAGTGAGAAGCTGGAGTGAGTTCAAACGCAAATTTTTTGCGTTCATCGAAATGATTTTCCGTCAGGAAAATATCAGTAAGATAGACAAAAACTTTATGGCTTATCCGGAAAACAAATCAAAAATTTTATCCTATAAGCAGAACTATAAATGATACAAATGATTTTGAGATGGAGAGCTTATAGAATATTATATTTAAAGCACTTGATCGTCAGGTTGTCCGCTAACCACAACTCGATTGCGTCCTAGTCTTTTAGCGCGATACATCGCCTGATCAGCCTCCTGAATCAATGACGTCGGATTATTTTGATCGTGACCGGGGATCATGCTTGCGACGCCGAAACTCGCTGTGATATTGGTTGAAACGGATTTTTCATATTTTATTATTGTTCCCATGATTGTTTTACGCAAGTGTTCGGCAATCATTCCCGCCTGCTCCGCAGTCGAATTGATGAGCATCAGCGCAAATTCCTCCCCGCCGTAACGTGCCGCCAAATCTCCAGGACGACGTGCATAATCTTTGATCAATGAAGCCACAACGCGCAAGCACTCGTCACCAGCCTGATGACCGTATGTATCGTTAAATATCTTGAAGTGATCAATGTCGGCCATAATGAAACCGATGGGTTCGTGATTACGTCTGGCTCGTTGCCATTCGATGGACAGAGTTCTGTCCAGGTGGCGGCGATTGGCAATCTGGGTGAGGCCGTCGACGGCAGAAAGATACTGTAGTATCAGATTCGATTCTTCGAGATCATGTTTCTCGAGTGAAAGTAAACGTGATTGCAGGTAATTTCTACGAAGGCTGCGTTCTATCAGAAAAGTGCCTATCAGGGCGCTGACGGAGGAACCCAAAAACATATAATTGGTGATGGTTACTATCGCTGATTTGTTCTGCATGGGATCAAACCAGATCAGTCCTATATTAAGAGCGAACCACATAATAAATGCGGATATGACTCCCCATTTGAACTGTATGCGTGATAGGACGAATACCATAACAAGTGCCACAGTGATGGCATTGAAGTAATAATGATTATAAGGTTCGAGTGAATTCAGGGAAATCAAAATCAGTCCGCACACGGCAGCTGTGGCAAAAATGCAGGTTGCAAATTGCATATAACGGCCGTATCTTCGCTTAAAGGGTTTCCAGAAACTCAGTACGAGAGGAACACCCATGAAGACTCCTGCCATCATCCTTATCAACCAGGTTCGTTCGGCCATCTCGGGCATCCAGATCAGATCGAGTAAACCGCAGGACATGAAAGCAAGCAATCCGATGATTCCCGCAATCTGCATGTGTGTATAATAGCGATGAAGATAATGTCGTTGAAATTCGTGTTCCAGTTCACCATTAAAACGCAGACGCCAGCCCCGATCATTCAACTGCTGGTGCAGGATTTTTAATTCGGCATCTTTCATGACCGCGTCCTTTTCTACGAGAAAATTTCATCCACACATTTGCAAGTCCCAGACCATCAAGCCTGAAAATATCTTTTTAACAAATTCTTTAGATGTATGACGCTTGTATAGGTCAATTCAGTTTTCCCGAGATCTTGAGGACTGAACCTTGCAGGATCGTTTAAGCAAAGTACATTATAATATACAATAACATAATGGTTTTAATAATGAGCTAAAGAGTGATTTAATCAGACGCAAAATTATTCAACCAATTTAAGTTTTAATGCATATTTTGGGACATTTGGGACAAACCTGACTCATTATTCCTCTTTTGTATGTTCCCATATTGGAGGCATCTAAATCAAAATAATAAATAATAACAATATAATAGTTATCGTGGCATTATTCTTGCTTTTATATCTAACAATCGATATAAATAAAATAATGCTTGATTTTATATCTAACGATAGATATAAATAAAATGGAGCGTGCTAAATTATGTTCCAAAGGTACGTTTTTTGGACTCTGCTGAAAAAGTACGTTTTCTGTCTGTCCTGGACATCGCTCCTTAGGCCTCAATTTAAGTTAAATCAAATTGATGTTTCGAATGTAGTGCGTGTAATGCTTTTTTACAGGACTGTTATTTCGAAGCGAAGTGAGAAATCTAATCAGTATGGGTGTTCAAAAGGTATCTCTCTTTGGTCGATATGACAGCTTATTTCTGACGCAATACACTGCATTATTTTCACTCAAACAAAGAGTGACGGGGGAGTTATGTCAAAAAGCCGTTTTGAAAGCATTGGGTGTTACATGCCCGCGAAGATTGTTACGTCGAGAGAGTTGTTGGACAGGATGCGGACCAAACCTTTTTTTGATATAGAAGAACTCACTGGTATAAAAAATCGTCGTTACCGATCCGCAACGGAAGATTCCTTTCAATTAGGGCTTGCCGCGGCAAAAAACTGCCTGAGTAATTCGTCATATAAAGCTGAGGATATCCAGGCAATTATTTGGGCGTCCATTACACGCTTGAATAATGTGGTCGAATTTCAATATGAACCGTCAATAAGCATTTGTCTAAAAAACGAAATCGGAGCTCATAATGCACTTTGTTTCGATATCACAAATGCTTGTTCCGGAATGCTCACCAGTGTTTTCATTCTCGACAATTTAATTCGCGCAGGCATTGTAAAAAATGGGCTTATTATAAGCGGCGAATGCATTACTCACATTGCTGATACGGCGGTAAAAGAAATAACAGAACCCATTGACGATCAATTTGCATCTCTGACCGTGGGGGATTCAGGCACTGCAGTCATTATGGATCAATCGACGAATGAAGATGAATGCATAGAAATAAGCGAATTTCTCACAATGGCTGAATTTGCCGAATTATGTTTTGGAATGCCGAGCCATTTGGCTCCGCGTATTGCGATGTACACAAAAGCGGTGGAAATCCATACGGCATCGGTTTCACGTTTGCCGCGTTACATATCCGATAAACTGAACAAATTTGAATATGCCATTTGTAAAAATAAGGATCTGATTAAACCCATTGATTTTGTAATCCCGCACCAAACAGCGCTAAAAATTATGAAATCGGCTCTTAAAGATATTTTTAATTATGTTAAGACGCTTGATCGTTTTAAACGTTTTGAATTTCCTGAAATGCTTACCTATATCCAGGATTTCGGCAATACTTCTTCAACCTCACATTTCGTAGTTTTGTATCACGCCTTGAAGGATAAGAAAGTGAAACCCGGTAATAATGTACTTTTGCTATCCCATGGTTCTGGAATAGCCGTAGGTATGTTTTTTATTAGATTAGGTAATTTGGGAGTGTAATATGGGAACTTTTATACGTAAAACCGCCATTTATACAGAAAAGAATCCATTCAGCTCTGTTGAATGTTCGCGCAAGACAGCAGAACTCTGCATTGCTGTGGCAGGTATTGAGAAAAAAGATATCGATCTCATCATCAATACCGGTATTTACCGGGAACAAAACATTGCTGAACCGGCCATGGCTACCCTCATTCAAAAGAGTATGGGCGTTAACCTTGACCCCATCTTAAATTTCGAGGGGAATTCAACATTTTCGTTTGACCTTAACAATGGGGCTGGCGGCGTTCTTTACGCTATCCAGGTTGCCGATGCAATGTTGCGTACCGGTAAGATAAAAAATGCGCTTATCGTATCCAACGATGTGCACCCGTCGACCAAGGCCGTTCCCCATTTTCCCTTCTCTCAGGTCGGTTCGGCCATGTTTTTAGAGCATTCAAACAATGGAGATGGTTTCTCAAAATTTATATTTAAATCATCCAACTTCACCAGCAAAGATTTCTATACCTACGTAAGTATGTTGGATTCAGGTGATCAAGGCAGAAATATTATGAACGTCAAGATGAGCAAGGAGTATATTGATCACCTACTGGAATTTACGGTACAGACGGCAGGAGAATTTATTGTCAAGTATGCGGACAACGGATCTGCTGTACAGCATATCATTTGCACCATGCCGAATCACACTTTCGGATTGGATCTCGCCAGAAGGCTGAAGCAGCCTGACCGACATGTCATTAACACAAACGGTGATTATGGTGATCCACATACATCATCACTGCCAGTAACATATCATATCGCACACGATAAAGGACTTTTGAAAAAAGGTGACAAGATATTATTTATTGGCGCCGGTGCGGGACTGACCTGCGCCTGCGGATTATATTGCGTTTAGTTTTTTTATTTTTTTTTATGAAAGGGAGGATGGGGAGATGTCAAAGAGCCGTTTTGAAAGTATTGGGTGCTATATGCCCGAGAAGATTGTGACGTCCAAGGAGTTGCTGGACAAAATGAAAACAAAACCTTTATTTGACCTGGAAGATATCACCGGCATAAAAAATCGTCGCTACAGATCCGAAACAGAAGATTCATATCAGTTAGGTCTTGCTGCGGCGAAAGATTGCCTGAGTCATTCGGGCTATAAGGCCAGTGAGATTGAGGCGGTTATCTGGACATCTATAACAAGTTTCAAAAATGTATCCGAATTCCAATTTGAACCTTCGATGAGCCTTCATATCAAGAACGAACTTGGCGCGAATAAGGCTTTAAACTTCGATATTTCGAATGCCTGTGCCGGAATGCTTACCGGTGTTTACATTCTCGATAATTTAATGAGAGCGGGTATCGTTAAAAACGGGCTTGTTTTGAGCGGCGAGTGCATTACTCATGTAGCGGATACGGCTGTAAAGGAAATAACGGAACCTATTGATGATCAGTTTGCATCATTGACCGTAGGCGATTCCGGAACAGCCGTCATGATGGATCAATCTACAAATGAAGAAGAAGGATTTGAAATAATCGAATTTTTAACCTTTGCCGAATGTGCTGAACTGTGTTTCGGTATGCCCAGCACTCAAAACCCCGGTATTGCCATGTACGCGAAGGCGGTGGATCTCCACGCGGAATCGGTAAAACGTGTACCGCCCTTTCTAAGCAGAATATTGGAAAAATATGAGCATCTCATTTGCAAATACAAAAATACAAATACAAAAAAACCCATAGATTACGTGATACCGCATCAGACGGCGCTGAAGGTTATGATCGCAGGAGTAAAGGATGTTTTTAATCATGTCAAAAAAATTGATAGAATAAAAGATTTCGAATTGCCCGAACTGCTCGCTTATATCCAGGAATTCGGCAATACCTCATCCACTTCGCATTTCGTGGTGTTGTATCATGCTCTAAAGGATAAAATATTGAAGCCCGGCAATACCGTGCTTATGGTGCCCCATGCATCAGGCATCTCAATCGGGGCTTTCTTTTTCAGACTTGGAAAGTTGAAGGTGTAATTATGGGAACTTTAATACGATCAACGGCTATTTACTCGGACAAAAACCCTATTGATTCGATTCAATGTTCATGCGAAGCGGCAAAGCAATGTATTGCTTCAGCTGGAATTGACAAGATGGATATTGATCTACTGATCAACACGGGGATTTATCGTGAAAAAAATATTGCTGAGCCGGCCATGGCCACAATCATCCAGAAAAAAATGGGTATGAATCTGGATCCCGTCCTGAAATTCGAAGTGAATTCAACATTTTCATTTGACCTTAAGAACGGTCCCGCAGGAATTTTATATGCTATCCAGGTTGCTGATGGAATGCTGCGTACGGGCAAGATAAAAAATGCGCTTATCGTATCGAACGATGTACATCCATCGACCAAGCATGTTCCTGATTTTCCCTTTACGCAAGTTGGTTCCGCCGTACTGTTGGAACAATCATCCAGTGGAAACAAAGGTTTTACAGAATTCACGTTCAAAACGTCGGATTTTACACATACCGGATTCAACGGTTTCGTGGACATGAGCAAGATAGGTCATGAAGGACGCAATATTATGACCATTAAGCAGGACGAGGATTATGTTGATGATTTGCTGGAGTTTACGGTGAGCACGGTGGATGAATTCATTGGCAGGTATGCCAATAATGGGTCAGCCGTAAGTCATGTTATTTGCAACAAACCAAGCAAGACGTTTGGGCGTGATCTTGTCAAGAGGCTGGGAATACCCGAAAAATGTCTCATACACACTTATGATGAATACGGTAATCCACATACGTCAGCGCTGGCTGTGGCCTATTACATCGCATGCCAGAAGGGTCTTTTAAAACAAGGTGAAAAGATATTGTTTGTCGGCGCTGGTGCCGGACTGACCTGTGCCTGCGGTTTGTACTGCATGTAATTAATATCACGTTGCGTGGACATGAAAATGGAGAAAGTATATGCTGGATAAAGAATTATACCCTTTTAAAAATAACTACCTGACGATCAATGGTCTAAAATACCATTATGTGGATGAAGGGAAAGGTGAGGCGATTGTCATGGTGCACGGCAATCCGACCTGGTCGTTCTATTACCGGAATCTCATTAAGGCGCTTATGCCCAATTATCGTATTATTGCACCGGATCACATCGGTATGGGACTTTCCGAAAAACCGGATGATTCGCGTTACCATTACACATCCTCACAAAGGCTTGAAGATCTGAGCAAACTCATCGATCACCTGGGACTTAAATCGTTTACCCTGGTCGGACATGATTGGGGCGGCATCCTCGGGACGGCCTATGCCGCATTAAATCCGGAAAAAATCAACGCCATGGTGATGATGAACACAGCAGGATTTATATGGCCGATTAATAAACATCTTCCTTTTGCTCTTGCCCTGTGTCGTCTGCCCCTTGTTAGTGCAATGTTTATACGCGGATTGAATGCCTTCGCCCTTGTTACATTGGGGGTCGGCATGAGACGGCACCGAGTACAAAAAAATGTGGCCCAGGGTCTTCTACATCCTTACGGCTCATGGAAGGATCGCATTGCAATCCATCGTTTCGTCCAGGATGTTCCGGTGCGTCCCGGCGATCCGGGTTATGACCTGGGGCTGCTCATGGAATCGCGCTTGAAACTCTTACGCAATGTGCCGAAACTCTTTTGCTGGGGGATGAAGGATTTTGTCTTTTGCCCTAAAATCCTCGATGAGTGGGTGCGTCATTTTCCCGATTCCGAAGTGCACCGTTTTGAAGACGCGGGACATTATATTCTTGAGGATGCCGCCGAAGAGGTCATTCCTATTGTGGAAAAATTCATCAAAACAAAAGTGCATGGCAGCGAGTCGGCAAAAAAGACGGGACAGGAAACAAAAGACAAAAATAAAGATTCGGATTTTATCGACTTAACGGAGCATCTTTTGAATCAGGTAAAACAGAAGCCGGGCGCTTTGGTGGTTGCCGAAATGAAAAGCATAAAGTCTGATGGAACCGGCAAATACGATACCTTGAACTACTCCCAGGCGGACACGGAAAGCTCGCGGATCGCCCATGGCTTGGAAAAGATCGGATTTAAAAGAGGGATGCACACTGTGTTCATGGTAACGCCGGGGACCGATTTCTTCTCGGTTCTGGCAGGCATCATGAAAGTTGGCGCCATTCCGGTTCTGGTTGATCCGGGCATGGGAATGCGGAATCTGAAAAAAAGCCTGGAGGAAGCTAAACCAGAGGCTTTCATCGGCATACCAAGAGCCCAGTTGGGTCGGATTATATTCGGCTGGGGAAAAAAGACTCTGAAGATTAATGTTACGGTAGGCAAACGCTTCGGCTGGAGAGGGTATTCGATAGACGAGATTAAGAATATCGGCTCGGCCACGCCTTACGTGGTAACCCAGAAACCGGGACCCGACGATATGGTTATGCTGGCCTACACGAGCGGCAATACCGGCGCGCCCAAAGGTGTGGTCTATACTCAACGCATGCTTTCAGCTCAACTGGCCTTCATGAAAGAGACTCTTGATGTAAAGGAAGATGATGCGCACCTTTCCACTTTTGCGCCTTTTGCTTTGTATGCCCCGGCCTGCGGCGCACCGGCGATCATCCCGGAAATGGATACGACCAAACCGGCATCGGCTGATCCGCGCAAACTTATTACCGCTATTAACGATTATAATTGCAACAGCATCTTCTGTTCGCCGGCTCTTGTCGAGAAAATAGGTCGTTATTGTGACGCCGCGGGAGTAAAACTTGAGACTCTTCAGACTGTTGTTTCTGCCGGTGCTCCGGCGCGGATGTCATCCCTGGAACGCTTTGTCAAAGCTCTTAATCCAGAGTCTGAAGTGTTGATGTTTTACGGCGCCACGGAAGCGCTGCCATTAACGTCCATCGGGAGCAAAGAACTGATCAGAGACACTAAAAAACAAACCGAAGAGGGCGGAGGCGTATGTGTAGGTTTGCCCGTCAGGGATGTCGATATCGCTATTGTCAGGATAACGGAAGACGCAATTCCCGCCTGGTCCGATGAACTGAGGTTGCCGCCAAACACCATCGGAGAAATCGTTGCCAAGGGACCGTACGTGACCAAGGTCTATTATAATCTTCCGGAGCATACGCGATTGGCTAAAATTCATGATCAGGCGGACGGTCAAATCTGGCACCGCATGGGCGATGTGGGATATCTGGATGATCAGGGTCGTCTTTGGATGTGCGGAAGAAG
>ENA-ORXD01001708-ORXD01001708.1-sediment-metagenome-genome-assembly--contig:-NODE-1708-length-16912-cov-4.238551_pt1 | contig 16912 bp, 12 predicted proteins | sample MGYA00237862_ERZ511471 | MGnify/ENA metagenome assembly ERZ511471
ATGGGTGCGCGGCCTGCAGGAGGTGCTCGAGGGCGGTCTGCCGGTCATCGCGACCGGGGCTCAGTGCCGGCGGCCGTTCGAGTGTCCGTTCCTCGAGTGGTGCGAGACGCGCGAGGGGCGGCGGCCGCGGCCGCAGGCGCCCGAGCCGCCGCCGTCCGAGCCGCCCGACCCCGCTCTCGGCACCGTCGACGAGCGTGCCGCGCGCTACCTTGCCGAGCTGCCGTACCCGCGGCTCTACCTCGACTTCGAGACCGTGCAGTTCGCGGTGCCGGTGTGGGCCCGCACGAAGCCGTATCAGCAGCTCGTCTTCCAGTGGTCGCTGCACGTCGAGCGCGAGCCGGGGGTGCTCGAGCACCGCGCCTTCCTCGACACCAGCGGGGGGCCGCCGAGCCGGGCGGCCGCCGAAGCCCTCGTCGAGGCGGCCGGCGCCGCCGGCCCGATCTTCGTGTACCACGACTTCGAGAAGTGGCGCCTGCTCGAGCTGGCGCAGATGGAGCCCGACCTGGCGCCGGCCCTCGAGGGCGTCATGGGCCGGCTCGTCGACCTCTACCGGCTCACGCGCGAACACTACGAGCACCCGGCGCTGCACGGCTCGTACTCGTTGAAGAACGTGCTCCCGACCGTCGACCCCCTGCTCGATCACGCCCTGCTCGAGGAGGTGCGCGACGGGCTCTCCGCCCAAGCCGCCTTCCACGAGGCCATCGCCCCCGACACGCCGGCCGAGCGCCGCGACGAGCTGCGCGCCGGCCTGCTCGAGTACTGCGGTCTCGACACCCTCGCCCTGGTGCGCCTCGCGCATCGGCTCGAAGGCCGCCGCTGAGCCCCGGCGACGGCCGAGCGACGGCCACGCCGAACAAGCGCCGCGCCCGACGGAGGGCTGCGGCCGACAGAAGGCCGCAGCCGATCGAGCGCCGCGGCCCGAGACACCGTCCCTGAGGAGGGCCAGATGAAAGTGGTCGCGTTCAACGGCAGCGCCCGTGCCGACGGCAACACGGCGATCATGTTGCGCGCCGTGCTCGACGAGATCGCCGCGGCGGGCATCGAGACCGAGCTCGTGCAGCTCGCCGGCAAGCGCTTCGCGGGCTGCACCGCCTGCCTGAAGTGCGCGGAGACGAAGGACAACCGCTGCTCGGGCCTCAAGGACGACGGCCTCAACGCCTGTATCGAGCACATGCTGGAAGCGCAGGCCATCATCCTCGGCTCGCCGACCTACTACGCCAACTGCACGGCGACGATGCAAGCGCTGATGGAGCGCGCCGGGTACGCGACGCGCAAGAGCGGTAACCCGCTGGCGCGCAAGCTCGGCGCGGCCGTCGTCGTCGCCCGCCGGGCCGGCGCGATCCACGCCTTCGACTCGATCAACCACTGGTTCCAGATCAACGAGATGCTCGTCGTCGGCTCGAGCTACTGGAACATCGGCATCGGACGCGAGCCTGGGGACGTCGAAGGCGACGCCGAGGGCCTCGAGACCATGCGCGCCCTCGGTCGCAACATGGCCTGGGCGCTGGAGGGCCTGTACGGGTGAGCGGGGCGCGGCGAGCGCGCGGCGGGCATCGCGGCGGACGGCGCGACCGCCTCGCGCCGGCTTTCGCCGCGGCTCGTGATGCGCGATACTGAGCGCGGATGGCATGGATCCCGGACAGCGCGCGGGCGTTTCTCGGCGGCTTCCTGACGACGCTGCTCTTCGTCGCCGTCGTCGTCCTCGGTCTGGGCGGCGTCTTCCTGCTCGTGCACTATCTCGCCGGCCCGGTCGGGGGTTGAGGGCGGCCGCGGCCGCCGCTGCGGGCCGCGTCTCCGTGTCGGCCTCGAGCCGTGCACCCGTCGCTCCCATCGGGGTGTGATCCCCAAGCGCGACCGGCACATCCCCACAGTCCCGCGTCCATGCTGCACCGCTCCGTACGGCCGACGTCGAGCAGCCTCGCGCGTGCGGCCGTTGCCCAGGGGCTGCGCGCTCGTGTAGCCGAGGCCAAGCGGCCTCGCGCCCATTCGGTGGTGCCCACCGTGCACCCGTAGTAGCGCCGGCCGCGCGAACGCGTACAATCAACGTGTCGAGACGGCCGTCGCGATCGTGACCGGGACGGCCGCTGCCGAGAAGGAGGTACGCGCGTGGCGCGCTACAGGGAGCGTCTCTACACCGATTGGAAGCGCAGCGCGCTCCAGTTCGCGTTCTTCGCCGTCATCGTGCTCTTCGCGCTCATCGTCATCGAGCCGCGGCGCGGATACTTCTGGGCGATCCTCTTCGTGGTCGGTGGCAGCTGGATCATGGCCGGTCTCTTCCTGCGTCAGAACGCGTACCGTTGCGGCAAGTGCAAACGCATCTTCCGCCCGCCGGCGTCGGTCAACTTCGTCACACCGTCCGCCGTGGGCAAGAATCCCGACGGCACCTACTACAGCTACAAGACGCTCGCGTGCCCGCACTGCGGCACGCGCGGCAAGGCGCGGGTCGTCACCCGGGGCGAGCTGAAGTCGACCGGCGAACTGCTCGGCGAGCGACCCGGGCGACGGCGCTAGCCGGCGCCTCGGCGAGCGCCGGCGCCGAGCGCTCGCCTGCTCGCCGCCCGAGGGGGGGTAGCGGACCGGCCGCACGCCGGCGGGTGGGCAGCAGCGCGAGCGAGCGGACAGGCAGCCAACCAACCAGGCAGGCAGGCAGGCAGGCGTGGTCGACCTCCCCGATCAGTCCCTGAGCGACGGCGTCGTCACGCTCGCGGTGAGCGGGCCGGACGACGCGGTCGACGTGGCCGCCGCCGTACCCGCGGGCGAGCCGGGAGCGTGGGAGGCGACGCCAGGGCCTTACACCGCCGAGCAGGCTCGGCGCATCCTCGCCAGGTGGGAGGAGGCGCGGCGGCTCGGTTCGCGGGTCGCGCTCACCGTGCGCGACGCCGACGACGGCCGCTACCTCGGGGCCGTCGTTCTCATGGCCGGCACCCCCGAGCGACCCCAGGATGACGCGGCGCGCACCGAGCTCGAGGTCGCCTGGTGGGTGGCGCCGTCGGAGCGCCGCCGGGGCGTCGCCGCGCGCGCCGTGGCGCTCGTCGCCGCGTGGGCGCGATGCGCGCCCGGCGTCGACCTGCTCTGGGCCGAGATCGACCCCGACAACGAGGCCTCCCTGCGCGTGGCGCTCGCCAGCGGCTTCGCCGAGGACGAGCGCCTCCAGCGGGACACCGGGGCGATGGTCGTGTTCAGGCTGCGGACGTCGGCGTAGGCGGAGGGGCGTCGGGCGCGAACGCGGCGCCCGCGTCTGAGGCGGTGCCGGCCCCGAGCGCGGCACCGAGGCGGAGCAGTTCGCGCTCGGTCACGGCGGCGACCTCGGCCGGCGCGGCCTGCACCACCCGCGCCGGCGGCAGGCTGGCGAGGAAGTCACGCCCGTACGACATGCCGGCGACGCGCGGGTCGAGCACGACCACGACGCCGACGTCGCTCTCGGTGCGGATCAGACGACCGAAGCCCTGCCTGAAGCGGAGGACCGCCTCGGGCAGGTAGAAGCTGCGGAACCAGTCGCACCCGGTGGCCTCGCAGTGGCGACGGCGCGCCTGGAAGAGCGGGTCCTGCCGCGGGAAGGGGAGCTTGGCGATGACCAGGCAGACGAGCGTCTCGCCGGGGAAGTCCTGGCCCGTCCACATCGTGTCGAGCCCGAGGAGGACGGTGCCGGGATGGGCGCGGAACTCCTCGGCCAGCGCGCTCGCGCTGCCGTGCAACCCCTGGGCCAGCACGAGCACGCCGTCGTCCTCGACGTAGGGCCCGACCTCGGCGGCGACGCGCTCCATCTCGCGCCGGTTGGTGAACAGGGCGAGCGTGCGGCCGCCGGTGACCGCAGCCAGCCGGCTGAGGCGGTCGGCCTGGCGCGCCGGCAGCTCGTCGCGGTCGTAGCGGCCCTGTTCGCGCTCGAGCACGAGCACGGCCTGGCGCTCGAAGTCGAAGGGCGAGGGGAAGACGCGCTCCTCGACCTCGAGGTCGCCGTCGAGCCCGAGGACGTCGCGGACGTAGGCGAAGGAGCCGGCCACGGTGAGCGTCGCGCTGGTCAGGACGGCGCCGCGGAGACGCTCCCAGACCTCGGCGCGGAGGCGGCCGGCGACCGAGAGCGGCGTGCGCGAGAGACTCCAGCCGCGGCGCGGGCGACGGTCGCCCGCGGCCATCGCCTCGATCTCGGCCCACACGACCTGCGCGGCGTCGTCGACGTCGCTCGCCGCGGCGACGAGCTCGGCGGCCGTGGCGGCTGCGTCGAGGGCGCCGAGGACGGCGGCCGCCTCGGGGTGCTCCGGGTCGAGGGCCTCGGCCGCGGCGGCGAGGGTGGTGGCCAGCTCTCCGAGCACGGCGGCCAGTGCCTCGGCGGCGGCGGCGAACGTGTCCCATGCGGGCTGCTCGCGGAGTCCCGGTGTGAGCCAGACGGTCGGCGCGTAGCCGGCCTGGCGACCGCCGCGGGGGGCGCCGCCCTCGTCGGCCAGGGCGGCCAGGGCGGCGAGTGACAGGCCGAGGTCGTCGCTGAGCTCGGGGAGTCTCTGCAGCGCCCCCTCGACCGCCTCGGCGGCGGTCGCGAGCACGCGCCCGTCGGCCGGCTCGGCGTGGCGGGCGGCGGCGCGCAGGCGGGCCGCCAGCGGACGCTGGCGGCCCTTGCCGCGCAGGTCGGCGGCGAGGGCGTCGAGCGCGGGGGCGTCGATCGCCGCACCGTAGGCCGACAGCGCCTCGCCCTGGAGCAGGTGGGCCTCGTCGATCACGAGATCGGCGAACGCCGGCAGGGTGTCGGGGCCGGTGAGCAGGAGGGCGTGGTTGACGCAGACGAGGTGGGCCGCTTCGGCGCGGCTGCGCGCCACCCGCCAGTGGCAGTGGCGGCGGGCCGGGCAGCGGCGGCCCAGGCAGGCCGCCCGCGAGGAGCGCAGGTCGCGAGCCAGGGCGGCGAGGGCCGGGAGCTCCTTCGTGGCGCGGTAGGGGAGGGCGGAGAGGTCGACCTCGCCGCGGCGTGCCCTGCCGACCAGGTACGCGAGGGCCAGCAGACGGTCGCGGTCGGGGAGGGCGCCCGCTTCGGTGCGCAGCGCCTCGTCGAGCCGCCGGCGGCAGATGTAGTTCTCGCGGCCCATCAGCGTCGCCCAGCGCCAGCCCTCGGGCAGGCCCTGCGCGACCAGCGGCAGCTCGTGGGCGGCGAGCTGGCGCTGCAACGCCTTGGTCTTGGTGCTGACCACCACGCGTTCGCCGCCGGCGGCGCTGCGGAAGGCGGCCGGTACGAGGTAGGCGAGGCTCTTGCCCATGCCGGTGCCGGCCTCGTACAGGGCGACGCCGCCGCGCTCGAACACGCCGGCGACGGCCTCGGCGAGCTGCGTCTGACCCGGCCGGCGGCGAAAGCCCGGGAGGCGGGCGGCGAGGCCCTCGTCGAAGTCGGCGCGCCACGCCTCGGCCTCGCAGGGCAGCAGCGGCAGGCGCTCGCCGCCCGGCGGTGAGGGCTCGGCGACGAGCGGGGGCGGCGCCTCGTCGGGCAGGGCGCCGAAGGCGTCGAGCAGGCGCAGCGGCGCCCAGCCGGCGGTCGTGAGCAGGCCGCGCTCCTCGGGGGGCAGGCCGGCGGCCCGGGCGCAGAGCCGGGCGAGCAGGGCGGCCGTGGACTCGGCGTCGGTGAGCGCGCGGTGCGCGGGCTGCGGCAGGCCCAGGTCGTCGGCGAGCACGCCGAGGGCGTGGCGGTCGAGCTCGGGGTAGAGGAAGAGCGCGGCGTCGAGGGTGTCGAGCCAGTCCGCGCCCAGCGGGGTCAGGCCGTGACGCCGGGCGCCTTCGTCGAGGTGGACGCGGTCGAAGGCGACGTTGTGGCCGGCGACGACCGCGTCGCCGACGAACGCCCTGAGGCCCTCGAAGGCCTCGGCGAACGGGGGCGCCCCGGCAAGGTCGGCGTCGGTGAGGCCGGTGAGCCGCTGGACGAACAGCGGCACCGGGATGCCGGGGGCCACCAGCGTGGAGAAGCGGTCGACGACCGCGAGGCCGGCGTCGAGGCGTACGGCGCCGACGTCGATCACGCGGTCGCGCCGCGGGTCGAGACCGGTCGTCTCGGTGTCGAGGACGACGAGATCGGGGGCCGAGCGGGGCATCCGGCTGAGGATAGCAGACGCCGCGGCGTGCTCCGCGACGGCGCCGGGTGACGGTCGGACGTCGAGCAGGGGAGTCGAGACCGGCGATCCGAGGCCGCGTCGCCGGTTTCGTGCCCGACGGTCGGCGGAGCGTGTGGCGGAGGCTCGGACCCGGGCGCTGCCCGGCCGTTCTCAGCTCGCGGAGAGTCGCCGGAGCGTCTCTGCGGCGGCGGCGGCGATGAGGCTGAGGAGCTCGGCCTGCCCCTCGCCGGCGTCGCCGGCGAGCGTGAGCGTGAGCACGAGACGGTCGTCGCCGCAGGGGGCCGAGGCGACGACGACGCGCGCGGTGTCTGTCTGGGTCGTGTGCCCGCGCGCCTCGCTGTCGGCCGGCACGCCCGAGGCGCCCGCGCTCGTGGAGCCGCAGCTGGCCACACAGGAGAGGCCGCCCAGGGCGTGGGCGCCGATCGCCGCCGCGTGCTGGAGCACCTCGGGCACGCTGGACTGGCCGACCAGATCCGCGTAGGCGGCGGTCACCCGCTCAAGGGCCGTGCGCAGCGTCAAGGTGTGCGCGTCGCTCTCCCGGAGCTGGGCGAAGACCTTGGCATTGTGCAGGGCGACCGCGGCCTGCCCGGCGAGCGCCCGCGCGAGCCGCATGTCCTGCCGGTTGAATCGGCGCTCGCGGTGGTGGTCGAGCACCTCGAGCAGACCGATGGCGCGGTCCTGGTAGACCATCGGCAGGATGAGCAGCGACTTGTCGCCGTCGCGGCGCATGATCGCCACCTCGGCGGCGTCGGCGTGCGGGTCGCTCACGTTGACGGTGATGGGCTCGTGGTCCTCGAGGGCACGCTTGGCCATGGGGAACTGGTGCACCGCGTAGGTCATCGAGTCGGGCACGCGGTTGCCGAGGTCGTCGTAGTCGGCGAGGACCCGGACCTTGCGCGTCTCGGGATCGTACTCGGAGATCGCGCAGAAGTGGCACTCGAGCAGGCTGGTCATCTGGCGGGCGACCTCGCGCAGCAGCTCGGGAAGGTCGAGCTGGCTGGTGACGGCGATGGCCGTGCTGACGAGCGTCTCCAGCTCTCGCTCGCGGGCCAGACGCGCGGCGAGGTGGTTGCGGCCGCCGATCAGGTGCGTGAGCTCGTCGATGTCCTCCTGCTTGATGCGCCGGTGGCCGCCGGCCGTGCGCGTGCAGGGGAGGAAACCGGACGCCGTCCAGCGGCGGATCGTGTGCGGCGAGACGCCGAGGCGGCGGGCCGCGAGCTGTACGCTGAGATACACGGCCGGAACCTACCGGGGAGCTGGGTGCGAGTCAACTACGCGCAAGTTTGCCGACTCCCGTAAGCGAAGTTTGGCGAACCATCGCACGTGGCGGAAACACCTGCACACGCGAGATGATGAGGGCGTCTGTGAAGAGCGTGCGACAGTACGGTTTTCCGGATCCCCCTCCGTCGCCAGAGGCAGACCTCGGGACTCGTCTGGCGAGACGAAGGGCCCGCGGCCCGGGAGCGCCGCCGCGGGCCCTTCGGCGTTCTCCCGGGCGTCGCGAGGCGGGTCGGGCAGCGAGGATGGAGGCCGCGGTCACGAAGGGCGCCGCGCGGTCAGGAACGTCGCGGCGCGATGAGGAAGGGTGCCGCGCGGTCGTGAAGCCTTCCTTCGCCGGCTCGCGACGGGTGTCGCGCCTCACGGGGCGCGTCGCGCCTCACGGGGCGCGTCGCGCCTCACGGGGCGCGTTGCGCCTCACCCGGCGTGTCGCGCCTCACCCGGCGCGTCGCGCCTCGACTGCGGCCGTGGCCGAGGCGACCAGCGTGAGCAGCTCGACCTGGCCTTCGCCGGGCGGCTCAGCGAGGGTGACGGCGAGCGTCATGTCGGAGGCTCCGGAGGCGTCGCGGGCGACGACGAGGCTCGCCGGGCTCGCTGCGTCGCCCTCGGCCGGGGTCGCCACGGTCCGGTCGCCGAAGGCGCCCGCGGCGACCCCGGAGAGGCTGGCGACGCAGGAGATGGCGCCGAGCCCCGAGCACACAGCGGCGGCCACCGCCTGCAGCACGCCTTCGGTGTCGGGCGCCGCGACCATCGCGGGCACCCTGTCGGTCAGCGCCACGAGGGCGTCGCGCAGCAGGGCGATGTCGTGGTCGCCGCGCCGCCGCTCGGCGAAAAGCGCCGCGTTGTGCAGGGCCACGGCCGCCTGCCCCGTGATGGCGTCGCAGAGCCGCAACTCCTGGCGGGAGTACTTGCGAGAGCGCTTCTGGTCGACGATCTCGACGAGGCCCACGGATTCGCCCTGGTGGATGAGCGGCGCCATCAGCAGGCTGCGATCGCCGTCGCGCCGCATCACCGCGAGCTCGGCGGGATCGGCCGCGGGGTCGTCGACGTTGACGACCTCGGTCGTCTGCCCGATCAGGACCTTGCGGGTCAGGGGGAAGTCGGCCAGCTTGTAGGGACCCTGGTCGGGGAGGCGCCGGCCGAAGTGGTCGTACTCGGCCAGCGTGCTCACCGAGTCGGTCTCGGCGTCGTAGACCGAGATGGCGCAGAAGTGGCAGTCGAGCAGGCTCGTCATGCGGTGTGCGATCTCGGCCAGCAGGTCGGTCAGGTCGAGCCTGCTGGCCAGGGCGATCGAGGTGTTGACGAGGACCTCGAGCTCGCGCTCGCGGGCCATCTGTGCGGCGAGGTGGTTGCTGTTGCCGATCGCGCGCGCGAGGTCGTCGATGTCGCGCTCGTCGATGCGGCGATGGCCGCCGGCCGTGCGCGTACACGGCAAGAACCCGGTGCCCGTCCACCGTCGCACGGTGACGGGGGAGACCCCGAGGCGACGCGCCGCCTGCTGCACATTGAGGAACATGCGGCGACCGTAGTGGAGCCGTGCCCCAGCGTCAAATTCCTGCAGGTTTGGCGCGTCGCGGTGAGCAACTTCGCGTAGGGAAGAGGGCTGGAAGGAGACGCGTTCTCTCTGACGTGCTCGACGAGCTTGCGATCGGCGACCGCGCAAGTTCGGCGGGGCCGGCCCACGGAGTGGCCCCTCGAAGAGTCTCGCCGTCATGCGGACCCTGCGATGGGGTGCGGTTGCGGTGGGGAGGTCAACGCGCACGTCGCTGACCGCGATCGACGCGAGCGCCGCCGCTCCTTCGACTCTCGGGATCGGCGCCCTGCCGTGCCGGCCCCACTTCGCCGGGTCCGGTCGCCGCCGCCCGTGCCGTTGGCATAGCATGGGGAGGCGGCACAGCCGCCCGGCGGCACGACCATCCCGAGGAGAGACCCCTGTCATCACGACGCTCCCAGCTGCGGCGTTACCTGCGCGACTACCCGCGCCAGTTCTGGGTGCTCGTCCTCGGCATCTTCGTCTACGTCGCGGCGGCCGCGCTCGCCTTCCCCTTCGAGGGCATCTACCTGCACGAGGAGCTCGGCGTGTCGATGAGCGTCGTCGGGCTGCTCTTCGGCGGCGTGGTCTTCCTCGTCATGCCGCTGCAGTTCTGGGGCGGCCACCTCACCGACCGCCTCGGCCGGCGCCCGATGCTCGTCCTCTCGCTGCTGATGGGCGTCCTCTGGTTCGTCGGCTTCGCCTACGCGAACGCCGCCTGGCAGGTGGCCATCATCGTCGCCGTCGAGAGCTCGTTCGGCTGGCCGCTCTTCCAGACGGCGAGCAACGCGATGATCGCCGACCTCATGCCGGTCGCCCGGCGCCAGGAGGCCTACAGCATCACCCGCGTCGCCATGAACACCGGCGTCGTGCTCGGCCCGGCGACGGCCTTCCTCGCTCTCGGCTTCGGCGCGTCGTACCGGCAGCTGTTCCTCGCCGCGGCCGTCGGTATCCTCGCCATCGCCGTCACCATGCTTCTGTGGATCCGCGAGAGCCGGCCGGCCAGCGCTCTCGAGCCGCCGCGCAAGGACGCGCGCGGCAACATCGGCTTCGAGGTCGTGCTGGCCGACCGGCGCTTCCTGTTGTTCTGCGCGGTCGCCGTGCTGCCGGTCTTCTGCTTCGGCAACTTCGGCTCGATCTTCTCCGTCTACATCGTGAGCTTCCTCGACATCAGCGCCCGCACGTGGGGGGTCCTGCTGGCCTACAACGCCGGGATCGTCGCGCTTCTGCAGTTCCCGCTGATCCGGGCCACGCGTCGCCGCAACCGCATGCTCCTGCTCGCCCTCTCGAGCGCCCTTCTGGCTATTGGCTTGGGCGGTTCGGCACTGGCCGTCGGCATCGTCTCGCTCGTGATCCTCGTGACCGTGATGAGTGTCGGGGAGGTGTTCCTCTCGCCGGTGGCCGCGGCCGAGGTGTCTGACCTCGCGCCCGAGGCGGTGCGCGGCCGCTACATGGGGGTGTGGACCGTGGTCTGGAACGGCGGCGCCGCCCTCGGCCCCCTGTACGGCGGCTGGGCGATGGACACCCTGGGCGGCCGCGAGGCCTTCGGCACCCTGCTCGGCATCGGCATGCTCGGGGCCGTCCTGTTCGTCCTGCTGGCGCGCAAGGGGATGGGCGTGCCCGGGGTAGGCCCCGGCGCGGTGCCGCCGGTGCCGCTCGAGGCCATGCGGCCCGCCGAAGGCGGGGTGCGCGCCGAGACCTGAGGCGCGGCGCGCCTGCGCGCCGCGCTCCCCGGCGCCGGTCGTCTCAGTCTGCCGGCAGCCCCGCGACGAGAGCGTCGAGGGCGGCCCGCCGACCGTCGTCCAGCAGCGGGCCGCGGGCCTCGGCCGCGGCCAGGATTTCGCGCACCCGCTCGGCGGCGACGTCGTACTCGTCGCGGCCCTGCGCCGCCCACATCTCGTGGCTGAGGCGGGTCGAGATCGCCGGCATGAAGAGCTCTCCGGCGCGCAGGCGCCGCTTCGTCTCGGGGTCGCGCAGGAAGTGGCCGTCGAAGCCGGCGCGCTCGACGGCCGCCGCCCCGGCGGTCTCGGCCGAGACCTCGACCTCCCCCAGCATGCGCTTGATCATCGCCGCGATCTCGGCGTCGATCACGATCTGCGGCAGGCTGAGGATGCCGGCGCCGCCGAGCAGGCCGATGCCCCCGGTGATCAGGTCGGCGCCGGCCTCGGCGACGAAGAGGCCCTTCAGGGCCTTCTCGTACCCCGCCTGGATGCCGTGCGCCTTGGCGTCGGTGGCGAGGCCGGGGCAGAGGACGGGGAAGCCGAGGTGGTGGGAGACCTCGGCGATGGCCGCGACCATCAGCGCCGTCTCGAGGGCGCCGAACGAGAACGTGCCGGCGTGCATGTCGAGCAGGCTGGCCCCGGCGCCCATCATGAGCGGCGTGCCGGGTGCGGCCAGGGCGATGGTCGTCGCCACGGCGAGGAACTCGGCGATGTTCAGGGTGACGGCGCCGGCGATCGTCACGGGCGCCGTCGCCCCGGCGATCGGCATGGGGTAGACGAGGATGGGCACGTGGTGGCGGGCCATCGCGATGGAGGCGTCGAGCATGTGGCCCTCGACCTTGAGGGGTGAGGCGGTGCAGCAGACGAGGCTCACGCGCGGCCGGGCAAGGAGCTCCACGTCGCCCTGGCCGAGCACGGCGAGAAGCTCGAGCATGGGCGCCACATGACCCATGTGGTGCACGTCGTGCTGCACGTGCTTGGTCGTCTCAGAGAGGACGGTGACGAGGTCGGCGAAGAGGCGCTGGTGGTCGGGCACCTCCGTGCCCGTCACCGCCGGCCACATGACGTCGACCGCGGGCATCGCGTCGCAGACCGCGGTCGCCCGCGCCAGGTCCTCGCTGGTGCTGGCGCGATAGGCGCCGGTCTCGTGGTCGAGGACGTGCGTGGGTGACCCGGAGGGGAGAAAGTGGACGTCCGAGCCGTCGAGCAGGCAGTCGTCGTCGGGGGTGGCGCCGCCGAGGAGGACCGTGCGGGGGCACGGCGCCAGTGCGCGCTCGACGAGCGCCCGCGAGAGGCGCGCCGTGCCGGCGGCACGGTCGGCGGCGGCGCCCTCCGCCTCGAGCAGATCGAGCGCGGCGCAGGCTCCGAAGCGCATCCCCTGGCGCTCGAGCAGCCCGCAGGCCTCGTCGACGATGAGCTCCTTCTCGGCCTGCGACAGCCATGTCGTGTGCGCCCGCATCGTGTCCTCCGGCGACGCCTGCGTGGACAGGTAGACCCTACGCGAACTCGGTGAGCGCAGGGAAGGGCGGGGCGCCCCGACCGGTCGCCGTGACGCGCCCCGCCGCCCCTCGCGCATCAGAGGTCGAGCGCCCTCCTCGCCGCCCGGACGCCGAGGGCGCTCTGCATGACTCAGAGGTCGAGCGCGCTCTGCAGGTCGCGGGCGTGCTCCTCCTCGATGATGAGGATGTCCTCGAGGGCCCGGCGCAGGCCGTACTCCTGCAGCATCTCCGCCTGGGCGATGCGCTCCCGGTAGCGCGCGATGGCGTCGAGCTCGCCGTCGAGGTCCTGCTCGAGCATCGTCTTCGAGTCGGGGGAGATGTGGATGTCGGCGACGTCCACCGCCGGCACCCCGCCGAGGAAGTCGATCTGGTCCGAGAGCGTGATCGCGTGCTGGTGCTCCTCGTTGGAGTGCACGGTCAGCTCGGCTGAGATCGCGTCGTACTGCGGGCCGGTGATCACCGAGGCGTGCTGGACGTACTGGATCAGCGCCGAGTACTCCTTGGCGAGGTCCTGGTTGAGGAGGTCGACGAGCTCGACCTTGGTCACGCTCCGCGGCGTCGGCGGCCCGGCCGCCTCGGTCGTCTTCGCGGGTGCGGACGCCTTCGCCGCCGGCGCCTTGGCCGGCGCCTTCCTGGCGGTCTTCTTGGCTGCTGACTTGGCCACGGGCTCTCCTTTCGTCACGCGCCCGGCCGTCGGGGCGTGTGGTTGCCGGCGAGCCTATGGTACCCGTGGCGCAACGGAGCCCTGGGCGGGGACGACGGCGGGGCGGCGGGCACGCGGCCGGCGGGGGCGGGCGCTCGCGAGCGCCCGCCCCCGCCGCGAGAAGCTCAGTCCGCGAACGCCGTCTCGGCTGTCCAGTCCTCCTGCGGCCGGTCGCGCCGCAGCCTGCTGAAGGCGAGGTAGAGGACCGGCACGAGGATCAGGGTCAGGATGGTCGAGGTGAACAACCCCCCGATCACGACCACGGCCAGCGGGGTCGACAGGAACGCGCCCTCGCCGAGGCCCAGCGACATCGGCAGCAGGGCGAGGATCGTGGCGATCGCGGTCATGAGGATCGGGCGCAGCCGACGACGGCCACCCTCGAGCACCGCCGTCCGCGCGTCCATGCCCCCGCGACGGAACTGCTCGACGAGGTCGAGCAGCACGATGGCGTTGGTCACCACGATGCCGATGAGCATGAGCACGCCGATGAGGCTCGGCATGCCGAGGCTGGTGCCGGTCAGGAGGAGCAGGATCACGGCGCCCACCGCGGCGAACGGGATGCTGACCAGGAGGATCAGGGGGTTCAGCAGGCTGCGGAACGTCGCCACCATGATGATGTAGACGATCAGGATGGCGATCAGCATGGCGATGCCCAGGGTGCGGAAGACGTCGGTGGTCATCGCCGTCGCGCCGGCGAGCGTCCACGTGGCGCCCTCCGGCAGGTCCAGCTTCTCGAGCGCCGCCTCGGTGTCGCTCGAGGCGGCGCCGATGTTGTTGTTCACGACGTCGGCGGTGACGGTCGCGGTGCGCTGCCCGCCGACGTGCGTGACCTGGACCGGCGTCGTGACCTCGGTGATCTTCGCGACCTCGCTCATCGGCACCATGCCGGACGCGGTCGGCACCGGCAGCTCGGAGAGCAGCGCGGAGACCGCACCGGGGATCGGCGGCAGGGTGATGTCGCCGACGCTGAGCTGGGCCGGCAGCAGCCCCTGCTTCAGGGGCACGGTGCCGAGCGGGAACCCGTCGAGGATGAGCGTCGTGTACTGGCTCAGCGTGGTGGGGTCGACGCCGGCCGCCGCCGCCTTGGCCTGGTCGACGGTGACGGTCGCCGACGGCCGCCCCTCGCTGAGGTTGGAGGTGACGTCGGCGAGGCCCTCCACGGTCTTGACCGCCTGGAGGACGGTCTCGTTGGCCTCCTTGAGGACGGCCGGGTCGTCCGCCGAGACCTGCACCTCGATCGCCGACGAGCTGCCCATCGACGAGTCCTCGCCGCTCACGGTCACGACGCCGACGCCGTCGAGCCCGGCGACCTGCGCGCGCACGTCGTCGATGATCGCCGCCTTGTCCGCTTCGGGGTCGGTCTGGATGGTGTAGACGGCCTGGCTGGCCGACGCTCCGGTCCCGCCGCCGGCGCCGAACAGGCTGCCGGTGCTCCCGGCCGTGAGCTGATAGATCTCGACGCCCTCGGTGCCGGCGAGCACCTCCTCGATCGGCGCCGTCGCGGACAGCGTCGCGTCGAGGCTGGTGCCGGGCGGCATCTGCTGGGTGACGGTCATCGTGTTCTGGGCGGAGTTGTCGAAGAGGTTGGTCTTGAGCAGCGGGCTCATCGACATCACGGCCACGAACACGGCGACGGCGGCCACGACGGTGACCAGCTTGTGGTCGATGGCCAGCTTGAGCACGGGCAGGTAGGCGCGCTGCAGGCGGGTGGTCTCGCCCGGGTCGCGGTGGCCGACGCTCCGCTTCGAGAGCACGAACGTGGCGACCACCGGGACGACGGTCAGGGCGACCACGAGGCTGGCGAGCAGCGCGAAGGTGACCGTCAGCGCGAAGGGGAGGAAGAACTCGGAGGCGAGTCCCTGGACGAAGCCCAGGGGCAGGAAGACGGCGACCGTCGTCAGCGTGCTCGCCGTGATGGCCCGGGCGACCTCGCGCGTGCCGCTGTACGCGGCGGCGTGGATGTCGTCGCCCTCCTGCAGGTGCCGGTGGATGTTCTCGATGACGACGATCGAGTCGTCGATGACGCGGCCGATGGCGATGGTCAGGCCGCCGAGCGTCAGCATGTTCAGCGACTCGCCGCGCCACCACAGCAGGGCCAGGGCGCCGACGATGCTGAGCGGGATCGAGAGGCCGGCGATGAACGTCGAGCGCCAGCTCCGCAGGAAGACCCAGATGACGAGCACGGCGAAGACCGCGCCGAGGAGGCCTTCACGCCACAGCGAGGTGATGCTCTCCTCGATGTAGACCGACTGGTCGAGGACGGTCGTGATCTGCACCTGACCGGCGAGCTCGCTCTCGATCGCCGGCAGCTCGTCGGCCACCGCGTTGGCGATGTCGACCGTGTTGCCGCTGGCCGACTTGCTCACCGAGATGCCGATCGACTCCTCGCCGTTCGTGCGCGTGACCGCGGTCGGCGGGGCCGGCGCGACGCTGACCTCGGCGATCTCCCCGAGGGTGACGGCTTCGGGCGGCGCCGCGACGGATGACGCGCCGGCGGCGGACGCCGCTGGGGTCAGGGGGATGACGAGGTCCTCGAAGGCGGCGACGGTGGCCGCGCGCGCGGTCACCGTGACGGGGTACACGAGGCTGCCCGTCGTGACGCTGCCGGCGCCGGCAGTGAGGTTGGCCTGCTGCACGGCGGTCATGACCGACTCGGGGGACACGCCGAGGCGCAGGACCTCGGCGGGGTCGAGGCGGATCTGCAACTGCTGCTGGCTCAGGCCCGAGAGGGTGACCGCCTGGACGTCGGGGATGGCCTGGAGGCGGGGCACGACCTTGCCCTGGAGGAGCGCCGCGACCTGCTGGGGCGGCAGCTCGGAGGTGACGGCGAGCTGGACGACCGGCAGGGCGTTGAAGTTGAGCGCCGCCACCTGCGGAGCCATCGCGCCCTGGGGCAGCACCTGCTGGACACCGGACACCGCCTGCTGGACCTCGGCCTGCTTGACGTCGATGTCGGTCCCGAACTCGTACTCGATGGTCAGGATGCTGAGCCCCTCGTTCGAGTACGACATGAACTCCTTGACGTCGCTGGTGGTCTTGACGGCCTGTTCCACGGGGGTCGTCACGTTGCGCTCGACGTCGCTTGCGGACGAGCCCGGGGCGACGGTGATGACGGTCAGGTACGGGAAGGTGAGGTCGGGGATCAGCTCCTGCTTCAGCGACGTGATGCCGAACAGGCCGAGCAGCACGACGGCGAGCACGCCGAGGGCGACGATGGAGCGGTTGTGCAGGGAGATCTTGGTCAGCCAGCTCATGCGTCGCCTCTTCGTTCGTCGGGTTCAGGGGGGCTGGTCGCCGGCTTCGCGGCACGTGTGGCCTGCCAGCGTTGGAGCAGGCCGGGGATCTCGGTCTTCAGGAAGTCCAGGAACTCGGCCAGCTCGCGCAGGAGCAGGACGTTCGACGCCGTCTGGTCCCTGTCGGCAGCGAGGTCGAGGCAGCGGTGGACGAGCTTGTCCAAGGCCTCGATGCGGTCCAGGTGGAGGACGGCGTCCATCTGGCCGGCCACGGCGCGGTAGGAGTCGCCCCGCCGCCCGGGCCGGCTGACGCGCTCCACGAGCCCGGCCTGAAGCAGAGACCGCGTGGCCACGCTCACCGCAGCCTTACTGACCCCGAGCGCCTCGGCGATCTCGGTGAGCGACTGCACGGGCGGGTCGCAGAGCAGCAGCCAGGCGCTGACCCTGCCGGACATACGCGTGCCGCCGAGCTCCTCATGCAGGAGCCCGAACTCCTCGGCCAGCAGCCGTGCTTCGCGCGCCCGTCGTCGTTCGTCCACGAGGCCTCCCAGCCTTCGTCTACAACGTCAACTGCGTAAACTACGGAGTGAACGGAGGCGCCGCAACCCGGCGCCGGCTCAGGCGCCGGCGAGGTCGGCGAGGCGGTCGGCGGCGGCGAGGACGCGGTCGGCGCCGCGCAGCGCCGACCGCCAGCGCGCCGGGACGCCCTCCTCGCCGTACACGGCGCCGGCCAGCGCGCCGGTGATGGCGCCGACGGTGTCGGCGTCGTTGCCCTTGTTGACGATGAGGGAGAGCGCCCCCTCGAGGCTGTCCGTGCGGGCGACGGCCCAGAGCGCCGCCTTGAGGCTGTCGAGCACGAAGGCC
>ENA-ORXD01001709-ORXD01001709.1-sediment-metagenome-genome-assembly--contig:-NODE-1709-length-16897-cov-3.360107_pt1 | contig 16897 bp, 19 predicted proteins | sample MGYA00237862_ERZ511471 | MGnify/ENA metagenome assembly ERZ511471
AAAGACAGCCTCGCCTTTGATGAGCTCCGCATTTTCCTGAGGAATGGTTCCACAAACCAGCAACATTTCAGTTTGACTCCTTATGCCAGATATCCAGCGCCTCGTTAAATGCCCGATCCAGCATCAGCGCGCACAGCGTATAACCTTTTTGCTTCGGAGAAGATACGTCTGTTAATTTTTTATCCAGCATGCTAATATGCAAAAAGGGGATATCCGGACAGCCGCCGCCGGAGATGTTCAGGATCACCCCGGTCTTTTTATCAAACGTCAGCTTCATATTGCCGGCCTTGATCATCAAAGCATCACCGAAATCCTTGGTTTTAACGACATCCAGAAGGTCGCCCTCACCCTTGAGCGGTACGATTTCCACAAAATGCGCCTCTTTGTTCTTAAGTACTCTTTCTATACCCGGTTTTTCGGCGATATGAATCTCTACGGCCAGATCGCAGCCTTTGCGCAGAGCAGGTGGTGGGGCAACCAGTTTGACCTCGTAGTTTTCCGCCTTGAGAATCTTTTCCGCAGAGATGGCTTCATCAACGGCCTGAAAGAGAACGAGTCCTCCACCGTCAAAGGCGTTTTTATTTTTTTTACTGAATAACATCTGCTTTTTTTCCTATTTTGCTCTCTGCAACATCGTGAATCCGATAATCAGGCAGAATATTAGGCCGACGATAACGGCAATCGGACCAAAAGCCGCCACGCCCTTGGGCGAACTGGCCATGGCGAACGTGTGTGAAATTCCAGCACCGACGATCATGCCCAGCACAAACACGCCCGCGTCGGCATCGCCTTCACCGGAAAGGAAAAGCTGTCTGCCGGGGCAGCCGCCAGCCAAAGCAAAAGCCAGACCGGAAAGGGACATCCCCAAAAAGTTCCACAGATGATTTGTGTGAGCAACAGGCTGGCCTTCAAAACCGGCATTGAACTGACCTAAAATCAGGTTAGTCGCAAAAGCGAAAACCAAAAGCGCAAGCACACCACTGATTAAATGAAAATCTCTGGTCAGCATCACATCACGCAAAGCCCCCATGGTACAAAAACGGCTGCGCTGGGCAAGAGCACCAATTGCAAGACCGGCGATAAGACTGATTATAATAGGAGCATGCATGGAGCCGGGACCTTTTGCACTGAAGAATATCGGACCACCTTCAGCAAAAGAAACCTTGAAAATTAAAAGAAAGAACAAACCGATCATCAGACCGGGCATAATCCAACCGCTGGCTTTTGCTTGCGAATAGGAGCGCCCCAGACTGAACCCTTTCTTCAAAAATAGAATGCCGACAAAAATTCCTGTTCCCAAACCTAACAGGCCTAGAATGGCGTTTCCGTCACCGCCGGCCAGCCGAAGCAAGGCGCGCCAGGGGCAGCCTAGAAATATCAGTGCTCCAATCATGGCGAACATTCCCAGGAAAAAGCGTATTAACGGTGATGATCCACCACGCGGCTTATACTCGCCAGCGAATATTGCCGCAATGAAAGCGCCCAAGACAAATCCCATGATTTCCGGACGCAGATACTGGACAACATCCGCCCGGTGCAGTCCCAACGCTCCGGCAATGTCGCGTTCAAAACAGGCCACGCAAATGCCCATATTGGCCGGATTGCCGAAATACTGTAACAGCGCCGCCACAATGCCGATGATAGCGCCGACAATAATAATGCCAATCCGTGAGGAAAAAACATTTTTCATTTTAAACCCCCTTTAAAAATTTTATCAGTTTCTAACAGCCGGAAATGGTAAAAGCAAATTCATAAAAGAAATATCGCAGCCGAGATTATTCTATTTGGTTATAAAACGTTAAATTTATATTTGTAATGATTTCATTCACTAATGATGTTAGAATAATTCAAAATTATTCATCGTTATATTTAAATGATAAGCTAACTCATCAACGTCAAAACATTAAAGGAGGTCTGCCATGAAGTACGGCGCAAGAAACCAAATCGTCGGGAAAGTGGAAAGCATCAAGAAAGGCGCGATTATGTGCGAGGTGAAGGTAAAGACAGGTGGCGGTGATTTTATGGAATCCGTCATGACAACAAACTCTCTGAAAGAACTGGGTATTAAAAAAGGCGATAAGGTTAAAGTGGTCGTCAAGGCCGTCAATGTGCTTTTGGTCAAGGAGTAAAATTTTGGCAGAATAGTTGATCTGCAAGACGCCGCAACATTGCAAAGCCCTGAAAGCAATGTTGCGGCGTCTCATTATTTTATTTGTTTCTTGTTATGAGCGAAGCGTTGCAGCGAGTCTCAGAGGATGGCGCAAAAGGTCGAGCGCGTCCAGAATGCCAGACGTTAAAACATGCGCGGCAAGCAGCGCTTCCAAAGCTGTCCCTTCGGTCTGGATGACGGCAATTCCGAGTTTTGCTTCCTTGAGCATCAGCGCGTCATTACGACCGTTGCCCACGCAGACACAATGTTCTGCGCCCAGTTGCCGGATATAATCCGCTTTGGCTTCGGCCTGTTTCCCCTTTGGAATGATGGCGGTTTCACAGGGAATGCCGTTCAGTTCTGTCCGGACACTGCCGAAGGTGTCGGCTGTCAGAATGTGGACGGAAAGACTTTTAGCAAGGTCGGTTATCCTATCCATGACACCGGGGATGAGACGGCCGTCACAGGCAATGGTGCCGTTATAATCCAGAACAAGAAATTGCAGTTCCATGATTGTGTCGCCTGGAATATCCAGCTTCAACATCTGCCTTCATCTCCTTTCAGATTCGGTTTAAGACTAAACTATAAAGCGATGTAAATCCACTATGAATAATAGTTATAAAGACAGAAGCATTATAACTATTATGAATTTGGCAATCCACACGCCAGGTGTTACTTAAGCGTTGCCTGACCGTGTCGGGCAGACCAATAAAATATTTATAAGGAGAGCTACATGATTTTAAGAAAGTATCGATGGTTTGTTACGGTTTTACTGATGATCAGCGCACTGGTTTGGACCTCTGCTGCCATGGCGCAGAGTTTGGATGTTTTTAAAGGCGAAAAGGGCGATCTCCGGATATCGGGCGGTACGGCGCATATTCCGGTCATGAAGGAAGCAGCCAAAAGAATTATGACGGTGAATCCGGCTATTCACATTAGCATCGCCGGCGGCGGTTCCGGTGTCGGGATCAAGCAGGTGGGCGAGAGACTGGTCGATATCGGGAATACCGGTCGCACACCGACGGACGATGAGGTGTCCAAGTATGGTCTGACAATGTTTAAGTGGGCTGTTGACGGCGTGGGCGTGATCGTACATAAAAAGAACAGTGTCCGGAATTTAAAAAAGAGTGATCTAATTAAAATTTATTCCGGCGAGATGACCAACTGGAAGGAATTGGGCGGTTCTGACAATCCCATCAATATCTATACCCGTGATGAAGCCAGCGGTACCCGCGAAGTGTTCTGGGAAAAGGGACTGGGCAAAGGCGCCATTAGCGCGAAAGCGAAGGTGGTTGTTTCCAACGGCGCGATGAAGTCCGGCATTGCCACGGATCCCAACGGTATCGGCTACACGTCTGTCGGCCATATTGACGACACGGTTGCGACGGTCACGCTGGACGGCGTCGCGCCCACGATTGAAAATGTCAAGAGTGGCAGCTATAAAATATCCCGCGGCCTTTTCAGCAACACCAAAGGCGATCCGACGGGCCTGACGAAAATATTTATTGATTATCTGTTCAGTCCGGAAGGGCAGAAGATTGTTGTCGATGAAGGGTTCATTGCGGTGAAATGATCAAACGGTTTGGTTTCTGGATGGAAAAGGGGTTCCTGGCGGCAGCGCTTTGGAGCATGTTTCTGACCATCCTGATCTTCGCTTTCATGCTGGTTCTCGGCCTTCCTCTGTTTAAGGAAGGCCGTTTGCTTTCCCTTCTCACGTCGCCCTGGGCGCCGGGCGAAGGTCAGTTCGGCATTTATCCGATGATCATTTCCACAACGGCGATTTCTTTTTTAAGTCTCTGCCTGGGCGCGCCGCTTGCGTTCGGTGTGTCTGTCTTTATTTGCCTGATTCAACCCGGACGTCCCGGGCAATGGCTGAAAAAAGTGGTTGTTCTGATGACGGCTGTTCCGACGGTTGTCTATGCGTTTGTCGGCGTTTTCCTGCTGGTGCCGCTGGTGCAGTCTGTGTTTTCAGCGGGATCGGGAATGAACATTCTGACGGCATGCTTTGTTCTCGCTTTGCTCATCGCGCCGACCATGATTCTGATATTTTCCAACAGCTTCAACAATGTGCCGCTTTCCCATCAATACGCCGCCGATGCGCTGGGGGCCAGCTCCGCGCAGAAATTATTCTACGTCATTCTGCCCGCGTCTTGGAGAGGCATTGTGGCCGGGCTTATTTTGGGTGCGGGGCGCGCCATGGGCGACACGCTGGTGGCGTTAATGCTGGCAGGCAACGCCGTGGCTGTTCCCGGCTCTATTTTCGATTCGGCGCGGACGCTGACCGCGCACATCGCGCTGGTGACGGCGGCGGATTTTGACTCCGTCGAATTCCGGACAATTTTTGCCTGCGGAATTCTGCTTTACCTGATGACGCTGCTCATGGTTTTGGCCGTTCGGTTTCTTTCCTCATTAAAAAAAGGGACGGATTTATGAACCGATTCTTGGAAATAGCTGTTGCGCTTTTTGCTTGGCTGTGCGCGTTCGTTCTCCTTGCGGCCGTGGGAACAGTTTTCGTTTTTTTACTGATCAAGGGCGGCGCCGCGCTGAATGTGCAAACCATTTTCGGCGGCACGCCCGTCTGGGAGGCCATCACCCTGAAAAAGGCCGTGTTCAACGGTCTTTTTCCGGCTATCGCCGGCACGTTGCTCCTGGTTGTGATGGCCGTCGGACTGGCGCTGCCCGTCGGCATTGCAGCCGGAATTTATCTTGCGCAATACAGCGGAGCGCGCATGAAAAGCATTTTCAGTCTTTTCTGCGATATTCTGGCAGGTGTGCCTTCGATTCTTGTGGGACTTTTCGGCTTCTCGTTATCCATATTTCTGCACAAGTATGTGTCGCAAAATATCTATCCCTGCCTCCTGATTTCAGCGGCGTCGCTTTCCTTTCTGGTTCTGCCCTATCTTATCCGGACGACACAGATTGCTCTGGAACAGATTCCACCGGAAGAACGGCTGACGGCGCTCGCGCTTGGAGCGGACAAGCTGCAGAACATTATTTATGTTCTGATTCCCCGTTCCCTTTCAGGCATTATCAGCGGCATCATTCTATCCATTGGCCGGTGCGCGGAAGACACGGCGGTCATCATGCTGACCGGCGTCGTGGCCATGGCCGGTGTCCCGCAGTCGCTTCTGGCCAAATACGAAGCCCTGCCTTTTTTTATTTATTATATTTCCGCGCAATATACCGACATGGAAGAACTGCGGATGGGTTATGCGGCGGCGATTATTCTGGTAGTGATTTGCGCCGTTTTATTTCTTGCCGCTTTTTATATTAAGAACCGGTTGACGGAAAAAGCATTATACAGCGTATAAGGTTGATATATGAACCAACCCGAAAAAATAAAAATTCAGGCAGACAATATTTCATTTTTCTACGGACGGCGAAAGATTCTTCAGGACGTTTCCGCGCAGGTTGCCGCATCATCCATCACGGCGGTCATCGGGCCGTCCGGCCAGGGCAAGTCCACCTTTCTGATGATCATGAACCGCCTTTGGGAGCAGATTCCGGAAACGCGAATGGAAGGGCGTGTACACATGCTTTTGAAAAACAAAATGACGGACATTTATGCCGGGGACGTGTCCCTTCCCGACTTGCGCAGATCGGTCGGCATGGTTTTTCAAAAACCCAATCCGCTGCCGATGAGCATTTACCGAAACGTGGCGTTCCCGCTGAAACTGGCCGGTGTAAAAGATGAAGCCCTCATCCGGCGCCGGGTGGAAACCGCGCTGAAAGAAGCATTCCTCTGGGATGAAGTGAAAGACAGACTGGAGCATGATGCGCGGGCAATGTCCGGCGGACAACAGCAAAGGCTCTGCATCGCGCGGGCGCTGATTGTCGGTCCGGAGGTGCTCCTGATGGACGAGCCCACGTCTTCGCTGGATCACAAGGCCGTCTCTATTATTGAAGAACTGATCGTCAAACTTAAAACACGCTGCACGATTTTGCTGGTATCTCATCTGATGGAACAGGTATCCCGTCTGGCGGATACTGTGATGGAGCTCGATGAGGAAAAACTGATCACCCGGCAAAATTAAATGATGGGCCCTGACATCAGTAAAAAATAAACATCATTTTTTCAAACAGCTGTCATGGCGCCATAATCGTCACATCATGTCCAGCCTTGATCGTCAATATTTCCGTACACCGGAAACGCGACGCCATGATTGATTCAAAGGAAAAACATATCATCCTTGCATGTATCGACAATGCAAACAAAGAATAATTCAAGACGATATATTTCTTTTAGTTATTTGACATATTCTGTTTGCTTATATATAGCCATCGCAGCATGATAGTGAACAGGCAGTGGAAGGAGAAGATATGTCTGAAAATACAGCAAACAAAGAATGGGAACCGAAAATCGCCGCCATCGTCTGCAACTGGTGTACGTACGCGGGAGCGGATCTGGCCGGCATCAGCAGAATTCAGTATCCGCCGAATGTGCGGATCATCCGCGTTCCCTGCACGGGAAGAATCAATCCCTTTCATATCGTCAAGGCTCTTCAGGAAGGGGCCGACGGTGTTCTGGTTTCCGGCTGTCATCCGGGTGAATGCCACTATATATCAGGAAATCTCGCGGCGCGCCGCAAATTTGCAACGTTGAAAAGTTTTCTGAATTACATCGGTGTGGAAGGCGATCGCACCATATTCACCTGGGTTTCCGCCTCCGAAGGCGACCGATTTGCACAGGTTATTAAAGGCGTGACGGAAAAAGTCAGAGCCTTGGGTCCCGCAAACAAACTGGTTAAAAAAATTTAGAAAGGTGTTTTATGTTGACCGTTACGGACAAAGCTGCGGAAGTCATCGCGGATTTTTTAAAAGATAAAAAAGAAGGCGCCTCTATCCGCCTGTTTCTGAACATGGGGTGTTCCGGTCCCTCTCTGGGGATGGCGTTGGACGAAAACAGGAGTGAAGCGGATGAAGTTATTTCGGTAGGCTCAACAACGTTTGTCATTGCAAAAGACCTTTTAAGCCAGGTCAAGCCGATCAACATCGACTTCATTACAACACCTCAAGGCGCGGGTTTTAAATTGACGTCCAGCCTGCCCCAACCTAATGGCGGTTGCTGCGGTTCCTGCAGTTGCCATTAAATTTCCAGGGGAGATATTACTCCCCCCGCTTTTGGTATTATGATGGGAAACAAGCCAATCATAGGCAAGCTCAATGGGGCTGACAAATTGCCGGATGGAGAAAAACATCCCGGGTCAATTTTATGCCTGAATGTGGATATAAAAAAATATTTTGAATACATTGCGCTTGAATCGGATTATTTAAAAAATCTCCTTTTCAAAACGCTCTTGAAAATTCTTCATTCCGGCTTTCGACAGGATTTATCATTTGGATCGGTTATTGAAGGCGATACTTTTTCCGGTGGAGCCGTGGAAGTTACCAACAATCATTGTATTCGAATAAATTCCAACCGATTGAAAAAATATCAAGAGAATGTTGCGATGGCTGTCATTGCCCATGAACTTGCCCATGATCATCTAAAGCATTTCAAGAACTGGAAAAACAATTTAGATAATGAACACAAAGCCGATAACTTGGCAAAAGAATGGGGGTTCGATATTGACCTGTTTCGCAAGATATGCGGTCCCCCGGGCATCAATAGCCGGTTACTGCAAATAGCCATCATCAATAAAACATGCCTTCACGGTATGTCGCAATGAACATAAATAACAAAGGTAAAGGGTAATGTCCGTTATATTTAAAAATTATCGCACATGAGCTATCGGCGAGGGACCTGTATGGTTCCGAACAGATAGCCCTGCCGCTTCTTTTCTTCCGCAGACCAACTAGTTTCCAACCTGTGCTGCCGTGAAAAGGCGGCAATGAACAGGAAGGAGGCCGATGTTTGGTTGTCAAAATCCAAACCCGAAATTCTTAATAATTTTCTGAACAGGTAACTTGTGCCGGTCGTGATTACCGGCAGCAATAGCTAAGATTAGCTGTAACAGCATCTTCCCATATTTTGGAAAGGATGCGCTCTTAATCGAATGATTTTTTAGTTGTAAGCAAAAATTGCTTGACTGAAATTATTATATATGTTTTTTATAGCATATGCCATAAATGACATGATGAAAAGTTCTTTTTTAAATAAGCTAATTTATAAAGGAGATGAAACGAAAAATGAATGTAACTGCAAAAACCTATCAAAAGGGAGAAATCCCCGGCGTTATCGCCATCGATGCATCCGAGTGCAAAGGATGCGATGCCTGTAAGCGCCACTGTCCGACCGGAGCCATTCAAGGTATGTTCGGCTCGACACACAGTATCGATGTCGATTTGTGCCTCAGCTGCGGTCAGTGTCTTATCAACTGCCCGTTTGGCGCCCCCTATGAAACATCGGATGCCGTGGATGCGGTCATGGACAAACTGAAAGATAAAGGCACAACGGTAGTCGGCATTATCGCACCTGCTGTGCGCGTTGCCATCGGCGAGGAATTCGGCATGCCTGTCGGCTCGCTGGTAACAGGAAAACTTTACAGCGCAATGAAAAAAGCGGGAATTGAAATTTTCGACAACAATTTTACAGCCGATTTAACCATCATGGAAGAAGGATCGGAATTTATTTTACGGGCGCGTCATGCTGTTTTCGGGGAAAAAGGCGAAAACGGCGAGCCCATAGGTCCCCTGCCACAGTTCACATCCTGCTGTCCGGCATGGGTTCGATTCGTGGAAACGCAGTGTCCGTCGCTGATCCCCCATTTATCCTCGGCAAAATCGCCCCAGCAAATGGCGGGATCGGTTGCCAAGACTTACGGCGCAAAAGTCTGGGGGAAACCGGCCGAAAAGATTTACGCGGTCGGTATTATGCCGTGTACGGCTAAAAAATTCGAAGCGTCACGCCCCGAATTCAAGAGCGCTTATGAATATCAGGAACACACTAATAAAACACATAATGAATCCTACCCGGATGTGGACGTCGTTTTGACGACCCGCGATCTTGCCCGTCTGTTTAAGAAAATGAAAATAGATCTGGCCAAGGAACAGGATTATACGCCTGAAATTCTTTTCGCGGAATATTCGGGCGCCGGGACTATTTTCGGCAACACGGGCGGCGTGATGGAAGCCGCGGTCAGAACGGCTTACGCCGTCATTACCGGTAACGAACTTACAGACGTCGAGTTCAAGCCGGTTCGCGGATTAAAAGGCGTCAAGAGCGCGTCGGTCACGCTCAAGGATAGTAAATACAATAAAGAGGTAACCGTCAACCTGGCGGTGGTTCACGGTATAGCCAGAAACCTGAAACCCGTCATCGATCAGGTTCTTGCGGGAACTTCCCCCTACCATTTTATCGAAGTCATGAATTGTCCCGGAGGATGCATCAATGGTGGCGGGCAACCCATTCAGAAAACAGGCTCTTCCTGGGTTGATGCCATCCGTCCCTGGTTTGCCTGGAAATAACTCATTAAAGGAGAATAATTATGTCCAACCAAGATTATCAATACATCGAAAACCCGCTTCACGTAACACGACGGGAGTTTATTACCATTACCGGTATTGTTGCAGCGTTTATGGCTCTTCCCGCAATATGGATCAGATCTCTGGCATCCTCAAACAATGATTATATCAAAGCGCGCACGAAGAATCTTTACATGGATGATGTGAAATCCAAAATTCGCGTCAGCCATGCGAACAAGTCCGTAGCGCGCTACTACAAGGAATTCGGCGTAAAGCCTCTGAGTCACCTGTCCGAAGAATTGCTGCACACAAAATACATTAACAGAACGAAAGCTCTATCTTAATATGGAGGTTTATTAGTTATGCACAGCGAAAATATGATTTTAAAGCACCCTTTGAGCGTAAGAATATTTCATTATCTGCTGGTTATCAGCTTTATCCCCCTGGCGTTAACCGGTTTGATCCTTTTTTTTAAACCTTTTTCGGAAGGCGCGATGAATTTAACCATGCGGATTCATATTGCCGCCGGCATTCTGCTGACATTTGACGCCTTATCCTTTTTTATTATCGGCTATAAACGTGTCGTGCTGTTCCTCAGCAGGGTTTTCTCAGTTTCCGGAAACGATTTCAAGTGGTTTGCCGTTCTCGGCGGATATCCCCAAAAGCTTCTTTTGCATAAAAAAATTCCCGTTCCTCCGATGGGGAAATACAACTCCGGTCAGAAACTATTTGGCGTATGTGTTTTCATCGGAGGCGTTATCTTGATTTTCACTGGTCTGGCGCTCTGGGCGTTTCCGCATAATCTGCCTCACGGAACGGTTGCTCTGCTGGGATATTTGCACACGATTGCCGCTTGGACTCTTACGCTGTTTTTATGCGTTCACGTTTTCTTGGGAATTTACATGTTTGACGATTTCAAGGCTATGTTCCTGCACGGCAAGATTCCCTATGAAGAAGCCCAGGAAATGGCTCCGCTGTGGGTTGAAAAAGAAATTATCGCCATAAATAAAAAATAGAAATCAACAATGTCACTCTCATTTATATGGTGCCAGTTAGTAATTTTAGCCTGAGAGGGAGGGAAACTTTCTGATCTTGAGGGAAATATGAAATCTTAAGTAAAAGAGGTTTGATTTTTTCCCGATCAAGCCTCTTTTTTTGTGAGGAATTTATGGATAAACGCATCGGGACGGTGACAATTATTGTGACAAACAGGAACAGCCAGGCGCAGAAAGTCAATCAGATTCTCTGCGATTTCGGTGAAATGATTATCGGACGCATGGGTTTGCCTTATGCGCCGGGCAATTTACACATTATTGCGCTGATCGTGCACGCAACAACGAATGAAATAGGCGCGCTGACCGGGAAGCTGGGAACTCTGCCCGGCGTGTCGGTCAAATCCTCCCTGACAAAAGTTTAATAATCTGAAGCATAGGAAATAACATGAAAGACTTTATTAATGACAACCACATTGAAGAGATTCTTGTTCAAGCTAAAAATCCAGATCCGCTTCATGTTCGTGAGATCATCAAAAAAGCCTGCGAACTGAAAGGTTTATCTCCCGAAGAAGTCGCCGTCCTGCTACAGACTGAGGACAATGATCTCATCGGAGAAATTCTACAGGCCGCACATAAAATCAAACAGGATATTTACGGCAACCGTCTTGTTCTTTTCGCTCCCCTTTACATTGCCAATCACTGTTCCAACAACTGTCTGTACTGCGGGTTTCGAAAGGATAACCAGGAACTCAACCGCGTGGCACTGACTATGGAGCAAATAAAAAATGAAGTAGAAGTCCTCCAACGTGAAGGGCACAAGCGCCTTTTGATGCTTTGCGGCGAGCACCCGGCTCGCTCCAATTTGGACTATTTCATGGAAGCCATTGAAACGGCCTATTCCGTCAAAACCGAACGTGGCGGAGAGATAAGACGGATCAATGTGGAAATTGCACCGCTGGAAGTTGTCGAATACAAACAACTGAAAAAGACAGGCATCGGTACGGTAGTTTTATTCCAGGAAACGTATCATCACGAAACGTATAAAATGATGCATCCCAGCGGCCCCAAGAAAGATTATGCGCGGCGTCTGACCGCCATGCACCGTGCGCAGGAAGGCGGGGTTGATGATGTCGGCATCGGCGCGCTTTTCGGGCTTTATGATTATAAATTCGAAGTCATGGGTTTGCTTCTTCATGCGCTCCAACTGGAAAAGGACTGCGGCGTGGGACCCCATACCATTTCCATTCCCCGCTTGGAGCCTGCCTTGAATGCGCCAGCGGCGATTAAACCGCCTCACCCGGTGAGCGATCAAGACTTCAAAAAGCTTGTGGCCATTATCCGCATGGCGGTTCCTTACACGGGGATGATTCTCTCCACGCGGGAAACTCCGGAAATGCGCGATGAAGTTTTCGCTCTGGGCATTTCACAGATCAGCGCCGGTTCGCGCACCAACCCGGGCGGATACTGTGACACCACCAGCGACCGCTTCCGCGCCGCGCAGTTTAATCTGGGCGACACCCGCAAGCTTGACGAAGTTATCTTGGACATTACCGAACGCGGTCACATTCCCAGCTTCTGTACGGCGTGCTACCGCTTGGGACGCACGGGAAAGGATTTCATGGATCTGGCCAAGCCGGGATTGATTCAGAAATTCTGCCAGACCAACGCTGTTTTCACCTTCAAAGAATATCTGCTGGATTATGCCAGTCCTGCAACCCGGGAAGCCGGCGAGAAATTAATTCAAAAAATGCTGGAAGAGACTTTTAAAACAAAAAGAAAGAAAATGGTATCCGACCGTCTGCAAAAAATCGAGGAAGGCACAAGAGATGTTTATATCTAAATCAGCGGGATACCTGATCGGCAAAGCTCAAGAGGGCAAGGCATTAAACCGCAAAGAAATTATCCAACTGCTGACCCTTCCGGTTAATTGTTCACTTGAGCTTTTCCACGCCGCAGACAAGGTGAGAAAAGAGCAGGTCGGCGATGAAATATTCCTGCGCGGCATTATTGAATTTTCCAATCACTGTGAACGGAACTGTCTGTATTGCGGCTTGCGCAGAGGCAATGCCAAACTCAGCCGCTACCGGATGTCCGAAGATGAAATAATCACGACGGCAAAACAAATCAAAAAAACCGGCATCCCCACGGTGGTATTGCAATCGGGCGAAGATTCTTTTTACTCCACGAATGTCGTCTGCCGCCTGATTGAACGAATCCGGAAAGAAACGGATTTAATTATCACCTTATCCATCGGCGAGCGACCTTTAAACGATTATAAAGCGTTTCAGCAAGCCGGAGCCAACCGTTATCTGCTCAAACATGAAACGGCATCAAAGGCTCTCTACAAATATCTGCGCCCGGGATGTGACTGGCAGAACCGTCTGCAATGTCTTCGCCGCCTGAAGGAACTTGGTTTTGAAACCGGTACGGGAAACATGGTTGGACTGCCGGAACAAACCCCTGAAATTCTAGCAGATGATCTGATGATGATGAAACACCTGGACGCAGACATGCTGGGCATCGGCCCGTTTATCGCCCATCCCGACACGCCTCTTGCCGGACTGGACAATGATGGTCTTGCATTCACCCTGCGTGTTTTGGCCATCGCGCGACTGCTTACCCGCAATACCAACATTCCGGCAACAACAGCTCTGGCCACCCTTCATCCGCAGGGAGGACTTATGGCACTGCAGGCCGGAGCCAATGTCGTTATGCCGGATTTTACTCCCGAAATTTATAAAACCCTCTATGACATTTATCCCGGCAGAAAAGATATGGGTCCGGCAGTGGAAATCATCGGCAACCTGGGAAATAATTTCCAGTCAATAGGAAGAACGATTGATTACGGCATTGGCCGGAGGCAAAAACACAAATCACTTTAATTTTTTAAAAGGAGAAATAATTTATGGCAACAGTTAAATTGACTATTGATAATCGTCAGGTTGAAGCAAAAGCGGGCTCAACCATTCTGGAAGCTGCCCGCAGTATCGGAATTAAGATTCCTACTCTTTGCGCCTGGACAGAAATTAATCACACACCAGGCGCTTGCCGTGTGTGTATGACCGAAGTTGAAGGTCAGCGCAGCTTAATTGCATCCTGCGTTTTTCCTGTGTCTGAGGGTATGGTTGTCAAGACCAACACGGAAAAAGTCCGTCAGGCCAGAAAAATGGTTGTGGAACTATTACTGGCCAATCATCCGCAGGAATGCAGCTTTTGCGTCAGAAACGGTAAATGCGAATTACAGAAAGTAGCCGAATATGTCGGCCTCAAAGAAATCCGATTCAATTATACTCAGTTCCCTAAAGAAGGCATGATCGACCGTTCCAGCCCTTCCATTGTTCGGGACAGCCGTAAATGTATTGAATGTCATCGCTGCGTGACAGTTTGTGAGCAAATTCAGACAGTCAGCGTTTTAACTCCGGCGCATCGCGGCAGTGATGTAAGGGTAGTTCCGGCGTTTGATATGCCCTTAATTGAATCCAATTGCGTCGCCTGCGGTCAGTGCATTATGGCCTGTCCGGTCGGAGCTCTTTATGAAAAGGATGATGTTGATTTCGTCTGGAAAGCGCTTCATGATCCAACCAAGCATGTCATTGTGCAGGAAGCACCGGCTATTCGTGCGGCGCTCGGAGAAGAATTCGATATGCCTGCCGGCAACCTTGTCACCGGAAAGATGATTGCCGCATTGAGGAGATTGGGATTTGATAAGGTATTTGACACCAACTTTACCGCCGATCTTACCATTATTGAAGAGGGCAATGAATTACTCAAGAGAGTGAAGGAAGGTGGGAAACTGCCGATGATTACATCGTGCAGCCCCGGCTGGATAAAGTTTTGCGAACATTTTTATCCTGAATTGCTCGGTCATCTATCAACCTGCAAATCGCCCCAGCAAATGTTCGGTGCTCTGGCCAAAACCTATTACGCGGAAACAGCGGGCATTGATCCTAAAGATATCGTTTCCGTCTCCATTATGCCATGTACGGCTAAAAAATTTGAATGCCAGAGGCCGGAAATGGAAAGCAGCGGGTTCCGCGATGTGGATTACGTTCTTACCACCCGCGAACTGGGACGAATGATCAAAGAAGCCGGCATTGACTTCGAAACCATAGCCGATGAAGATTACGACGCCCCGATGGGTGAATATACTGGTGCGGCTACGATTTTCGGTGCCACCGGTGGTGTTATGGAAGCGGCACTGCGAACGGTTTATGCCGTTGTCACGGGAGAAAACCTGCCCAGCCTCAATATCACACCTGTCCGCGGTCTTGAAGGCGTCAAGGAAGCCACCGTTAAGGTTGGCGCTCTGGGCGATGTCAAGATTGCCGTTGCCCACGGTCTGGGAAACGCCCGCAAATTGATGGATTTGATTAAAGAGGGTAAAGGCGGTTACGCCTTTATTGAAGTCATGTGCTGTCCCGGCGGTTGCATCTCCGGTGGCGGCGAGCCCATTCCCACGAATAACGATATCAGAGTCCTGCGTTCTTCCGCCCTTTATAAAGACGACGGGAAAGTACAGAAGAACCGTCAATCACATGAAAATGAATCGGTTAAAAAGCTGTATGAAAAATTCCTGAAGGAGCCTCTGGGGCACAAGTCGCATAAGCTTCTGCACACTAAATATGTGCAGAGAGGCACTGATGTGCCTCACAGAGAAGATGAATAAATTGTTTCGCTGAGATAAACTTTCGGACAAATAGGTTTGTCCTGCCGGATAAACCTATTTTAAAACGATTTCTTAAAGGCAACCAATTATTTATGGCCAATAAACGAATCGGACATGACGTCCTGGGATCTTTAGAAGTACCCGCAGATGTTTATTGGGGAATTCATACCCAAAGAGCCATTAATAATTTCCATATCAGCGGCATAAAAGTAAATGCCGGCCTGATCAAAAGTCTTGCTCAGGTTAAGAAAGCCTGTTGTCTGGCCAATTTGGAAACCGGATATCTCAATTCGGAAAAAGGAAAAGCAATTATTGCCGCCTGCGATGAAATTTCTACAGGCAAACTCGTTGATCAATTTCCCATTGATGCTTTGCAAGGCGGCGCGGGAACATCCACTAATATGAATGTCAATGAAGTCATTGCCAACCGTGCAATAGAAATCTTAGGCGGCAAAAAAGGCGATTACACAATTATTCATCCGCTGGAAGATGTTAATCTGCATCAATCCACCAATGACGTTTATCCCACGGCTCTAAAAGTTGCCGCTATTTTTCTTCTACGGAATTTATCCAATGCAATAGAGAAGCTCCAAGGCGCTTTTCAGGAAAAAGAAAAAGAATTTGCCGCGATTGTGAAGATTGGACGCACGGAATTGCAGGAAGCCGTGCCCGTCACTCTCGGCGCGGAATTTTCCTCGTTTGCCGAAGCTTTTTCCCGCGATCGCTGGCGGACATTCAAATGCGAAGAACGCCTGCGCGTCGTGAACCTTGGCGGAACAGCCGTGGGAACGGGACTGACCGCACCGCGTGATTATATTTTTCTGGTTATTGAAAAATTAAGAGAGGTCACCGGCCTTGGTCTTTCCCGAGGTGAAAACATTCTTAGCGAAACAGCAAATGCAGACGTCTTTGTCGAAGTATCTGGAATACTTAAAGCTCATGCCGTCAACCTGATTAAGATCGCTAACGATCTGCGCCTGATGAATTTACTGGAAGAAATCCGACTGCCACAATTACAAACCGGCTCCTCCATCATGCCCGGCAAAGTCAACCCTGTTCTGGCCGAAACAGCCATCCAAGTCGGCATGAAAGTCATCGCCAATGATGCTATTGTCACCGACGCGGCTGCGCGTGGCACACTTCAGATCAATGAATTCCTGCCCCTGCTGGCTCACGCTCTGCTGGAATCGCTCGATCTGCTGATCAATATCAACGGATTACTGACGGAGCATGGCCGCGGAATTGAGGCCGACAAAGATAAATGTGAAGAATATTTCAATGCCAGTCCCATGATCATCACGGCTTTACTGCCCGTGATCGGTTACGAAAAGGCCACACAGTTCATCACGGAATTTTCCTCCCGCGGCGAAAAAAACATGCGGCGATTCCTGGAAGAAAAACTGGGTAAAGAATTGATCGATAAATTATTATCTCCCAATCAGTTAACGGCATTGGGCTACAAGGATAAAAAGTAATGGACAACACACCGAAGGGAAACCGCCTGCATATCGCGCTTCTGGGGCGCACCAACGTCGGTAAATCCAGCCTGCTGAATTTAATGCTCGGTCAGGATATTGCCATCACCTCTCCCGTTGCCGGAACGACAACCGACATTGTGGAAAAAGCAATGGAGCTACTGCCATTGGGGCCGGTTCTCTTTCTGGATACGGCCGGCCTAGACGA
>ENA-ORXD01001710-ORXD01001710.1-sediment-metagenome-genome-assembly--contig:-NODE-1710-length-16893-cov-3.407529_pt1 | contig 16893 bp, 13 predicted proteins | sample MGYA00237862_ERZ511471 | MGnify/ENA metagenome assembly ERZ511471
CAGCACTTTTAGGTGCTGCAAGTAAAGAGCCCTTATAGGGCTAGATCATGCCACCCGCTATGCGGGTGGTCATGATTCAGTAATTTCCATATTATTTGCCAGCAGAAGCAGGTCATCAAATAAGGCGTTGAGTTCGCTTAAGGCTTTACTGGTGTTATCCGGCAGGTACCCCTTGATGGCGGTCACTCTTGCAGAAAGATCAACCTTCTCAGGGAATTCGCCAATATCCAGTGTTTCAATGTCTTTCTCTACATAACCCAGCGCAATGGAAAGGCGGGTCTCGTTATCTTCCATTAGGGCAATACGGGCGATATTCACATTGTTCTGGATCTTGTAGATATCTACCAGGGTTACCGCTACCTCATGCCGCGTGCTCAAGTCGGTGTAATCTGCCAGAAGCTGGTTGTAGTTCGCTTCCATGGTTTGATACCGGCTTATTTCTTCCTTTTGAGCGGTATATTCTTTTGCGGCTGGTTGATGCACCAGAAAAAAGATCAGCCCCGCACCGATCAAGAGGAATAAAACTGCCAGCAAGAACTGGTGCAGTGCTTTCTTGAAAAATGATTGACTGCGTGATTTGCTCTCAATATTTCTTTCAGTTCCATCCTGAACAGGTTTGTGTGATTTTATTTTCAATGGATCGCTCTGGTTTGCTGCATTTTCTTTCTTTTCTTCCATGTACTACTCCTTTCCGGGTAGTTGATAAATGTATCTTACTATGTTTTCAGAAGGGATATGGAACGAATCCTAAAATTTTAACTCATTGAGTATAATCAAGAGTATGTCCCAAAATGAAAATACAATCCATCAAGCCAACCGGCAGATCGCGCGGGCTGCCAGCATAATAATGGTAGCCTATATTGCCAGCACCCTGACGGGACTGCTGGCAAAAACTCTTACAGCCAGAGCACTCGGGACAGGGGCAGATAGCGAAGCGTTTTATGCTGCCAACCGTTTCTCCGAGATTTTGTATAATCTGGTAGCTGGGGGGGCTTTAGGTTCTGCTTTCATCCCCACGTTCACCGGATTTCTTGTAAAAGAAGATCGAAAAGGTGCCTGGAAATTAGCCAGCGGAATTACCAACTGGGTACTTCTAGTCCTGACCATTTTCAGCATTCTATCGATGATCTTTGCCCGCCAGGTGGTGCATTATATTCTTGCACCCGGTTTTTCCACTGCTAGCATGGAGAAAGAACTCTTGACCGCCACTTTGTTGAGAATTCAGGTTCCTTCAGCCATTATTTTTGGGCTAAGCGGACTGGCAATGGGTATCCTGAATGCCCATCAGCGATTTTTTGTTTCAGCGCTGGCGCCTGGTATGTATCAGATGGGCTGGATCTTTGGCGCATTGGTCCTGATACCTCGTTACGGTGTCTATGGCTTATCCTACGGTATTTTGATCGGAGCCAGCTTGCACCTGCTGATACAGATCCCGAACTTGCTGCGTCTCCCGCAGATGCATTACACGCCTGGATTGGAAAGAAAGAATCCAGCAGTACGAGAAGTGGCTATCATGATGGCGCCGCGTTTGCTGGGGGTGGCAATCGTTCAATTGAATTTTCTGATGAATACTTATCTTGCATCGATGCAGCCGGAAGGCAGTGTCACCGCCATTACTCTGGGATTTTCATTGATGTTAATGCCGCAGGCAGCCATTGCTCAATCTATCGCAACTGCATCACTTCCCACTTTCTCCGCGCAGGTTGCAGCAGGTAAGCTGGATGAGATGCGTTCATCCTTTACCTCACTGCTGCGCATGATCCTGTTTCTTTCCATCCCTTCCATGATCGGATTGATCCTGATGCGCGAGGATATCGTGCGGCTGCTCTATGAGCATGGTGAATTTACTGCTTCTTCCACCGCGCTGGTGGCATGGGCGCTGCTGTGGTATGCGGTGGGATTGGTCGGGCACTGTATTGTGGAGATCACCAGCAGGGCTTTTTATGCGCAGCATGATACCAGAACCCCTGTACTGGTTGGAGTGGGCGCAATGAGCTTGAATTTACTGCTCAGTATTCTGTTGAGCCGGTTGTTTACTCAGATAGGATGGATGCCGCATGGTGGATTGGCTCTGGCAAATTCGATAGCCACCCTGCTCGAAGCAGTGATCTTGCTGGTTTTGATGAAAAAGCGTATGCATGGTCTGGATAAAACGGTCCTGCTGTCGGGATTGTTCAAGGCGGTTCTTGCAACCGGCATTATGGCTGTTTTCGTGATCTTTTGCCAGAATCTCGAGGTTGGATTGCCTTCCTGGCTGCATATCATATTGACAATTACGCTTGCTGCAGGTCTTTATGGGATCTTGCTGTACCTGTTAAAGGTCAAGGAAATAAAAAGTATACTGCGTGTGGTGGCAAGAAGGTTGAACCGTTCAAAAGCGGGTATGTGAAGAAGTAAATAGTGGAGGAAGAATGAGTGCCTGGAAAGATTATTTTGAAGCATCGAAATATCAGAATATGGGTGAACCTCAGCAGAAAAGAGGACTTCCCCAGCCGCCGCTGGAAATGGCGTATGATCCTGGGGCAGCCCTCATATCTCTACCGGATCCAAACGGCTTCAGTCTGATTGCTCCTGATTTTATAACCATTGTAAAATCACGAGAAAGCAAGCGGCAGTATACCGATACGGCTTTAACTCTGGCTGAATTGAGTTATCTATTATGGGTGACACAAGGCGTGAAAAGCGTCAATGAATCAAATACTTTTACTAAACGACTGGTGCCTTCAGCGGGCGCGAGACATCCCTTTGAGACATACCTGCTGATAAATCGCGTGGAGGGTGTTGACCCGGGGTTGTATCGATATTTAGCGCTAGAGCATAAGCTGCTGCCTTTAGATGCTAAAGAAGATATCAATCAAACGATCACCGAGGCAGCTTTGAAACAAAAGCACGTTCAAAACAGTGCGGTTGCTTTCTGCTGGGTGGCTGATATTGCCCGAACTTACTGGCGTTATGACGAACGTTCATTCCGCTATATTATGCTGGATGCAGGGCATGTATGCCAGAATCTTTATCTGGCGGCAGAGACCATTCAATGTGGGGTCTGTGCGATCGCTGCTTTTGATGATGACCTGATGAACAAGGCACTCGGTGTGGATGGAGAGCATCAGTTCACCGTGTACATGGCTTCATTGGGAAAAGTTGCCTAGATTTAATTTTTAATCTTAAAACCACTTTAATTTTAAGATGCCGCTAGTAGTTGTGTTTTAGTCACGTGCTATAATGACCAAAACTATCCGATTTTAAACTCTATGTCTTTTGTTCACCTGCACGTTCACTCTCACTATTCTCTGCTTGATGGATACTGTATGTTCCCCAAGCTGATTAAACGTGCAAAAGAGATGGGCATGCCGGCGGTAGCACTGACCGACCACGGCACCATGTTCGGCGTGGTTGAATTCTATAAAGCCTGTCTGAAAGCAGATATTCGTCCCATCATCGGGCTGGAAGGCTACCTTGCTTCTCGACGTATGGATCAGCGCGATCCTCAGAAAGATAAACGCTCAAACCACATTCTGATGCTGGCTGAAAATATGACCGGTTATCAAAATTTACTTAAGATCGCCAGCGCCGCGCAGCTGGAAGGTTTTTATTATCACCCTCGTATCGACCATGAATTTCTGGCAGAGCATGCCGAAGGCATTATCTGCACCAGCGCCTGTATGAAGGGTGAAATACCCTCGTTGATCGTAAATAATCAGCTGGAAAAAGCGGAAGAACAGCTGCGCTGGTATATGGATGTATTCGGAAAAGAGCATTTCTACCTGGAACTCCAGGAGCATGATATCCCTGAACTGTATACGATCAATAAACAGCTCATTGAATGGGGAAAACAATACCAGGTTCCATTGATTGCGACGAACGATGTGCATTATGTGGATAAGGAAGATGCGCGCTATCAGGATATTTTGCTGGCGATCCAGACCGGTGCAGTGCTTTCTGATCCAAACCGCATGCATATGAACGGTGACACTTATTATCTGCGTTCTCCGCAGGAGATGGCGGCTCTGTTTGGCGAAGTACCGGGCGCTCTCAGCAACACCGTGGAGATTGCCGAACGGTGTTCGGTAAAATTGGAGCGCGATCAATACCATCTTCCGAATTTTGATGTACCCGAAGGATATAACGCGACCACCTATCTGCATATGCTGTGTGAAGAAGGTCTCAAGAAGAGATATAAAGAGCATGCCGACGATGATGAGGTGCGCGAGCGGTTGAATTATGAACTGAACATCATCAAAACCATGGGATTTGATGCCTATTTCTTGATCGTATGGGATCTCTGTAAATTTGCCCGTGAGAATGACATCTGGTATGAGGCAAGAGGATCGGCTGCCGGTTCTATTGTTGCTTATACGCTGGATATCACCATGGTCGAGCCCCTTTCGCATAAACTGATCTTTGAGCGCTTCTTGAATCCTTCTCGCGTGAGCATGCCGGATATCGATCTTGATTTTCAGGATGATAAGCGGGCTGATGTAATGCAGTACTGCGCGAAACGATATGGTTATGATCAGGTAGCCCAGATCATCACCTTTGGCACAATGAAAGCACGTCAGGCGATCAGGGATGTGGGCAGAGTGATGGATATCCCGCTTGGCGAGGTGGATCGTGTGGCAAAACTGATCCCCAATATCCCCAGCCATCCGGTTACGATCGAGGCTGCTCTGGAGGAAGTTCCTGAGTTAAAAGAGATCTACATGAATGTTCCTCACATGCATGAGCTGATCGATACGGCTGCAAAGCTGGATGGTGTGGTGCGTAATGCGGGAACCCATGCGGCTGGCGTGGTGATTGCAGATAAACCGATCGTGGAATATCTTCCACTGCATCGCCCAACCCGTGAATCAGAAGACAGCCCTATTAAAACAGTTACTCAGTTTGAAATGGCAGTGCTGGATGAACTGGGCATGCTCAAGGTGGATTTTCTTGGGCTGGCAACGCTGACAATCATGTCAAACGCCTGCAAGTTGATCGAAAAGCGGCATGGGGTGAAATTTAGCCTGGATAATATCCCTCTGGATGACCCTGAAACCTTCACGTTCCTTGGAAAAGGATTGACCGCCGGCGTCTTCCAGCTTGAAGGTGGGGGAATGACCAAATTTCTGGTGCAGATGAAACCTACGAATCTGGACAATATCATCGCCATGGTAGCACTTTACCGTCCCGGACCAATGGGTTTTATTCCAGACTATATTGATCGGATGCACGGCAAGAAAAAAGTGGAATATCGCCATGAACTGCTGCGCCCTATCATGGAAGAAACATTTGGTATTGCGGTGTATCAGGAACAGATCATGTCTGCTGCTATTTCTCTGGCTGGCTATACTGCTGCGGAATCGGATAAACTGCGCAAGGCTATTTCTAAGAAAAAAGAAGATCAGATCAAAGCCCATGAGAAGAAATTTATCGAGGGCGCGGTTGCCAATGGCATCGAAAGAGAAACCGCGACGTTGATCTTTGAAGATTGGCGTAATTTTGCCCAGTACGGCTTCAACAAAAGCCATGCAGCAGATTACGGCATGGTATCGGTGCAAACTGCTTATCTCAAAACCCATTATCCTCTGGAATATATGACTGCATTATTATGCGGTTCTAAGAACGACAGCGAAAAAGTGGCATATTACATCGCAGATTGTATAGCCATGGGTATCTCTGTGCTTCCGCCGGATATCAACTACAGCGGCTGGGATTTTTCAATAGAGGGGCAGGAAAATGAAGAGCAGTGCATTCGCTTTGGAATGGGTGCTATTAAAAATGTGGGTCAAAACTCAGTAGAAATGATCATTGATGCACGGAATGATGAACCATTTGAAGATCTCAATGATTTTATTCACAGGGTCGATTTGCGCAAAGTAGGCAAGCGAGCTCTGGAATGTCTTATCAGGGTGGGCGCGTTGGATACTTTTAGCGACCGACGAGCCATTTTCAGTTCCCTCGACCGCCTGGTTGCGATCAGTGAGAGTCATTTCAGGGCAAAAGAAGAAGGGCAGCTTACTTTCTTCGGTGCAGTGGAAGGATTGAAGGAAGAGATACGCCTTCCCGATTTCGAGCCGATGGAGAAGAAAGAGAAGATGGAATGGGAGAAAGAACTGCTGGGGCTGTTCCTCACCGATCATCCGCTGTCTTCTTACATGAAAACCATCAAGAAACTGGTTTCGCATTACTCGGGTCAGTTGAGAGAAGCGAAGCAGAAAGAAATGGTTACCGTTGCAGGTAGATTGACCAATATCCGTTCGATCATGACCAAGAAGGGAAATCAAATGGGATTTGCCACCCTGGAAGATATTCAGGGGTTGATCGGTCTGGTGATCTTCCCACGCACCTGGGAGCAAGCCCGTGATATTCTGATAGAAGATCAGGTTGTGCTGGTAAGAGGAAAAGCGGATGTGGAAGGCATGGACGCAAAGGTGCTGGTGGATGAGATCAGCATGCTGGAGGTCGATCCGGACGGGGATGAAAGTGATGAAGATCTTGAAACCAGCTCCGGTAACGATGAATTGGGTTTCATGCCGCAAGAATTCATGGATGAGCAGATGATCCCCATGGATGATGAATTCATAGAAGATTCTGCGCCAGAGGTTGAAAAGAGATCCTCCCCGGCTCTTGAGCAGGATACGGAGCACAAAAACAATGTAGAAGAAGAACAGGGAAATTACACAGCGGCGGAAAGGGAAAATACATCCGGAAAGAACGGGGCTTCCCGGTTTACGCCTGTTTCAATTGTGAAAAATAATAAAAACCTGACGATTGTGATCAATGCCAGTGGGAAAAAAGACCAGGATATTCGTCTTTTGAAACAGGTATATGGAATGCTGCGTTCTTCGCCGGGGGATGATCGGTTTACCCTGCTGTGCAGGGAAAATGGCAGAGATGTAGAGCTGGATTTTCCTAATGACGCGATCGGTATCTCAGATGATCTGCTGGAAAAGGTCAATCATCTGGTGGGAAAAGAAAACGTCCATATTCAAGAAGCTGAATAAAAAAACCGCGATCAACGCGGTTTTTGTCTGTTATTTCTCTTCTTCTTCTGTTTCTCGCAGATGAGGGAAGAGGATCACTTCTCGGATAGAGCGGTTGTTGGTCAACAGCATGGTAAGGCGGTCGATTCCCATGCCGAAGCCGCCGCTGGGGGGCATACCGTAAGCCATAGCCTGCAAATAATCTTCGTCCATGGGATGATGCTCTTCGTCTTTTACATCAAAAGTACGACCCATCTCGGTAAAGCGCTTTTCCTGTTCGAGAGGATCGTTCAATTCGGTAAATGCATTGCAAAGTTCCATTCCACCTACAAACCCTTCGAACCGTTCTACCACCTGCGGATTTTCCGGTTTGTTTTTTGCGAGAGGCGAAATATCGCGGGGGTAATCATATAAAAAGGTGGGTTGAATACAGGCAGGTTCCAAAAAATCACCGATGAGGCTGTCGATCAGCTTCCCGCGGGGCTGCCCTTCTTTCGGGTTTAATCCTTTTTCCTTCATAGCCTTGAACAGGTCATCCGCATCTGTGAGTGCATAGATATCGATACCGGTTGTGTCTAGAATCCCCTGGCGCAGTTCCAACCGCTTCCAGGGAATGTCCATGTTGATCTCTTGCTCATCGAAACTAAATGTGCGTGTTCCTATCACCTCGTCGCACACAAAAGCCAGCATTTGTTCGGTAAAGCTCATAACCTTTTCATAATCGGCATACGCCATATAGAACTCAAGCTGGGTAAATTCGGGATTGTGTTTGAAAGAAACGCCCTCGTTGCGGAAATCGCGCCCGATCTCGTACACACGATCGAACCCGCCCACAAGCAGTCGTTTCAAATACAGCTCAAATGAGATACGTAAGAATAGATCCTGGTGAAGCTGGTTGTGGTGGGTAGAAAATGGACGCGCGGCTGCTCCACCGTATATGGGCTGCAGGATAGGGGTTTCAACTTCGATGAAATCATGCTGATCTAAAAATTTTTGCAGTGCCCGGATGATTGCGGTTCGGGTGCGGAAAATTTGACGCACCTCTTCATTTACTGCCAGATCTGCGTAGCGCTGACGGTAGCGGGTTTCAGGGTCGTTGAACGTGGCATGTTTGACCACTTTCCCATCGACGATCTCGTCTTTCGCAGCTGGCAGTGGGGTAACGGCTTTGGCAAGCATTTTATAATTCTGCACCAGAACGGTGATCTCACCGGTTTTTGACCGCATCAATGACCCGCTTGCCTGGATGAAATCGCCCAGATCGAACTGGTTGCTGAAAGCTTTCAAACTCTCTGCTCCAATTTCATTGACGCGCAGCATCAATTGAATTCGTCCGCTGCCATCTTCGATATGACAAAAGGAGAGTTTGCCCATATTCCTGTTTGAGCGGATACGCCCTGCTATCGTAACTTCGGGGGCATTTTTTGACGGGTCGTTCTGTTTTTCGAATTCTTCAAAAATGGAAACGGCATTTTTGATTGAATGATTTACTTCTGCGCGGGTGGGATAAGGTTCTACTTTTTCGCTGCGCATCTGATCGATTTTTTCAAGACGTATTTTTTCTAGTTCATTCCAATCCATGTACTCATCCTTATTTTTAATAAAAAAGCCCCGCCAACCTGAACGGAGCGGGGCTGTTGTATTGCTCCGATATCAAGCGACTTCAATTATTTTAACCTTAAATGAACCATCAGGCGCCTGAACTTCAACCTGATCGCCGGCTTTATGATTGATCAAAGCTTTTCCAAGCGGTGATTCGTTGGAAATTTTTCCTTCAGAAGGCATTGCTTCCGCGGGACCTACAATGAAGTATTCTTCATTCTCTTTGGAACCCGATTCTTGGATAACGACTTTCGTCCCAAGTTGGATGGTTCCTCCGTTAGATTTCGATTCAATGATGCGTGCGGTAGCTAAAATGCCTTCCAGGTCTTTGATCCGTCCTTCAATAAAAGCCTGTTCATTTTTCGCTGCTTCATATTCCGCATTTTCAACCAGGTCTTCACCGAAGGCGGCTTCACGCAGGCGTTCGGCAATTTCTGCGCGTCGAGTACCGCGCAGGTAATCAAGCTCTTCCTGCAATTTGTCGTAACCTTCTTTGGTTAAGAATGTGTTTGGCATCTTTTTTCCTCATTAAAAAAATAGTGCTGTCTTAGAATTTGGAGGGGAAAATTCTATATAGGAATAATCCCCTATAGGGTATGAGAACCGTTAAATTCTAAGTCAGAAGGGATTTTGTAATGACGCCTATCTTACCATATTTTATTTACGTCTACAAGATAGTCTGGATGATGATCAACTACCATAATCAAATCCGCGCTGCAGTGCCGTGATATTGGATGCGATCAGATCTTCCTTCTTCCCTTCCAGGCTTTTTTTCAGTGCATTTTCCAGTTCAGCCTGACCGAAATAATTCGAGATTCGGATCAGTGCTCCAAGCAGCACAATATTTGCCAGGCGTTTTTGTCCAATCGATTCGGCGATCTCTGTAGCCGGTATACAGATGGTGTGAATATCTTTACGGGTCACTTCACGGTTTGTCATAGAAGAATCCACGATCAAATATCCGTCTTTCTGTACCTGATCTTCATATTTATCGAGCGAAGGCTGGTTCATGGCAATGACACTGGTTGGATTGAGAACCTGCGGTGAGCCGATCTCTTCATCCGAGAAGATCACAGTGCAGTTTGCAGTTCCGCCGCGCATTTCCGGTCCGTAGGATGGGAACCAGGTAACTTCCATTCCAAGCTCGAGTGCAGCATGCGCCAGTACTTTTCCTGCGAAAAGAACTCCCTGACCGCCAAATCCGGCAATTAATGTCTCATTTTGCATGTGTTTTCTCCTCTTAGAATTTCAGATCTTTCAATGCGGGATGAACTTTATAATCACCAAGCGGGTAATAAGGGATCATATTATCTTCCAGCCATTTTGTGGCTTTTGTGGGGCTGAGGTGCCAGTTGGTGGGGCAGGTAGAAAGAAGTTCTACCATCGAGAATCCAAGTCCGCGCACCTGTGTTTCAAAGGCGGTGCGGATGGCTTTCTTTGCCAACCGTATATTTTTTGGATCGTGCAGACTGCGGCGGGCGATAAATCCGGCTCCATCCAGAGTCGCCAGCAGTTCACAGGAACGGATAGGAAAGCCTACCTGCTCGACATCACGACCTTTTGGTGAGGAAGTGGTTTTTTGTCCGGGCAGGGTTGTGGGAGCCATTTGACCGCCAGTCATGCCGTAATTGGAATTGTTGATAAAAATAACCGTGATGTTTTCGCCTCGCGCTGCGGCATGGATGATCTCACCGGTGCCGATGGAGATCATATCGCCATCTCCCTGGTAAGTAAGTACAACCTTATCAGGATGGACGCGTTTGATACCGGTAGCCATTGCCGGGGCTCTTCCGTGCGGAGCCTGAACGAAATCAAAATCAAAATAGTTATAGGTGAATACGGAGCAGCCGACCGAAGCAACGCCAATGCTGTTGCCCCGTAAACCCATCTCGTCGATCACTTCTGCTACCAGGCGGTGGGCAACACCATGCGTACAGCCCGGGCAGTAGTGTGTGTTGATATCCAGCAGTGATTCTGGATGCTGATAAACAACCTGCATGTTCTCTAGATTCTGGGTTGTCATTTTACATTTCCTCTTTCACGATTGTCTCTAATTTGGCGAGCCAGCGGTCGCGCGGATGTCCTTCGGTTTTCCAACCGTTGGTGTGCAGCGAGCGTATCTCGCGCAGGATCTCATCCGGGAAGGGCATGACCCCTCCCATTCGACCGTAAAATTCAACCGGAATACGGCTCTGCGATGCCAGTATGACATCATCCAGCATCATACCGGAGTTCATTTCGACCACAAAGAAACCGGATAATTTACTGGTATATTCAAGGATCTTTTGCCTGGGGAATGGGTTCAGGCTGATCGGTCTGAAAAGCCCTACTGGGATCCCTTCAGCGCGGGCTGCGCGGACTGCGGAGAGTGCTACGCGCCCAGCAGAGCCAAAACCAACCACGGCAAACTTGGCATCATCCATGAAGTATTCCTTGTAGCGCACTTCATTTTTCTCGATTTGCTGCCAGGTTTTCATCAAACGCAGGTTGGTGATCTCTTCTTCTTTTGGATCCAGATAGATGGAGGTGAGAACATTACGTTCTCTTTTTCCCTGAGCTGCTGAAGCAGACCAATCTGGCCATATCTTTCTTACTTCTTTCATCGGGGGGAGTGTCACCGGTTCCATCATCTGCCCGATGCTCCCATCCACCATAACAACACCGATAGTGCGGTATTTTTCCGCGATATCGAACATCTCATAAACCGTATCGATGGTTTCTTGAATGCTGGCGGGAGCAAGCACGATAGGGTGATAATCACCATGCCCGCCGCCGTGCACCATCTGGTTATAATCGCCCTGTGCGGGAGCAATATTTCCCAATCCGGGACCGCCGCGCACAACATCTACCAGCACCATGGGAACCTCGGTACCCGCGATGTAGGATAGACCTTCCATCATAAGGGAGGTGCCCGGGCTTGAAGTGGTGGTCATGGTGCGGGCGCCTGCACAGGCGGCTCCGTAAACCATATTGATGGCGCCTAATTCACTTTCAGCCTGTAAAAAAACCCGTCCTAATTCGGGTAAACGTGCTGATAAATATTCCAATGCTTCTGTTTGCGGGGTGATTGGATAACCAAAATATGCCTGCAGCCCTGCCCGTACCGCTGCTTCGGCGATCGCTTCATTTCCCTTCCAGAGTTCTCTACTCATGCCATCCTCCTATGCTATGCTTTCTTTTTCAGGTCGTTTTTCGCGATAGACTGTGATGGCAGCTTCAGGGCAAACCACGGCGCAGGTTCCACATCCTGTGCAGCCTTCCTTGTATAAAGCGGCGGGATGAAATCCGCGCGGCGTGATGTGGCTTTTATCGAGTGCGATCACCTGCACGGGGCAGTTCACGATACAAAGCTCGCAGGCTTTACAGAGATTTTCATCTACTACAATTGTTCCCGTAAGAGGCATTTATTTTCTCCTTGAAAGTAAAAGAGTTGCTGCGGTGAAGTTTCAAACCAATAGGTATTGTATTATACAGGATTGTTGAACTGCTAGTGATACCCTTCCCACAGGGAATCTACAAAGTTCCCTATGCATCAGAGCTGTTCAACGATCAGGCTTTCACCCTGCCCGACTCCCACACACAGGCTTGCCAATCCATAAAACGGTCGTGCGGCTTTGGCAGCGCGCCTGCCCATCTCGTGCAGCAGGGTGGTTAGAATGCGTGCGCCGGAACAGCCCAGCGGATGTCCAAGAGCGATCGCGCCGCCGTTGACGTTGGTGATCTCGGGGGAAAATTCCATTTCCCGCATCACTGCCAGCGATTGGGATGCAAATGCTTCATTTAATTCGATCAATCCAATATCCTGCATGCGCAGACCGGTCCGCTGCAGCGCCTTGCGGGTAGCTGGTACCGGTCCCATACCCATGATGCGCGGGTCGACACCCGCGGCTGCGCTGGCGATCACCCGCGCAATTGGGGTGACCCCCAGTTCTTTTGCTTTTGATTCACTCATGATCAGAAGGACGGCTGCTCCATCATTCAAACCTGAAGAATTCCCTGCGGTCACGCTTCCCCCTTCTTTGAAGGCTGATTTTAAGCGTGCCAGCGCTTCAAGGCTGGTATCGCGCCGCGGGCGCTGGTCGCTATCCACCATCAGGGGTTCGCCCTTTCGCTGCGGTATGCTGACAGGAGTGATCTCTTCTGCAAAGATGCCCTTATCCATGGCTGCCACAGCCCGCTGATGGCTCTGCAGCGCAAAAGCATCCTGGTCTTCACGGCTTATATGATACTGCTCAGCGACGTTCTCGGCGGTTTCACCCAGGTTGATGGTGTAGCCTTTTTCTACTAACTGTGGGTGCGGGTAGCGCCAGCCGAGGGTTGTATCCCACAGCATGGTGTGCCCGTGAGGATAAGCGTGTTCCGCCTTGGGCAGCGAGTAAGGTGCGCGTGACATGCTTTCCACACCGCCAGCGATGAATACATTACCTTCCCCGCACATGATGGCACGTGCAGCCATGCTCACTGCGGTCAATCCGGATGCGCACAGGCGGTTGAAGGTGACCCCGGCTGTTTCTATGGGCAGTCCTGCCAGCAGCGCTGCCATGCGGGCGATATCGCGATTATCTTCGCCGGCTTGATTGGCGCAGCCCAGGTAGACCTCTTCAATCAACGCCGGATCGATCCGGGTGCGCTCCAGTAGAGCACGGATGGAATGTGCTGCCAGGTCATCCGGTCGGATGCTGGCTAAGGCTCCCCCCAGATTGCCGATGGGGGTGCGGATAGAATCGATGATCACAGCAGAAGTTTTCATATAGGAATATCCCATTTTTCATTTTGATTTTAGATGTAAAGAAATTATATATAAAGTTTTATTATTAATTAGTGCTAACAAACATGGATATAAAATATCAATATTCAGTTAGATACATATTTATAGGAATAAATATTTTATCTGGTAAATTCATGAAATATTTATATAATTTATAAATAGTATTTATAAAATTAATAATGAATTGGTTGTTGAAAGGGGAAAATATGTATTTATTAAAAAATATTCTTATAGAAGATCTCATTGTTGATTCAGAGAATCCAAGATTAGAAAACGAAACAATTAATGAAACCGATTCAATAATATCTCTCTTAGAAGATCCTAATATAAGAAGGAAAATAATCAATCTTTCTAAGGATATACTCGATCATGGTCTAAATCCGTCTGATTTGTTGATTGTGATGGATAGTAATGAAAATGAAGCCAAATATATAGTTTTAGAGGGGAATCGACGTATTATTGCTATAAAACTATTAAAAAATCCTAGTCCATTTTTACAATCATTTTCAAAAACACAGCAATCAGAATTAACAAGGAATAGTAAAGAATATAAGAAAAGTGAAATAAAAGAAGTATCTTGTTATATTGCAAAGAATAGAAAAGAAGCGGAACATTGGTTAGAACTCAGACATCAAGGACAAAAAAAAGGGGCTGGAATAGTACCATGGGGTGCAACTGAATCTGCACGATTCAGACTACGTCAAGGGAAAAAAGAACCACATCTACAGATTATTGATTATTTAAGAGATAGAGGAGCTTTAGGCGCAATAAATGGAACGAAAATCCCAATTACAAGTTTTAAACGTATTATTCAATCTAGAGGTACACGTGATAAATTAGGTTATGAAATCTCTAGAGGAGAATTTATTCCTGGCAAAGATGAGGAGAAATTAACTAAAATTTTTATGGAAATAATTCAAGATCTTGTGACAGGTAAAATTCATGTAAAAGATGTTTATACACGAAATGATATTGATAAATATCTAGACAATATTGTCAATATTTCAAAAAAGGAATCTGAAACAAAGTTGATTGAAAAAGATGAGATTGAAGAACCGCCAAAACCACAAAATGAAGAAAAAATAATTGATATTAACACAAATGAAATTCCAATTTCCCCAAGGCGAAATAGGAATACATTGATTCCGCAAGAAGTAACTTTGAGAATTATCCCAAATAGGATTAATGAGATTTATTATGAGTTAGGCGAATTACCAATTGACCGATATCCCAATGCAATTTCTGTTTTATTAAGGGTATTCATTGAATTAAGCGTTGATGAATTCATTGATAAAACTGACTCAATAACAATAAATATTGATAATAAGGGAATCAGTTTAGCAACAAAATTATTAAAAGTTTGTGAATATTTTAAAAATGAGAGAATTCTAGGAGATATGCAACTTAAACCAATTAAGCGTGCTGCACAGCGTGATAATTCGATGGGAGCAACAGTTACTACAATGAATCAATATATTCATAATCCATATTTTAAACCGATACAATCTGATTTAATAAGCACGTGGGATAATTTTCAATTATTTATACAAGAAATATGGATAGAGCTTAATAAAAAGAAATGACATTTTATTCACCACTTAGATATCCTGGAGGAAAGAGCCGACTCTCGAAATATATTAAATTCCTTCTAAATGCAAATGATTTAACATTAGTAAAATATGTTGAGCCATATGCTGGAGGAGCTAGTGTTGCATTATCCTTATTATTAAATGGATATGTATCTGAAATATTTATTAATGATATTAATAAATCAATTTATTCACTATGGTATTCAGTCGTAAACTTTCCCGAGGAACTTTGTTCGCTTATTGAGGATGCAGATATATCAATCCACGAATGGGAAAAACAAAAAAAAATACAAGGTGAATATTTAAATGTATCATTACTTGAGCTAGGGTACTCAACACTATTTCTAAATAGGACGAATCGCTCCGGAATTTTACAGGGTGGTGTAATAGGGGGAATACAACAAAAGGGAAATTATAAAATTGATGCTAGATTTAATAAGAAGGAATTAATTACACGGATTAGTAGAATAGCAAAATTTAAAGATAAGATAACAATATCGTGTTTAAATGCAGTGGATTTGATAAATGACCTAAAAGAAAAATTACCAGCTAATGCCTTTTTTTATTTAGATCCACCATACTATAAAAAAGGAAAAGGATTATATCAAAATTTCTATAATCATTTGGATCATCTAGAAGTAGCAAGAATAATCAATAGCGTGAAACAAAATTGGCTTATCACATATGATAATGTAGAAGCAATAGTAAATATGTATGAGGGCTATAGATCTAAAACTTATGAATTACAATACAGCGCTCAAAAAAAATATGTTGGGTCTGAAATTATGTTCTTCTCAAATAAATTAAAAATACCTAATATTGAGAATCCATTAATAATAAATTGAGTAAAAAAATAATTCTTGTCTCAACAGATCCATATTAATCACTTGGATGATAGTTTTGTTAGTTTTGATCTTCCTAGAGAAAAACCTTTTTATAGAAATGAACGATGAATTTCATCATTTTTATGTTTACAGTAAGTAAACTAAGAATCGATGATAGCTTTAATTTATATTAAATGGATTATTTCTTTAAGTTTAGTAAAAGTTAAAAATAGTCCGGTTTATTGAAAACCGGGTTATAAAGAATAGAATAGAAGAAATGGAAGAAACCCTGTGGGGTAAAAGGAAGAGATAATGTCTGGATATGAGTTAATGCTGGTTCTATTGATCTTTCTGGTTGTCATGGTCATCTCTTTTGTGATTTTGTACCTGGTGTTTAAATCACGTTTCGATCGTATAGAACAGAATGTAAACAAAGATGTTGTTAATTTGCTCTCAGAAAGGATCCATCAGGCGGAGGAAAGCAGCCAGCGCTCGTTCGAGAGGCTGGCAGGGACCATTGGTGGGCTATCAAAGGCGACTGAGCAAATGCTTGAGGTGGGGAAGACCATCAACAGCCTGGAAGACCTGTTAAAACCGCCCAAACTGCGGGGAGGCATGGGTGAAACTTTACTGGAAGAATTGCTTGCTCAAATCCTTCCTCCGGAATTCTATATATTTCAATATGGTTTCAAGTCAGGAGAAAAGGTCGATGCGGTGGTTCATCTTGGCGATGGATTTGTCCCGGTGGACGCGAAATTTCCCCTGGAAAGCTTCCGCAGGATGGCTTCAATAGAAGATGAGAAACTGCGGAAAACAGAGCGGAAGCTTTTTATCCGGCAGATCAAAATCCATGTTGATTCGATCGCTCAAAAGTATATTCTCCCTGATGAAGGAACGTATGATTTTGCCCTGATGTATATTCCTGCAGAGAATGTTTATTATGAAGCGATCATCAAAGATGATGAGGGGGAGGGACTGTTCCCATATGCAATGCAGAAAAGAGTGATTCCGGTAAGCCCCAACTCATTCTATGCCTATCTGCAGGTCATTGTACGCGGTTTGAGAGGGCTGAAGATCGAAGAAAGGGCAAAGGAGATCATGACCCAGCTGTCGCGCCTGCAGGATGATGAGGAGCGCTTTAAAAAAGA